>Ga0209129_1000375_pt1 | contig 36282 bp, 43 predicted proteins | sample AraplaMF_Col_mMS_FD_184257 | JGI IMG/M metagenome (GOLD analysis project Ga0209129, IMG submission 184257) | Arabidopsis root microbial communities from the University of North Carolina, USA - plate scrape MF_Col_mMS (SPAdes) (version 3) | ecosystem: Host-associated > Plants > Roots > Endosphere... | reverse complement strand
ATGGGGCTCTCATACCCAGAACTTAGAGAGCGCTGCGATAAGGCGGCAAGAGCCGTCGCGGCACTTCAGTCAGACCGCTGAACCTACACACCATCAGCGCCAGGTGCGGCAATCACCGGATGCTTACCCGGAGCCTGGCCTACCCCCGTCTCCGCCGATCCCGGTAACGATCCCTTGTCCAGCGGCTGCTCACGCACCCGGCACTGAGGCCCGTTGCGGGCCGCTTTGTTGTTCCGCACTTCCCGTTCCCGTCCTTCGACAACGAAGCCTGACTTCTCGACTTCTCGTAAGATCGGTGGGTTACGCTGGATGCCAAGCTAAGGCGCAACCTGCGTTATGCAGGCTTCGATTTTATGCCAGTGCGAGCGAGTGTTTCAAAAAGGGAATCTCGAATTTAGCCTGAGAGGGTTTGAATACCGCCCGCTATCACGCCGCCTACGAACGCACCGATTTTAGTGTACGTAGTAGCATCGGTATTGCCGGGCTCAGCGAGCTTCTTCTCGATGCTTTCGCCAAGCCCCGGGTCCGTCGGCTTGGCCTGTATGATGGCTATGCCTTTGGACGTTAGCTGAACGCCATTGAAGGCATACCCGCCGTCAAACTCCTGAATGCTCTTTACCCGGATCAAACCCTCATCATTCAGCCAGTAAAGGACGTCGGCAAAGGTTTTTAGGACTTCTTCCTCATCGCCGATGCGATGGGTCATGATATCCATGGCGTCAGAGTCGTCGAAATTGATCCTAGAAAGACCTGCGCTAACCAGGTGGGACAGGATGCGGCCCATCGTTTGATAATGGTACTCCATGGTCGACATACAAACGCCCTCTAGCTCGCCACTTCCTTGGAAACGAACATGCGAGTTGGGGTCCAATCCGAGAAATCCACCCGGAACGTGGATGACATGGCACCCCTTATTTTCACCCACGGATCCTTTAGCTCGTCTTCTGTAAAGACGACCGGTAAATCGTGGCTAAGCTCAGATTCATCGATATGAAACTGGTCTCTTTCATAAACACCGAGTTTATATCCGTTAGCCATGACATGGATTCTGATAACCTTCTTAGCCAGCGAAGCATTCAGATAATGAATGTACATCGCCTTCTGAATGTCAGCAAGTTTGAGGCGGGGCCTGAGACGGATCAGTCCTGGGTCGTGATCATATCCTAACGTCAGCGAGATTACAGGGTCCTGGCCGACGCTGCTCCACGTGCCAACACTTTGCCATTTGAAGTCTGCGTCATTGTTATCATCATCGTCATGCTCTTCGATGTGATGCTCCCAATAGCCGCCCCCTTTACCAGCAGCGATGCCAGCAGTTTCCCGATTGGTAATTTTGGGGTTGTAGCGACCGGACTTATCAGACGCGCCAAACAGTATTTGAAATATATGAAGCTTCGGCTCATTGAGCGTCACCGCCACAAAAGTCCGGAAATGACCGATTTCAGCGGCCGAATATTCGCGATCGAGCTCATAGCGGATATACAGTCCATTGAGGACATCACCGGCCTCTTGAAGAAACAATACCCGGTTGAGAGTTTGGTTGATCGAGGTAAAGCCGGTTGCGATCACCGACTGAATGTCATCGCCCCAGCGGGAGAAGAAACTGGCTTGCTCGGCCTCTGAAAGCGCAATCCCCAGGTATTGAAAACGGATCGCAAAGCCGTCGACAGAATCCAGGGCGATGCGGATACGTTCGCGGTCCATGATCTCGCATCCCGCGAAACCCTTCCCCTTGGCGAAGGCGATCAGCTTGTTTTCTTCCGTAACCGTGAGGTCAAGGTTCGTGAGGAAGACGAAAATCTCTGGCTTGGGCAGAACCTGACCGTCAGGCGTTGTTAGATCCCGGAGGGCGGATTCGACGTCCGATTTAAATTTCTTTTGGATCGTTGTCTTATGTGGGGCCGAGTCGTTCGCGCCGGCCATGAAGCCGATCGCGGCCGCAACAACCTGAGAGGTGTTGAACACGGCATCGATGTCGACACCTTTATCCGGTCCACCCCGTGGATGACGCGGACGAAGATTGCTAAATCGCTTATCAATGGACAGCACCGCTAGACACATACGTTCCCGCGCTAACTGGTTGGTGTCCAGATAACTCTTTAAGTGAGTTTCAGTTTGGTAGGGGATCATGCGATTCTCGAATTGATATAGAAACCATCGCCGCGCATGCGGAAAGTTGCAAGTTGAAATTTGCATACCTTCACTACGCAACTTGTTAAGCTCCATATATGTGATAATGTCCTTTATCACATATAGAAAGACGAAGCATGGCGACGGATCCTAGCCTTTCAACCAGCCCCGCCCTGATCCCGATTGTCTCTGCGGTTGCGTCATTCGCCGCCGGTTTGATTGGGGCAGGCATATCGTCATGGACGATACGCAGCACCCATAAGCAGCGGCTTGCCGCTGATGAACGCTTAGCCGAACGCAAATTTGAATTTGACATCCAACTCGCCGAACGGAAATTCCTGCTCGATGCCCGCAGTGCAGATCGAAAACGCAAACAGGATCTCGCCGAATCCGTACTGGCAGGATTTTACCAAGTCGAAGCAATCATGCGATCGGTCAGGTCGCCGATGAGCTACGCTTCCGAAGCGGAAGGGCGCCCCAAAGAGGAACTTGAGACGGAAGGCACGGCGAAGCTGCGCGATACCTATTTCGTGATCTTCGCGCGATACGATAAGAATCGAAAAGAAATTTCCGACCTTCTCGCCCTCCGTTACCGGATGGCCGCATGGTTTGGTGCAGGTGCGGATGAACCCTTTCAGAAACTCCACCAAGCCATCCACTACGTTATCACCGCCGCCCAGATGCTGGTGAATTGGTCCAAGGATGCGGACGGCTTTCGGGCCAACCCCTCCCACCTCACTCTGTGGCAAAAGATGGAGGGCGACATCTGGTGGGGAGCGGAGGATCCTGATCGCGTGGCGACACTTATCACCGAGGCGATAGCAGCGATGGAGGCCATTTGCCAACCGATCCTGGCGGAAGCCATCGTTGCATGAATCAGATTGCCACAACTCCTGACCTTCCGCTGATGGTAAGGGCTGACACGCCGACTAAGCGACGTTTTACGGAATTTTTCACCGCACAGATCCGCAACCAGAATACGCGCCGCGCCTACGCCAAGGCCGCGATTGAATTCCTGCAATGGTGTGAGGCACGCGGTGCGACCACCTTCTCCTTGATTACGCCCATTCATGTCGCCGGCTGGATCGAGGAGATGACGCACACCCATTCCGCCCCGACGGTTAAGCAGCGCCTGGCCGCCGTGCGACACCTTTTCGACTGGCTTGTTGTCGGCCATGTCATGGACACCAACCCTGCGCACTCTGTCCGAGGTCCAGCCCATTCACGCCGACGTGGTAAAACTCCTGTCCTGGCGCCCGAGGAAGCGCGTCAGCTTCTCGACAGCATTCCCACCGACACCCTTATTGGCAAGCGTGACCGCGCGTTGATCGGGCTGATGACCTACACCTTCGCGCGGATCGGCGCTGCGAGCACAATGGAGGTGCGGGATGTCTACGTGCAAAATCGACGCCTTTGGGTGCGCTTGCATGAAAAGGGCGGTAAGAATGTCGAGCTGCCGTGTCATCATTCCTTAGAAACGTACCTGGATGAGTATATCGAGGCTGCCAATCTGAAAGATGCGCCGCGCGCGCCGCTGTTCCAGACAGTTAGCAAAGGCACCGCCAGTCTTTCCGGGAATCCCCTGCCCCAGCAAAGTGCCTATGCCATGATCCAGCGGCGTGCCAAGGTCGCCGGCATTCATACGGCGATCGGCAATCACACGTTCCGGGCCACTGGGATTACCGCCTATCTGAAAAACGGCGGGACGCTGGAAAAGGCTGCCCACATGGCCAATCATTCCTCAACTCGTACCACACAGCTCTACGATCGCCGGAGCGATGACGTGAGCCTGGACGAAGTCGAGCGGATCCTGATCTAGTATGCCAATGGCCCCGATTCATCCCCACCTGATCCGCGAGCTGCGAACCGAGATTGCCAGCGCCATTTCGGATTTCAAATCCTATGACGTGCCTGGCGTCTGCAAACGCCTTGGCCTGGCTAATGGCGATAGTGAAGAAGCGTTCCGGAGCAAGTTCAAATACGCTTCAAATAGGCTTGCCGCCGTTCCGGCCGACGACCTCCTCGGGGTTGCCAAACTGCTTCTGCAGGAAGTCAGCAGCTATCGCTTATCCGAGCAGGTCGCCAAGATCCAGGAGCTGGGCCGGCCGGCGCTCACCGAGGTTACCCGCCGCCGTTTGCTGTCGGTCTTCAAAAGCCGGCCGCTGGCGACGGAAATGGAAGATGTGGAGCTGATCCAGCGCGCGTGGCCAGTCGCCGAGATCCCCTCCCCTTTCGGTTCCACCGGCGGGATATTGGATGACATCTACCAGCACACGGTTCGCAACTATGACTGGGATAACGACGAGCTGCTGATCCAGCTTGGCTTCTTGACTTGCTCGCAGGCTCAACTGTTTCGCTTTCTGGAGGAAGTGGCCGCCCCCGTAGTGCAGACATCGGAGGCGCAGGCCACGCTTGTCAGCGAACTCAATGGCCATCTTCAACACGACGGATTTCGTCTGGCAATGACGGGAAAGGTGTCAGGCTCGCCAATCTACAAGATCCAGCAAGCCGTACTCGGCAGTCCTGCCGATCAGGGCATCTCTGCCGCCCTCCAGGCGTTTGATCCCGGTGACGTTCACTCCCGGTGGATTGCTGCTGTAGAACGGCGCATCGACGATCCGCGCGGTGCTATCACCCTTGCCCGGACGCTCCTAGAAGATGTGTGCAAATGGATCCTGGCCGAAGCCAATGTCGATTGCCAGGAGAAGGACGACCTTCCGGTGCTTTATCGCAAACTGGCCAAGATCCTTCGCCTGGCACCGGATGACCACACCGAACAGACTTTCCGTCAGCTTCTGGGAAGCTGCCAGCAGATCGTCGAGCTTCTGGGGTCCCTTCGCAGCAAGTTGGGCGATGCCCACAGCCCCGGACCGAAGCGCGCCAAGCCCTCGCCCCGTCATGCGGAGCTCGCGGTTAATCTGTCCGGAACGATGGCAACGTTCCTGGTGGATACATGGAAGGCCCGGAAGGATGAGGCATCAAAAGCATCTGAGAGCGCTGAAGTGACCGACGCTCAATAGGTTTTTGAGCTGATTTCGCTCTAAGTGCAATTATTTTGGGTCGACCCGGGCGAACCGTGAGACGGACCCCTCCTATATCCTATTGCTCTACTGCTGCTGGATCTCGTTGGATTAATGCTGATTAAATATACTATGCTGCTTTGGGCGAAGCGGGCTTCACTCGGCCCCTGCATTTGAGGACCGGGGGTGGGAGGCGCTAAGGACGCCCCACCCAGTCCCTGCGTTCGCCCCCATAAGCCTTGTCAATCGCGCGAAACAAGCTGATATAGAGGGCATTGAACGAACGCGAAGGACGCAATTCATGGAAGAAACTGTAGTCGCAAAGTCACCTGATGTTCAGGTGAAGCGCAATGAGAAAAAATGGACCCCCACGCTGATGAAGGCGGGATGGAGTGCCTTTCCAAACATCATTATCGAGAAGCAGCGCGCACTTGGGCTCGACGCCCTAGACATGAACATCCTGCTTCATCTGGTGCAATACTGGTGGCTTGAAGAGAACGTTCCGCATCCTTCAGTCGCGACTATTGCCGAGGCGCTGAATGTCACGCCACGCACGATCCAGAAGCGGATCACCCGGCTCCAGAACGCGAAACTGATCACCCGTGAGGAGCGCCGCACCAGTAAATTTGGCAGCCAGACCAACCTTTATCGCTTCGATGGCCTGATCAAGGCCTGCCAGCCCTTCGCGGAAGAAAAGATCGCCGAGATGAAGAAGAAGGCAGACGACAAGGAAGCCCGCGTTAAACGCAAAAAACCCAAGCTCGTCGTCAACAACGACGCCCAGGCTTAAGGCGGACCACAAAGGTTGCTTCGATGAGGAGCGGGTTACTGTCACCCGAAAGATAGGACGGCCGGCGCAGAATGTGCCAAGCTTAGAAAAAGCAATGCCCCGGGCGCTTGCATGCAGAGGCGCTACCGGGGCTCACAAGGACAAGATGGAACAAAACGGAGGGAATTTCAAGTGGTTTTTGCCTACACTGCCGCAAACATTGCGAACCTGGAGTCATCCCACTCCCCCGAACGGCTAGGAGCTTACTACGCGCTGGCCGGCGGCGACAAGGAGCTGGGCATCAAGCTTTACGCTTGGAACAGCGCCCTGTCTCAGGCCCTTTATATCCCTTTGCAGGGGCTGGAGGTGGCACTGCGCAACGCCTTGGGCGGCCAACTTCTCGCCACCTATGGCCCGCTGTGGTTTGACCTCAATCCCGGTCCTGCCCTGCACTATCCGCTTCCGGATCAGCTTCTCAAAGCCCGTACCCAAGTGGGCAAGAAGGGCGTTGCGAACCACGGGCGTATTGTTGCCGAGCTGAACTGGGGCTTTTGGACCGGCATCCTCGCAAAACGGTACGAGCCTCTATGGCGCTCGCACTTCCGCAAATCCTTCAACGCGACGGGTCCCCTCACCCGCGATCAGATCTTTCAACCGCTCGACGACCTTCGCCGACTGCGTAACCGCATTGCTCACCACGAACCGATTGTCAACCGCAACATTACGGCAGACTATGCGTCGATCTTGAACCTGATCAGCTATATATCGCCCACCACGGCTCAGTGGATCGACGATCAGAGCGAGATTGCTGCGGTTATCGCCGCCAAACCCTAGGCCGCATTCCGTAAAATCGTATTCACGACTAACTGAACCACGGCCATGCATCCAGGCGGCCGCCCATGACAACGGCCGAAGCCAGGATCAGAAGGCAAGACGCCAGCACGACGACAGCCGCAATACCCGTTGCCTTGACCGTCAGCTTCCAGATCGTCACTTCCAACGTATTCTTGTCCATAGCCCTCACCCGTTGTGACCTGGTGATGAACTTTCCACGGCAACAGTTGTCGCGCAAAGCACAGGTCGTCAGTGAGGCAGGATAAAGCCGTCGAAGCACCGTTCAGTGTGAAAGAGCACGAATTTTTCCAATCCTTTCAAGGCGCTTCGACGGACACATTTACGCTTTTCTGTATTTCTGCATTCGCTTTTGCCAGAGTCGCGCATTGTCTGCTGCACCTGCGGCCGGATTCGGTCGGGTATGCGTCGGCCATCTGGTTCCGGCAATTGGCTGCCCGCTCCGTTCGCTGCGCTCCCGTGTGGCCAGTGCCGAACCCGCCTGCGGCTGAGAGTGGTCGCCGCTTGAGCTCACTGGACCAAAAATCGGCGCCGCCTGGTCGCACAATGACGGCGAAGGCTTCAACATCACGCTCACGGCCTTGCCGCTGACTGGACGCCTCACCATCCGCAAGCCCAAAACCGAAACACCGGGAGACGGGCGATGAGCCACCTTCTCTCCGGTGCCAACCGGATTTCGCGGATCTGCAAGCTCAATGACATGCTGCGCCGGCCTGCCGATCCCGCAATTCGGCCAGCTCATTCTTACAATCGGCGTCAGCGAGCTTGAGGGCGGCGATCTCGCAGCGGCTTCCGCAAGGGAAAGCTCGGTTTGAAGGTCTCGATCAAGATCCCGTTCTTCATCGATATCGAGGCTTCGTTCGAGACCGATTGGAACCGGCGTGAATGACCCGCCGTGGGCCGCTTCGGCGGCCCCTCTCCTACCAACTGAAACGCGGAAAACAATCATGGTCAGCTTCGCGAATGTCGGAGCGATGTTTTTGGCCGATAGCCGCGACCACGTTTTTGCTTCACGAGCTCAAGGAACAAGCGAACCGCTTCCTCCTCCCGTTCGAAAACATGCTTTTTCTCCTGGCCACGTTTGCCGATCCTTCCCCATCGCCGGGTCAGGCAAGCCTCTCCGAACATTGTCGGCTCGATCTCCATGGCATAATACCGCGCCATGTTCTTGGCTGGATCCGATCGTTCGACATAGAGCTGGTAGGGTTGCGAAATCATGCCGGCATGATCCCCACACAGCGCCGCCACGTCCAACGACATATGTGAATCCTACAGGTGCGACCGATTCATTTTCGTGAAGAATGGCGCTCGGGCGAGGCGCCGAAGGCGCACGGCTCTAGTCGCGCTGCGACCGGAGCCCGCACGCGGTCTCCGCCCAGTCGGGTTACGATCCTCTCGCGGCAAGAAGCATGCCTCTGTCAAAAATCGTTGTCCAGAGACAGCCAGAAGGTCTCATGGCCATCGGAGATGGCAGGAGGACGCGTCCCTTCAGGACGCGGTTCTATCTCTCTCTGACACCCCATTTTGCACCCGCCGTGTCGGGTAGCAGCGGGGCATTGCTGCCCCGCCGCCCCCTAAGAACCGGGCGTGCGGATCACTTCGCACCCGGCTCAAGCCATTCTCCAGCGCCACGTTGTGACACCGGGCTCCCCGGCGGTATGTTTCGCGTTCTGACGGTGGGCGAAGTAGGTATCCCATGTGGGATCGAACGGGTTCGCCAACGCCGGGATTTTGGCGTGCCTCTTGATTGAGACAGCCGCTGCGCGGACAAGCCCACACTTGGCGTCTTCCGTGCTGAAATCCCATGATTGGCTACCGTTGACCTGGAAATACCTTCTCCTGATCCACCGTGCTCCTTTGTTGGGGTGTCGTCGGCACGCCCATCTCCAGAGCATGCGCCAGATGTAGAAGTCTATCGAAGAGAAGGTCGCCTTCGCCACGACATGGCGGTGATACATCGCCCATCCCCGAATGATCTTGTTCAGCATTTGTATCAATCCCTCCTGCGCGATGGCAGCGTTGCCTTTGATAATTCTCCGGACCTTATCCAGCAGCGCCTTGACGCTGTGTTTGGACAGCGTGATGAGGAGTTTGCCGTTGTACTTTCGCACATTCTGGCCCAGAAAATCGAAACCATCCGCAATGTTCGTGATTCTGGTTTTCTCGTCCGAGAGTTCCAGTCCGCGAACAGCCAGGTATTTCCTGATCGCCGGCAAGACCTTGTGTTCCAGCACCTCTTTCGATGCACTGGTTACAATAAAGTCGTCGGCATAACGGATGACGTGGGGTTTGGCTTTTCGGTACGTGGATTTCGACGATCCCACGCTTGCATCGACTGCGGCCTCAAGCCCGTCCAACACTCTGTTAGCGATTGTGGGCGAAATCACGCCCCTTGCGGGGTTCCCGCCCGCGTCTCGAACAGAGTTCCCTCTTCAATGTATCCGGCTTGAAGCCACTTCCGCAGGATCGCCTTGTCCATAGGCATATGCTCGAGGATGTAATCATGGCTGATTTCATCGAAACAGCTTTTGATATCGCCCTCTAGAATCCACGTGGCGGACTTTCGTCTTGCCAACGTGATGAAGCACTGCTCAATGGCGTCGGCTGTTGAGCGTTTGGGCCGAAATCCATAGGAATTCGGGTCCGCCAAGGTCTCCGTCACTGGTTCCAGCGCAAGCTTCCATAAGGCTTGCATTGCGCGGCACAGCATACGGGGTATCCCGAGCGGGCGCTTCTTGCCGTTACTCTTGGGAATATAAACGCGTCGCAACGGCATCGTACGGTAGCCGTGATGCCGCAGCGACATTACTCCCTTCCATCTGGCCACCGGGGTTGTCCAGATTTCTCCGTCCACTCCCGGCGTTTTCTTCCCGCGATTCTCCGTCACCCGCTTCACAGCCAGCATCTTGCCGCTGTGCGAGCGGGTCGGCAGACGTTGCAAGGCTTTTACCTTACCCCATCGGCCTTCGCGAGTGGCCTTGGCGATACGCACTTGAAGTCGCTTCACGGTTGCTTCAATCTGCGACCAGTTTGTCTGATCCCACATCTGCCCTCCGTGCGAGGACGCACCAGCATTCGCTGCTTTCGCATCGATTGCCGTCATCTGCTTTTCCTCGTCCAGCAATTAGTCATGTTCTCTCGCCATGAATGACCGGGCGGAAGTCTGCCCACTTTCGTGTCGGGCGATGTTGCAGCCCGTATCTCGACCATTACAGCCGGGCCTTCGCTTTCTCCGCCTTCCTTTACCCACAACACCAACAGCGTTCCTTACGGTTCGCCTGCCGTTACCGGCAGCGCTATGGGCTTACCCTGTTCCGCATGAATCTCAGAGCCAGTCGGACCCTTCCTTTTCGCCAGCAGCTTTCCGTCCATGGAGGTCCAACCGGAAAGGACCACACCTTGCTGCACACCTTTTGGTTCAAGCCTATCAGCACATTTGGCTTGTTCCTTGTTACGGCGTTTATCGGAAGTTCACTTGTGTTGGTCGTCATTGCTCATCCCTTGCACCTCGCCGCCTTTGTGCTGGCAGTTTCCACTTCGCCTCACGGTTCGGTGAACCGGTCACCCGGTGGTTACGTTGTCCCCGAAGCTCCACACGGAGTCGTTGCCAACTTCGCATGTTCGGGTAGGGAACGACCGATGGAACGGTCGGTTTCGTAAAGTTCACATCACGTGTTCTCCTCTCGAAACAGAGATTCATGCGACTTTCAGGTCGCACTCCGGCGTCAAGGACATCGCGGCCCCTCCAATTTCTCAGCGCCGCAAGCGGCACAGAGACAATCGGTTCCTCCGCTCGCCGCACGGCGGCCGCGTTCCGCGGTCCCTGACCCCTCACGGCTACGGTGCAGACACCTTTCGTCAGAAACGAAAAGGAGACTCTGATGACAAAGCATCAAAACACTCACCTGGTTGGCGAAGATCAGAAGCTGCCGGATCAACAGCCGAATTGGCTTGAAAGTTTGCGCCGAAATTTCGATGCGGAGGTGCATCTTCCCGCCGATATCTCGCGCGAGTTTCTGTCTGCGGCGCTGCTTTGGGCGATCGACAACAAGGTCGATTTCGGTTTGTTCCAAGAGGCCGACGAGATCATCATTGCGCACTTCGGCGGTGATGAGGTCTACCTCCCGTCCCGGTGGTCCGACAAACGATGGCACATCGGCCTTGAGGACAAAGAGCCTTTTGACCCGGGAGATTGAGGTCTTTGCCTTTCGCGTGAGCCGTTTCCAGCCGGATCGGCCGGCCGAAGCGGCTATGAGAGGGGCTCTGCCGCCCCTCTCAACCTCACCCCATGAAGGAAGGGCGATGCCCCTCCTTCAAACTTCTTCCCATGGGGAAAGGGGACGGTTCTCTCCTCCCTTCCCCAAACCCCTATCCCTCTCCCGTGCAGGAAAAACGATGACGGCTGTCACAGCTCCTGGCACCATCCGTGTCGCGCCCCATCCCATGACCGGGCGAGGCCTTCCTTGATCAAAACATCGCCCAGCGAGTTGCCCGCGCGAGACACGGTTCGAAGTTTGCGTCCATACTTGTCTTCGTCACGGAACCCGGCCGCCAGAGAGAATTTTCCAGCGTTGAGCAGCGTCAGCAGGCGGGATTTCGCCGCTTCACCTTTGATCCGTTCAGCCTCGCAGCGGGGCGGGCTGAGTTCAGGCGTATCGATATCGGCGATGCGGACTTTCTCGCCCCCGAACCAGAAGGTGTCGCCATCGACGACGCAGTTCGTCCGATGGCTGTCGCTGCACAACACGAATGGCGCAGACAGCGTATCTTGCCCCGGCGTTCTGGCGAAGGCTGCGATGCTGTCGAGATGGCCGCTGCGATCGAGATACAGCCAACCTGCGGCGCCGATCACCACGGCCCAGACAATCGCGGTCGGAATGCCTCTGCCGCGATCGGGACGGTGACGACCCGGCGTCGAGCGCGACGCGTTGAAGCCGGCGCGATTGTTCGCGACCTTCCGATTTTTCCTGAACGGTATGACGTTCTTTTGCACCAAGCTTTTATCCCTCTTCGCCGGCAGACGTTACAGTCGGTTTGGTTTCATCGGCGTTTACCGCAGGTGTCGAATTCGAACCTTCCCTCTCTCCTCCGCCCATCGAATGAAACCGGTTCTCGCCGACGCAGACCCTCATATCAGCCCGCCGGAACCAGATGGCGCGGCCGCATCTGAGGGGCGCGTTGCCGGCCGTGAAGACGATCTGTTCGTCCGCCCGCATGCGCAGAACTTCGTGCGGCTGGATCAGCGGTCGTGCCGCGAGCTGCTTCGAGCGCGTTCGTGACGACCCCTTCGCTTGGAAACTGCGGCTGACCTGGTCGATCTCGACCGTCGTCATGCCGCAGCGTTTCGATATGTAATCGGCGGTCTCGGGATCGTTGATCGCGGCGAACGAAATCCAGCTGGCACTCTCAAACCATTTGCTTGCTGCGTCGCGGCCGCCATAGGTTTCGCGCATCTGGCCGATCGACTGATAGATCATCGTCAGCGTGATCCCGTATTTGCGGCCGGCGTCACGCGCGGTCTCTATGATCCGCATGTAGCCGAGGCGCGCGACCTCATCGAGTAGAAACAGCGCGCGTCCTTTGATCTGTCCGTCGCGATTGTAAATCGCATTCAGAAACGAGCCGATAATGACGCGCGCAAGACCGGAATGGGTCTCCAACGTCTTGAGGTCGATGTTGATGAAGACGTCCGTGTTGCCGGCTGCGATGTCGCTGGTCGAGAATTTCTTTCCAGACACGAGGGCGGCATAATTTGGATAGGAAAGCCAGTGCGTTTCCTTGACCGCATTGGCATAGACGCCGGAGAAGGTTTCCGGCGTCATGTTGACGAAGGCAGCGACGTTCTCCTTCACGAAATCCGAGCCGGAATTGTCGTAGATGTCTTGCAGCCGCTTGCGCAGTGTCGGTTCCGGCTCCGAGAGATTCATGCGCACCTGCCGAAGCGTCTGTTCCTTCTCATCCGTGTGGCCGGATAGGCAGACATCGGCGACGAGCGCCGTGAGGAGCTGAAGAGCTGACGCCCGGAAGAAGTCGTCACGGACTCCGCGCGCGCCGCCGCTGTCGCTCATGATCCATGACGCGACGGAGGCGATATCCTCTTCCTTCGTACCTCCAAAACGGCCGACCCAGTCCAGGACGTTGAAGCCGACGTCCGGCTTCCTTGGATCGAGGACGAACACGTCCCTCCCCGCTCCGGCGCGATGCGCGGAGACCATCGGTGCGACCTCGTTCGATGGATCGAGCACGATCAGCGTGCCGCCCCATTTGAGCGCCGTTGGGATCGTTACCGACGTTGTCTTGAAACCGCCGGAACCGGCAAAAACGATCCCGTGCGACGAGCCGAAGGAGCCATCAAAGCACAGCAATGGCGACTTGCCACCGGCGCCCCACGTCTCAGCGCTATCGGCTCGAAACGCTTGGCTCCCGACACTGTCTTTGTCGACCCGATAACGCTCGCCAATGACGATACCGCCAGTATCGGGAAACAGCTTCGCCGATTCCGTCAGTCTCATCCAATCCGCTTCGCCATGGAGCGCCCGCTTGCCCTGAATGCGTTTCGGCTCGGCCCGTGCGAACGCCGCATTGCCGATGAGCACAACGCGGAGTGCGAAGCAGGCACACATGAGTGCTACGCCCGCTCCGATCGCCGTTGCTGGATCGAGATAGGCCAAGACCGACTTGTCGGCATTAAGCGTCTCCGTGAAATCGGCAAGGCGCATCGTTTCGCGGGTAGCCGCGATCAGGATCGTCTCGCTGCATCCGGCAAGGACACCCCAACCTGCCTGCTTGATGTTGATCGAGCCGGCGCTCGCGAACAGGAACAGAATTCCGATCGCCGCACTTGTTACATAGGGCAAGGCGATCCCCGCCCGCCCCCATGCCAGTCGTGCGGCCTCGGTCTTTCCGAAGCCTGAAAGCCACTGCTCGATCCCGGTCATTCCGATGACGACCAGGATCATCAACGTCCCTGGCACGACGACGAGCGCAATCCTATTGATCGTCATTGCCGAAGGCCTCCACGCCGATCGCCGTGAGCCTGGACCGCTCGCCCTCGTCGCTTTTGATCCGGCGGGCGGCCTCGAGGAGCGCGCCCAGCAACAGCGCGCGCTTCTCGTAGCGCAGCCCGGCTTTGACGATCAGGCCGCCGAGCTCGATCTTTTCGCGCGTGTCCTTCTTGCGGGCATCGGATGTCATCGTCCTCGCCATGCGTTCAAGCCTCGCCAGCGCTGCCCGCGCCCGCGCCAGACGCGTCCGCCGCGGTCGATGCCTGTCCGCTGCTGTCGCCAGCGCCCTTCTTCCCTCCGGTCGTAGCGTCATGCCCTCCGCGAAATCGCTTGGTCAGTTTCTCAAACGCTGCCTGAAGTTCCGCCTCGTCGATTTCGATCTCCCCAAGGCCCGCCTTGAGCGCGATCCGGCCGATGCGTTCGGCCTCCCTTGTCTCGGCGACCTTGAGCTGTTCCTGCAGCTTGGCGATTTCGTCGCGGATTTTCGAGGATGGCTTTTTCATTCCGATCGTCTCCTTGGGTGAGAAAGCTTGTCTTTCGAACCCAGTTTTTCGGAATAGAGTGCGGAACGCACTACTGTGAATCCTACAATCGCCAAGGGCGATGCTTTCGTGAATGATCCCGGCCGTTCCGAAGGAGCGGCTTCCAAGGGCGCAATTATACGTCGCTGACGCGACGCCCTTGCTGAGGCCCGGACCGGGCCTCCCGCTCCCGACGAACCCTTTGGTTTCGTTTGCAACCGGGAGAGAACTCCGCCGTGGCCGTCCCTCACTTCTCCGTCAGCGTCGTCGCCCGTGGCTCCGGCCGCAGCGCCGTCCTGTCGGCGGCCTACCGGCACTGCGCTAAGATGGAGTTTGAGCGGGAAGCCCGGACGATCGACTACACGCGAAAGCAGGGGCTCCTGCATGAGGAGTTCGAGATCCCTGCCGATGCGCCGGAATGGGTGCGCAGCATGATTGCCGATCGCTCGGTCGCCGGCGCATCCAAGGCCTTCTGGAACAAAGTGGAGGGCTTCGAGAAACGATCCGACGCGCAGCTTGCGAAAGACGTGACAATCGCCTTGCCGCTCGAGCTGACGGCCGAGCAGAACATCGCGCTCATGCGCGACTTTGTGGAGCGGCACATCACCGCGCAGGGCATGGTCGCGGACTGGGTCTATCACGACGCACCCGGCAATCCTCACGTCCACCTCATGACCACATTGCGCCCGCTGACCGAAGACGGTTTCGGTTCGAAGAAGGTCGCGGTGCTCGGCCCGGATGGTAAGCCAATCCGAAGTGATGCCGGCAAAATCGTTTATCAGCTGTGGGCCGGTAGCACTGAGGATTTCAATGCGTTTCGCGACGGCTGGTTTGCCTGCCAGAACAAACATCTGGCGCTTGCCGGCCTCGATATCCGCATCGATGGCCGTTCCTTCGAAAAGCAGGGTATCGACCTCGAGCCAACCATTCACCTCGGCGTTGGCGCCAAAGCCATCGAGCGCAAGGCCGAGCAATCCGACCACAAGTCGGAGACCTCCAAACTCGAACGCATCGAGCTTCAGGAGGAGCGCCGCAGCGAGAACGCCCGCCGCATCCAGCGCCGTCCGGAGATTGTGCTCGACCTGATCACGCGGGAGAAGAGCGTGTTCGACGAACGCGATGTTGCGAAGGTGTTGTATCGCTATATCGACGATGTCGCTCTGTTCCAAAGTCTGATGGTCCGCATTCTGCAAAGTCCGGAAGCGCTCCGGCTCGAACGCGAGCGGATCAACTTTGCGACAGGTATTCGGACCCCCGCGAAGCACACCACGCGCGAGATGATCCGGCTCGAAGCCGAGATGGCCAATCGCGCGATCTGGCTCTCCGGTCGCGCCTCCCATGGCGTCCGTGAGGCGGTGCTGCGGGCGACCTTTGCGCGCCATTCCCGTCTGTCGGATGAGCAACGAACGGCAATCGAGCATATCGCTGGGGCCACGCGGATCGCCGCCGTCATCGGCCGCGCGGGCGCCGGCAAGACCACGATGATGAAGGCTGCGCGCGAGGCATGGGAAGCGGCAGGCTATCGTGTCGTCGGCGGCGCCCTGGCGGGCAAAGCGGCCGAGGGATTGGAGAAGGAAGCGCGCATCGGCTCCCGCACACTGTCGTCGTGGGAGCTTCGCTGGAACCAGGGTCGCAACCAGCTCGACCACAAGACGGTGTTCGTGCTGGACGAGGCCGGCATGGTGTCGTCACGGCAGATGGCGCTGTTGGTCGAAGCAGTCACCAAGGCCGGCGCCAAACTCGTACTTGTCGGCGATCCGGAACAGCTTCAACCGATCGAAGCGGGTGCCGCCTTCCGCGCCATTGCCGATCGCATCGGCTATGCAGAACTTGAGACAATCTATCGTCAGCGCCAGCAATGGATGCGCGATGCCTCGCTCGATCTCGCTCGAGGCAATATCCGTAAGGCTGTCGACGCCTACACCGCTCATGGTCGAATGATTGGCTTGAGACTGAAGGACGAAGCGGTCGAAAGTCTGATCGCAGCTTGGGACAGCGACTACGACCCCTCGAAGACCAGCCTGATCCTCGCGCACCTTCGCCGTGATGTGCGAATGCTCAACGATATGGCCCGCGCCAAGCTGGTCGAACGCGGCGTCGTCGCAGACGGATTTCCATTCAAGACAGAGGACGGAACCCGCATGTTCGCGGTTGGCGACCAGATCGTGTTCCTCAAGAACGAGGGCAACCTTGGCGTCAAGAACGGCATGCTCGCAAAGGTGCTTGAAGCCGCTCCCGGCCGGATTGTTGCCGAGGTTGGCGAAGGCGAACACCGCCGCCAGGTCACGATCGAGCAGCGCTTCTACAATAATCTCGATCACGGCTATGCGACGACGATCCACAAGAGCCAGGGCGCGACGGTCGACCGGGTGAAGGTGCTTGCTTCGCTCTCGTTGGACCGGCATCCCACCTATGTGGCCATGACGCGCCATCGTGAGGATCTCGCCGTCTACTACGGCAGTCGCTCGTTCGCCAAATCCGGCGGCCTCATCCCGATCCTGTCGCGCCGAAACGCCAAGGAGACGACCCTCGATTACGAGAAGGCGTCGTTCTATCGCCAGGCGCTGCGCTTCGCGGAAGCGCGGGGCCTTCATCTTGTCAACGTCGCCCGCACGATCGCACACGATCGCCTCCAATGGGCCGTTCGGCAAAAACAGAAACTCGCCGACCTCGGCGCCCATCTAGCCGCCATCGGTGCGGCACTCGGACTGGTCCGCGGCAGCAACAAACACTCCATCCCGGACACAATCAAGGAGGCCAAGCCCATGGTATCAGGCATCACCACCTTCCCGAAATCACTCGACCAGGCTGTCGAGGATAAGCTCGCCGCCGATCCCGGCCTCAAGACGCAATGGGAGGACGTCTCGACCCGCTTCCATCTCGTCTACGCGCAGCCGGAAGCCGCCTTCAAGGCGATCAATGTCGACGCCATGGTCGAGGACCAGTCGGTCGCGCAGTCCACCCTCGCGAAGGTCGCCGGCGCCCCCGAAAGCTTCGGTGCGCTGAAAGGCAAGACCGGTGTTCTCGCCAGCCGTGCCGACAGGCAGGACCGGGAAAAAGCCATCGCCAATGTGTCGGCCCTCGCCCGGAATCTGGAACGCTATCTTCGCGAGCGGTCCGAGGCCGAATTCAAACATGAGACGGAGGAGCGCGCGGTCCGTCTCAAGGTTTCGGTCGACATCCCTGCCCTCTCTCCGGCTGCCAAACAAACCCTCGAGCGGGTCCGCGATGCCATCGACCGCAACGATCTGCCAGCTGGTCTCGAATACGCGCTGGCCGACAAGATGGTGAGGGCCGAACTCGAAGGTTTCGCCAAGGCTGTGTCCGAGCGCTTCGGCGAACGGACGTTCCTGCCTTTGGCCGCGAAAGACACCAGCGGCAAGACCTTCGAGACCGTCACGGTAGGCATGACGGCCGGCCAGAAGGCCGAGGTCCGGAACGCCTGGGACGCCATGCGGAGGGTTCAGCAGCTGGCTGCACATGAACGAACGACCGAAGCGCTGAAGCAGGCCGAGACGCTGCGGCAAACCAGGAGCCAAGGACTCTCGCTGAAATGACGGTGGGAGCTGGAACGCGCCAGGCGATGACCGCGCAACAACGACGAGCGGCTGGGATCATTTTGGTGGCCGCATTAGTCGCCATACTGGCGATCGGTGCCGCCCTCATCGGCGGTTACCGCGTCAATCTGACACCGAGCGAACCACTCGGCCTGTGGCGCATTGTTCCGCTCGATCGTCCCGTTGCTGTCGATGACCTGGTGTTCATCTGCCCACCGGCAACCGCGGAAATCCGGGAGGCGCGAGCGCGCGGCTATCTCCGTTCCGGTTCCTGCCCTGGCGGGGTCGCACCGTTGATCAAGACAGTGATCGCCGTTGCAGGACAGCATATCGAAATCGGCGTCAGCGTGAGCGTGGATGGGTGGGGAGTTTCCTCTTCCAGTCTCGCACTACGAGATGGAAAGGGCCGGCCGTTGACGCCGTTTCCGAGTGGCGTCATACCGCCGGGATATGTCTTCCTGCATTCCGCGTTTCCCGGCTCCTACGACTCCCGATATTTTGGTCCGGTGCCCGCTTCTGGCATTCTCGGCCTGGCGCAGGAGGTCCTCACCTATGTGCCGTGATTATCATCGGCCGATGCTGCTGATTTTGGCTTCGATCGCCGTCGGCGCGGTGGGCTGGAGCGGTCATGTGCTGCTCCTCCCTGTAGCTATGGGGTTTCCCATCCTTTGGTCGCTGACACGGACGAGATTGGCGGCGGCGCTCGTCTCCGCCGGCTATTTCCTGGCCGCGTCACGTGGTTTGCCGCAAGGTGTTGCCGTCTTCTATTCGTCTGATATCTGGCCTGGCTTGTTGCTCTGGCTGTGTGCGTCCATGAGCTTTGTCATCGTGCATGCCGTCCTCTGGACGAAGAACGGCGGCACTCGTCCGTTCCACTATCTCCTGGCGGCCGTCATCATGGCCATCCCGCCGTTCGGCATCACCGGCTGGGCGCATCCCGTCACAGCCGCGGGGGTTCTGTTTCCGGGATGGGGATGGTGGGGACTTGGGCTTATGACAGCTGGCCTTGCAGGCCTCGTAACCCGCGTCTGGCCAGCTGTCGCCATCGCCTTGACTGGCTTTTGGCTGTGGTCCGCCGCAATCTGGACCGACCCGAAGCTACCGGAAGCCTGGCGCGGCGTCGATCTGGAGTTGGGCGTTTCGCTTGGTCGTGACGCCGGTCTTAGACGCCAGCGTGACATGATCGCCACGGTGCGTGGCGCGGCCAGCGATGGCGCCCTCTATGTGGTGCTGCCGGAAAGCGCGCTCGGTTTCTGGACGCCGACCGTGGAGCGTCTTTGGGAAGGCGTCCTGAGCGACGGCGATGCCGCGGTTATCGCTGGCTCCGCACTGCTCGACGCCGGGGGCTACGACAATGTCCTCGTCGCGATCGACAGGAAGGGCGGCCGCATCCTCTATCGCGAACGCATGCCGGTTCCCGGCTCGATGTGGCAGCCGTGGCGATCCTGGTTCGGAGGGAGCGGTGGCGCCAGAGCGGATTTCTTTGCGAACCCGGTCGTCTCCATCGGTACCAGCCGCGCGGCACCACTGATCTGCTACGAACAACTGATCGTTTGGCCGATCCTGCAGTCCATGCTCCACGATCCAGATTTTGTCGTCGCCGTCGGAAACGGATGGTGGACCGAAGGGACGTCGATCGTCGCCATTCAGCGCGCCGCTGCCACCGCATGGGCAAAGCTCTTCGCAAAACCGCTTGTTATTGCCTTCAACACCTGACTGCCTAGGAGACACCATGCTCGACGCCGCCTTGATAAAAGAATGCGCGGACCCCTCCCTCAAGCCCGCGATCGTCGAGCAATTCGTGACATCAGCGGGTTCGACTGATCCCCTCGCCGTCACAGTCAAATCGGGCGGCCGATTGATACTCGTTCCGAAAGCGGCATCGACTGAGGAGGCGATGGCGATCGTGCGCCAATACGCTGGTCAGGCCGTCGTCCGCGTCGGCCTGACGCAGTTTCCCGCAGGCGTTGGAGTCAAGGAAGCGACCGATTTGAAGCCCGATTTGGTCGACCCCTGCCAGAACCTTCGCAAAGGCACGGCGATGTTCGCCAAGGTCCTCAGGATCGTTGCGAAATGGTATGGCAACCCCACGAGCAAAGACGTCTTCCCGCAGATTTTCGAGGATGCGGTTTACGCGTGGAAGACCGGTGAGTTCGAGGGCGTGAGCGTGTTTCAGGCGGAGGATCCGGGAACACCGGTTGGTGTTTCGCAGCAAAGTAGAGAGAAGATCCCCGCCGAGGAGGAGGACGCTGACGCAAAAGCGATCGAGGAACGGCCAGAGGCGGAGCAGGATGCTGGGCGCGCGGGTATACGGATCGATCTGTCGCGCATTGGTGGTCAGCAAGAGCATTGAGTTCGTCTCGCCTTGCGAAACGGTTCTCGGCAAGGCGGAATCTTCATTTGAGTCCAAGGCATAAAATTAGTGTGAGTCAAACTCATAAAACTAGTGCGACTCAAAGACGCGAAACTAGTGTGACTCAAATGCAGGATATTAGTGTTTGTCAAAGGCGTCAAATTAGTGCAACAACAAAGCACGGAAGTAGTGGTCCGCTACTCACACACCGTCGCCGGAGGCCAACGTGGCGAAACCCAATGAACTGCTCGCGGCATCCCTGGCTGAACTGAGGGGAGTGACGCAGAACGGCACCCGATCGGTGGTGAAATCCGAAGAGCTCAGCCGTGTCCACCGGGAACGACTACAGGACAATGGGTTCCTCGAAGAAATCATGAAGGGCTGGCTGGCGGTGAACTCGCGACCGTCGGCCAACAACAGGATCGATGCGGCCTGGAGCACCGTCTACTGGGAGTTCGTTGCCAGATACCTGGACGACCGTTTCGCGGGTGAATGGCGACTCTCCGCAGAGGCCTCCGTGGCTCTATGGTCCGAAAACCACTCCATCCCGGGGCAGGTCATCGTCAGAAGCTCGAAAGCGAACAATCAGCTTGTGAAGCTACCGAGCAATACGTCGCTCTATCTGCTGCGCTCAAAGGAAAACGAGCCCGCCGAGACGAGAGAACGATTGAGATTGATGCCGATGGAAGAGGCGATCTGCAATCTGTCGCCGGAGTCGTGGAGAACGTCAGCGACCGATGTCATCGCAGTCATTGGCTCAATCCGCGGAACAAGCACGCTGCTTCAATACCTCCTGGACGGCGGCCGGAGCCACGTTGGCGGTCGCATCGCGGGAGCCCTGCGCCATCTCGGCAGGACAAGGGACGCGGACACGATCATCAAGACCCTGGAATCGGCGGGCTACAACCCGCACGAGGACAACCCTTTCGACCCGACAGTCGATCTGGTCACGCTGGATGCGCGACGAACTCAGGCGCCGTCCGCTACCCGGATCAAGAACCTCTGGGCGAAAATGGGGAAAGACGCCCTCAATCACATCGGATTCGAGCAAGTGCGGATCAACGACCGGGACGGATATATCGCGGACATTGATGAGCGTTATGTGGCAGACGCCCTGAACTCGCTTTCGATCGAGGGTTACGAGGTGTCGGAAGAGCTGATCCGGAGGGTACAGGCCGGTCAATGGAAACCGGACGAGGACGCGCAGGACTACGAGACCAAGAACGCGCTAGCTGCCAAGGGATACAGACTGGCTTTTGAGGAGGTGCGCGATGACATCAGGAAGATCCTTGATGGAGCACCTACCGGCGAACTGCTCGAGGCACGGCACCAGGATTGGTTCCGAGCCATGTTCAGCCCTTCGGTAACCGCGGGTATCATCAAGGCGCACCAACTCGCGGGTTACCGATCGCACAATGTCTATCTGCGGGGATCCTCGCATGTCCCCTTACCGCCGCATGCAATCGCCGACGCCATGGACGCACTGTTCGAGAGCATATCGGAGGAATCTGATGCGCGCGTGAAGGCAATCCTCGCCCCATTCCTATTCACCTATATCCACCCGTTTCCGGACGGGAACGGACGCACGGCGCGCTTTATTATGAATGCGCTTCTTGCCGAGAGCGGAGCGCCGTGGACCGTCATACCTGTCGCGCGCCGTGACGAGTACATGAACGCCCTGGAAGAGGCGAGCCAGCACGAAAACATCGTGCCTCTCACGAACTTCGTCTCGGAGCTGGTGAACGCGCCACCACCATCCACGGAAGCCAAAGCCGCGTGGAAAGACAACTAGAGTACCCGCTTAAGTCGGCCATATGCGTGGCGCCTGAATGGATGCGGCGCTTAGATATCAGTCACCGGTCGCGGCGTGTGGCGGAACTCGCGGCATTCCAAGCATGAAGACGGATTTCTGCCAGTAGCGTTGGCCCGATCGTCATGGCATTGCTTGCAGCCTGCTCCAAGATGTTGTCCATCATCGAATTACCTCAGCGTACGTGCGGATCCCTGTCCCGGCGCAGGCGAGACGCGACGATGGCGTTAGTTTCCGGCGCCAACAGATCGTGCTTTTCAGCAAAGGCGGCAAACAGGCCGCGGGCGGTCTCCGCTTCGATTTCGCCGCGTAGCGCGGCACCACACGCCTTAAGCGCAACGGAGTGCGCGTGATCTCTGAGCGCCGCCGGCCACTCGACGAGATGCCGGTACGCATCCATCGCGCTGCGAACCTCCGCCGGAAAGCCGAGTCCGACAAGAATAGAAACAGGCTCTTTGAACATATCGGGTTTCATTGCGCTCTCCTTCCTAACCCGCGATGTTGACGGGCGCCGCCGCAGCGACGCCCTCTTGATGGGTTCTGCTTAAGCGGCCTTCTGCGCTTCGATCTGCGCGGGAGGAGCCGACGGCTCAAGAGTCGCCGCAGTCTCGATGGCGATTTTTCGCGGCTTCATTTCCTCCGGAACCTCACGAACGAGATCCACGGAAAGCAGACCGTTCTTTAGATCCGCTCCGTTCACCCTGACATGGTCGGCGAGCTCGAACCGGTGTTCGAACGGCCGGCCGGCTATGCCGCGATGAAGGTAGGCTTCGGTAGCCGCCTCTTGCTTCTTGCCGGTCACGGTCAGAAGGTTGGACTGGAATGTTATGTCGAGATCGTCCTGGGCGAAACCTGCCACCGCTATCGAGATCCGATAGCTGTCATCGCCAGTCTTGACAATGTCATAGGGCGGCCAGTCGTTAATCGAGCGGGCGCGCTGAGCATTTTCGAGAAGATTGAAGACCCGATCGAAACCGACGCTGGATCGGAACAGCGGTGCATAGTCGTAGGATGTTGCCATAGCCATATCCTCCTTGAAGCAACATGGGTACGGAGCGCCGAAAGATGGCGCTTCCAGCAAGGCCAGCCCTATCCTCAGCGGCTGGCAGCTATAGATTTGGTTTTTGAGAATTTCGGATGCAAGACCAGCGCCTGAGAAAATTAATCGAACCAGTCGATCGAGCTCATAACTTGCAGCTATATCCCGTACGCCCTCACAAGAGGCGCACGCAGATTGCCACCGACGGCCGAACCGCGGAATTCAGAGCCGGCAATCAAACGTGGGCTGCGCAGGAAAACAACGCTTGCCCTTCAACGGCACTATTCAGCGATCTGGTCTTCGGGCCATCTCTGGTGCTCCGATGCAGTGGCGCTTGAAATCCTCCATCGCTCGTCGAGGCTTTGCCACTCAATTCCATTTTGCAGCTTGGGAGCAATTGGCTTGCGCGATCCCGACTCGCCTTTGACATCGTCACACGGAGACCGCGATGACGTGCGCCGTGGGCCGAGCTCATCAAGCCTCGGTCGAAAAAAGAGCCAGGCAACGAAAAATCCGGACTCAAGTCTCAGTGCAAATTGAACTCGCCTTCAACGCGGCGCCATTCGTTCGGTCCGATCAGGCGCTGATGCGTATAGCGGACGGAATGCAGCGGCCCGTCAAGGTTGGTCTGCCAGAAGTCGAGGAACTTCAGCATTTCAGGGAAATCAGGAGCCAGATCGTAATCCTGCCAGACATAAGTCTGCAGGACGGATTCGAAATCGGGAATGCGGTAGAGGATGTGCGCGGTAGTAAGGCCATAACCGTTGAGCTGACGCTCCAGATCCGATGAAAATCGCATGCTTCGTCTCCGTTTCGTAACAGTCTGAAGGTGGCGCAAATTTTTTCCGCCATCAACGAATTTTTGAACGCTCAAGGCCAGGTTGTTGTTCCTTTCCAGTGTGTTAGCAGCCCTCTCCGAGGAGTGCTAATTTTTTCGTTTCGCCCTCTTGAAATCGAAAAATCGCAAAACCAGATCATTTCGCGCAAAAGGCTCGATCGAGATTTTGCACCCGCCCGGACTGGTCATCCGGTCCGGCCAGGGGATTAACGTCATCATTTTTGCTCAACGGAGGAAAACATGTCGTTCCGACCGCTTCATGATCGCATTCTCGTCCGCCGGGTCGAATCCGAAGAAAAGACCAAGGGTGGAATCATCATTCCCGACACCGCCAAGGAAAAGCCGCAGGAAGGCGAGGTCATCGCCGTCGGGCCTGGCGCGCGCAACGAGGCCGGCCAGATCCAGGCGCTCGACGTCAAGGCCGGCGATCGCATCCTCTTCGGCAAATGGTCCGGCACCGAGATCAAGATCAATGGCGAGGACCTGCTGATCATGAAGGAAAGCGATGTCATGGGCATCATCGAAGCCCAGGTCCAGCAGAAGAAAGCTGCCTGAGACGATAACCCGCCAATCCAACCCATCAGTCAGATAGCTGCCTATTGAGGAGTTAACGAAATGGCTGCGAAAGAAGTCAAGTTTCACACCGATGCCCGTGAACGCATGCTGCGTGGGGTCGACGTACTCGCCAACGCGGTGAAGGTGACGCTCGGCCCCAAGGGTCGCAACGTCGTGATCGACAAGTCGTTCGGCGCGCCGCGCATCACCAAGGACGGCGTTTCGGTCGCCAAGGAAATCGAACTGGAAGACAAGTTCGAGAACATGGGTGCCCAGATGCTGCGTGAAGTGGCATCGAAGACCAACGATCTAGCCGGCGACGGAACCACGACCGCAACCGTGCTTGCTCAGGCAATCGTCAAGGAAGGTGCGAAAGCCGTTGCGTCCGGCATGAATCCAATGGACCTGAAGCGCGGTATCGACATCGCCGTCGACGCCGTCGTCAAGGAACTGAAGACCAACGCTCGCAAGATCACCAGCAATTCCGAGATCGCCCAGGTCGGCACCATCTCCGCGAATGGCGATTCCGAGATCGGCCGCTATCTCGCCGAAGCGATGGAGAAGGTCGGCAATGAAGGGGTCATCACCGTCGAGGAAGCCAAGACCGCCGAAACCGAACTCGAAGTCGTCGAAGGCATGCAGTTCGATCGTGGCTACCTGTCGCCTTACTTCGTGACCAACGCCGACAAGATGCGCGTGGAGTTCGAGGATCCCTATATCCTCATTCACGAGAAGAAGCTCTCGAACCTGCAATCCATGCTTCCGGTTCTCGAAGCCGTCGTCCAGTCCGGCAAGCCGCTGGTCATCATCGCTGAAGACGTCGAAGGCGAAGCACTTGCGACCCTCGTGGTCAACAAGCTGCGTGGCGGCCTGAAGATTGCAGCCGTCAAGGCTCCGGGCTTCGGCGACCGCCGCAAGGCCATGCTGGAAGACATCGCCATCCTGACGGGCGGCACTGTCATCTCCGAAGACCTCGGCATCAAGCTCGAGAATGTCACCCTCAACATGCTCGGCCGGGCCAAGAAGGTGGCGATCGAGAAGGAGAACACCACCATTATCGATGGCGTCGGCTCCAAAGCGGAAATCGATGGCCGCGTCGCGCAGATCAAGGCCCAGATCGAGGAGACGACCTCCGATTACGACCGCGAGAAGCTGCAGGAGCGCCTGGCAAAGCTCGCCGGCGGCGTTGCCGTCATCCGCGTCGGCGGATCGACCGAAGTCGAAGTGAAGGAGAAGAAGGACCGCGTCGACGATGCACTGCATGCAACCCGTGCGGCCGTCGAGGAAGGCATCCTGCCGGGCGGTGGCGTTGCGCTGTTGCGTGCCGTCAAGGCCCTCGACAATCTTGATGCCGCCAACCAGGACCAGAAGGTCGGCATCGAGATCGTTCGCCGGGCGATCGAGGCTCCGGTCCGTCAGATCGCCGAGAACGCCGGCGCCGAAGGTTCGATCATCGTCGGCAAGCTGCGCGAGAAAACCGACTTCTCCTACGGTTGGAACGCCCAGACCGGCGAATATGGCGACCTTTATTCGCAAGGCGTCATCGATCCGGCCAAGGTCGTGCGCACCGCGCTCCAGGATGCTGCTTCGGTTGCCGGCCTGCTGGTGACGACGGAGGCTATGATCGCTGAAAAGCCCAAGAAGGAAGCCGCTCCGGCGATCCCCGCCGGTGCCGGCATGGATTTCTAAGGCCGCCGGCCCGCCCTGCTCTTGAAGGGCGGGCCTCCAGCAATGGAGGAACAAATGGTTCAAACGATCATCAAGAAGTCGCAAGCGCCGCTTGATTCCCGTGACCTCGAAGTCTGCCGACACGTCTTCGATGACCTCAGAACTGTGGCGGACTTGCCTCGCAATTCTGAAGAAGCTGAACGCATCGCGGCAATCGTCGTGGAGCTTTATCGGCAGGGCGTTCGCAATCCCGAACACCTGAAGACCATGGTTCGGGCCGCGCGCGGACTGTTCGAAAAGCAACCCACCCAGGCCGCGTGACATGGGAGAGTCGACAACGTCCATTGGTCCTATATCCGTGGAGTCAGAACATGAGAAAGGAAACTGATAGCAATTCTGCAGCCAAGCATGCCGCAGCAACAATAAGCGCCGCGCATCTATTGCACCCGGCCATGCATTTCGATCATCCCCGCCACGTGCTGTTGGCGGACAATATCAGCAAGGACGAGAAGCGGGCTATTCTGGCCTCTTGGGCGTCCGACGTATGTGCAATCGAATCCATGCCAGCCTGGCGACGCTATCCCGGGACAGAACGGATTGTCTCCTATGATGAGGTTCTTGCGACCTTGAAGGCTCTCGATGGTGACGATCAAAACACGTCAGCGCAAAAGCAGACGGCTTCCGTCAATGACAGCCAAAGCCGCCGCCGTAGATCGCTGTCGCACCGATCCGGCGGCTTCGGTCTGTGCAGCTACTGGAAACGAGGACTCAGACAACCATTCGAGATCTAACCGCTCCCCCTGACCGCCGCGTGCCTGTTTCGGACGCGGAGAAGATTTTTACCGACGACTCTTTGCTCAACTGAGGAGGTTTTGCCGATGAAGATCGCTCAGATCGCGCCGCTCCCCGAAAGCGTTCCGCCGAAGCTCTATGGGGGAACGGAGCGGATTGTATCCTATCTCACCGAAGAACTTGTCTCGCAGGGCCACGACGTCACGCTTTTTGCCAGCGGCGACTCCGTCACCGACGCCCGGCTCGTATCCTGCGCGGACGTTGCGCTGCGGCTTAACCCGGCGGTCAAGGACCAACTGCCGCATCAGATTGTGATGCTGGAGGAAATTCGCTGCCGCGCGCATGAGTTTGATGTCCTGCATTTCCATATCGATCTGTTGCATTTCCCGCTGATCCGAAATTTTGCCGACCGCACGCTGACAACCTTGCACGGCCGTCTGGATCTGCCGGATCTCAAGCCCTTCTACCAGACCTTCGCAGATGTTCCGGTCGTTTCGATCTCCAATGACCAACGTAGGCCTATGCCACCGGTCCATTGGGCGGGAACGGTTTACCACGGTCTGCCCACCGGTCTGCTGCCTTTCACGGAAAAGCCAAAGGGCGATTACCTTGCGTTTCTCGGCCGCATTTCGCCGGAAAAGCGACCCGATCGTGCAATAGAGATCGCGGCAAAAGTCGGCATGCAGCTGAAGATCGCCGCCAAGATCGACAATGCCGACATGGCCTACTGGGAAACGGTCATCGAGCCGATGATGAAACGTCATTCCAATGTAGAGTTCATCGGCGAGATCGATGAGCATCAGAAAGCAACCTTCCTTGGAAATGCAGGAGCCTTGCTTTTCCCGATCGATTGGCCGGAGCCGTTCGGACTGGTGATGATCGAGGCAATGGCCTGCGGCACTCCGGTCGTCGCCTTCGGCTGCGGCTCGGTGCCGGAGGTGATCGACAACGGCGTGTCCGGAATTCTGGTCGACAGCGTCACCGACGCGGCCGAGAACGTCGAATGGGCGCTTCGGATGGATCGCCACAAGGTGCGGGCCACGTTCGAGAAGCGCTTTACCGCGGAAAGGATGGCGTACGACTACCTCGACCTCTACCGTAGCCTACCCGGCGTCCGTTCCAAAGTCGCTCCAGTTCGCCGGTCGAACGGGCAGCCGCTCGACTTGCAGCTCGTCGTCTGAGATTTCAGGAGGAGCAATGTCTTCTATAGACAGCAGCCCAGTGCCAGCATCGTCCGGCCCGATGGCAACGGTCGAGAAATTTTTCATTCCGGCTACCTCATCACTGCAGGAGCGCCGGCCGCTCACTCTAAAGCACGGCGATACTTTCGCCGTCTTTGATCACAATGGCGATGCAGTTTCGGGACCAGACAGCCCGGAAGGCCTGTTTCATCGCGATACCCGATATCTCTCGCATCTCAGCCTGACGATCAACGGCAAGCCCCCAATGCTGCTGTCGTCGATACTGCGCGATGACAACGCGACGCTCACCTGCGACCTCACCAATCCCGACCTCTTCGACGACAAGGGTCGGCTTGTCCTCGGCCACGACGTCATCCACCTGCGCAGGTCTCGCTTCCTCTGGAATGCTCAGTGCTACGAGCGACTGTCGATAAGGAATTTTGATGACCGCCCGCGGCCCATTCGTATCGAGATCACTTTCGGAGCGGATTTCGCCGATCTCTTCGAAGTTCGCGGAACCGTAAGGGCAAAAAGAGGGCGCCATCTTTCTCCTGTCGTTGAGCAGGATTGTGTCTTTCTCTCCTATATCGGCCTCGACAACCAAAATCGATCAACGCAACTTTCCTTCGATCCGAAGCCGACCGAACTCACCACCGGCCATGTCACTTATGATCTCCAGCTGGCGCCGCACGAGAGCCGGTCTCTGTTCATAGAAATCGGCTGTGACCAGAAGGAGACTCGAAAACCCGGCCATCGTTCGTTCTTCCTTGCGCTGCGGGATTCGCGCAGAGCCCTGCGCGCCTCTTCGTCGCGCGCCGCCTCGATCACAACGTCGAACGAAATCTTCAACGAAGTCGCCCAACGCAGCATCTCCGATCTCTACATGCTGATGACCGACAAGCCAGAAGGCCCCTATCCCTACGCCGGGATTCCCTGGTTCAGCACAGTCTTCGGGCGCGATGCTCTGATTACGGCGCTGGAGACGCTCTGGCTCGATCCGGAGATCGCACGCGGAGTTCTTGGCCACTTGGCAACCAACCAGGCAACGGAGATCGATCCAGTCGCAGATGCGGAACCCGGCAAGATCCTGCACGAGGTGCGCTGTGGCGAAATGGCCGAGCTCGGCGAGGTTCCTTTTCGCCGCTATTACGGCAGCATCGATTCGACGCCGTTGTTCGTGATGTTGGCCGGTGAATATCTCGGGCGAACCGGTGATTTTGCGACCATCGACCGTCTCCTGCCGCATATCGAAGCCGCACTGACATGGATTGATGACCATGGCGATCGCGACGGCGACGGCTTCGTCGAATATGGGCGACAGACGGAAGAAGGGTTGGTCAACCAGGCATGGAAGGACAGCCACGACTCCATTTTCCACGCGGACGGGACGCTCGCCAAGGGTCCGATCGCGATCGCCGAAGTTCAGGCCTACGTCTATGGCGCGTGGCAGGCGGCGGCCGAGATCTTTCAGCGCCTCGGCCGGCCGGAACGGGCCGCCGGCTTCTTAGCGCGTGCGGAGGGGCTGCGTAGCACCTTTGATACGAGCTTCTTCGACGAGGAACTTGGCACCTACGTGCTGGCGCTCGATGGCGACAAGCGACCCTGCAGGGTCCGCTCCTCCAATGCCGGCCATGCCCTGTTCACCGGCATCGCCTATCCCGAACGGGCCAGACAGCTCACCCTCACTTTGATGAGTGCCTCGTCCTTCTGTGGCTGGGGCATCCGCACCATTGCCTCCACAGAGGCGCTCTACAATCCCATGAGCTATCACAACGGCTCGATCTGGCCGCACGACAACGCCCTGATCGCCAGGGGGCTTGCTCGCTATGGCTATCGCGCGGAAGCCGCGCGGATCTTTGAGGGACTCTTTGCCGCTTCGACCTATATCGAATTGCGGCGGCTTCCCGAACTTTTCTGCGGCCTGCCGCGCAGGCGCGCGCAGGGACCGACCTTCTATCCGGTCGCCTGCTCGCCGCAGGCATGGGCGGCGGCAACGCCTTTGTCGTTATTGCAGTCGTGTCTCGGTCTTGAGTTCGATCCGAACGCCTTGCAGATCAGCTTGAACGAGCCGCGCCTTCCGAGCTTCCTCGATGAGGTCACGTTGCGACACCTGTTAATCGGCAATGGTTCGGCAGACATCGCCATTCGACGTTCCGGACTCAATGTCGTTGTGGACGTGATCGATCGCAAGGGCAACATCCGCGTGCTCGCGACGGCATGACCGGTTGCGTCGATCGCGCCCGGAGCAGCGGCCAGTGATGTCATCTATCCTGCTCTTCCTCCTCGGCGGAAAGCAGATCAACGAGCGCGGCAACCCTGCCTGTCGGCAGACGGCGACCTTCGCCCATCAAGGCTTCGTCGTTGTTGGCCCACGCAAATGCCTCGGCAAGTTCAGTCTTGGTCGCACCTGTCGCGATGACCTCAGCCACCAGCGTTTCGTCGGCAGGCCCAAGCACGGCGATGACGTCGTCTGCGGTCATTATCATAGCAACTTTCTCCTCTCTCCCGCTCGGCCCAGATATGGTGGCGCCTCGGAAAATTTTCAATTTTTTCCACCGAGAAATTCCACTCCCCTTGAAATTCTAAGACACTGAATTATATCGATATTAGTCGATTGCCCAATGGGGATTGACACAGGTCCAGGAGACGCCGTTGCTCTTGGCGTCTCCTTGTATCCATGTTGCTTATAAGGAGGATATGGCTATGAGGACAAACCTCGATTTCTCACCCCTGTTCCGATCGAGCATAGGCTTCGACCGGATGTTCAACGCGCTCGAGGCTGCAAGCCGCGCCGAGACGAGCGACAGTTGGCCGCCTTACGATATCGTCAAAGCTGGCGAGAATGATTACCGCATTGTCATGGCACTGGCGGGCTTCTCACAGGACGAGCTGGCGATGACTCAAGAGCAGAACATGCTCATCGTCTCGGGACAGAAGGCGAGCGACGATGACCTCCAATATCTGCACCGCGGCATCGCCAGCGGCTCGTTCCAGCGTCGCTTCGAACTAGCCGACCATGTCAGGGTCGTGAGTGCGGGTTTCGTCAACGGTCTGCTGACCGTCGATCTCAAGCGCGAAATCCCTGAAGAGATGAAGCCGCGCCAGATCGAGATCCGAACCGGCCAGATGCCGAAGGCCGAGACCAAGCAGATCGAGGGCAAGCAGCAGGCGGCTTAAGCCTTCCCCAGCAGACCGCAAGCAAGGCGCCGGGCATGGTCCGGCGCCGGCAGCAAAGTTTCGCCAAGCGAACCAACAGAAAGGAGAAGAAACATGAGTGTTCGTGATCTGATTCCCTGGGGCCGCAACAATGGCAACCAGGTTTCAAGTCTCTTGCGCGATGACGACCGTGATCCCTTCCTGTCGCTTCATCGTGAGGTGAACCGTCTGTTCGATGATGTCTTCCGCGGCTTTGGCTCCGGCCTGCCGTCCTTCGGCAACGCCTCCTCCCTCGGGGGTGGATGGCCAAGCGTCGAGATCTCCGACACCGACAAGGAGATCAAGGTGACGGCCGAAGTCCCCGGTCTTGAGGAGAAGGACATCGAGGTCCTGCTCAATGATGGCGTGCTGACGCTGAAGGGCGAAAAGCACTCCGAGAGCGAGGATAAGGATCGCCGGTTTTCCGAGCGCTACTACGGCCGCTTCGAGCGCCGCATCCCGTTCGGTGTCAAGGTCAAGGAAGACCAGGTCGACGCCACCTTCAAGAACGGAATACTGACGATCACCTTGCCGAAGACCGAGGAGGCGCAGTCGCAGGTCAAGCGCATCGCCATCAAGAGTTGATCGAGACGAACGCGCGGCGGCCAAGTGGCGGCCGCCGCGCATCCTTCTCCAACATGGGGAGGACAAATGATGGAGACTGGCAGACACTCAGATAACGAGAGAATAGTAACGGCTCCCGGTTTGCGCGTCTTAAACGACAACCGGTGGAGCCATCCTTGTTTCGGGCACTCATTGTTTCCCGAGAATGCCGTTGCCCAAATTTTTAAACCGTCGCGCTCGGTGACAACATCAGGGACCGCGCGGACGAAGGGCTGGCGTCTTGTTTTCAACCGCCGTAGCGCGCCATTCATCGAACCCTTGATGGGCTACACGGGAAGTGCCGACGCGCTCACCCAGGTGGAATTGAAATTCCCCACGCTCGAATCCGCCATCCGCTATGCCGAGCGTCAGGGGCTTAGCTACGTGGCGCAACGCCGGCCACGCAAAGCGGCTGCACAGGCAAAGCAAGGCGTCGGCCAGCGGTCGCACCAACCGTCTGATGCCTTCGCGGATGCGACACTGGAGCGGCTTGGCCTTGCCGCGCTTCAGCAAAACTACAGGCGAGCGCTGGATGGGGCGTTGAACCGAGACGATGCTTCCGGCCCGGCGACATGGCCATCTCCGATGGGTGTCGCACTTGACCCGACACTGTCGATTGAAGCGAAGCGTTCGATCCTGATGAACTGGGCCTGGACCGAATATCAGGTCGATCAGGCGCCCATCGGAGGCATCTCGGAGAACAACCAGCGCTCGCGTCTTCATGAGGTTGAGCAGGCGCTGCTCTCGCTCGAGCGAGAGGTCGAGAGCAGGCGGGACCATGGAATGGTCGATCGAAATGTCGCGTGAGGTGCGCCTATGGACCCACATGTCGTCTTCGATTGCCAGAATATCCTGCCCAACAAGTTCGCCCTGGCTGTTGCGGCAGCCGCGCGCTGCCCCGCCCTCAACCGTGGTGGGAAGCCAAGGCTTGATCTGCGGGACACAAATGGGAGCAAACTTGCCCTCCAGGAGTGCCCGGACCGGCACCAGTGCCTACCGGATTCCAGTTCCACGATAACCGGGTTTCGCGGCGACGGCGATCCAAATGCTGCCGCCGCCCCCGTCTCCTGCTTGCAGGAGACGGACCTATGATGATGCAACCAACCGAGAAGGAGTAAATGAAAGATGATGAAGTCCCTATCTTCGAACAACCGGACGGCTTTCGATATCGTCAATATCGTTGCCGGTCTCGGTCTTTTGATCACGCCCTGGCTCTTCGGTTTCGCCGCTGAGACCTATGCCGCCTGGAATGCGTGGATTGTCGGTGCGGCTATCGCCGTGGTCGCCGTCGCGGCTCTCTATGCCTTTTATGAGGCAGAGGAGTGGATCAACTTGGTGCTTGGTATATGGGCCGTGGTCGCTCCATGGATCCTCGGCTTCTCTGCCGTGACACCAGCCATGTGGGCGCACGTGATTGCCGGCCTTGTCGTCGCGGTCCTCGCCGCAGGCAACATCTGGTTCAGCCATAACCATCCGTTGTCAACCGTGTAACCGAGTGAGAACGGGTCCGGGCCCCCGGGCCCCCGGGCCCGTTCCTCTGCTCCCTTCCTGCGTTACGCCTGAAGAGAAGAAAATCATCAGACTCAAGGAGCAACCGATGTCCGATCCCGCCCCGAGGTTTCGCACGATAGCCGCGTCCGCAGCGATTGCCGCCTGCGCCATTCTGTTCACCGTCGCACCGGTCTTTGCGCAGACGCTCGCACCAGCTGCTTCGTCCGTGAACCTGCCGACACTTGCGCCGATGCTTGAGCGAGTCACGCCGGCCGTCGTCAATATTGCGGTGGTTTCGCGGTCGCCGACCAATAACAATCCGCTTTACAACGACCCCTATTTCCGACGGTACTTCAATCTGCCTGAGCAACAACCGCAGGCTCGGATGAGCGCCGGCTCTGGCGTCATCGTCGATGCTGCCAATGGCTATGTGCTGACGAATCACCACGTCGTCAATGGTGGCTCGGAGATCTCCGTCACGTTGAAAGATGGTCGGCAGCTGCGTGCTAAACTGATCGGCAGCGACAAGGAGACCGACATTGCCCTGCTGCAGATCGACGCGAAGAACCTCACGGCGATCCAGATCGGAGACTCCGATGCTCTCAAGGTCGGTGATTATGTCGTCGCCATCGGCAACCCGTTCGGGCTCGGCCAGACGGTCACCTCAGGCATTGTCAGTGCGCTCGGACGCAGCGGGCTCAATATCGAAGGCTATGAAGACTTCATCCAAACCGATGCCTCGATCAATCCCGGCAATTCAGGTGGAGCGCTGGTGACGCTCGACGGCAAGCTGATCGGGGTCAATACCGCAATCCTCAGCCCGGCCGGTGCGAATGTGGGTATCGGCTTTGCGGTACCGAGCAGCATCGCGGCGTCCGTAATGAACCAGTTGACCGCTCACGGCGAGGTGCAGCGTGGCAGGCTGGGCATCGGTATCCAGGATCTTACGCCGGATCTGGCAGAAGCCCTCAATCTCGGCGGCCTTCGCGGCGCGCTCGTCGCCAATGTTGAACCCGGTTCGGCGGCCGATCGGACTGGAGTGAAGACAGGCGACGTGGTGACTGCCTTTGATGGACGCCCCGTGCGCGGCGCCACTGACCTCAGGAACCGCATCGGTCTGACGCCCGCAGGCAGCAAGATCAGGCTGACCGTCAAGCGCGGTGATGACCAGCGGGAAATTGAGGTACCCATAGAAAGCGAGGATCGCGCCTCCGGGGACTTCTCCGCCACACCGCTCGACGGCGCCAAACTGCGGAATGCCTCAGCTGCTGAATCTGGGGTAGCTGGTGTTTCCGGCGTCGTCATCGAGAGCGTGGACGCTGGCAGCGTCGCTGACCGCGCCGGCCTTCGCGCCGGGGATGTGGTCGTTGCGGTCAACAGAATCCCGGTCACTTCTGTCGCCGAGTTGCGCCGTGCCATCAGCAAAAAGACAGCTATAGCCACCCTTGAGCTGTTCCGTGACGGGGCTCGCTTTCTGTTGGTCATCAGGTAATCCGGGCACAGGACCGCGACAGCCTGCAGTCAGTGTTAGCGGCAGAAGGCATAGATCGGCAAATCGTTGCGCAAGCGACGGAAGCCATCAAATAGGACGCACACTATGTCGATAGATATCGCGACCGTTAGGCGTATTGCCCGCCTTGCCCGTCTCGCACTCAGCGCGGACGAGGCTGAAAAAATGTGCGGCGAACTGGACGAAATTCTGGCCTTCATCGAGCAACTTTTGGAGGTTGATGTCCAAGGCATCCTTCCGATGACCTCGGTTATGCCAACAACGATGAAAATGCGCCAGGACGTCGTGACCGAAGGCAATCACGCCGAAGAGATTGTGGCAAATGCGCCGCTCAGTGAACGCAACTTTTTCCTGGTCCCAAAGATTCTCGAGTAAGCAGGGACTCGGGCCTCGGAGCATTTGGCGGCCACGGCAGGTGTCAGCTCGCGCCGCGCGTAGACGTGCTCTCGAATTCATGGAGCGTATTACTGGTGATGCTCGTCGGGAGCCACAAGTTCAACGTGACTGACACCGAGTGCTTGCGCCAACTCATAGAGGGTAATCACTGTCGGGTTTCGTCGCCCACGCTCCAAGCCGCTAAGATACTGCTGGCTGTAGCCAGATCGCAATTCCACGTCCTCCTGCGTCAGGCCTTTTTCCCGACGTAGGCGCGCAAAATTGCGACCGACCAGTTTCCGCATGTCCATGCGCGGAAGATCGCGGTTTACATACTTTAAGTTTATCAACTATAGTATGTAATTGGAACTTACACCGATTTCCGACGCACGATCCACCGTTGAAGGAGGGGCATTGGTGGAAGACGGGCCGTGCACTTATGGCCTAAACTCTATAATGCGGACGAAGGGCTTGGCGAAAAAATGAACTCATGGAGGATCGGATGAAGGATCTGAACTCATCCGAAGCGAACGACGAAAGAAACGACGGCGGATCTCGCTACGGCTCAATGCAAAAGTCAGAATTAGAGGCTCTGGCGGTCGCTGCAATCCGCGAACACCGCCAGCTTATTGCCGCCGATGAAGCTGTCCATGAGGAGTGGACTCGCGCGAGCGCTGACCCGTCGGTTTCTGCCGCCGTGCTCAAGACTTTGCAGGATGAGTACGTCGCTCGCCAGAAAAAATCCGAAGCCCAACAGGAGGCGCTGTCGGAAATCATCGATGCGCTTGGCTACGTCCCTGAAGTTGCCCCAGATGGCGAAGACTGACGCTCACACCAGACCGTGGTCTTTAGCGATCGCAACGAGTTGCGGAACGGTTGCCGCTTCGAGCTTTTCGCGCGCTTTATCGAGGTAGTGTCCGTCTGCAAATGATTTGAGACAGATTCGCGTTGCGAAGATCGGAGTTTCTGGTCCGTCTGTTTGTTGATTTTAAGCTGCTTGCTGCCGGTGTTGCAACCGG
>Ga0209129_1000357_pt1 | contig 38204 bp, 30 predicted proteins | sample AraplaMF_Col_mMS_FD_184257 | JGI IMG/M metagenome (GOLD analysis project Ga0209129, IMG submission 184257) | Arabidopsis root microbial communities from the University of North Carolina, USA - plate scrape MF_Col_mMS (SPAdes) (version 3) | ecosystem: Host-associated > Plants > Roots > Endosphere... | reverse complement strand
GCCAGCAGGTCAAGGTTCAGATCATCCGCATCAACCAGGAAACCCACCGCATCTCGCTCGGCATGAAGCAGCTCGAGTCGGATCCGTGGGATGGCATCCAGGCCAAGTATCCGGAAGGCAAGAAGATTTCCGGTACCGTCACGAACATCACCGACTACGGTGCGTTCGTCGAGCTCGAGCCGGGCATCGAAGGCCTGATCCACATCTCGGAAATGTCCTGGACCAAGAAGAACGTACACCCCGGCAAGATCCTGTCAACGAGCCAGGAAGTCGAAGTCGTCGTTCTCGAAGTCGATCCGTCCAAGCGCCGTATCTCGCTCGGCCTCAAGCAGACGCTGGAAAATCCGTGGGCAGCATTCGCCCGCAACCATCCGGCTGGCACTGAAGTCGAAGGCGAAGTCAAGAACAAGACCGAATTCGGCCTGTTCATCGGTCTCGACGGCGACGTTGACGGCATGGTGCACCTCTCTGACCTTGACTGGAACCGTCCGGGCGAACAGGTCATCGAAGAGTTCAACAAGGGCGACGTCGTCAAGGCTGTCGTTCTCGATGTGGACGTCGAAAAGGAGCGCATCTCGCTCGGCATCAAGCAGCTTGGCAAGGATGCAGTCGGTGACGCAGCCGCCTCCGGCGACCTGCGCAAGAATGCAGTCGTTTCCTGCGAAGTCATCGCAGTCAACGACGGCGGTATCGAAGTGAAGCTCGTCGACCACGAAGACATCACCTCGTTCATCCGCCGCGCAGACCTGTCGCGCGACCGCGACGAGCAGCGTCCTGAGCGCTTCTCGGTTGGCCAGGTTGTTGACGCCCGCGTCACCAACTTCTCCAAGAAGGACCGCAAGATCATGCTGTCCATCAAGGCTCTGGAAATCGCAGAAGAGAAGGAAGCCGTCGCTCAGTTCGGTTCGTCCGACTCCGGCGCTTCGCTCGGCGACATCCTTGGCGCGGCTCTGAAGAACCGCGGCGAGTAATCGCTCACAGCTTTGAAATAAAGAACCCGCCGGATCGCTCCGGCGGGTTTTTCTTTGTTCTGATTTCGAAGCGCCGTTACTCCCAGCCGACCATGCGCTGGTAGAGTGCGAAGACCGGATCAGCGACACGGGGCTCTTCGGGCCGTGCTTCGATTTCGGGAAGATCGGCGGGCACCCTGCCCTGCGGGCGCTGTTGTTCCTGCTGTCCCGCAGACTGCTGCTCTTCGCCCGACTGGGCTTCCTGCTCATCCTCGCCGGCACCGCCTTCATAATCGCTGCGATGCATCTGCGGATCACGGCGCTCGGCACCATCCTTGGCGAAATGATAGGGTGTCGCCATGTAGCCGACGCCATCGGCCGGCCGCAGCAGGCCGGATTTCTGCGCCAGTTCGGCAAGATCGGAGGGAAGCACCTGCGGCTGCGCGGCGATTTCCTTCTGCTGGCGGGCGATCTGGGCTGCATCGGCGGCGACGGTGCGTGCGGCGGCGGCATCGGCCGGCTGCGCCTGCTTCTGCGTGGCGGCCTGTTCAGGGCCGTCCATCGCCTCTTTCGTCTCGTCGCCCGGTACCTGTTCGGACATGGCTTCGGGATCGTCGGCTTCAGCGGCCAGCGCATCGAGCAGCGTTGCCACTTCCTGCTCGCCGATGATGGCGACCAGGAGCTCGGAGGCCTCCTCGGTGATCGATGCCAGGACGGCGGGCCAGATTTTCGGGATCGCAGGCTCAGCGCGATCCTTCACGGCGACCGGGATGGTCTGATGCGTCTCGGCTTCGGCGAGCTGATGCGGCGCTTCGGAAGCGGGCTCTTCGGCCTCGATTATCTCATCGGCGGATTTCGCTGGCAGCAGTTCCCCCGCCGTTTCGGGCTCGGCGGCGATCTCCACGATCGTCTCGACAGGCAAGGCCGGAAGGGCTGCAAGTGGCGGTCGCGCGGCCGGTTCGGCTGTCTGCCGGGCAGGTGTCTGCGCCTGCGCTTCGCGAGCCGGAGCCGCATCGCCCTTCGGCTGCGGCAGGAGGCTGTCTTCCTGGAGGACGATATCGGGTCGCTGCTCGGCGCGCAGTGGTGAGGCATCGTTCTGGCGATAGGAGCGCACGACGGCGCGGGCGGCGAGATCGCGGTCCTTGTAGCGGATGCTTTCGAGATAGGCGACGACCCGCGCGGCTTCCGGACCGGCAGGATTCCTCAACGCTTCGGCAATCAGCCGCAGCGGCAACGTGTGGCCGTCGGCCGCAAGCTGCGTTTCGATCTCGTTGATGCGCGCCGCCGGGAGTTTCTGGATCATGTCTGCAAGACGGGCGGCGAAGGCAAGATTGGTCTCGCCTTCCTGGCGCGGCAGCGGCAAGGCTTCCGATGCGGCATTGATCGCATCGAGAAGCGCGTCGAACATTCGTTCGCGCGCCGCCGCCAGAAGCAGGTTGAGTTTGCCGGCGATCGCCGAATTCAGATCGGATCCTTCGACGGCCTGAACCGGAGCCGGGGCAACGATAGACCGGACGAGGCCGCTCGCGACGATCGCGACAGACTGGTTGTTGGAAGAGAGACTCGTATTTGACGCTGCACGAACCGGAGTCAACATGGCATGCTCCTACTTTCGCAAGTGACAATCGAAGCAGAGGACAGGAAGACCGTGCTCATCCGGCCCTTGGCATTCTCGCGCGGCGCCTCCCGCCCGCATGGCGCCTCATCGCGCCGACGAATGCTTAAAAATTGATGATGATTCTACCGATCGGCCGTTAATGAAAAACTAACGGCCGGGCAGGATGCGAAACCCTGCCCGGCCGTTCGGCGCAAATATGCGATTTTGCTCAACTATGAGCGAAAATATCGGCTTCTTCCCAGCCGAGAAGATCGAGCTTGGCGCGGGTCGGCAAAAAAGCGAAGCAGGCGGTTGCATGCTCGAACCGGCCGTCGCGCAGCAGGCGATCGGTCAGCTTGTCGCGCAGTGCATGGAGATAGAGCACGTCGGAGGCCGCATATTCGAGCTGCGCCTGCGACAGCGTCGCCGCCGCCCAATCCGACGACTGCTGCGCCTTGGAGATATCGACCTCGAGCATTTCCTTCAGATTGTCTTTCAGACCATGCCGATCCGTGTAGGTTCGGCAGAGACGCGAGGCGATCTTCGTGCAGAAGACAGGGTTCGTGGTGACGCTGAAGGTGTGGAACAGCACGGCAATGTCGAAGCGGCCATAGTGGAAGATCTTCTGGCGCGCAGGATCGGCCAGCATCATCGTCAGGTTCGGTGCTTCCTTCTGGCCGGCGGCGATGCGGATGACATCGGCTGTACCGTCGCCGGGCGACAACTGGACGACGCAGAGGCGGTCGCGGCGCGGCACGAGGCCCAAAGTTTCGGTATCGATCGCGATTGCGCCCTTATAGCGGGCGGCATCCGTCGCGGAGATGTCGCCTTCGTGAAAACGGATGGTGGCGGCCATGGCTGTCTCTTACCTCGCGTGTTTCTCCCGGCGCTATAGCGCAAAGGCGGCAGCGGCGATACGGGCATTCGCCCCGCGAACCCTAGAAGGTCGGCGGCGTATTGATCCAGAGCAGCACCGTTTCGCCGTCATGCTGGTTGCGCCAGGAATGATAGCGGCGGCTTTCGAAATAAAGCGAGTCGCCCGGACCGAGATCGAAGAACTGATCGGAATCGAGGACCAGCTCCAGGCGGCCGGAGAGGACATGCATGAACTCCTCGCCCTCATGCCGGTAGGCGCCTTCGCTGGTGGCGCCGGGCGCCAGCACGAAACGGTGGCAATCCATCATCCGGCGGCCCTCGGCAAGAAGTTGCACCGTAACGCCGGGCGTGGTTTCCGGCCAGGTTCGCCATTCGCCGGAGCGGACGACAGCGGTCGCATCATCGGCCTCCTCGCCGGACAGGCGCGATACCGTGGTGCCGTAATAGTCAGCGAGGTCATGCAGCGTCTTGAAGCTGACGCCCTGCGACGTGCGCTCCAGCGTCGAAAGCGTCGAGGAGGTAATGCCCATATCGCCGGCGACCTGGTCGAGCGTCTTGCCGGCGGCGTGACGCAGGCTGCGCAGCCGGCGGCCGATATCCGATGCTCCGACACTTTCCCCGCTGTCAGCCACGGATGGCTCTTCACTTTCAAGCGCCTCGCGGATGGCGGCCGGGTTGAGGCCGCGCTCGACGCGGTACCAGGAAATCTTCTGCAACCGCGCCACATCATCGGCGCTGTATTGCCGATGACCGGTCTCGGAGCGATCAGGCACCAGCAGCCCCTGGCTCTCCCACAGGCGGACAGTGGACGCAGATATGCCCGCCAGCCGCGCTGCCTCGGCGACCTTGTAGCGCACCGGCCCGTTATTGTTCATTCGCCAATAAACCTCTGATTCCGTGATGCTTTATGCATCTTGCCGCGTCAGAATCTCTTCTCCCGAGCATCCATCAAAAAGCGTGATGTTTGAAGCAAAAAATGCCGCTTGATTTCTTGCAGGAAAAATGTAGGACTTTTCTACATATCTTGCAGAAGTTATGCAAGATAATTCACAAACCTCTGAGCGCAGGAGCGCATCGATGACCGCAGCCACCCTTACGGACCGGAAGAATGCCGCAATTTCCCGCGGCGTCGGCATGACCACGCAAATCTACGCCGACCGCGCGGAGAATGCCGAAATCTGGGACAAGGAGGGCCGCCGCTACATCGATTTTGCCGCGGGCATCGCCGTTCTCAATACCGGCCACCGCCATCCGCGCGTCATCGCCGCCGTCAAGGATCAGCTCGATCACTTCACCCATACCTGCCACCAAGTGGTGCCCTACGAAACCTACGTCCATCTCGCCGAACGCCTCAACGAAATGGCACCCGGCGATTTTGCCAAGAAGACGATCTTCGTGACGACGGGCGCGGAAGCTGTCGAAAATGCCGTGAAGATCGCCCGCGCCGCGACCGGCCGTTCGGCCGTTATCGCCTTCGGCGGCGGCTTCCATGGCCGTACCTTCATGGGCATGGCACTGACCGGCAAGGTCGTACCTTACAAGGTCGGCTTCGGCGCCATGCCGGGCGACGTCTTCCACGTTCCCTTCCCGGTCGAGCTGCATGGCGTCACCGCCGAACAGTCGCTGGCAGCGCTGAAGAAGCTGTTTGCCGCCGATGTCGATCCGCAGCGCGTTGCCGCCATCATCATCGAGCCCGTCCAAGGCGAAGGCGGCTTCTATGCAGCGCCCGCCGCATTCATGAAGGCGCTCCGCGAACTCTGCGACCAGCACGGCATCCTGCTAATCGCCGACGAAGTACAGACCGGCTTTGCCCGCACCGGCAAGATGTTCGCGATGGATCACCATGAGGTCGCTCCTGACCTGATGACCATGGCGAAGAGCCTTGCCGGCGGCTTCCCGCTTGCCGCCGTCACCGGCCGCGCCGAGATCATGGATGCACCCGGCCCCGGCGGCCTTGGCGGCACTTACGGCGGCAATCCGCTCGGTATCGCCGCAGCCCATGCCGTTCTCGACGTCATCAAGGACGAAGACCTCTGCAACCGCGCCAACCAGCTGGGCGGCCGTTTGAAGCAACGCCTGGAATCGCTGCGCGCCAAGGCGCCCGAAATCGTCGACATCCGCGGCCCGGGCTTCATGAACGCGGTCGAGTTCAACGACAAGACGACCAAGCTGCCGAGCGCCGAGTTCGCCAACAAGGTGCGGCTAATCGCATTGGAGAAGGGTCTTATCCTTCTGACCTGCGGCGTGCACGGAAACGTCATTCGCTTCCTTGCCCCGATCACCATCCAGGACAATATCTTCGGCGAAGCCCTCGATATCCTCGAAGCCTCCATTCTTGAAGCCAGCGCGGGCAAGTAACCGCCCTTCGGAGTAAATGACATGGCATTCACGACTGCATTGACGAAACACGTCCCCTTTTCCTCGCCGTTCCTGCGCGACGCCGGTCTTATCAATGGCGAATGGACGAAGGGCGACGCAACGAAAACCTTCGACGTGCTGAACCCGGCGACCGGCGAAGTGCTGGCATCGCTTCCCGACATGGGCGCGGCCGAAACCCGCAAGGCAATCGATGCCGCCTATGCGGCCCAGCCAGCCTGGGCGGCAAAGCCCGCCAAGGAGCGAAGCGCGATATTGCGCAAATGGTTCGAACTGATGGTGGCCAATGCCGACGAGCTGGCTGCGATCCTGACCGCGGAAATGGGAAAGCCATTCCCGGAAGCGCGCGGCGAGATCCTATACGCTGCCGCTTATATCGAATGGTATGCGGAGGAGGCCAAGCGCATCTATGGCGAAACCATTCCGGCACCGTCGAACGACAAGCGCATGCTCGTCATCAAGCAGCCGGTCGGTGTCGTCGGCACGATCACGCCCTGGAACTTCCCGGCAGCGATGATCACGCGCAAAATCGCTCCTGCGCTCGCGGTCGGCTGCACCGTCGTGTCCAAGCCTGCCGAGCAGACGCCGCTTTCGGCGATCGCGCTTGCTGTTCTCGCTGAAAAGGCTGGCATTCCCGCCGGCGTCTTCAACGTCATCGTCGGCGAAGACGGCCCGGCGATCGGCAAGGAGCTCTGCGGCAACGACAAGGTGCGCAAGATCAGCTTTACCGGCTCGACGGAAGTCGGCCGCATCCTGATGCGCCAGTGCGCCGACCAGATCAAGAAGGTCAGCCTCGAACTCGGCGGCAATGCGCCGTTCATCGTTTTCGACGATGCCGATCTCGATGCCGCGGTCGAAGGCGCGATCGCCTCCAAATACCGCAATGCCGGCCAGACATGCGTCTGCGCCAACCGTCTCTATGTTCAGTCAGGCATCTACGACGCCTTTGCCGCAAAGCTGGCTGCCAAGGTGGAAACGATGTCGGTCGGCGACGGCTTCACCTCGGGTGTGACGATTGGACCGTTGATCGACGAACAGGGGCTCGCCAAGGTCGAAGACCATGTCAGCGACGCTCTGTCGAAGGGCGCCAAGGTCCTGACCGGCGGCAAGCGTATCGAAGGTGCCGGCACCTTCTTCAGGCCGACGGTGCTTACAGGCGTTGCCAAGGGCATGAAGGTCGCCAAGGAAGAAACCTTCGGTCCGGTTGCGCCGCTCTTCCGTTTCGACACGGTCGAGGAAGTGATCCAGCAGGCCAACGATACCGAATTCGGCCTCGCCGCCTATTTCTTCGCCGGCGATCTCAAGAAGGTCTGGAAGGTTGCCGAAGCGCTCGAATACGGGATGGTCGGCATCAATACCGGCCTGATGTCGACCGAAACCGCACCGTTCGGCGGCATCAAGCAGTCCGGCCTTGGCCGCGAGGGATCGCGCCACGGCGCCGATGACTATCTCGAGATGAAATATCTCTGCATCGGCAATCTCTAAGATCAAAAGGGCGCCTTCGGGCGCCCTTTCCATTTCTCAATAGTGAGGCGGCTTGGTAATCGCCGGCGCGTCCATCGATTGCTCTTCCAGCGACAGGAAGCGCTCCGTCAACCGGTCAAGCTTGGCTCGGGTTTGCTCGACGACCGTCCATTGCTCCGCGAGCTGGTCGGAAAGCTCATCGATGGTCTTTGCCTGATGCGCCACCATTTCTTCGAGCCTGGTGATGCGGCTGCTGTCTTCGGCCATGGCTTTCTCCCGCCGTTTGCTGCTCTTCCAAGAACCCAAACAGGGCTCGGCGTCAATGGTGCGCCGCCGGTCATGCTCACGATTCCGAAAGTGAACCGTTTGGTTACTAAAAGACCTTGCCGCGTCTTTGCAGGTGGGGTAGGCCCTAGACCATCAGGGAGGAAATCTGATGGACGTAGGAAACGGCTTTCTTCATCCGGACCGGCTTTTTCCGGCCGATCCGGCAACACGGACGATCGCACGCGATCTCTACGAGACGGTGCGCGCGCTGCCGATCGTCAGCCCGCACGGGCATACCGAGCCGTCCTGGTTTGCAGAAGACAAGCCCTTCGAGGATGCCGCCTCGTTGCTCGTCATTCCCGATCACTATCTCTTCCGCATGCTGCACAGCACCGGCACGAATCTCGACGAGCTTGGCGTTCCCAGGCTCGACGGCAAGCCGGTCGCCAGGGGCCGTGATATCTGGCGTGCCTTCGCCGCGAAATACCATCTCTTCCGCGGCACGCCCTCCAGCCTCTGGGTCGATCATGCGATGTCGGCCGTTCTCGGCTGCACCGAGCCGCTGACGCCTGAAAATGCCGACACGCTATACGAGCATATCAACGAACAGCTCGCCAAGCCGGAATTCCGCCCGCGCGCCCTGCACCAGCGCTTCGGCATTGAGACGATCGCCACGACCGAAGGCGCGCTCGATCCGCTTGTCCATCACCAAAAGATGCAGAAGGACGGCTGGATCGGTAAGGTCCGCACCACATACCGCCCCGACGGTGTGACTGATCCGGATGCCGTCGGTTTCCGCGACAATCTCGTCAAACTCGGCGAGATCACCGGCTGTGATACCACCAAATGGGACGGGATGATCGACGCGCATCGCAAGCGCCGCGCCTATTTCCGCCAGTTCGGCGCCACCGCGACTGATCATGGCGTCCCGACCGCATTCACCGCCGACCTGCCCGCCAGCGAGCGCCAGGCGCTGCTCGACAAGGCTTTGAAGGGTCCGCTTTCAGCTGCAGATGCCGAACTCTTCCGCGGCCAGATGATGACCGAGATGGCCGGGCTCTCGGCAGAAGACGGCATGGTGATGCAGATCCACGCTGGATCACGCCGCAACACCGATTCCGGGCTTTTCGCCACGCGCGGCCCGAACATGGGCGCCGATATCCCGACCCGTACCGACTGGGTCGGCGGGCTGAATGCGCTGCTTTCGAAATACGGCCATGCGCCGGGCCTTCGCGTCCTGCTGTTCACGCTCGACGAAACGACCTACGCACGCGAGCTGGCGCCGATGGCCGGCCATTGGGAATGCCTGATGATCGGTCCGCCCTGGTGGTTCCACGACAGCCCGAACGGCATCCGCCGCTATCTCGACCAGGTCGTCGAGACTGCCGGCTTTGCCAATCTCGCCGGCTTCAACGACGATACGCGCGCGCTGCTGTCGATCCCCGCCCGCCACGATGTCTGGCGCCGCGAAGCCTGCGGCTTCCTGGCACAGCTTGCCGCGGAGCACCGAATCTCTAGAAAGGATGCCGAGATCGTTGCGCGCGAGCTCTCCTACAACAACGCGAAGAGGGCGTACAAGCTGTGAGCGACCGACTGAAGGACCTGAACGGCCTGGCGCCGACGGCGAAGCTTCCCGCCTATGACCGCAGCAAGCTCAAGGCAGGCATTCTGCATCTCGGCCCGGGCGCCTTCTTCCGCGCCCATTTCGCGCCCTTCACCGATGCGGCGCTGGCCGCTACCGGCAGCGACTGGGGCATCGAGGTCGCGAGCCTGCGCACGCCTGACGTTGCCGACAATCTGACGGCGCAGAACGGCCTCTACACGATGCTGATCCGCGACACCTCCGGCACGACGGCGCAGGTGATCGGCCCGATCCTGAAGGCACATGTGGCGCCCCGCGATCCGTCGCTGTTGCTGTCGCGTCTCGAAGACCCGGCAATCCGCATCGTCAGCCTGACGGTGACCGAAAAGGCCTACGGCCTCGACGTTCGCACCGGCGGCCTCGACCTGACTCATCCGGATGTCGCCGCCGATCTTGCCAACCGACACGCGCCGCGCGGCGTTGTCGGCTATCTGGTCGAAGGTCTTGCGCGCCGCCGGGCGAAGGGTGTTGCACCCTTCACGCCGCTCAGCTGCGACAATCTTCCGAGCAACGGTGCCGTTCTGAAGCGCCTCGTCCTCGATTTTGCGGGTCGCGTTGATCCGGAGCTTCGCGCCTGGATCGAGACCAACGTCTCCTTCCCGTCGACGATGGTCGACCGCATCACGCCGGCCAGCACCGACGCCACCTACGCCGATGCCGAACGGCTGACCGGACGGCAGGATCTCGCGGCGATCGAGACCGAGCCCTTTACGCAATGGGTGATCGAAGATCATTTCGCCAACGGCCGCCCGGACTGGGACAAGGCCGGCGTGCTGATGGTCGATGAAGTCTCGGCTTACGAAAAGATGAAGCTGCGCATGCTGAATGGCGCGCATTCGCTTCTCGCCTATCTCGGCTATATAGGCGGCTATGAGTATATCCGCGACGTCATGGATGACGACGGATTGGCGGCGCTTGCGCGTCGTCAGATGAATGCAGCCTCCGAGACGCTCGACCCGGTACCCGGCATCGATCTGGAGCAATACGCAGACGAATTGATAGCCCGCTTTGCAAACAAGGCGATCGCTCACCGCACCTACCAGATCGCCATGGACGGTACGCAGAAACTGCCTCAGCGCCTGCTCGAACCGGCAACGGAAGCGCTGGCCCAGGGCAGCAAAGCCGAGACCTACGCCATCGCCGTTGCCGCCTGGATGCGCTACGCACTCGGCATCGACCGCAACGGCAAGGCTTACGAGTTGCGCGATCCCCGCGCGGAGGAAATCGCCACACTGCTCGCCGATGTGCCCCGCAACGGCGGTGCAGTTTCGGCAGCGCTGTTCACGCTGCCCGGATTGTTCCCGAAGGCACTGACGCACAATGTAGCCTGGACCGAGGATGTGGCGAACAAGCTGGATATTTTGATCCAGGATAACAGGTTGCCATTGTTCTGAACGGGCTGGAGGGAGCGGCAGCGCCTACTTTCTCCCCTCATCCCTGTGCCTTTAGGGCTGCGCCCACGGGATGTCACAGGGATCCAGCAGGCCCAAGTCCTTGGGCCGGGAAGACTCTTCATTTCTCGTCGATTCATTCACCGCGCAGACGCGCGGTGGCTGGATTCCTGTGACAAGCACAGAAATGAGGGAGAGCGAGGAAAGGTACCGCGGTATTACCCCCTCACCCGCCTCATCTCGGGATCATACAACGGCTTCAGCGACACCGCGCATGGCACTCGCTCCCGCGCAACATCGAGCTCGTAGCTACCCGACAGCACGAAATCCTCCGTTACACCTAGCGGGTTCCTGACATAGCCAAAGCCGATCGCCTTGCCGATCGTGTAGCCAAAGCCGCCGCTGGAGAGCCAGCCGACGCGCCGGCCGTCGCGGTAGATGGTTTCGCGGCCGAGCAGGACGATATCGGGATCATCGGGCACGAAGCAGGCGAGCATCTTTTTGACGCCGCCGGAGAGTTGCCCCTCGACAGCTTCGCGTCCGCGGAAGAGGATGTTCTTCCTGGTTTTCACAGCCCAGGCGAGACCGGCTTCGACAGGTGTGTGATCCGGACCGATATCCGATCCCCAGGCGCGGTAGCCCTTTTCCAGGCGACAGCTTTCGATGGCGCGGTAACCCGCATTGATGAGGCCGAGGCCGGCACCGGCCGCCATCAGCGCATCATAGACGGTCGTGGCATATTCAACCGGCACATGCAGCTCATAGCCCAGCTCTCCGACATAGGTGATGCGCAGCGCCCTGACGGGGCAACCTGCGATCCCGACCGTCTTGACCCGGCCGAAGGGAAAGGCGGTATTCGAGACATCCGAGGACGTCACCTTCTCCAGCACGGCGCGGGCATTCGGCCCCATCAGCGACAGAACCGAATAAGCGGAGGTGATATCGACCAGCTCGGCCTGCATGCCCTCGGGAATATTGCGGGCTATCCAGTCGAAGTCGTGGGTCGCGAAGCCGGTGCCGGTGACGATGTAATATTCGTTCTCGGCGATGCGAGCGACGGTGAGGTCGCATTCGATGCCGCCCTTGTCGTTCAGCATTTGGGTATAGATTAGAGATCCTACCGGCTTTGCCACGTCGTTCGAGGCGATCCAGCCGAGAGCCGCTTCGGCATCGCGGCCCTTGAGGACGAATTTGGCGAAAGAAGTCTGGTCGAAGATGACAGCCGCCTCGCGCACCGCCTTGTGTTCGCGACCGACAGCGCCGAACCAGTTCTGCCTGCTGTAGCTATAGACATCTTTCGGGTCTTCATTGGCGAAGAAATCGGCAAACCAGTTCGGGCGCTCCCAGCCGAGCTTTTCGCCGAAGCAGGCGCCCTGCGCCTTGAGGCGATCGTAGAGCGGCGACTTGCGGCAGGGGCGGCCGCTTGCATGCTCCTCGAAGGGGAAGGCCAGGGTGTAGTGCTTGCCATAGGCCTCGAGCGTGCGGGTGCGGACCCAGTCGGTATCGAAATGCGGGCGACCGAAGCGGCGGATATCGACCGGCCAGAGATCGTAAGGCGGCTCACCCTTCGCCACCCATTCGGCAAGCGCCATGCCGGCACCGCCGCCAGACGCTATGCCGAAGGCGTTAAAACCCGCACCGACGAAGAAATTCTTCAATTCGGGCGCCTCCCCGAGAATGAAATTGCCATCGGGCGTAAAACTCTCGGGGCCGTTCAGCAGCTGCTTGACGCCTGCCGTTTCCAGACCCGGAACGCGGGCCAGCGCCTGCTCCATGATCTGCTCGAAATGATCGTAATTGCTGTCGAGCAGCGTGTAGTGGAAGCCTTCGGGAATGCCATCGACGCCCCAGGGGATCGGATTCGGCTCGTAGCCGCCCATGACGAGCCCGCCGACCTCTTCCTTGTAGTAGGTGAGGCGATCGGGATCGCGCAGCGTCGGCAGGTTCGAGGGAACGCCGAAGGATTCGGTGATCAGATATTGATGCTCGACGGATACGAGCGGAACATTGACGCCGAAGCGGGCGGCGAAAGGCCGTGTCCACTGGCCGGCGCAGACAACGACGCGCTCGCATTCGATCCGGCCATTGGCGGTTATGACGGCGCGGATGCGGCCCTTGTCGATTTCGAGATCGAGGACCTCGGTATCCTCGAAGATCGACACATTAGCCATGCGGGCGCCCCTGGCGAGTGCCTGGGTGATATCCGAAGGGTTGGCCTGACCATCGGTCGGGAGGTAGGCGGCACCGACGAGATCATCAATCGTCATCAATGGCCAGAGATCGAAGGCTTCCTGCGGCGTCAGCAGATGCATTTCGAGGCCGAAGGACTGCGCCGTGGTCGCTTGGCGCTTGACCTCCGTCCAGCGTTCCTCGTTGCAGGCAAGCCGTAGACCGCCATTCATCTTCCAGCCTGTGCCGAGCCCGGTCTCGGCCTCCAGCTTCTTGTAGAGATCGACGGAATAGCCGAGCAGCTGGGTAATGTTGGCGCTGGTGCGCAGCTGGCCGACGAGGCCGGCGGCATGGAAGGTCGTGCCCGATGTCAGCTTCTTGCGCTCCAGTAGCACGGTATCGGTCCAGCCGAGCTTGCCGAGATGATAGGCCGTCGAGCAGCCGATGATGCCGCCGCCAATGACCACGGCTTTCGCCGTCTTCGGTAATTCCTTCGTCATTCTACTGATCCTGTTCAAATGTCTTATAGGCGCGCTCGAAGCGCGCGAGATTTTCGGCCGTGTAGGCAGCGTAGTCGAAATCGATGGTCGAGTGGGTCTCGGAGATCATGCTCCAGAGCGTTTCGCGCAGCAGCGAGGCGCATTTCATAGCCCGGTAACGGCACCAGAGATCCGGCGTCAGCGGTTTCTCGAAATAGCTCTCCAGCATCACGCGCTCGGCAGCTTCGGACAGCTCGTTGTTCGACGCGAGACCGCCGAGATCGAAAAGCGGCGTGTTGAAGCCGGCATAATCCCAATCGATCAGCCAGAGGCGCTTGCCGTCGTCAAGGAAATTGGCGGCCAGCAGATCGTTGTGGCCGAAGCCGATCTCGAAAGGACCGGCAGCGGCTTCCAACCGCTCCGCCTTTTCGAGAAAGCCCGGCAGCGACGGCGCGTAACTGCTGCCCGCGGCCGCGAGGTTAGCTGCATAATCCCGGATGACGTGAAACACCCAGAAGATCATGGCCTGGCCGCGGAAATGCCGGGCGATGTCGTGGTGGCAGGCACGAACGAGCGGCAGCGTCCGCTGTAAGGTCTGTTCGTCCTGCAGATCGGCAGCGGTCAGCGCCCGTGCCTCGATGAAATCGAGGACGAGAATGCCGGGCGCGTGATGGATGACCGCTGGCGACAGCCCGGCGGCATGGGCGGCGATACTCGCCGCAAGTTCGTTCGGCCGACTGATGTGGTGGATCGGAATGTCGTCGCCGAGCCGGACGACCCGGCGCGTGCTGCGATCGCGGACGAGATAGTTGCGGTTGGTGATGCCGCCGGTGATAGGTTCGATCTCGACCGGCCCGTGCCAGATGCCGAGTGCATGAATCCTATCTTCAGGCGTCACGCTCGTCCCCCTCGCGGCCCATTTTCAAAATGATGGGCCAGAGGAGGATTGGCTGTCAAGCTGAGCAGCCGCTCAGATGGTCGCACCCGACGCATCGAAGACGTGACAGCGGGCGGGATCGAAGGACGTCTTGACGTTGGCGCCGCGCTCGACCTTCTGCTGCCCGTCCAGCGCGATCGTCAGCTGCTGGCCATCAGGCGTCGTGCTGTAGAGCATGGTCGCGCCGCCGAGGTTTTCGACGAGATCGACATTGACGGTCGCGAGCTCGGCGCCATCGGCGGCGACGGTCAGGTGTTCCGGGCGGATGCCGAAGGTGACGTCCTGACCGGCCGCGCCCTTCAGGCGGCGCGGCAGGCGTATCGAGGTACCGCAGACGTTGATGACGGTGTCGGCATCATTCACCTGCTCGATCTTGGCCTTCAGGAAGTTCATCTTCGGGCTGCCGATGAAGCCGGCGACGAAACGGTTGGCCGGGTTGTTGTAGAGATCGAGCGGTGCGCCGACCTGCTCGATGCGACCGGAATTCAGCACGACAATCTTGTCGGCCATGGTCATGGCTTCGACCTGGTCATGGGTGACGTAGATCATCGTGTTGCCGAGACTGCCGTGAAGGCGGGAAATCTCGACGCGCATCTGCACGCGCAACTCGGCATCGAGATTCGACAGCGGCTCGTCGAAGAGGAAGATGCGCGGCTCGCGGACGATGGCGCGGCCGATCGCGACGCGCTGGCGCTGGCCGCCGGACAAAGCCTTCGGCTTGCGTTCCAGCAATTTCTCGATCTGCAGAATTTCGGCGGCGCGGCGCACCTTGGGCTCGACCTCGGCCTTCTTGTAGCCGGCTGTCTCCAAGCCGAAAGCCAGATTCTTGTAGACCGACATATGCGGGTAAAGCGCGTAGGACTGGAACACCATGGCGATGCCGCGCTTGGCGGGCGCCACCTCGTTCATCCGCTCATTATCGAGCAGCAGCGTGCCGCCGGAGATTTCCTCAAGACCGGCGATCATCCGCAGCAGCGTGGACTTGCCGCAGCCGGAAGGGCCGACAAAGACGACGAATTCGCCGGGATCGATCGTCAGGTCGATGCCGTGAATGACGTCGAGCGACCCATAGCGCTTCTCGACCTTCTGAAGAACGACACTCGTTGCCATCTTCCAAATCCTCTCTGATCCGTTATCGCGTTTTTGCACGCCAGTCGGCGTATTTGGGGCTCTCCGGCCCGATCGGCAGCGCGACGTCAGCCCCGCTGTCCGAGGATTGATAGATCGCCGTCACCAATTCCAGCGCGCGGCGCGCGTCTGCCGAGGTGACCGGCAGCGGTCCGTTGCCACCAAGGTAGTCATGGAAACGCACCATCTGCGTGTTGAAGCGCGGGGCGACCGGCTGCCAGTCCGCGAGGGCAGCGTCGATCCTCGCCTGCACCTCCTCGTTTGCAGCCAGTATCTGCCACGGTCCCTTGCCGGGCGAATAGGCTTCGTGGTTGCTCTCGAAGGTGACGTTTTCGAAATGCAGGCGCAGGCGGCTGATTTCCTGCTGCGAACCGAGCGTGCAGGATAGCGAGACGAAGGCTCCGTTCTGCATCTCAAGGCTGACCGAGGCGCAATCCTCCACCTCGATAGCGTTGACGCGCGTCGCAACGCGGCCAAAGACGCGGGCGGCGGGACCGGCGAGATGAAAGAGCATGTCGTGCAGATGGAGCGCATGGGTGACCAGCACGCCGCCGAGCTCGGTCGCCCATTTTCCACGCCAGGGCACGGCATAATATTCCGGCTTGCGCAGCCAGAAGGTCTCGACCGAGCCCATGTAAAACTTGCCTGCGATCCCGGCATTGATAATGCGCTTCGCCTGCTCGACGCCATCGCCATAGCGATATTGGAAGATCGGCATGAGCGTGCCTTTGGCAGTCTTTTCGGCGCGCATGATTTCGTCGACGCCTGATAGCGAGCCCGTCAGCGGCTTTTCGCAGACAACGTGTTTTCCAGCGGCGAGCGCCGCAATCACCTGCTCCTTGTGAATGCCGGGCGGTGTGCAGATATCGATGATGTCGATGCTGTCATCGGCCAGAAGTTCGTCGAAGGATGTCGTCCGGCGCTCGATGCCAAACTCGTCGCCGACAGTCTTCAGCCGCTCTTCATTGAGGTCGCAGATCGCCGCGACCTTGAAACGGTCAGGATGCGGCAGATAGCCTTCGACGATATGCGAACGCCCGATACCGCAGCCGACGATGGCAACAGTCTTGATTGTCATGTCACTCTTTCCCATTGACATCAGCGCTTCATGCCGGTCGTCGCAATGCCTTCGATCAACAGGCGCTGGAAGAACAGGAAAAAGAAGAACACGGGCACGAGCGTCAGCGTCGACATGGCGAACAAGCCACCCCAATCCGATGCGCTGGTCGAGTCGACGAAAGTGCGCAGACCGAGCTGGATCGTGTAGGTGTTCATGTCGTTCAGATAGATCAGCGGACCGAAGAAATCGTCCCAGGTCCAGATGAAGGAGAAGATCGCGGCCGTCGCCAGAACCGGCAGCGAGAGCGGCAGCATGATCTTCCAATAGATCCGCCAGGCGCTGCAGCCGTCCATCATCGCCGCCTCATCCAGCTCGCGCGGGATGCCGCGGAAGAACTGCACCATCAGGAAGATGAAGAAGGCGTCGCTTGCCAGGAATTTCGGCACGACGAGCGGCAGGATGGTGTTGACCCAGCCGAGGTTGAGGAACAGCACATATTGCGGGATCAGCGTCACGTGATAGGGGATCATCAGCGTGCCGAGCATGATCGCGAACCAGAAACTCCGGCCGGCAAAGCGCAGGCGCGCGAACGCAAAGGCTGCCAGAGAGCAGGCGATGACATTGCCGATTACCGTCAGCAGCGCGATGACGAGCGAATTCCAGAAAAACCGTCCGAAGCTGATATCAAGGCCGGTCCAGCCACGAACGTAAGAGGCGAAATCGATCGACGACGGGATGAGCGACGTCGAGGAGAAGATTTCGTTCTCCGGGCGCACCGAGGCAGAGACCATCCAAAGCAGCGGATAGAGCATCAGAAGCGAAGCGCCGATCAGCAGGATATGGACGACGATCGACCCCGGCAGGCTGCGCTTGTTGACGTCGGATGGCGGCCTGGCCGCGGTCACTGTAGCGGTCATCTCAGTCATCGTAGTGAACCCAATAGCGCGAGGACAGGAACGAGAAGGCGGTGAAGATCGCGATGATGACCACCAGGATCCAGGCGAGCGCCGAGGCATAACCCATGCGGAAATTGCCGAAGGCTTCCTGGTAGAGATAGAGCGTGTAGAACAGCGTCGAATTGATCGGACCGCCGGTACCGCCGGAGATGATGAAAGCCGGCGTGAAGGCCTTGAAGGCATCGATCGTCTGCACCACCGCATTGAAGAAAATCACCGGCGTCAGAAGCGGCAGCGTGATCTTGTAGAACTGGCGGAATTTCGAGGCACCGTCGAGGCTTGCGGCCTCATACATGTCCTGCGGGATCTGGCGCAGACCGGCGAGGAAGATGATCATCGGCGAGCCGAACTGCCAGACCGACAGGGCCACCAGCGTATAGATCGAGTAGCTCGGATGCGAGATCCAGCTCGGCCCCTGGATACCGATCTGAGCCAGCGCAGCATTGACGAGGCCGTCACCGGCAAAGAGCTGCCGCCAGAGAACGGCGATCGCCACGCTGCCACCGAGAAGCGACGGCAGATAGAAGATTGCACGGTAGACCGGCAAGCCGCGTATGCCACGATTCAAGGCCATCGCCACCAGCAGTGCGAAGGTGAGCTTGAAGGGGACGGAGAAGATGACATAGGTCAGCGTCACCTTCATCGCGGCCGCAAACTTCGGATCTGCAGTTGCGATGCGCACGTAATTGGCCGTGCCGACCCATCCCGGCGACCTCAGCATGTCGAAGTCGGTAAAGGACAGGTAAAGCGAGATCAGGGCAGGTCCGAGCGTCAGCCCGAAGAAGCCCACAAGCCAGGGCAGCAGGAAGAGATAGCCCGGGGCATTGGCATTCCACAGCCGTCTGAACCGGCTGTCTGCCACTGCTCCCTGGTAACGTTCCACCGTCACGGCCCCGTCGGCCGTCGTGCGCATCGCATTGTTCATGTGCTTCAACCCCGCGCGAGAATACGCGTGATCTCGTCCACAAGCTGCTTGCCGCCATCGGCGGGCGTCAACTGAGCAAAGCCGACCTGCTCGGAAATGTTACGCAGCACGTCTGTGGCTTCACCGGCGCCTGAGGGCGGCGGCGGCGGCAGTTTGCCAGCGAGATCTCCGAGCCCGCCGACATATTCGAGCGGTATCTTGCCAACCGCATCGAGCTTCGTCGCCACGACGTCTCGCATCGCCTTTGATTCCGGAATGCCACGCTCGACGTCCAGCAATGCCGCTGCATCAGGGTTCTTCACGAAGAAGTTCACATAGTCGACAGCCTGATCGAGCACCTTGGACTGCGCCGACACCGAGAAGAACATCGATGGCTTGCGATAGTGGCCGCCCTTCGAGTCTTTAGCGACGCGCATGTAGTTGGTGAGCGCGAGCTTGTCCTTGTTCATCTGCTGGTAGGCGACAAACTGATTTGAATGCGCATATCCCGCCGCAGATTTTCCAAGCGTCACGGTGTTGGTGTCGATGTCGTTCTTGTCCAAAGCCTGCACGTCGGCTGGAACGCAAGCACCGCTTTCACGGAACTTGTTCCACATATCGAACCACTCGGAGGCTTCCTCGACGCCGAAGGCGATCTTGCCATCGGCGGTGTAGAGAGCCTTTCCGCGCTGACGCAGATAGTTTTCGAAGAGCGGCTCGTTGCCACTTCCGTCCGCCGTGCCGAACATGCCCCTGCGCTTGCCGGCCTTCGTCAGTTCGGCTGCCATCTTGCCGAACTCGTCCCAGGTCGTCGCCTGCGTCGGCAGATCGATGCCCGATTCCTGGAACACCGTGGTGTTGAGCACGGTCGCCGCAGAGTTGGCCCCGAGACTGACGCCGTAAAGGTGGCCATTGACGCTGCCGCCCTCGACCTGAGCCTGATCGAAATCATCAAGATTCAGCTTGGACGGCATGTAGGATTCGAGCGGAGCCAATGCGCCACGCCCGGCATATTCGACGATATAGCGGTAATCCATCTGGATGACGTCAGGCGCGTTCTTACCGGCAACCTGCGTTGCCAGGCGAGGCCAATAGTCGCCCCAGCCGAGGAATTCGCCGGTAATCGAAACGCCCGGATTTTTCGTCTTGTAGAGATCCGACACCTTGTTGGTGCGGTCTGCGCGGGGCTGTGAGCCCCACCAGATAAGGCGCAGGCGGGCATCCTCAGCAAATGCAGGCACGCCCATTCCCGAAAGCGCGAGCAGCGAAGCTCCTCCCGCCATGAAACCACGTCTATTGATGCTGAATGTCATCTGTTTTCCTCCTCCCTTGGGGAGCGCCTCCACACGCTCCTTGCTGGTTTCTCTTGCAACAAATAACTAATTGGTTACAAGCTATGGACAAGCATCGGGCCTGTCAAGCGGTCTTAGTTTCGCGAGGTCTCCTCCTCGAATTTCGCTTGTACAACCTCGCACCGAAGCCTTATGAGCGCAACATCAGCGTCTGGGGAGATAAGCCGATGAACGATACTGGCCAGACTGGGGAAAAGAAAAAGTCGAGGCGCGCCGGCGGCGAACGCGTGCTTCAGCGCGACCCGGAAAGAACCAAGGCTGCGATCCTCGAAGCGGCGACGCAGGAATTTGCCGAAAACGGCATGGGCGGCGCCCGCGTCGATGCCATTGCCGAGCGCGCCGGCACCAACAAGCGCATGCTCTACCACTATTTCGGCGACAAGGAGCAGCTCTATCTGCGCGTCCTCGAAGAGGCCTATGTCGGCATCCGCACCGCCGAACGCGAATTGCATATCGGCGACCGCAATCCGGAAGAGGGCATCACCGAGCTCGCGCTCTTCACCTGGCGCTATTTCCTCAAGCATCCGGAATTCCTGAGCCTGCTTGGAACCGAGAACCTGCACCGCGCGCGTTGGCTACGGCAATCGGTGCGGCTGAAGGAACTGCATTCGCATTTGATCGGCGAGCTCACCCAGGTCCTTGCGCGCGGCAAAAAGGAAGGCGTCTTCATCGAAAGTGTCGATCCGCTGCATGTCTACCTGACGATCGCATCGCTCGGATATTTCTATCTTTCCAACCAATATACGCTCTCGACCATCTTCGGCCGGCCGCTGATCGAGGCTGAAAATCTCGACACCTGGGAGCGCCATATCGTCCATGTGACGCTCGCCTCCATCAAGCGCTGAATACTCGAATCCGGATTTGCCTATTGACAGGTCCGGTTTTCATCTGCCATCAAGTAACTGTTTAGTTACCGGCTTGGGAGGGCCGGGCCAAGCCCGCTCCCCGCTGGAAACCGATTGGCAGGGAGGAAAAAATGGCGCGTCTCGGGATCATTTTGCATGGCGTTACCGGCCGCATGGGATACAATCAGCACCTGGTGCGATCGATCCTGGCGATCCGCGATCAGGGCGGTCTTCTGCTGAAATCCGGCGAGAGATTGGAGATCGATCCCATCATCGTCGGCCGCAACCGCGACAAGATGGAAGAGCTTGCCCGCAGGCATAACATTAAGCGCTGGTCGACCGACCTCGAAGCAGCACTTGCCAATCCCGATGATCACATCTTCTTCGATGCCGGCACGACGCTGATGCGCGCCGAGCTGCTGTCGAGAGCGCTCGATGCCGGCAAGCATGTCTATTGCGAAAAGCCGATCTCCGACGATCTGCAGGTGGCGATAAACTTGGCGCGCAAGGCCCGCAAGTCCGGCCTCAAGCATGGGGTGGTGCAGGACAAGCTGTTCCTGCCCGGCCTTCGCAAGCTGGCGCTGCTGCGCGATTCCGGCTTCTTCGGCAAGATCCTCTCGGTCCGCGGCGAGTTCGGCTACTGGGTGTTCGAGGGCGACTGGGGCGTTCCGGCGCAGCGTCCGTCCTGGAATTACCGCAAGGGCGACGGCGGCGGCATTATCCTCGATATGCTCTGCCATTGGCGCTATGTGCTCGACAACCTGTTCGGCGAGGTCAAGGCCGTCTCCTGCCTCGGCGCCACTCATATCGGCAGCCGCGTCGACGAGCAGGGCAAGACCTATAATTGCGATACCGACGATGCTGCCTATGCGACCTTCGAGCTCGACGGCGGCGTGATCGCGCAGATTAATTCTTCCTGGGCGGTGCGCGTGCGGCGCGACGATCTCGTGACCTTCCAGGTCGACGGCACCCATGGCTCGGCCGTTGCGGGCCTGACGAAGTGCTGGACGCAGCATCGCGTCAATACGCCGAAGCCGGTTTGGAATCCTGATCAGCCGCAGACGATCGATTTCTACCAGACCTGGGACGAGGTGCCGGATACCCAGCTCTTCGACAACGGCTTCAAGGCGCAGTGGGAAATGTTCCTGCGTCACGTCGCCGAGGACGCACCGTGGCCCTACGGCATGGAAGCCGGCGCCAAGGGTGTGCAGCTTGCCGAGCTCGGCCTGAAATCCTGGGCCGAACGCCGCTGGCTCGATGTTCCCGCACTGGAGTTCTGATGATGGCAGGCTCGATCAACCTTCCGCTCGACCGCAAGATCGCCGCCTACCAGCTGACCGGCACGCCGATCGAAGTGAAGAAGCGCAAGGCCAAGGATTTTCCACGCGTGGTCTATGCGGCGGCGCATGTGGTCGCCGATCCGCTTGAAGACAACGATCCCTGGCTGACGCCGGCGATCGATTGGGAACGGACGCTCGCTTTCCGCCACCGCCTCTGGGATCTCGGACTCGGCGTTGCCGAAGCGATGGATACCGCCCAGCGCGGCATGGGTCTCGGCTGGCCGGAAGCCCGCGAACTGATCCGCCGGGCGCTGCGCGAAGCACGCACCCGCGATGATGCGCTGATCGCCTGCGGCGCCGGTACGGATCACCTGACGCCTGGACCCGATGTGACTATTGATACGATTATCGGGGCCTACGAAGAACAGATCGAAACCGTCGAAGCCGAAGGCGGCCGGATCATTCTGATGGCGAGCCGGGCGCTGGCAGCTGCGGCCAAGGGGCCGGATGACTATATCCGCGTCTATGACCGGATCCTTCGCCAGGTAAAGGAACCGGTGATCATCCACTGGCTCGGCGAGATGTTCGATCCGGCGCTCGAGGGCTACTGGGGCAATGGCGACCACATCAAGGCGATGTCGACCTGCCTGGAGGTCATCGAGGCCAATGCCGCCAAGGTCGACGGCATCAAGATCTCGCTTCTTTCCAAGGAGAAGGAAGTGGCGATGCGCCGCCAGCTGCCGAAATCCGTGCGCATGTATACCGGCGACGACTTCAACTATGCAGAACTGATCGCCGGTGACGAGGAGGGGCATTCCGACGCCCTGCTCGGCATTTTCGATGCGATCGCACCGGCGGCTTCCGCCGCCATGGAGGCGCTCGGGCGGCAGAGCAACAACGAATTTTTCGAGCTGCTCGATCCGACCGTTCCGCTTTCGCGGCATATCTTCAAGGCCCCGACCCGCTTCTACAAGACCGGTGTCGTCTTCCTCGCTTATCTCAACGGCCTGCAGGATCATTTCGCGATGGTCGGCGGGCAGCAGAGTACACGGTCGCTGACGCATCTAGCCGAACTTTTCCGGCTCGCCGATAAGGCACGCGTGCTTGCCGACCCGGATCTCGCCGTCAGCCGAATGAAACAAGTGCTCGCCGTCCACGGCGTGCAGTGACCGGTCAGGCAGGGAGGAATGACATGCAGGTGGATGGGCTTTCGATCAATCTCGCAACGATCCGCGAACAATGCGGCTTTGCCGAAGCAGTCGATATCTGCCTGAAGCATGGCATCACCAAAATTGCGCCCTGGCGCGATCAGGTCGCCAAGGCCGGTCTCGACGAAGCGGTGCGCATTGTTCAGTCGAACGGGCTGAAGCTGACCGGTCTTTGCCGCGGCGGCTTCTTTCCGGCCGCCAATGACGGCGACTGGCAGAAGAACCTCGATGACAACAGGCGGGCGATCGACGAAGCCGCAGCACTCGGCGCGGATTGCCTCGTGCTGGTTGTCGGCGGATTGGCGAGCGGTTCGCGCGATATCGGTGCTGCCCGACAGATGGTGTCGGATGGTATTGCCGCTGTTCTTCCGCATGCCAAGGCATCCGGCGTGCCGCTGGCGATCGAGCCGCTTCATCCGATGTATGCCGCCGACCGGTCCTGCGTGAACACGCTGCGCCAGGCGCTCGACATGTGCGAGCGGCTCGGCACCGATGTCGGCGTCGCCATCGATGTCTATCACGTCTGGTGGGATCCGGAGCTTGCCGAACAGATCGCCCGCGCCGGCCGCATGAAACGCATCTTCGCCCACCACATCTGCGACTGGCTGGTGCCGACCAAGGACATGCTGACCGATCGCGGGATGATGGGCGACGGTGTGATCGATCTCAAGAGCATCCGGCGCATGATCGAGAAGGCGGGCTTCTTCGGCGCGCAGGAAGTCGAGATCTTTTCGGCAGACAATTGGTGGAAGCGTCCGGCGGACGAGGTCATCGCCACCTGCGTCGACCGGTATCATGGCTGCTGCACGCTCTAATTCGCTATATTCGTTTCAGCACGTATGAAGGAGGATCATTCGATGGAGAAACGCCGCTTTGCACTGATCGGCACCGGCAACCGCGGGACCACGATGTGGGGTAAAGATCTGCTGGCCGGCTGGCGAGAGCATGTCGATCTCGTCGCCATCGTCGAGAAGAATGCGCTGCGCGGAGAACGCGCCCGCACGATGATCGGCAGCAATGCGCCGATCTATGACGACATCGACGCGATGCTGAAGGAGGTCAAACCTGACCTCGTCATCGTCTGCACCCCCGATCACACCCACGATGCGATCGTCGTTCGGGCGCTGGAAGCCGGCATCGACGTCATCACCGAAAAGCCGATGACGACGGCAGTCGACAAGATCCGCCGCATCATGGATGCCGAAAAGCGCACCGGCCAGCGCGTCGACGTGTCCTTCAACTACCGCTACGCGCCAACCGCGGCGCGCATCAAGGAACTGCTGAACTCCGGCGAGATCGGCCGCGTCACATCCGTCGACTTCCATTGGTACCTGAACACCAAGCATGGCGCCGACTATTTCCGCCGCTGGCATGCCTATACCGAGAATTCCGGCAGCCTCTTCGTTCACAAGGCGACCCACCATTTCGATCTTCTGAACTGGTATCTCGACAGCGATCCCGAAGCAGTGACCTCCTTCGCCGACCTGCAGAACTATGGTCGCAAGGGACCATTCCGCGGACCGCGCTGCAAGCTCTGTCCCCATACCGCCGAGTGCGACTATTATCTCGATCTCGGCGCTGATCCCTTCCTCGACACGCTCTACGAGGATCCCTCGAAGGTCGATGGCTATTTCCGCGACGGCTGCGTCTTCCGCGAGGATATCGATATTCCCGATACGATGGTCGTCAGCATCCGCTACCGCAACAATGTCCACGTGTCCTATTCGCTGAACACCTTCCAGCCGATCGAGGGCCATCACCTGGCGTTCAACGGCACGAAAGGCCGCATCGAGATCCGGCAGTACGAGGCGCAGCCCTGGGAAATGAAGCGAGAAGACGAAATCCTGCTGATCCGCAACTTTCCTGATGGCAAGGACGCCGTCGAACGCATCATCGTTCCGCATTCATCGGGCGGCCACTATGGCGGCGACGACCGGATGCGCAACATGATCTTCAAGCCCGATATGAACGACGCCCTGCATCAGCGCGCCGGAACGCGGGCGGGCGCCATGTCGGTTCTGTGCGGGATCGCCGCGCTGCAGAGCTCGCGCACCGGCAAGGTCGTTTCGATCGCCGACCTGATGCCCGAGCTTGCCGATGACGGCTCGCCAAACAGCTTAAAAGCCGGCTAATCAAACCTGGCCTGAGGCAGCATCTGATGCCTCAGGCAAGCCGGTCGAGATCGGCGAGCGTCAGCGCATAGCGCAGCGGCTTGCCTTGCAGGAAGCGCTCGACCTCATCCACCGCCATTTCGCCCAGCCTTGCCCGTTCCAAACCGACCGCCCCCGCGATATGGGGCGTCAGGAAGACGTTTGGCAGGTCATAGAAAGGCGAGGTTCTCTCCGGAACTTCAGGGTCCGTCACGTCGATGACTGCATCGATACGGCCGGTGGCAAGGGTCGCGAGCAGCGCGGCCTCGTCGATGATCGCGCCGCGGGCCGTATTGATCAGCACCGCACCGTCCTTCATCAGCGCCAGTTTCCCCGCATCGATCATATGACGCGTCGAAGGCAGCGATGGCGCGTGCAGCGAAACGATATCGGATGTCCGCATCAGCGTATCGAGATCGCATTTCTCGGCGCCAAGAGCCGTGCATTCGACTGCGCTCAGCGTCGGGTCGAAGAGGATGATGTTGAATTCAAACGGCTTCAACAGCTCGATCACCCGCCGGCCGATCCGCGAAGCGCCGATGATCCCGACCGTGCGGCCATAGTTGCCGATCGCCAGCCGCTGCATCGGATAGGTGCGGTCACGGTCGCGGTCAGCGGTATAGAAATCCCGGAAGCGGAAGACCTGCTTGCCGGCGAAGAGAATGGCTGCGAGCGTGAACTCGGCCACCGGTACGGCATTGGCTTCCGCCGCATGCGTGACCTTCACACCGGCGTTGAAGATCTCCTCGCCGACAATGCCTTTCACGGTGCCCGCCGCATGCGCCACGAGCTTCAGACCTTTGGCGAGCGAAAGGACATTTTCTCCGGCAGAAGGCGCACCCCAGCCGGTGATCAATATCTCGGCGTCGGCCAGAACCCGCCTTGCGCGCTCGTCATCGAAATTCTCCAGCGGTTGCCGGTCGAGAAGCGTGCCGAGGCCAGCCAACCGGTCGAGAAGCCGATCCGGCAGCACATGCTCGGTCCGCTGGCCGGGCTGCATGGCAAGCGCGATGCCGGGTCCTGTCATGGCATCTGCCCGGGCGCCTCGATGGCGCTGACAGTGATGCCTTCCTTGGCAACCAGCGCCTCAAGCGCCGCCAGGTCCGGTTTTGCCGGAGGCTTCTGCCAGGCCGCCTTTCCTGCCTGCTGATCTCGAGTTGCGATGACGGCCGTCACGAGAACCGTCTCACCGGCATTGATCGCACCGCGGAGCTGCGGCACGAGGGTCTTGGCAACGATCATGTTGGTATTGGGTAACGCCTTCTGGACCAAGCCCTGGCGCTCGATGCTGGAACCGAGATCGACGATGCCTGAGAAATCCGCGTCACCGATCGCATGTGCCGCGCCATTCCCCGCTTCCAGCGTATCCAGATCGAAATCCCGCTTGGCGATCGCAAATCCGCCCTCGGCGATCTGCAGGGCACGACCCGACCTGATGCGATGAACGCGCAGATGCCACGGCGCTGCCGGCACCAGCCAGGTTTCTACGCTGACATCGCTGAAGGGCGACCACTTCGCGTAGAGCACGTCGCCGGCGATCTTCGCTTCCCTGTTGGTTTCCCTGACACGGTAATGCAAACCGTCGTCGCTGAATGCCAGCGCCGAATCGAACGCGGCGCCAGCAAAACTGCGATCGTCTGCCTCGATACTGAAGCCATAACGGGCCGAATAGGCGAATTTCGCGTATTTTTCGGTGCCAAACCGCATTTGGAGATTTTCCTGGCCCGATGACAGGGCCACCGTATCCTCGCCGGTATGCATGATGACCATGCCGGGATGACGCTGCGGGGTAATGGCAGTCGCTGCGGGCACCTTCTCCTCGGCGGTCCAGAAGGGATGGTTTTCGGGGATCGCCAGCGGCAGAAATGCCTTGAAGGCCCAATAGGGGGAACCGGCGGAATTATAGCTCTCCGACATCAAGAGATTCGGATAGGCAAAACCGATCGACAGGATGCCGTCGCGATTGGCCATCGGCTTGTCGCGCCACCAGCGCAGATGCTGCAGGCAGAGATGCTTCACCTCACCCCAGGGCAGCGCTTCGAGATCGGCAAAGGCAAGAGCCGACCAGAAGCCGGCGCAGGCAAAGCGGTAGGTGAGGCTGCGGCCGAATGGGATCGTCGCGCCATCATCGGCAAACCAGTGACGGAAATCCCTGGCAAACAGCAGCGCCCGCTCGCGATAGCGCCTGGCATAGTCGTCATCCACCAGCTTCGAATAGATCAGCCCGTAGAAATGCATGGCGAAGGGAATGTAGTGATCGACGCGGCGGACATTGCCATCCCGATACCAGCCGTCGCCGACATAGAAGCCTTCGAGCTCTTCGAGATATTGCCTCGTCAGGCTGCGATCGAAATCCGCGCCGACGCGATCGAGTGCGATATCGACGAAGATGCGGAAGAACTTCCAGTTATTGTCAGCATAATCGAACTGACGAGCATGCTTGAGGTAGGCAATCACATTGGCGCGTTGCTTCGCGTTCAGCGGCTCCCAGACCTTTTCGGGCACCAGCGCGATTGCAAAGCCCAATGCGGCGAGCTCGACCATGCGCTGGTCGCGGCCACTGACGGTTCCCCAATATTCCGGGTGATCCGGGTCGGTGCCGTTGGCGATTCCTTCCGCAAAGCGGTGCCAATGCTCGAATTCCCCCTTGCCGGCGCCGAGCGGCGCGAGACCCCAGAGCGGGCGGGCAAAACCTTCGAGATCGGCTGCAGCGCGGTCGAAATGCGCGCCGGCACCATCAAGCCGGACACGCGCGTTCCCCTCCGAAAAATAGGGCAGAAGCGGATCAAAGAGAGCATGAAGCGCGCGGCTCATGTCGCCGCGTGTCTTGAGGGGGTTGCCCGCGAGCGGATTGGCACTGGCCGGATCATATGTCATCTGCATCACTCATCGATTTCTTGAATCGGGCACAGTCCCCCCGGAAACCGGGACGACCGCATGGCATACATGGCGCGCAGGCGCAGTCCTGTCGCGGAAGCGGGCAATCATCAGCGCTATCGCTTCGCGCCCGAGCGCAACGCGATCGACGCGCATCGTCGATAGAGGTGGATTGGTCATCATCGCGCAGGGGAGATCGTCGAAGCCGACGATGGCAAAGTCTTCCGGTACACGAAGGCCGGCCTCGGTGACCGCCTCGATGACGCCAACGGCGATGAAATCATTCATGCAGAAGGCGGCCGTGTAGCTCTTGTCCTTGGCAAGCAGTGCCGCCGTGCGCTCGTGGGCCTCCCTGGTCGCGCTGCCGGAGAAATCCATCGGTACCAGCAGGCTTTCGGCACCCCGTGCCGCAACGGCCGTATCGAAGCCGCGAACGCGCTCGCGGATCGTGTGGCGATGCGAGCCGGTCAGATGCAGTATTTTGCGATGCCCGGCATCGAGCAGCCGCTCTGCCGCCTGGAAGGCGCCGAAGAAATTCGAAGGCGATACGCCATCAAGCTTCAGCTGCGGATCCGTGCCATTGACCAGCACGACAGGTACACCCTCTTCTTCGATCCATTGGCGCAGCACATCGGAAGGGTCGATACCGACGAGGAACAGCCCCTCGGATTTCGTTGCCGCCATATGGGCCCGGATTGCATCAGGGACGGCGCGATCTTCTCGCAACAGCCTGACTTCGAAAGGCATGCCGGCGTCAAGGGCAGCCGCACGCAATCCTTCGACGATCGATTCGTAGAAGACGCTGAGACCGCCCGTGACGCTGTCGCTTGCGATCAGAGCGAGACCGCCGGGCGGGACCTCCGTCAGCGTCTTCGGCTGATATCCATGTTCGGCGGCAACCCGCAGAATGTGTTCGCGCACGCTGCCGCTGATACCTGGTTCGTTGGCAAGAACCCTCGATACCGTCGAGATGGAGACGCCGGCCAAGGCCGCGATGTCGGCCTGGCGAGGCCGTTTGGGCTTAATTTCGTTCATAGTCCGACATTATGCAAATAATGCAAATTTGCAAGATTTATATAATTTCTTGCAAACATAATTTTTTTGCGTAGGGCTGAACCGCCATATGCCCGGACAAAGTTGGAGGACGGCGCGGGCAGCCGAAGGAGGAACATCATGCGGATCAACAGGCGTTCATTTCTGATGGGCTCAGCGGGCGTCGCCACGGGCCTTGCTTTCGGAGCCAGCAACGTACCGGCTTTTGCCGCGGATACAGAGCTGCGAGCCATGTGGTGGGGCTCGAACGATCGCGCCAAGCGCACGCTCGACGTCGCAAAGCTCTATGAATCCCAGACACCTGGCGTCGCCATTGTCGGAGAATCGATGAGCGGCGACGGCTACTGGACCAAGCTTGCGACACAGATGGCTGGCCGCGCCATTGCCGATGTCTTCCAGCTCGAGCCGGGTACCATCTCCGATTATTCGAAGCGCGGCGCCTGCCTGGCGCTGGACGAATTCGTACCTTCGACGCTGAAGGTCGACGCCTTTGGAAAGGACATGCTGAAACTGACGACCGTGGACGGCAAGCTCTACGGCATCGGCCTCGGCCTCAACTCCTTCGCGCTGTTCTTCGACCAGACGGCCTTCGAAAAGGCGGGCATCCCCGTGCCGACCGCCGACCTGACCTGGGACGAGTATGCCAAGCTTGCCCTGGAACTCACCAAGGCCGGCGGCAAGGACAACTACTGGGGCGGACCTTACGGCGCTCGCTACACCTATGTTTTAGACGCCTGGCTGCGACAGCGCGGCAAGAGCCTCTATGCCGGCAACAAGCTTGGCTTCGGCGTCGAGGACGCCAAGGAGTGGTTCAGCTTCTGGGAGGATCTGCGCAAGAAGGGCGGGACGGTGGCCGCCGACGTCCAGACGCTCGACCAGAACACGATCGACACCAATTGCCTGGCGCTTGGCAAATCGGCCATGGGCATGGCCTATTCCAACCAGCTCGTCGGATATCAGCTGATTTCCAAGAACAAGCTCGCCATCACCATGCTGCCGCGTGAGAAGAAAGGCGGCCCCTCGGGCCATTACTACCGCCCGGCTCTGATCTGGAGCGTCGGCGCGACGACAAAGAACGGCGAGGCCGCCGCAAAATTCATCGACTTCTTCGTCAACAGCCCGGAGGCCGGCAAGATTCTCGGCGTTGAACGCGGGGTGCCGATGTCGCCAACCGTTCGCGAGGCCATCCTGCCGAACCTCAATCCGACCGAGCAGGATACGGTCAAATACGTCAACCTGCTGAAGGATCAGGTCGGCGATTACCCCGCCCCTGCGCCGCTGGGCTCAACCCAGTTCGACCAGCGCGTGCTGCGCCCGCTTTGCGACGAGCTTGCCTTTGAGCGCACGACGCCCGCGGAGGCCGCCCAGCGCCTTGTCGATGAGGGCGGCGCGACCATCAAGAGCTGAAGACTGGTATCTCGGTGCGCCGGACTTTCCGTTCGGCGCACCCTTGCAGTCGGCAATGCTTAGCTGAACTGAGCGATATAATCCCTGATATCGAAGACCGCATCTCGCGGCCCGGGATTGGCCGGGAACTCCGTGTCGAGCCGCAGATATGCGCGCGGCTCGCTCGACATGAAGGGAGACGAAATGTCGTACGTCACCCGTGAACGGATATCAGCCGGAAGCAGTTGCAGGGTGACGCGGTCGATCATCGGATCGACAACGATCGGCTGCGCCGAGTAGCTGCCGGCCTCACGGGAGGCACTCACGAGCCCCGCAAGCTTGCAGATCTCGTCATACTTCTCGGCCGAAAGCGGCGGCGGACCATAGACCGACATCCGGTGATAGAGAACATAGGCTTCGGCCCAGTTGTGGGCAGCAACATGAAGCCGCAGTGCAACGGCCTGGCGAACGCGCATGAAGTGGTTGAGGCGTCCCTGAAGTTCTGCAGCACTCGCAGGATTTGCCGGCTGCAGTCTTTGCGACTTCGAAACCAGATATTCCAGCCCGCCGCGATACTTGTCCCACTCGAACATGCATTCCTTGTTGCCCTGCTGCAGGCGCGGATCATCCGAAACCGCCGTAACGCGTGCAAAGGGTTCAGGCACGAAGAGGATGTCGGCCTGCTCGAGAGCCCGGGCGGTATAAAGGAAAGCCCAGAAAATGAACGGAGCCGGTTCCGATACCGATCTCGACAGGACATCGCGCCTGATGATCATGAATTCCGGGAAGACATGAAGGTCGAGGATCATGTTCAAAAGCGACGGCATATCGCCCTTTCGATGGCGCAGACCACCGGCGGGAATGTCATAGAACGGCTGCATGTCGCGGTCTGTGCCTCCGCGCCGCTCTACCAGCATCCACGGCGCCTGAATGACGCCGAGATTGGGATCAAGCTCCATCATCCGGATATACTGCAGGACCTTCTCAGGAATCAGGAGATCGTCATCACCGAGAAAGATCGCGTACTTGCCGCGCGCGCGCTGCATCGCGAAGGCATAGTTGCTGACGAAGCCAGAATTCTTCAGCCGGCGAAATGCATTGACCTCGGGAACAGCGGCAAGCGACTGCAGGTAGGCGGCCGTCTCATCCGTCGAGCAGTCGTCCACGATGACCAGCTCGAACGCAATTCCACTTTTCCGGAATTGTTCGAGATGAAACGCGATGTTGCGTTCCAGCATGAATTGCCTGTTGTAGGTCGGCACGCAGATCGACAAAAGATATTGATGCGCTTGCATTGATAGTCTCCGAGTTCACATGCCGACACCAGGCCCTTGTTAAAGCGGATACGCGTGTGGCCTTTCCCGAAGCTGGACTGCCTTGCACCAGTTGACCGGACCACGAATAGTTCTGAATGTTGGCCGATCCGATTCGGCCGCGGCCCATCGGTGCGCGACAACTGATTTCCAGTTGCGCCGGCGACCGGGGGAGACCGTCGAACACATGCACGATTTCAGCGATGTTGACCTGTTGGTCGTAGGCGCCGGATTTTATGGCGCGACCATTGCGGAACGGGCGGCCCGGCAGCTCGGAAAACGGGTCGTGGTGCTGGATCGCCGGGATCATATCGGCGGCAACGCATATAGCGAATTCGACCGGGATACCGGCATCGAGATCCATCGCTATGGAGCCCATCTGTTTCACACATCGAACAAGGTCGTCTGGGATTATCTGAACCGCTTCACGACCTTCACCAACTACACTCACCGCGTCTATTCGACCTCCCGTGATCGCGTCTATTCGCTGCCGATCAGTCTGGAAACGATCTGCCAGTTCTTCGGAAAACGCTTCACGCCGCAGGAAGCGCGCGAGCTCATCCGTTCGCATGCTGCCGAACTGGAAGGCCGGGTGCCGGCAAATCTCGAAGAGAAGGCGATATCCCTGATCGGCCGCTCCCTGTATGAAGCTTTCATCAAGGGCTATACCGCCAAGCAGTGGCAGACGGATCCCCGCGATTTGCCGGAGAGCGTCATCACGCGGCTCCCCGTCCGGTACACGTTCGATAACAGGTATTTCAACGACACCTGGGAAGGCCTGCCGACCGACGGCTACACGGCAATATTCCAGCGGATGCTCGATCACCCCAATATCCGGATGCTGCTGGGAACCGATTTTTTCGATATCAGGGCGGCCCTGCCGGCTGGTCTTCCGGTCGTCTATACCGGCCCCGTCGATCGCTATTTTGACTACAAATGCGGCGAGCTTGGCTGGCGGACGATCGATTTCGAGCGCGAGCTACTCGACGTTCCCGACTTCCAGGGCACCGCGGTGATGAATTATGCCGACGAAGATGTGCCCTTCACGCGCATCCTGGAATTCAGGCATTTCAATCCGGAACGCCGGTATCAATCGGAGAAAACAGTCATCGTGCGCGAATATGCCCGCTTCGCGAGCCGCCAGGACGAACCCTATTATCCAATCGACACGATTGCCGACAAGCGGCGCTATCTCCAATATCAGGCGCTGGTCGCGGCCGAGCAAGGCGTGCATTTCGGCGGACGTCTCGGCACCTACAGATATCTCGATATGCACCAGGCGATCGGCGCAGCTCTGAAGGCGTTCGACAACGTCATCGAGCCACACTTCGCCGACGGCAGGCCGTTCAACCGCGCGACGGCGGACAGCTGATCAGTGCAGCGTCGCGCGGCATGCGGAGGGCTCGATCACACGAGCCCGCCATAAAGGCCTTCCGCCAGACGGCGCCAGGTCAGGCCGTGCACGCTGTCCAAGGCGCGCTGGCGCATTGCCAAACGCATCTCGCCCGGCATTTCCAAAGCACGTTGCATGGCTTGCGACAGTCCGGCCGCGTCATCTGATGCATAGACGAAGCCATTCACGCCATCCCGCACCGTCTCCGGCAGCACACCTATGTCGGGGACAATGACGGGTCTTGCAAAGGACAGGGCGTTCAGAACCGAACCGGATGTCAGCACTCTGTGATAGGGGGTCACGACGAAGTCGCTGGCATTGAAAAGCCATTGCAGCTCGCCGTCCTGCAGGCGGCGCTCTATCACCAGAACACCATCGGCGCCGGCAACCATCTGCTGCACGGTGCCCCGTCCATAGGGGGGCATGGGCTCGCCGGCGATGATCAGGCGGGCGCGCCGATCCTGCCTGCGGATCAGCCGAAACGACTCCAGAAGCTGGTCAATGCCCTTGTAGGGGCGCAGCATGCCGATGAAGGCGAAAACGGTTTCGTCCTCTGCGATACGAAGACGCGTGCGGGCCGTCGCCTCGCTGGCGAAATTCTGGTAGACGCCGACATAGTTGGGATGCGGCAGGATCACCACCTTGTCCGCCGGAAGCGGATATTCGCGCGAGACGATTTCGAGCGCGCCGGGCGAATGAAGGTGAATGCGGTCCGCCGTCGCGGCGATCCGTGACAGCAGCGTTTTTTCAAGATCCGGATGCCTGTGTTCGTGCGACAGGGTATTGTGGATTGTCCACACGACAGCGCCACCAAGGTTCCGGAAAGCTTCGAGCTTAACGATAAAGGCATCGGCCATCGCTTCGACAGCCATACGATCCGCCGTATTTCCGAGGATCGTGTTCGTCCAGTGAAGATGGAAGACGTGCTTGCGCCGCCCCTTTTCCGCCTTCAACGCAAAAAGGGCCTGGTCGATCGTGCCGGCGGACATGCAACCATCGTCCGGCATGGCAGCCCGGATAAGCGCCTGATAGGGATTGGTTACGCTATAATCCGGAAACAGATGAACCTGAAGCTCGTCAGCGAGCGGAAGCGGCCCGGCATCCTCGGCCAACATCGCGGCGCCACCGGCCGGACCGGCCTGACCGGGGCGCTGGGCTTCGGCACGTCCGCGCATATGCTGAAGCACTTGCACGAACTCGACTTGAAAATCGGTCAATAGCCGCTGCTGGTCGGCGATCTGATCAATGACGGCATGCAACTCCGTCATTTCGAGCTGATCGCGGGACGCGAAAAGTTTCATGTCATTCATGCCTGGGTCTGTCCCTATGAAACTAGCAATTGGTGAACCGGTGCCGGCCAAAGCCGGACCTCGACCACTCTAGGTCTTTTGCTAGCCACAGTTGCTTGCGCCGACCTGTCGTTAATCGCCGGCACAAACAGGTTCACGCAAGTTTATCTGGCGAGGATATTTGCAATATCATGGAGCAGGCATGCGTCCCGTCAGCGTTATCATTCCGGCATACAATGCAGAAAGCCATCTTGGCAGCACACTCGATTCGGTTTTGTCCAACGAATCCGTGCTCGATGTCATCGTGGTCGATGATTGCTCGACAGACCAGACTGCAGCAATTGCAAACAGCTATGCTGAACGCACCGGCCGTGTCAGCCTGCACAGATCGGAAAAAAACGGCGGCGCCGGGCATAGCCGCAATGTCGGCATGTCCTACGCCCGCGGCGACTATCTCTATTTTCTGGACTCCGATGACATCCTTGCCCGCGGCGCGATCGACGAAGCGGCGGCGGCGATGTCGCAGACCGGCTGCGACGTGATGGCATTCCGCTATACCCATCTCTATGAAGAGAATGGCCCGCCGGCGCCAATGCTCGGCACGGACGAAAATACCTGGCAAGCGGTGTGCGGCTTTGCACAGATGCGCGTGATGACCCTCGACGAGGCGCCGCGTCTGCTGCACACGGTCAATTTTCCCTGGAACAAGCTCGTCAACGCCGATCTCTGCCGACGAACCGGACTGTTCTTCTCGACGACGCGCGTCCACAACGACGTCTATGCCCATTGGCACATCTACATGAATGCGCGCAAGATCGGTCTGTTGAACAAGCCGCTGATCCAGCATCGCGTCATCAGGAGCCGCTCACAGCTTTCGAACGCGCTCGACGGCAGGAGGCTCGACGTCTTCCAGGCGATCGACGACGTCGAAACACGGCTCTTCAGTACTCCGGAATTCCGCTACAAATATTATTTCTGGTTTCTGCTCTTCAAGATCGACGTCCTGACGTGGATTGCCAATGCCATCGACCGCCAGTTTCTGAGCGAGTTCATGCGGCTCGCCGAAGAGTGCTACCGCAGCTATTCCGACGCCGACTATTTGCGAATTTACGGCATAAACAAGGAAGTCGCCTTGCTGACCCTCAAGCTGAAGATCAACCCGGAAGCCGTTTTGCTTCGCCAGCATCAGGCGCAAAAGCAAAGCGATGCCGGGCCGCTTCAGCTTCGGTCGGCCTGATCGAACCTTCCGACAGAAACCGAGATCCCAGGCGAGCGCCCCCAGACAGCAGGAAAGTTCAGTCGCATGGCTAGAGATGACGATTTTACCGCGAGCGCGAGCAGCACGCCGATGAGCATTGAAACTGCCGTCCAGAAGCTGAAAGACATTGCGGCTCAGCAGAGCGATCTGCTGGAACTCTATGTCGAGACGGCGCGATTTGTGGCATTGACGAGCGGACATGCGCCGATATCAAGCGGCCTCACATCCGGCGAAGACGGTCACCCTGCGGGCGATGGCAAGTCGCTGACGATTGAATTCATCGTCCCCGTCTACAACTCCATCCATCACGCGAGAAATTGCATCCGCAGCGTCCTCGAGCACGCCACGGCACCCTACCATCTGTTCGTTGTCAACGACTGCAGCGACAGCCATACGGGACGGGAATTGCGGGAGATGCTGGCGGGCTGCGCCAATGCGACGCTGCTCGATCATCAGCAGAACATGGGCTACCTGCGCTCGGTCAACGAAGCGATCGGCGCAGGCGCCGCCGACATCCGCGTCATGCTCAATTCCGATGCGATGCTGTCTCCAGGCGCCTGCGAGCGGCTCCGTAAAGGCTTCGAAAGCGATGAGAGCATCGGCGTCATTTCCGCGGTATCGACCTGGGCGAACTGGACGAAGATCCCCTTTCCCGCCGGTGCCAACCGCCTGGATCTCGAAGCCTTCATTGCCGCGCAGAGCGACCTTGGCCGCGTCGATATCGGCAATGCATCGGGCTTCTTCTTTGCCGTGCGCCAAACTCTGTTCAGGGAACTCGGGGTATTCGACGAGGCCTATAATCCGGGCTACTGGGAAGAGGCGGATTTCTGCATGCTGGCCATGAGCAAGGGCTGGCGCGTCGTCGTAGACCGGCAGCTCTATATCTATCATCACGGGTGGGGAAGCTTTCAGAAGTCCGGACGCGACCTGCACATGGAGCGAAACAGGGGCACCTTCATGGCCCGCTGGCAGGCTCCCTATCAGCGCCTTGAGGCGCAGTGGCGCGCGCAGAACCCGGTGTCGGTCCTCGCCCAACGCCTGTCCTCGCCGAAGGTCCGGGCGGAATCCGGTGCACGCATTCTGTTTGTTGCAGCCGATGGTCAGAGGACGCAGTTCAACACCGCACTGATCCAGCTGGTCAATGGCCTCGTCAGCCACGGCATCAATGCCAATATTGTATGGCTTGACGCCATTGACGAAACGCTTCTCGACATGATGCCGATGTATTTCCGGCCGACGAGCGGCGCCGCGTCACCCTCGCACTATCACGGATTCGACAGCTACATTGCGACATGCGATCGCTCGGCTGCCTTTATCGTCAGCCTCGGCGCTTCCAGCCAAATGCCGCGAATGGTGTTCATGGCCGACGAAAATGATACGGCAAACTCCGACAACGACGACCTCACGGGCCGCTGGCGCAAGACCGTCAGCAACGCGGTATCGCCGAGGCAACAGCTTCGCCTTCCGCACGCGGTCAATGACGACATGTTCTATGTCCGCGACAAGCAGGCAGAAATCGACATTCTCTTCGCTGTGCCGGCGTCCGACTGGAACGCGCAGACCCGCGATCATATCGCAAAGCTGGATGCGGCGCTGAAGGAGATCCATCCGGGGATCATCACTGCAGTTATCGGGCCGACGGATATCCAGCACCATCTGCCGGGCATCCGCCATGCCGGCAACCCGCATCGTTTGACGGATATCGCGCCGATCTATGCAAATGCCTTGACCGTTGTCGATTATGCAACCGAGGCCGACGCCAGGCTCAACTTCCTTCAGATCGCATCCTCCGGAGCGATCCCCGTCGTCGACATATCCATCGCAGGCGATGCGGTTATCCGGCCATCTGCAAACTGCTGCGCCGTGCCACTCGCGACGCCGGGCACCGCAGCGGTCGGACTGTTGCGCCTGTTGTCTGATCAACAGGGTAGGAAGGTGATGCAGACGGAGGCCCTGGCAACCGCAAAGGCATATTCGCTGCAACAGCAGGTAGGACGTGCAGAGCAAGCCTTTGAAGCCCTGATCGGCGATATGGCCGAGCAGTCCCTCGAAAGCGTTGCCTGAACCAACGCCCTCTGCGGGCCCTTTGCGACTCCGGAAAACGGACGCGAGGTAAGGGGCGACAGCGACCTCGCCTCTCGCCGGACGCCGTTTCCGGCATGCAACGATACCTGCCATGGATCGCCCCGGCATTGATCGCAATCGTCACGCCACTGTTCGTCGCAGCCTATCAGGCACGCTGGACCGGCAACGCGAATGCGCGAGAGATCCGGCGCGCCGCCTGCTGGATTGCCGTGGTCCAGGTCGCGCTGATCCTCTCGAGCGCGATCCTCAACGCCTTCGTCGACCTGCCGATGACCGGGATCGTGCTGCTCGTCGCCACCGTTGCGACACTCAGCATGCTGAACTTCAACACGCCGAGGGGCTCTTCGGGCGATCTGGTCCGCGAAGCGCAAGGCGGTTTCTAAGGCGAATGTCATCCCCAAACACGAATAGCCCCTTCGCGGGGCTCTATTGGTCATTAGAATTTTGTGTCTTGGAAAGGAATTGGTTGCGGGGGCAGGATTTGAACCTGCGGCCTTCAGGTTATGAGCCTGACGAGCT
>Ga0209129_1000356_pt1 | contig 38490 bp, 29 predicted proteins | sample AraplaMF_Col_mMS_FD_184257 | JGI IMG/M metagenome (GOLD analysis project Ga0209129, IMG submission 184257) | Arabidopsis root microbial communities from the University of North Carolina, USA - plate scrape MF_Col_mMS (SPAdes) (version 3) | ecosystem: Host-associated > Plants > Roots > Endosphere... | reverse complement strand
GCCCCGGCGCACGCCGGGGCCCACCGGCTCCCGCCGGCATGCCGGCCATGATGACCGACGCACCTCACCGTCGCCCCGGCGCACGCCGGGGCCCACCGCCTCCCACCGGCATGCCGGCCATGATGACCGACGCACCTCACCGTCGCCCCGGCGCACGCCGGGGCCCACCGCCTCGGTAAGAGGCAAGGCGGTAGTGTCGCATCGATGTGCGTTTCGATAAGCCCGGACAAACGATCGGGCGTCGAGGCAATAGCCGACTGCCTCGCCGTGGATCCCGGTTTTCACCGGGATGACGGTGAGGACGGTCGGGCCGATGGAGAAGGTGAGCCTCCGCGCGCACAAAAAAAGCGCGGCATTCGCCGCGCCTTTTCGAACGACAGGAAAACGTCGCTTACTTCTTCTTGATCTCGAACGCTTCGTTGCCCACGGCCTGGCCGTTGAGCGACACGGTGACCTTGTACTTGCCTTCCGGCCACTCGTTCGGGTTCTGGATCTTGAACGTGGTGACGGCCGGGCCGTCCGTGCTGATCGACTGGCTGATGTCGCTGACCGTGGTGACGGTCTCGCCGTCCTGGAAGGTCCACTTGGCGTTCAGCGTGGCGCCGGCGGTGGTGCCTTCGGTGGCGACCGAGGCGTAGATGGTCTTCTCGTTCGGAGCGAAGGCGGTCTTTGCCTTGGCGACCTTCTTGTCGGCGCCGACGGCGCTGCCGAGGGTGACCGAACCGACCTTCAGCGATTCGCTGGCGGCGGCGGGAGCCGCGGCCGGCGCGGCCGGCTGGGCAGCCGGAGCGGCCGCGGCGGTGCTCGCGGCGACCGGGGCCGTGGCGGCGGGAGCCGGAGCCGGCGCGGCAGGCGCGGTGGCGGCAGGCGCCGGCGCGTTCTGCTGCTCGTCCTTCTTGCCACAGGCGGTGAGGACCAGCAGGCCGGCGACGGTGGCCGTGGCGAGAGCGGACGAACGCATGGAAAGCTTCATGTCTGGATTCCGGAAGATGTGCTTGAGTCAGAAGGTGGGGAGGCGCGGGGCCTTTCCCCTTCGCCGCGGCAGGTTACAGGCTATACAACTAAAGGCAAGGCCAATGAAGAACGCATGAATACGCCATTCATGCTCACTGCCGGGCACCACGCGGATTGCCGGGAATGGCGGCCGGATCGGTGCTGCGGAACGGGTTGATGTCGAGGCCGCCCCGACGCGTGTAACGCGCATAGACCGACAGCGCGCGAGGCGCGCAGCGCGCACGGATGTCCATGAAAATGCGCTCGACGCACTGCTCGTGGAATTCGGTGTGGCTGCGGAAAGACACCAGGTAGCGGAGCAGCCCGGCGCGGTCGATGGCGTTGCCGGTATAGGACACCTGCACACTGCCCCAGTCGGGCTGGCCCGTCACGGGGCAGTTCGAGCGCAGCAGGTGCGACACCAGCGTTTCCGTCACCACGCCGTCGCGCGTGCCGAGGAAGTCGGCGCGCGGCGGACCGTAGCTGTCGAAGTCGAGCTCCTGCGTATCGAGCAGGATGCCCTCGGGTTCGCCCAGCGGCGTGCCGTCGAGTTCGTTCGGTGCACGCAGGACGACGTCGACGGTTTCCCCGGATGCGGCCGAGAGATCGCGCACCAGGGTGTCGCGCACGGCGGCCGTATCGGCCATCCGCTCCTGCGCGAAGCTGTTCAGGTAGAGCTTGAACGACTTGGATTCGACGATGTTCGGCGTGGTGGCGGGAAAGCGGAACTCCGCCACCGCCACGACCGGCTTGCCGCGCGTGTCCAGCCACGACAGCTCGTAACCGTTCCACACATCCACGCCATGGAAGGGCAGGTCGGTGCCGGAGACGCCGATTTCGTCACGCTTGCCCTGGCGGGGGATGGGAAAGAGCAGACCCGGATCGTAGCGGTCTGCGTAGATCGTGCTCTTGCCCAGTGGCGAATGTTCGGGGGACGACATGGCGGCTTGCTGCTGCTTGCAAACCGCCATTATAGAGGCGCCGACGCCGCGGGTCAGGCGTTGACCGAGCCCATCATGTTGGAGGCGTAGCGGTCGCCCACCGCCGAATCCGGCGGGAACACCGCGTCGATCTCCGCGACCTCGGCGGGGCTCAGCACGACGTCCACCGCGCCAGCGTTCTCTTCCAGGTACTTCACGCGCTTGGTGCCCGGGATCGGGATCAGGTCGTCACCCTTCGCGATCACCCAGGCCAGGGCCAGCTGGCCCGGCGTGCAGCCCTTGTCGGCCGCGAACTCGCGGATCTTGTCCACGATCGCGAGGTTCTTCGTGAAGTTCTCGCCCGTGAAACGCGGGTTGATGCGGCGGTAGTCGTCTTCGGCGAAATCCTCGGGCTTCGTGATGGCGCCCGTCAGGAAGCCGCGGCCCAGCGGGCTGTAGGCGACGAAGGCGATGCCGTGCTCGCGGCAGGCCGCGAGCGTTCCCGTGGTTTCCGGGTCGCGCGTCCACAGCGAGTATTCGCTCTGCAAGGCCGCGATCGGATGGGTCGCCGCCGCACGCCGGATCGACTCGGCCGAGGCCTCCGACAGGCCGAGGTAGCGCACCTTGCCCTCCTCGACGAGACGCGCCATCGCGCCGATCGTCTCCTCGATCGGCACCGTGCGGTCCACGCGGTGCTGGTAATAGAGGTCGATATGGTCGGTCTGCAGGCGGCGAAGGCTGGCCTCGACCGATGCGCGCACGTAGTCCGGGCGACCACTGACACCGCGCTTCAGGGCGTCGTTGGGGTCGCGCACGATGCCGAACTTGGTGGCGAGGAACACCGCGTCGCGGCGCCCCTTGAGCGTGCGACCGAGCAGTTCCTCGTTGGTATGCGGGCCATACGCGTCGGAGGTGTCCCAGAAGGTGATGCCCAGATCCAGCGCGCGCTCGAGGGTGGCGATCGACTCCTTCTCGTCGCCGGGGCCGTAGAACTCGCTCATGCCCATGCAGCCGAGGCCCTGGATCGAGACCTGCGGACCGTTCTTGCCCAGTTGGCGGTTTTTCATGCGTGTTTCCTTCGTTTCGAGGGGGTGTCCGCCGTCGACGCCGGCTCGGCTGCTCGTGTGGGAGCGGCCTCGGCCGCGATGGGTGCTTGCGGCGAGCACCCATCGCGGCCAAGGCCGCTCCCACAGGAAGAGTTCTCCGGGTAGATAGAGCGATAGAGGGCGATCTTTTCGTCCAGCCGCACGATGGTGTCGGTGAGATCGACGAGCTGTTCGCGCAGGTAGGCGGCGTGACGGGCGAGCAGGTCGCCGCGCGAGCGGATGCTCTCGGGCGTCTCGCCGAGCCGGCGCAGGCGCACGTATTCCTGGATGTCGCGCATGGACATGCCCGTGCCGCGGAGCTTCAGCACGAAGTGGATGAAACGCATCTCGGTCTCGCCGTAGACACGCTGGCCGCCGCGCCGGGGAACCGGGTCGATCAGGCCGATCTGCTCGTAATAACGGAGGGTGTACGCCGTGAGGCCGGTCGCGAGAGCGGCCTCGGCGATGGTCATCGAGGTAGGCATTCGACGAGCGTACGCCTTCGAGTGCGCCCGAGGTCAAGAGGGACAGGCGCCGGTCAATCCGGTGGGAGCCAGCCTGCTGGCGAAGGGTGCTCGCGGCAAGCACCCTTCGCCAGCAGGCTGGCTCCCACCAGAGCGCGCTCCTACTGGACCGGCGTGGGCTTGTGGTCGGCGTCGAGCGCGATCATCACGAACGTGCCGCGCGTGCAGAGCTCGCGCTCGCCGGTGATCAGGTCTTCGGTGTACATGGCCACGTCGATCTTCATGGACGTGCGGCCCACCGACACCACCGTGGCGATCAGCTCCACCATCTGGCCCTTCCGCACCGGGACGTGGAAATCGACCTGCTCGGAGCGCGCCGTGACCACGACCTTGCGCGAGTAGCGCGAGGCGGCCAGGAACGCGGCCTTGTCCATCCACGCCAGCGCCTGGCCGCCGAACAGGGTGCCGAGGTGGTTGGTATGGTCGGGGAAGACGATCTCGAGGACACGCGCCTCGGTAGGGCGCGCAACGGGGAGGTTGGGGACGGGTTCGGTCATGGTGGGGCCATTCTACCGTGAAATGTTGCACTGCCGCATGAAGGTTCCCGCTTCCCCGCTCCGTTGGCTTTCGCCGATGCGATCGGCTCCCACCCCTTCGGTAGCCGCAGTGAAGGGGCGAGTTCTGGGGGCGTCAGAACGACTGGTCGAAGGCCACTTCGCCCTGCACGCCCACCTGGTACGACGACACGCGACGCTCGAAGAAGTTGGTCAGCTCCTGGACGTCCTGCAGGTCCATGAAGTCGAACGGGTTCTTCGCGCCGTACTTCTTCGGCATGTCGAGCTGCGCCAGCCGCTGGTCGGCGCAGTATTCGAGGTACTGGCGCATGTCGGCGACCGACAGGCCGGCCACGCCACCGGAGAGCACGTCCGCCGCGAACTGCGTCTCGCAGGCGATGGCGTCCTCCAGCATGGCTTCCACCTGCTGGCGCATCTCGTCGTCGAAGAGGTCAGGCTCCTGCTCGCGCACGGTACGCACGACTTCGAACGCGAAGGCCATGTGGCCCGACTCGTCGCGGAACACCCAGTTGGTGCCCGACGCGAGGCCGTGCAGCAGGCCACGCGAACGCAGGTAGTACACGTAGGCGAACGCGGCGAAGAAGAACAGGCCTTCGATGCACGCGGCGAAGCAGATGAGGTTCAGCAGGAACTGGCGACGGTGCTCGCGCGTTTCCAGACGGTTGAGGTCCTGGATGGAGTCGATCCACTTGAAGCAGAACTCGCCCTTCTGGCGGATCGACGGAATGCTCTCGATCGCGGCGAAGGCCTTGTTGCGCTCCGACGGCTCGGGAATATAGATATCGAGCAGCGTGAGGTAGAACTGCACGTGCAGTGCTTCCTCGTACAGCTGGCGCGACAGGAACATGCGCGCTTCGGGCGAGTTCACGTGCTGGTACAGGTTGAGCACGAGATTGTTCGACACGATCGTGTCGCCCGTGGCGAAGAACGCCACGAGGCGATGGATCAGGTGGCGATCCGCATCCGACATCTTCGACTTCAGGTCGGTGACGTCGAGCGAGAAATCCACCTCTTCCACCGTCCACGTGTTGCGGATCGCCGCGCGGTACATCTCGTAGAACTGCGGGTACTTCATCGGGCGCAGCGTGAGCTCGAAGCCGGGATCGAGAATGTGGGTATCGCGGGTGACGGGAGATGCGGACATCGGGGTACCTCGAAAGAATGTGCGGCGCAGGGCGCCAGCGCGGATACATCATGTAGGAGCGGCCCTTGGCCGCGACATCTCTTCGCGGGGAGCAACAGGGCCTGTCGCGATAACGCGAAAAGCTGTCGCGACCAAGGGTCGCTCCTACATCGCTTACGGTGTTACTGGCAGGCTTCGCAGTACTCGGGGTTTTCCAGCGAGCAGAACACCGCCGCTTCCGCCTGTTCCTGCGCATCGGTCACCGGTGCCGCCGGCACGGCCGCGGAGGCGGTGACCGTGGTCTTCGCGATGCGCGTGGCCGGACGCGAGCGCAGGTAATACGTCGTCTTGATGCCCGCCTTCCAGGCGTACATGTACATGGACGAGAGCTGGCCGATGTTCGGGTTTTCCATGAACAGGTTCAGCGACTGGCTCTGGTCGATGTATGCGCCGCGCGCGGCGGCCAGATCGATCAGCGCCTTCTGCGGCAGTTCCCACGTGGTGCGGTACACGGCGCGCAGCTCGGCCGGGATCGCGGCGATGCCCTGTACGGAGCCTTCGGCGAGCTTGATCTGGTCGCGGATTTCCGCCGTCCACAGGCCAAGCGTCTTCAGCTCTTCGACCAGATAACGATTCACGACGAGGAAGTCGCCCGACAGCGTCTCGCGCTTGAACAGGTTGGACACCTGCGGCTCGATGCACTCGTAGCAACCGGCGATCGAGGCGATCGTCGCGGTCGGTGCGATGGCGATGAGCAGCGAGTTGCGCAGGCCCTTCGCCTTGATGTTCTCGCGCAGCGTCGCCCAGCGGTCGTCCTTGCCGGACGGCGTGGCGGCCGGCCAGTAGTCGAACTGCAGCTCGCCATTCGCGGCGCGGCTCTCGTCGAAGCCCGGATGGGCGCCGTCGCGCTCCGCGATCTCGTTCGACATCGACAGCGCGTGGAAGTAGATCTCTTCCTGGATGCGCGTCGACATCGCGCGCGCCTCGTCCGAATCGAACGGCATGCGCAGCTTGAAGAAGACGTCCTGCAGGCCCATCACGCCGAGACCCACCGGGCGCCACTTCACGTTCGCCGTCTTCGCCGTGGCGATCGGGTAGAAGTTGAGGTCGATGACGCGGTTAAGCTGGCGCACTGCGGTGCGCACGGTGGTGGCGAGCTTGTCGAAGTCGAACACGCCGTCCACGACATGACGCGCGAGGTTGACCGAGCCGAGGTTGCACACCGCGGTCTCGTGCTCGTTGGTGACCTCGAGGATCTCGGTGCACAGGTTCGACAGGTGGATGACGTTCTTCGGCAGCGCCGTCTGATTGCTGGTGGCGTTGGAACGATCCTTGAAGGTCATCCAGCCGTTGCCGGTCTGCGCCAGCGAGCGGAGCATGCGCGCGTAGAGTTCGCGCGCCTTGATCGACTTGGCGGCGAGGCCTTCAGCCTCGGCCTTTTCGTAAGCGGCTTCGAACGCCGGGCCCCAGGTGTCGACGAAGTGCGGAACGATCTTCGGATCGAACAGCGACCAGTCGCCATCGCTCTCCACGCGACGCATGAAGAGATCGGGCACCCAGTTGGCGAGGTTGAGGTTGTGCGTGCGGCGCGCGTCGTCGCCGGTGTTCTCGCGCAGCTCGAGGAACTCTTCGATGTCGGCGTGCCACGATTCCAGGTAAACGCACGCGGCACCCTTGCGCTTGCCGCCCTGGTTCACGGCGGCGACGGAGGCGTCGAGCGTCTTCAGCCACGGCACGAGACCGTTCGAGTGGCCGTTGGTGCCCTTGATCAGCGAGCCGCGCGAACGGATGCGCGAATACGCGAGGCCGATGCCGCCGGCGAACTTCGACAGCTGCGCCACGTCGCCGTACTTCGCGTAGATGGATTCCAGCGCGTCCTGCGGGGAATCGAGCAGGAAGCACGAAGAGAGCTGCTCGTGCGCGGTGCCGGCGTTGAAGAGCGTGGGCGAGCTGGCGAGGTATTCGAGCGACGAAAGCATGCGATACAGCTCGAGCGTCTCGGCGACATCGTTGCCGCCGAGCGCGCACGCGATGCGCATGAAGAAGTACTGCGGCGTTTCGATGACGAAGCGCTTCGTCGGGTGGCGCAGCAGGTAGCGGTCGTACACCGTGCGCAGGCCGAAGTATTCGAAGCGGCGCGAGGCGGTGGTGTCGACGGCGTCGTTGAGCTTGCGCGCATTGATCTGCACGAAGTCGCGCAGGCGCTCGTTGAGGATGCCGAGCTCGAAGCCGGTGGCGATCGACTGCGAAAACGACTGGATGTCCTGGCCGGACACTTCCTTGTCGACGAACGCGGCGAGCAGGCGGGCCGCGAGCTGGCCGTATTCCGGCTCCTCGGCGGTCAGCGCGGCGGCCGTGCGGATCGAGAGCTGATCGAGTTCCTGCGTGGTGGCACCGTCGTACAGGCCGCCGATGGTCTTCAGCGCCACGCGCATCGGATCCACCGCGAACAGTCCATCGGCGCTGCGCGTCACCGCGCGCACGATCTTGTTAACGTCGACGACTTCCTGGCCGCCGTTGCGCTTGGTCACGCGCATCTGGCCGGGGTTGTGCGGCGGGGTCAGGGCGAAGGCCGGCGGCGCATCGTTGCGATAGCCGGCTGCCGGCGCCTTGTCGGCGGCCGTGGTGGTGGAAGTGGGAGCGGCGTCGGCCGTCTCGGTGCGCTCGCGCGCGGCGGAATCCATCGTGGTCGTCATTGGCGTGCCCCAGGGCCAGATACAGATTCCCGTTTCCCTCGAACGGGGCTCCATGCGGATCGGGCAGGGCGGAAAGGGTCGCGACGGAACGCGCCCATCGGCGCCTCCAGTCCGCGACGTGCCTCCCCGCGGAAGCCGTCACCACAATCGGCACCACGCTCGGCACCGATTGTTGGCAGGTCTTCGGACTCGTGGACAAGGGCCTTCAGGCCGACCTAGCCCGTCGCTTCCCGGCCGCCCGTGGGGCCAGTGCTGATGACGGGTTCGTTTCCACTTACCGCTGCGGGGCAGTTCCGGATTCGAACCGGATTCCCTTTTAAGTCCGTCGGGCAGTCGCGCCTCGGCCGGACACCAACGGGACACACGATATAGGCGGGATGGGTGCCGGTCAACACAAGATGTGGTGTGCGCGGCTATGTGCCTGATCTGTCGGCATACACATTCGTGAAGGCGTCTACACAAAGTCTACCCGCCTCCACGGATAAACTTCGCGATCCTTTTCCGGACCCATCGAGGCCCGATGCCACCGTCCTTCGCGTTGCAGGATCACGCTCTGATCGCCCGGTCGTTCGATGCCGTCCCGTTCGGCCTCGTCGCGCTCTCGCCCACTGGCGAGCTTCTATACGCCAACGCCTGGGCTGCCGCCCGGTTGCCCAGCGACGGGTTCCTGAGCTTGTGGGATGCCGCGAGCCGCGAGCGCATCGCCACGGCCCTCGCTTCGCCTTCGGCGGCCGACCTCGCCGGATTCGACGCGTCGACGACCGCCGGCGGTGCCTGGCGGATCGCGATGGAGCCCTGGACCGACCCCGGATCGGGTGCCCGTGTCGTCATCGCCTCCCTGCAACCGGCCGGTCCCGCCAGCGAGGCCTGGCCGGGCGATCGCGATGGCGAGATGGCGGTGGGCCTCACGCACGGCCAGCTCCGCCAGGCGCAGAAGATGGACGCCATCGGCAAGCTCACCGGCGGCGTCGCGCACGACTTCAACAACCTGCTCCAGGTGATCAGCGGCAATCTCCAGCTGCTGGCCGCGGACATCGTGGGCAATGCGCGCGCCGAACGCCGCGTCGCCAACGCGATGGCCGGCGTCACGCGAGGCACGAAACTCGCGGCGCAGCTGCTCGCGTTCGGTCGTCGCCAGCCGCTGGCGCCGAAGGTCGTCAACATCGGGCGCTTCGTGCGCGACATGGACGATCTGCTCCGTCGCGCGCTGGGTGAGGCGATCGAGGTCGAGACCGTGGTGGCCGGCGGCCTGTGGAACACGCTGATCGATCCCAGCAACGTCGAGAACGCGCTGCTCAATCTGGCGATCAACGCCCGCGACGCGATGGATGGCCGGGGCAAGCTCACCATCGAAGCCGGTAACGCACTTCTGGACGCCACTTACGCGGACGCGCACGGCGACCTGCGGCCGGGACAATACGTGATGATCGCGGTCACGGACACTGGCACCGGCATCCCCGGCGAAATCATCGATCAGGTGTTCGAACCGTTCTTCACCACCAAGCCGGAAGGGCGTGGCACGGGCCTGGGCCTGTCGATGGTCTACGGTTTCGTGAAGCAGTCTGGCGGGCACGTGAAGATCTACAGCGAGCAGGGCCACGGCACCACGGTGAAGATCTACCTGCCGCGTTCGACGCAGAGCGAAGACCGCATCGTCGCGATCGAAGAGGAAGGCGTGCGCGGCGGCGACGAGACGGTGCTCGTGGTCGAGGACGACGATGCCGTGCGCGACACCGTCGTCAGCATGCTCGGCGACCTCGGCTATCGCGTGCTCAAGGCGCGCGACGCGCAGAGTGCGTTGTCCATCGTGGAAAGCGGCATCGCCGTCGATCTGCTCTTCACCGACGTGGTGATGCCGGGCCCGCTGCGCAGCCCCGAGCTCGCGCGCAAGGCCGCCGAACGGCAGCCCGGTATCGGCGTGCTCTTCACCTCGGGCTATACCGAGAACGCCATCGTTCACGGTGGTCGACTCGACGAAGGCGTGGAGCTGCTCAGCAAGCCGTACACGCGCGACCAGCTGGCGCGACGCGTGCGTCACGTACTCGCGGCACGTCAGCGACAGGCCGAAGCGGCCGCCATGACAGCCGCCGCCCCTGCCGATCGCGCGAAGCCCGCCCCGCTGCGTGTGCTCGTGGTGGAAGACGATGCGCTGATCCGCATGTCGATCGGCGAGATGCTGGAAAGCCGCGGTCACACGGTGTTCGAAGCCGGCGACGGCAACGAGGCAATGCGCCTGCATGGCGTCGAGACGATCGACGTGCTGCTCGCCGATGTCGGCCTCCCCGGCATCAACGGCGTGGAGCTCGCGGCGCGACTGCGCGAGAAGCAGCCGACGCTTCCGGTGCTGTACGCGACGGGCGATCACCTTGCGAACGGCGTCGTGCGCGACGACCGCACCGCGATCATCGTGAAACCGTATGGCGTGGCGGATCTCATGGACGCGATCGGGCGGCTGGCGCCCCGCTAGCCGGCTGTCTACAGGAGCGCACCCCGCGTGCCATGGCGCGCTCCTGCAAGAACGCACGTTACGGCAACATGTGCCCGCCCGTTACTCCGTACGTTTCACCGGTAATGAAGCTGGCCTCCTGGCTGGCCAGCAGTACGTACACCGGCGCGCATTCGACAGGCTGCCCGGGCCGCTTCAACGGCACGTTCTTTCCGAACTCCACGACCTTGTCCTGCGGCTGCCCACCACTCGGTTGCAGCGGCGTCCATACGGGGCCCGGTGCGACCGCGTTGACGCGGATGCCTTTCTCCGCCGCTTGTTTCGCAAGCGACTTGGTGAAGGCGACGATGGCGGCTTTCGTCGGCGCGTAATCGAGCAGGATATCCGACGGCTCGTACGCCTGGATGGAGGCCGTGTTCACGATGGCCGCGCCGGGCGGCATATGCGGCATCGCGGCCTTGGTCAGCCAGAACAGCGCGAACACGTTCGTGCGAAACGTCGCCTGGAACGCCTCGCTGTCGAGGTCGTCGATGGACTTCGCAAACTGCTGCCGACCCGCCACGTTGGCCAGGATGTCAAGGCCACCAAGCTCCTTCACGGCTGCGCTCACCAGCTGCTTGCAGAACGCTTCGTCGGCGAGGTCGCCCGGCACGCCGGTCACCTTGTGGCCTTCGCCGGTGAGTAGCGCGATCACGTCGTCGGCGTCTTTCTGTTCGGACGGAAGATAGTTGATGACCACGTCGGCACCTTCGCGCGCGAAGGCGATGGCGGCGGCGCGGCCGATGCCGCTGTCGCCGCCTGTGACGAGCGCTTTGCGCCCTTTCAGCCGGCCGTTGCCGCGATAGCTGGTTTCGCCATGGTCGGGCTTCGGAACCATCTCGTTCGCAAGGCCCGGTGCCGGCTGGGGCTGCTTGGCGAAATCGGGTTGCGGGTATTGCGTGCGCGGATCGCGCATCGCGTAGGGATCGTGGCTGCTCGCAGGCTTGGACATGGGAAGCACCGGGTGGGGGAGAGGCCCTCCGGTGTACGTGGCGGGACGTCCATGTCCCGTCCACGGCGCGTCATGTTACTTCCCTAACATGCCCTTGCCCTGCTTGAGCACGGCGTCGCATACCTTGCGGGTCAGCTGGGCCTTGATGTCGCCCGCGCCACCGCCCATCGATCCGCCGGCCCCGCCGAGGTCGAGCGTCTTGCCGTCGCTCGACTTCAGCAGGCCCTTCGCGCCGTCCAGGTAGCCCTTGTCCTGCGTCGGCGTCGCGGCGGTGCCGCCCTTCTTCGACTTCCCGGTGAACCTGCCCAGCATGTCGCTGGTGGACGATCCCGTCGCGTCGTTCGTCGCGGCCTGGGTGTCGCCGCCGCCGAGCTTGCCGAGAAGCTGGTCCTTCACACCCGATGCCCCACTGTCACCGCCGAGGTAGTTGTTGGTGACGCAGTACTGCAGGATACCGGCGGCATTGCCCATGCTTCCCGAGGTGAGGGAGCCACCGCCACCGCCCATCAGGCCTTTCAGGCTGTCGAGCTGTACGGCGGAAGCCGGTGTGGCCGCCACGGCGGCGAGGACGAAAGCGGCGAGGACGATCTTCATGGCTTGGGTCTCCCTGGGGCGAGGTCGGTGAAGGGATACGCTCCCTCGCGTTAGATGGATGTATGGACGGCCGCGCTCGCGCGTTATGCTCGACCGGGTCCCGAACGTAAAGGTCGTCCCCTTGCCCATTCGCCAAGCCGCGCTCGCCGGCGCACTGTCGCTGCTCGCCTCGACCGCCGTGTCCGCCGGCGTCACGCTCTCCACCCCGCGCGTCGAGCGCAGCGATACGCCCGCCTTCGTCGACGTGCCGAAGCCGCGTTTCTCATGGATCGTGCACGATGACGCGAACGGTACCGTACAGCTGGGCTACCGCATCGTCGTCAGCGCGAAGGGCGTCACGGTCTGGGACAGCGGCGATGTGGATACGCCGCGCTCGTTCGATGTCGATTACGCCGGTCCGGCACTCGCGCCCGGCGAGCGCTACACATGGCACGTACACGTGCGCACCAACCACGGTGCGGCCGACGTGGCGTCGCATTTCGATACCGCGCTCGACGAGGCGGGCTGGCACGACGCGCGATGGATCGGCAAGGACGACGACACGCTGCCAGCGCCGCTCCTGCGCAAGTCCTTCCATGCCGATGCCGGGATCGAACGCGCCACGATGTACGTCGCGGCAGGCGGCTATGCGGATATCTCCATCGACGGGAAGCCGGTGAGCGATGCCGTGCTCTCGCCGGGCTTCACGGACTACACCCGCCGTGTCGAAGTCGTCGCGACCGACGTCGCCCTCGCGCCCGGCGATCACGCGCTTGGCGCGGAGCTCGGTCGTGGCTTCTACGGGCTGACCAACGTCAACGTGTGGCACTGGGAGAAGGCGCCGTGGCACGGCAGCCCGCGCATGCGCGCGTTGCTGCGCATTCGCTACAAGGACGGCCGCACGCAGGACGTCGTCAGCGACGACAGCTGGACGATGGCCGATGGTCCGACGCGTCTCGACGATCTGTATGGCGGCGAACGGTACGACGCGAGGCGCGCCGCGCCGACGGCGTGGAAGCCTGCCGCGATCGTCCCCGCCCCGAAGGGCATACTGGTCGCGCAGACCGAGCAACCCATCCGTGTCGTGCAGACGCTCGCCGCGACCAGCGTCACGGAGCCTGTGCCGGGAACGTACGTGTTCGCCTTTCCCCGCGTGATCGCCGGCTGGGCGACGTTCGACATCGCCGGCCCGGCGGGCACGACGGTCACCGCGCACTACGGCGAGACGCTGGCGCCCGATGGCACCGTGCAGTGGCGCGACGAGCACCACTACGTCAAGGGCGATTTCCAGACCGACCGCATCACGCTCGCGAACGACAGGCTGCGCTGGCATCCCAGGTTTTCGTACAAGGGCTTTCGCTACGTCCAGGTGGAAGGCTGGCCCGGCGGCAAGCCGCCACCGAATGCGGTGACGGCGCAGGTGGTGCACACGGACGTCGCGATCACCGGGCATTTCGACAGCGCGAATCCGCTGCTGAACTGGATCCATCGCGCGGCCGTCGACACGATGCTGAACAACCTGCATGGCATTCCGACCGATACGCCGATGTACGAGAAGAACGGCTGGACCGGCGACGGCATGCTTGCCGCCGACATGTTCCTGCGTAACTTCGACGCGGATCGGCTCCTTGCGAAGTGGGTGCGCGACATCGCCGATACGCGTGCCGCCGGCGGTGCACCGCTTCTGATCGCGCCGAACCCCGGCTGGGGCACCGGCCGGGCGCCCACCTGGCATTCGGCGTACGTGTTCGTGCCATGGTCGCTATGGATGCTCGCGGGCGATCGACGCCCCATCGACGAGCATATCGAAGGCATCGCGCGCTACGTGGCGATGGAAGACGCGCGTTCGCCCGGCGGCATCGCGGATACGGACCTTGGCGACTGGGTCAGCCCGGAAAGCGATCCGGGCGGCGGCAACGCGCCGGAGGACAAGCGCATCGCGGCGACGGCTTATCTCTACGGCATGGAAGCGACGACGGCGGCGATGCTGCGCCTCACCGGCGACATGGCCGCGGCCGGAGCGATGGATGCAAAGGCGAAACGCGTGCGCGACGCTTTCAACGATCGCTTTCTCGATCGTGCGTCGGCTCGCTATCGTGGCGAGGGCGATGAAGGCTATCGCCAGGCACACAACGTGCTCGCCCTCGCCTTCGGTCTCGTTCCGGACGATCTTCGTTCGCGCGTAGCCGATGGCGTGGCGGCGGATGCGAAGGCGCGCGGCGATCACCTGACGACCGGCGCGCTTGCGACGAAGGTCCTTCTTCCGGTGCTCACCGCGACGGGGCATGAAGGCGAAGCGTGGGCTATCGCCACGCAAATCACGTTTCCCAGCTGGGGTTACTGGCGCGCGAACGGTGCGACGAGCCTGTGGGAGCACTGGAAACTCGCGTCGCGCTCGCGCGGTCACTATTTCCTCGGCACCATCGACGATTGGCTTTTCGAAGACATCGCCGGGCTCCGTCCGCTGGAGCCGGGCTGGCGTCGCTTCGAAGTCCGTCCACGCCTGACCGCACATCTCGACCATGCGTCGGCGAGCGTCATGACGCCTTTCGGCGAAGCATCCGTGAGCTGGCGTACCTCGGGTGGTGCCATCGAAACCGAGGTGCATGTGCCGGTGGGCACGACGGCGGTGGTCGCCTTGCCGAATCGCCCCGAGGCGACGTTTGGTCCGGGCGTCCATCGCATCAACGCTCGCTAGCGACTGGTACCGCGACGGAGAACACGCCAGCGTCCGCAAGCAACCGTTTTACCTCGTCGACTACGGACTCGGGAAATGATCGTATCAGCCGGATCCGTCACGCTTCGACGGGTCCGGCAGCCACGCCGCCAGCAGGCCGATCAGCGGCAGGAACGCGCAGATGCCGTAGACCGCTTCGATGCCGATATGGTCGGCCAGCTCGCCGAGTACCGCGGCGCCGATGCCGCCCATGCCGAACGAGAAGCCGAAGAACAGGCCGGAGATCATGCCGACCTTGCCCGGCACGAGTTCCTGCGCGAACACCACGATCGCGGGGAACGCCGAGGCGAGGATCAGGCCGATGACGATGGTGAGCGGCGCCGTCCAGAAAAGGCTCGCGTGCGGCAGCAGCAGCGTGAAGGGCAGGGCGCCGAGGATCGAGAACCAGATGACGCGCTTGCGCCCGATGCGATCGCCGACCGGGCCGCCGAGCACCGTGCCCACGGCGACCGCGCCGAGGAACGCGAAGAGGTGGTACTGCGCGTTTTCCACCGACACGCCGAAACGGTGGATGAGATAGAAAGTGAAATAGCTCGTGAGACTCGCGAGGTAGACGTACTTGGAGAAGATCAGCGCGAGCAGTACGGCGATGCCACGGCGCGCGTCGCGACTGGCCGGAACGGAGGCGCCCTGACGTTTGGCGCCGATGGCCAGACGCGGCAGGCCGTGATGGCGATACCACTGGCCGACGTTCCATAGAATCGCGCCGGAGAGCAGCGCCAGTAGCGCGAAGAAAGCAAGGCTCGACTGGCCCCAGCGCACGACGACGAGCGCGGCGGCGAGCGGTCCGAGTGCCTGGCCCGCGTTGCCGCCGACCTGAAAGAGCGACTGCGCGAGCCCATGCTTTCCACCGGCCGCCATGCGGGCGACGCGTGACGATTCCGGATGGAATACCGACGAGCCGACACCCAGCAGGGCCGCACCGGCCAGCAGCAGAGGGTAGGCGTGCGCCTGCGACAGCACCAGCAGGCCGGCGAGGGAGAACAGCGTGCCGCCCGGCAGGGCGAGCGGGGTGGGGCGCCTGTCGGCGTAGAGGCCGACCACGGGCTGCAGGATCGACGCGGTGATCTGCCAGGTCAGCGTGATCAGGCCGATCTGGCCGAAGTCCAGCCGGAACTCGGTCGCAAGGCCCGGATAAATGGCTGGCAGCAACGACTGCATCATGTCGTTGAGCAGGTGACAGAAGCTGATCGCGAAGATCACGCTGTAGACGGTCGTATCCGCGCGGCGGCCATCCAGCGTCGCGTCGACAGGGGCTTGCATGGGGGTTCTCGGGGAGGGGCGTGGGGAGCGAATATGAGAACACGGCCCGTCGCGCGGGTCCAATGCGCTCCCTACCGGCGCGAACAGCGGTGCCGGATGATCTGTTCGACGATATCGGCTGGCGTCGCACCGACGTCGATCCTGAGCGCCTCGCCGTCGTCGGGCTCCTCGAGCGTCGCGAGCTGCGTATCGAGCAGACCCGGATCGAAGAAATGGCCCGAGCGGGCGCCGAGACGCGCCGAAAGCAGGTCGCGCGTTCCGTGCAGATAGACGAAGCAGACGTCCTCGTGCCCCGATCGCAGGAAATCGCGATAGCGGTGCTTCAGTGCCGAGCAGGCAATCACCAGCGAATCGTCTCGTGCGCGGTGCGCGTCCATCGTGGCGACGATCGCCTCGAGCCAGGGCTGGCGATCGGCGTCGTCGAGCGGCATGCCCCTGGCCATCTTTTCGCGGTTGGCCGCGGGGTGCAGATCGTCGCCGTCGACGAACGGCTGCCCGAGGCGCGTGGCGAGATCCTCGCCGACCGTGCTCTTGCCGCTGCCGGAAACGCCCATGACGATGGTGATCATGGGCGGCAGGATGCCGTGCGCGAGGCCACGGATTCGTGAACGGCTTCGCGTACCATCGATGGGTCTCCACCGGATATCCAGACCATGCGAACCATCGACCTGCGCAGCGACACCGTCACCCAACCGACCGACGCCATGCGCGAGGCGATGGTTCGCGCACCGGTCGGCGACGACGTCTACGGCGAAGACCCCACGGTCAACGCGTTGCAGGAGCGTCTCGCGGCGGATCTGGGTTTCGCTGCCGGGCTCTTCGTGCCCACCGGCACGCAGAGCAACCTGCTCGCGCTGATGAGCCACTGCGAACGGGGCGACGAGTACATCGTCGGTGCGGATGCGCACACCTATAAGTTCGAAGGGGGCGGCGCCGCGGTGCTGGGTTCCATCCAGCCCCAGCCCATCGCACAGGACGCCGATGGCACGCTGCCGCTGGACAAGGTGGAGGCGTCGATCAAGCCCGACGATCCGCACTTCGCCCGCACGCGTCTGCTCGCGCTCGAGAACACATGGCATGGGCGTGCGCTGCCTTTCGGATACATGGCGCAGGCGCGGGACCTGGCGACGCGGCGCGGTCTCGGCTTTCACCTCGACGGCGCGCGCCTCTACAACGCCGCGATAGCTTACGGCTGTGCGCCGCGCGATGTCGCGGCGGGGTTCGACAGCGTGTCGGTGTGCCTCTCGAAGGGGCTCGGCGCGCCGGTCGGATCCGTGCTGCTGGGCAACGACGCGCTGATCGCGAAAGCACGCCGCTGGCGCAAGGTCGCCGGCGGTGGCTGGCGTCAGGCGGGCATGCTCGCCGCGGCCGCGATGCACGCGCTCGATCATCATGTCGAGCGCCTCGCCGACGATCACGCGCGTGCGGCGCGGTTGGCCGATGGACTGCGCGACATCGAAGGCCTGCAGCTCAAGGGTTGCCACACCAATATGGTGTTCGTGGACGTGCCCGCTATACGCCTGAGGGATCTCGCCGCGCACATGGCATCGAACGGCATTCGCCTGAGCATCGGCTACCTGCCGTCGATCCGGCTCGTGACCCATCTCGATATCGACGATGCGGCGGTCGAACGCACCATCGACGCGTTCCGATCGTTCAGTTACTGACGCGGCGCCATCAGCTTGCGTTGCAGGGAATAAAGAATGGCCGCATCGGTGCCGTCCAGCGTGTCGCTCTCCATCGCGCGGTAATGGCGGTGGAACGCGACGATGGCGTTGCGCGGATTCGATACGTCGTAACCGACGAGGCGTAACGCGGCGAGGCTGTCGAAACCGGGCGGCGCGGGCACGAGTGTGGCATCGGGCCACAGGCCGAACCCGTACCGGGCGAGAGTCGCCCAGGGGAAGAGGGCGCTGGGATCGTTCTTGCGACCGGGGGCGATGTCGCCGTGGCCCACGACGGATTCGCGCGGAATGCCAAGGCGCGTGGTCAGGTCGGCCAGCAGACGGATCAGGGCCTGGATCTGTGGTTCCGAAAAGGGTGACTCGCCGTCGTTGTCGATCTCGATGCCGATCGAGGACGAATTCAGATCGGTCATGTCGCCCCAGCGCGACGCACCGGCATGCCACGCACGCGCGCCGTCGTCCACGAGCTGATCGATGCGCCCGTCGGCTTCGACCAGATAATGGGCGCTGACCTGCCCCTCGCTGTTGCGGGTGCTCAGCACGCGCAGGGACTGCGCGGCGTTACCGATCGACGTGTGGTGCAGGACGATGATCTGCGCCTTGCGCGCGTTGAAGTTCGGTGACGGCGTCCAGTGGGCGAGCGGGCTGCGCTGCGGCGCCACGCGGGGCGCGCTGGCGCAGCCCGCGAGTGCCGCCGTCGCCAGCGCGAGCGCCATGAAGGCGGCGCGACGCACGGCGAGGGCGACATGGGGGATCATTCGACGTGGAAGTCGCAGCTGGTGATGACCCACTCGATTTCGTCGCCGACGTCGCCGGTGTCTTCCTTCGAGGCGACGACGATCTGCAGGTCGACACAATCGTGGCCTTCGGACAGCCACTCGGTTTTCTCCAGCGCCATGCCGCCCTCCTTCAGCGCGGCGCGCAGCGCGGGCATGGTGGTGTCGCGCAGCTCGATGCCTTCATGGCTCAGGCGGGCGTGCAGCACTTCGACGTCGCACAGCTTGTCGTCGAGGAAGCGCAGGCGCAGCCACTCGTTGCCGGCGTCGTCGGTGTACTCGTCTTCGTCGTCCCAGATGTTCTCGCCGGGGGACTTCCAGCCCAGCGCGTCGCGGATCTTCTTCCGCGGCATGCCGAAGAAGATGTCGGTGTCGCCGCGGCGAATGCCGCGACCGGGAACCAGCTCGCAATGTTCCATGGCGTACCTCGTCAGATGGCGCGGGTGACCCGCCTGTCAAGCATGGACGACGTTGGACGGAGACAGCCAGCCGGTTCCGTCCATGCCGCGTCAGGGTTTATGGTCACGTCCAAGGTAGTCCTCGCTCTGCATTTCGATCAGTCGCGATTCGGTGCGACCGAACTCGGCGCGAAGCTTCGCACCATCGTACAGCTCCGTGATGGGCGCGGCGGCGGACAGGATCAGCTTGACGTGACGGTCGTAGAACTCGTCGACCATCAGAACGAAGCGCTTCGCTTCGTTCTCGGTGTAGACGGTGAACTGCGGGACGTTGGACACGATCACCGCGGGGTAGGTCCGGGCGAGCTCGATGTAGTCGGCGACGGCGCGGGGGCCCTCGCACAGCGAGCCGAAATCGAACCAGAGGATGTGGTCGGCGCGTTTGCGCACGGGAATCGCGCGGCCGTTCAGCGTGATGTCGCCGCCGTCCACCACGTCGCCCTCCGCCTGTCCGGCGAAAATACGCGCGAGCGAGCGCTCCGATTCGGCGCCGGGCGGCACGAGATAGACGGACGCCTGGCTCAGCGCACGCAGGCGCCAGTCGTGCGGCGACACCATCTCGTGCACCACGCAGTGCCTCTCGATCGCGGCGATGGCGGGAAGGAACCGCGCGCGCTGCAGGCCGTCCTTGTAGAGACCGGTCGGTGGCGTGTTCGAGGTGGTGACCAGCGTCACGCCGCGCGCGAAGAGGCCTTCGAGCAGGCCCGCGAGGATCATGGCGTCGCCGATGTCGGAGACGAGGAACTCGTCGAGGCACAGCACGCGGTGCTTCGCGGCGAGGCGCTCGGCCACTTCGTCGAGCGGGTTCTGGCGCTCGCCCAGTTCGCGCAGCATGCCGTGCACTTCGAGCATGAAGCGATGGAAGTGGCGGCGCAGCGCGAGGCCCGGCGACAGGCTGGAGACGAAGAGATCCATGAGGAACGTCTTGCCACGGCCGACGCTGCCCCAGAGATACAGGCCGGGCACGGCCTTGCGCGGCTCGTTGCCCAGCATGCTGCGCAGGCGGCCGAAGAGGCCCGCGCCAGCGGCGGGCTCCGGCGCGCACAACGCGGCGTGCAGCCGGTCGAACTCGGCGATCACGGGCAGCTGCGCGGGGTCGGATTCCCAGCGGTGGCCCGCGACGCCGTCCCGATAACGCTCGCCGGGCGTCGATGCCGTGCAGTTCATGCCTGGCGCGGCTCCGGGAGCCAGTCCTTCACCGCGTGCTTGATGGCACCGCGAAGGTCCATCAGGCGGCGGTGGAAGAAGTGGCTGGTGTCTTCCATCTTCACGAGCTGCGGCCGGCGGTCCTCCGGAATGCTCTCGACCCAGTCGTACACGGCCTGCGGATCGACGATCTCGTCTGCGTCGCCCATCACGACCAGCCAGGGAACGGTGGGCAGGTCGAGCGGCGCGAAATCCCAGCCGCGTCCGGCCGCGGGCGGCGCGATGCTGATGAGGGCGCGGGCGTCGAGGCGGACGGCGTTGCGGATGGTGACGTAGCTGCCGAACGAGAAGCCGGCCAGCCACAGCTCGGCGCCGGGGCGCACTGCGCGGGCCCAGGCCACCACGGCCGCGAGATCGTCGCTTTCGCCATGCCCGTGGTCGAAGTCGCCTTCCGAACGGCCGACGCTGCGGAAATTGAAGACGACGGTGTCGACGCCGGACTCGCGCAGCGAGCGCTCGACCATCGTCACCACCTTGTTATGCATGCTGCCGCCGTCGGTGGACAGCGGATGGCAGATGACGGCCACCACGTCGCGTGCGACATCGGCGGCCGCGGCCTTCGCCTCGCATTCCAGCTTGCCTGCGGGCCCCGCGAGCGCGAAGCTCAGGGTTTCAGCCGGAAAACGATCCGGCGCTGTCGGTAGAAGATCGCTCATGTCCGCCATGATACCCGCTGCCCGCCGTCCTCGCGGCCGCACCCCTCCATGAACGTGCTGGCGCATGCGTTGCTGGCGGGGCACGATCCCGCGTTGCGGCTGGGCGGCGTGATGGGCGATTTCGTCCACGGCACGCCGGACCACGCGCTGCCCGCGCGGGTGCGCGACGGGATCTACCTGCATCGGGCGATCGATGGATTCACGGACAGCCATCCGGCCGTCCGTGCGGCGCGCGAGCGCATGCAGCCCCCGTTCCGGCGCTATGCCGGCATCCTGCTCGACGTGTGGTTCGACCATCTGCTGGCCAACGACTTCGGGCGCTGGAGCGACGAGCCGCTGGCGTCGTTCTCCGATAACGTTCGCGCGGAACTCCATGCGGCCGACGCCATGCTGCCCGACGGGCTGAAGCGTTTCCTCGCCTACATGGACATGCACGGCCTGCCGGCCGGCTATGCGCGCCTCGACCGGATCGAGGGGGCCTTCGCGGGCATATCGCGCCGCCTGTCGCGCGCGAACCCCGTGGCCGAGGGGTTGCCGGTGCTGCTGGCGGACGCCGACGCGCTGCGCGCGACGTTCGCCGCGTTCTTTCCCGATCTGCGAGCTTTCGCCGCGGAATGGGTCGCGGCGAGGCCTGCGCTTACTTGGCCTGCTCGACCATCCACTTGACCGTGTTGCCGACCTGCTCGTCGGTCAGCGACGGATTGCCGCCCTTCGGGGGCATGTGGTTGCCGTCCGGGCCGGTGTAGCCCTCGATCGCGTGCTTGGTCAGCGTGGCCAGGCCTTCGGCGATGCGCGAGGCCCAGGCCCCCTTGTCGCCCAGCTTCGGCGCACCGGCCACGCCGGCCGTGTGGCAGCTGTGGCAGAGGTTGTCGTAGATGGTCTTGCCGTCGGTGCTGCCGCCGTAGGCGACCTGCGCGGCGGCGGCCTTCGCGGCCGCTTCCTGCGCGGCGAGCATGGCCGCGCGGCCGGTGTCGCCCGCGTAGACGCCGCCCACCGGCGCGATCCGGGCCTCGGTACGCTTCGCGACCGCCGGATCTTCTTCTTTAGGGATGTTGCTGTAGATGGCGTAGGCGAGGACCATCAGGAAGATAGCCAGAACACTGAGGCCGGCGGTCAGCCACGAGAACTGACGCATGAAGTTCTGATCGGACTTGCTCGGAGAACCGCTCACGCATTGACTCCACTGATTTTGGGTGTGCCGGCCCCCCTCCCCGGGGATCCAGCGTGCCTTCAGGCCGCTTCGCGGCGAACGAACTTCCCGAGTATAGCGGAAGCTCCGCCCGAGTCAGGAGTACGATGCCGTCCGCCCGTGAGACGGGAGTACATGTCGTCAGTCATGCTGTACCCCTGTCAACCGGCATTGTTCAATGCCGTTCCCCTGAACCTATATTGGCGCCGTCGAATCTTCATCGATTGGGGGTATAACCCCCGGTGGCGCAGGGCGCAGCGGTCGGAACTGGTACCCCGTCCGGTTATTCATCTGGGAGCTTTACATGTCGCGTTTTTGGAAGATCGCGCTGGCCGTCATCGTGGTTCTGGTGATCGCAGGCATATTCGTCGTTCCCCGCCTGGGTTCCCACGGCGATGCGAACGCGCAGGGAGGCAAGGCGAACGGTGAAGGCCAGGGGGCCGATCAGCCGCCGGTGCCGGTCACCGTGGTGCCCGTGAGCGCGCAGGACGTTCCGGTGTATCTCGTGGCCACGGGTACCGCCCAGGCACGCAATTCGGTGGTGGTCCGTCCGCAGGTCGGCGGCCAGCTGATGAAGCTGAACTTCCAGGAAGGCCAGGAAGTTAAGGCCGGCGACGTGATCGCCGAGATCGACCCGCGCACCATCCAGTCGCAGTACGACCAGGCCCAGGCGAAGCTTCGCCAGGACCAGGCCGCCGCCGCGACCGCCAAGAACAACCTCGAGCGTTCGCAGAACCTCGTCAGCAAGGGCGGCCAGCAGTACGTGTCCAAGCAGGACCTGGACAACCTGAAGAACACGCTCGACCAGGCCAACGCGACCGTCGTGGCCGACCAGGCTTCGATCCGCGCTTCGCAGGTGCAGCTGGGCTTCACCAAGGTCATCGCGCCGATCGACGGTCTCGCGGGCATCCGCGCCGTGGACGTCGGCAACATCGTCTCGACGACGGATTCGATCGTGACGCTGACCGAGGTCCATCCGATCTACGTGTCGTTCAACCTGCCCGAGAAGAACCTCGATCTGGTGCGGACGTCCATTCGCGAAGATGCCGGCACGCCGCTGACGGTGGCCGCGCTCGACCGTATCGATTCGCACGTGGTGGCTACGGGCAAGCTCGAAGTCATCGACAACACCATCGACACCACCACGGGCACCTTCCGCCTGCGTGCCGTGTTCGAAAACGCGAACACCGAGCTCTGGCCGGGTCAGTTCGTCAACGCGCGCCTGCAGGTGCGCACCGTGAAGGGTGGCCTCGTGGTGCCGGCGCAGTCGGTGCAGCGCGGTCCCGATGGCGACTACGTCTACCTCGTGCAGGGCGACAACACGGTCAAGATGCAGCCGGTGGAAACCGCCAGCGAAGTCGGCGACAGCCACGTCATGATCGGCAAGGGCCTGAAACTCGGCGAAAAGGTGGTCACCGAAGGCCAGTTCCGTCTCAAGCCGGGCTCGAAGGTGCAGCCGCTGGCGCCGGGCCAGGTGCCCGCCGCGCCGACGGCCGAAGAACTGCAGAAGGCCAAGAAGGGCCAGGGTCGCCAGGGCGGACGCCGCGGCTGACAGCGCGCGGCGCGTCCACGACGGACGCGCCGCCCACGGACCGCAAGGTTCAGACACCAGGACTAGACAGTGGGTTTTTCGACTCTCTTCATTCGCCGGCCGATCGCCACCTCGCTGCTGATGGTAGCGGTGCTGCTGCTCGGCATCCTCGGCTACCGCCAGTTGCCCGTGTCGGCGCTGCCGGAGATCGACGCGCCGAGCCTGGTGGTCACCACGCAGTATCCGGGTGCCAGCGCGACCACGATGGCCGCGCTGATCACCACGCCGCTCGAGCGTAACTTCGGGCAGATCTCCGGCCTGGCGTCGATGAGTTCCGACTCGTCGGCCGGCCTGTCGACGATCATCCTGCAGTTCAACATGGACCGCGATATCGACATCGCGGCCCAGGACGTGCAGGCGGCGATCAACCAGGCGCGCGGCACGTTGCCCAACAACCTGCCGTACCCGCCCGTGTACAACCGCGTGAACCCGGCCGACGCGCCGATCATGACGTTGATGCTCACGTCGGACAGCCGCTCGCTGCGCGACGTCAACAACTACGCCGATTCGATCCTCTCGCAGAAGCTCTCGCAGGTGCAGGGCGTGGGCCTCGTGTCCATCGCCGGCAACGTGCGTCCCGCCGTGCGCATCCAGGCGAATCCGGCGCAGCTGGCCAACCTCGGCCTGACGATGGAAGACGTGCGCAGCTCGCTGACGCAGGCCAACGTCAACGCGCCGAAGGGCACCCTCAACGGCAAGACGCAGTCCTACAGCATCGGCACCAACGACCAGCTGGCCGATGCCGCCGAGTACAAGGGCACGATCATCGCGTACAAGAACGGCGCACCCGTGCGCCTTTCCGACGTGGCCAACGTGATCGACGGCGTGGAAAACGACCAGCTGGCCGCATGGGCCAACGGCAAGCCCGCCGTGCTGCTCGATATCCGCCGCCAGCCCGGCGCGAACATCGTGCAGACGGTGCAGCAGATCCGCCAGACCATTCCGGACCTGCAGAAGGTGCTGCCGGCCGACGTGCACCTGCAGGTGTTCTCGGATCGCACCATCACCATCCGCGCGTCCGTCGAAGACGTGCAGTTCACCCTGATCCTCACGATCTGCCTCGTCGTCGCGGTGATCTTCGTCTTCCTGCGCCGCCTGTGGGCCACGGTGATTCCGTCGGTCGCGGTGCCGCTGTCGCTGATGGGCACCTTCGGTGTGATGGCGTTCGCGGGCATGTCGCTCGACAACCTTTCGCTGATGGCGCTGGCGGTGGCGACCGGTTTCGTGGTGGACGACGCGATCGTGATGATCGAGAACATCGTCCGCTACATCGAGCAGGGCCAGGACGCCAAGACGGCGGCCGAGGTCGGCGCGAAGGAAATCGGCTTCACGGTGCTGTCGCTGACCGTCTCGCTGATCGCCGTGTTCCTGCCGCTGCTGCTGATGCCGGGCGTCACGGGCCGACTCTTCCACGAGTTCGCCTGGGTGCTGACGATCGCCGTGGCCATCTCGATGCTGGTGTCGCTGACGCTCACGCCGATGATGTGCGCCTACCTGCTCAAGGCCGACGAGCTGCCGGACGCCGAAGACGCGCACGAGCACGCCGCCGCCGCCGGCAAGCACACCTGGTGGTCGCGCCTCGTCGAAAGCTACGGTCGCAGCCTCGACTGGGTGCTGAATCACCGTCCGCTGACGATGATCGTGGCGGCGCTCACCGTGGCGCTGACCGTCGTGCTCTATATCGTGATCCCGAAGGGCCTGCTGCCCGAGCAGGATACCGGCCTGATCACCGCCGTCGTGCAGGCCGACCAGAACGTGGCGTTCCCGCAGATGGAACTGCGCACCAAGGCGGTGGCCGATGCGCTGGCGAAGGATCCCGCCGTCGCCGGCGTCGCGGCCTTCATCGGTGCCGGTTCGGTCAATCCCACGCTCAACCAGGGCCAGATCTCGCTGGTGCTGAAAGAGCGTCACGATCGCGACGGCCTCGACGAGGTGGTGCCGCGCCTGCAGAAGGCGGTGTCCGGTATCGCCGGCGTGGCGCTGTACCTGAAGCCGGTGCAGGACGTGACGCTCGACAGCCAGGTATCGGCTACCGAGTACCAGTACTCGATGTCCGACGTGAATTCGACGGAGCTCGCGGGTTACGCGCAGCAGATGACCTCGGCGCTGCGCAAGCGTCCCGAGCTCGCCGACGTCGACAGCAACCTCGCCGACAAGGGCAACGCGCTGAAGCTCACGATCGATCGCGACAGCGCGAGCCGCCTCGGCGTGCCCGTGCAGACGATCGACGACACGCTCTACGATGCCTACGGCCAGCGCCAGATCTCCACGATCTTCACGCAGCTCAACCAGTACCGCGTCGTGCTCGAGGTGTCGCCCGAATACCGCACCAGCACCGACCTGCTGAACAAGCTGACCGTGCGCGGCAACGGCAACGGCGCCCTCACGGGTTCGAACGCCACGAGCTTCGGCCAGCTGACGTCGAGCAATTCGGCCACGCCGTCGGGCATCGGCAACACCGGCAATGTCGGCTTCCAGGTGGGCGGTGGCGGCACGATTCCGCTGGCCGCGCTCGCCAGTGCGGAAGTCACGAGCGCGCCGCTGGTGGTGAGCCACCTGCAGCAGCTGCCGGCCGTGACGATCTCGTTCAACCTGGCGCCGGGTTACTCGCTGTCGACGGCGGTGGATGCGATCCACGAGGTCGAGAAGCAGATGAACTTCCCGCCGCAGGTGCGCGGCCAGTTCATCGGCAAGGCGGCCGAGTTCTCGTCGTCGGTGGGCGACGAAGTGCTCCTGCTGCTCGCGTCGATCATCGTCATCTACATCGTGCTGGGCGTGCTCTACGAGAGCTACATCCATCCGCTGACGATCATCTCCACGCTGCCGCCCGCTGGCGTCGGCGCGCTGCTCGCGCTGCTGATGTGCGGCATGAGCCTCTCGGTCGACGGCATCGTGGGTATCGTGCTGCTGATCGGTATCGTGAAGAAGAACGCGATCATGATGATCGACTTCGCGATCGAGGCGAAGCGCACCGGCATGAACGCCACCGATGCCATCCGTCGCGCCTGCCTGCTGCGCTTCCGCCCGATCATGATGACCACCGCCGCGGCGCTGCTCGGCGCGCTGCCGCTGGCGCTGGGCAACGGTATCGGTTCGGAGCTGCGCAAGCCGCTCGGTGTGTCGATCGTCGGCGGCCTGCTGCTCTCGCAGCTGGTCACGCTTTACACCACCCCGGTGATCTACCTGTACATGGAGCGGTTCTCCGACTGGCTGGCCGAGCGCAAGCGACGGCGCGCCCTGGCGCACGGCGGCGACGTCCAGACGACCTGATGGGCCACCGCTCCACAACGCTTGCGACACCCTTCTTCGCCGGGCGGACCACCGCCCGGCGAAACCTTTTTCCGGCTGGCGCGTTAGGACCCCACATGTCCCCGCGTCGCCGCGCCCCAGAAAGCTCCCGCATTCGATGAATATCTCCGGCCCGTTCATCCGTCGCCCCATCGGTACGTCGCTGCTGGCGATCGGCATCTTCGTGGTCGGCATCATCTGTTACTCGCTGCTGGGCGTGTCCGCCCTGCCGAACATCCAGTTCCCGGCGATCTTCGTGCAGGCCCAGCAGTCGGGTGCCGACGCGAGCACCATGGCGTCCACCGTCGCCGCGCCGCTGGAGCGCCACCTGGGCCAGGTGCCGGGTATCGAATCCATGCGCTCGAACAGCTCGGAAGGCAGCACGTTCGTGCTGATGTTCTTCCAGAACGGCGTGAACATCGACGCGGCCGCCCGCGATGTGCAGACGGCGATCAATGCGGCGCAGCCCGACCTTCCTCCGGGGCTGAACAACGCGCCGTCGTACACCAAGGCCAACCCCAACGACGATCCCATCATCGTGCTGGCGCTCACCTCGGATACCGTGGCGCCGACGGACCTCTACAACATCGCGGATTCCATCCTGGCGCAGCGCCTGCGGCAGCAGGAAGGCATCGCGACCGTCGACATCGCCGGCAGCGCGACGCCGGCGATCCGTGTCGACGTGAACCTGCGTGCGCTGAATTCGATGGGCCTGTCGCCCGACCAGCTGCGCAACGCGCTCACGGCGGCCAACGTCACCTCGCCGCAGGGTTTTCTCACCGACGGCCAGACGACCATGGCGGTCACCGCCACCGACTCGCTGCACAAGGCGTCGGAGTTCGCGGATCTCATCATCGGCGTGAAGGACGGCGTGCCAATCCGCCTGTCCGACATCGCCAAGGTGTACGACGGCCAGCAGGATGCCTACCAGGCGGCATGGTTCAACGGCCGCCCCGGCATCCTGATGTACGTGTACAAGAAGGCCGACGCGAACGTCATCGAGACCACCGATCGCGTCAAGGCGCTCATCCCCGTGATGCAGACCTGGTTGCCTGGTGGCGTGAAGCTGCATTCGTTCTTCGACGGCACGCCGACGATCCGCGCGTCGCTGCACGAGGTGCAGGCGACGCTGCTGATCAGCCTGGGCATGGTCATCATGACGATGGCGCTGTTCCTGCGTCGCCTCGCGCCCACGCTGATCGCCGGCCTCGCCGTGCCGATGTCGCTCGCCGGCGCGTTCATCACGATGTACGCGTTCGGGTACACGCTGAACAACCTGACGCTGCTCGCCCTCGTCATCGCGATCGGCTTCGTGGTCGACGACGCCATCGTCGTGATCGAGAACGTCATCCGCCACATGGACGAAGGCATTCCTCGCTTCGAGGCCGCGTTGCTCGGTGCCAGGGAGATCGGCTTCACGATCGTCTCGATCACCGGTTCGCTGATCGCCGTGTTCGTGCCGCTGCTGCTGGCGCCCGGTATCTTCGGCATGTTCTTCAAGGAATTCACGGTGACGCTGGTGGCCGCGATCGTGGTGTCGGCCATCGTGTCGCTCACGCTCACGCCGTCGCTCTGCGCGCACTTCCTTACGGCGCACAAGGACGCGAAGCCGGAGTCGAAGCTGGGCCTGGCGCTCGAGCGTATGCACGACCGCGTCCTCGGCCTGTATCGCGTGGCGCTCGACTGGACGCTGCGCCACGCGCTGCTCATGGCGCTGACGCCCCTGATCCTGGTCGGTGTCACGCTGTTCCTGTTCGGCATGGTGAAGGGCGGCTTCTTCCCGCCGCAGGACACGGGCCTGATCGGTGCGCGAGCGACCTCGAGTTCCACCGTGTCGTTCGGCGAGATGAAGACGCGACAGGCGCGCCTCACGGAAATGCTGCTCGCGGATCCCGCGGTGGAGTCGGTGGGCTCGCGTCTCGGCACCAGCCGCAGCGGTTCCAGCGGCTTCTTCAATATCGAGCTGAAGACGCGCGCGGAAGGCCGCGACGAAACCACTTTCCAGGTGCTGGACCGCCTTTCGGCCAAGGCGAACAAGTATCCGGACCTCAACCTCCGCCTGCGCCCCATCCAGGATCTGCCCACCGGCGGCGGTGGCGGCAATACGCAGGGTGGCCAGTACTCGGTGTCGCTCAAGGGCGACGACATCAAGGAGCTGCAGGAGTGGATCCCGAAGCTCGTCGACGCGCTGAAGAAGAACCCGATGCTGCGCGACGTGGGCAGCGACATCGATGCGCAGGGCCTGCGCCAGAACATGGTGATCGACCGCGACACGGCGTCGCGTCTGGGTGTGTCCATCGGCGACATCGACGGCGCGCTCTATAACGCGTTCGGCCAGCGTGCCGTGTCCACCATCTACTCCGACATCAACCAGTACCGCGTCATCGTGAACGCGCTGCCGCAGATGTCCGCGACGCCCGAGGCGCTCAATCAGCTCTACGTACGCGCGAAGTCCGGCGCCATGGTGCCGATGACGGCGGTGACGCGTCAGGAGCCGGGGCTCGCACCCAGCCAGATCGTGCACGAAGACCAGTACACGAGCATGGGCGTCAGCTTCAACCTCGCGCCCGACGTGAGCATGGGCGAGGCGATGGAGATCATCCAGAAGACGATCAGCGGCATGCGCATGCCAGGCGACATCCGCCTCGATGCGGGCAGCGACTTCGGCCGCTTCCAGCAGTCGCAGAGCGACATGCCGTTGCTGATCCTCGCGGCGATCGTCACCGTGTACCTGCTCATGGGCATGCTCTACGAGAGCCTGATCCACCCGGTCACCATCCTGTCCACGCTGCCTGCCGCCGGTGTGGGCGCGCTGGCGGCACTGGTTATCACCGATACGGAGCTGTCGGTGATCGCGATGATCGCGCTGGTGCTGCTCATCGGTATCGTGAAGAAGAACGCGATCATGATGATCGACTTCGCACTCGTGGCGCAGCGCGAGCACGGGCTGACCTACAAGGAAGCGATCCGCGAGGCGTGCCTCGTGCGCTTCCGTCCGATCATGATGACCACGATGGTCGCGATCCTGGCCGCCGCGCCGCTGGCGATCGGGCTGGGCGACGGTTCCGAACTGCGCCGCCCGCTCGGTATCGCGATGATCGGCGGCCTGGTGATCTCGCAGAGCCTGACGCTGCTCTCCACACCGGCGCTGTACGTGATCTTCGCCTGCCTGTCGGAGCGCTGGAAGGCGCGCAAGGCGCGCCGGAAGGAGCGCCGGGCACTGCGCGCTTCGCAAGCCTGAATCGCCGATACGATCGGCTCCCACCCTCCGGTAGCCGGTCATCCTCATGCTTGCTACCGAAGGGGTGGGAGCCGATCGTATCGGCGAAAGGGCTTGCCCCGACCTGGCTTCTTGCGCCGTAGGCAAATCACCCATTCCGCCCGTTCGCTTCCCCCTCCGGCGCGATCCGCGCCACAATGGGCGGGTTTCCGCTCGCCGGTGCGCCCGAACAGGCCTGCGCCGGCCGGCTCCATGACCTGGCCCACACAAGCATGAGGCTCGCTTCAATCATGTCCAGCTCGTCCAAGATCATCTATACGCTCACCGACGAAGCGCCGTTCCTGGCGACCGCCTCCTTCCTGCCGATCGTCGAGGCCTTCGCGGGCACCGCCGGTATCGCCGTCGAGACGCGCGACATCTCGCTCGCCGGCCGCATCCTCGCGCAGTTCCCGGAACGCCTCACCGATGCACAGAAGGTCGGCGATCACCTGAGCGAACTCGGCGCGCTTGCCACCACGCCCGACGCCAACATCATCAAGCTGCCGAACATCAGCGCCTCCGTGCCGCAGATGAAGGCCGCGATCCGCGAACTCCAGTCGCAGGGCTACGACCTGCCGGATTACGTCGACGCGCCGTCGACCGATGCCGACAAGGAAAACAACGCGCGCTATGGCAAGGCCATGGGTAGCGCGGTCAACCCGGTGCTGCGCGAAGGCAACTCCGATCGCCGCGCGCCGCTTTCGGTGAAGAACTATGCGCGGAAGCACCCGCACCGCATGGGCAAGTGGTCCGCCGATTCGAAGTCGCACGTGGCCCATATGGATGGCGGCGATTTCTACGGCAGCGAGAAGTCCGCGACGATGGCGAACGCGGGCAACCTGCGGATCGAGTTCACCGGCAAGGACGGCGCCACGAAGGTGCTGAAGGAAAAGGTCGCGGTCAAATCGGGTGAGATCGTCGACGCGGCGGTGATGAGCCGCAAGGCGCTGGCGTCGTTCATCGACGCACAGATCGCCGACGCGAAGGCGAAGGGCGTGCTGTTCTCGCTGCACCTCAAGGCGACGATGATGAAGGTCTCCGACCCGATCATGTTCGGTATCGTCGTGCGCGAGTTCTATAAGGACGTGCTCGCGAACCACGCCGACGCCCTCGCGCAGGTCGGCTTCGACGCCAACAACGGCATCGGCGACCTGTACTCGCGTCTCGACAAGCTGGATGCCGGCAAGCGCGCGGACATCGAAGCCGATCTCAAGGCCGAGTACGCGAATCGCCCCGCGCTGGCGATGGTCAACTCGGACAAGGGCATCACGAACCTGCACGTGCCGAGCGACGTCATCGTCGACGCGTCGATGCCGGCGATGATCCGAGATTCCGGCGGCATGTGGAATGCCGAAGGCAAGCTGCAGGACGCCAAGGCGATCATCCCCGATCGCTCGTACGCCGGTGTGTACCAGGCCGTGATCGAAGACTGCATCGCGCATGGCGCGTTCGATCCGGCCACGATGGGCAGCGTGCCCAACGTCGGCCTGATGGCGCAGAAGGCCGAGGAATACGGCTCGCACGACAAGACTTTCCAGATGGCGGCCGACGGCACCGTACGCGTCGTCGCCGACGACGGCGCGGTGGTGTTCGAGCATGCGGTGGAGCAGGGCGATATCTGGCGCATGTGCCAGACCAAGGACGCGCCGATCCAGGATTGGGTGAAGCTCGCCGTGCAGCGTGCCCGCCTGTCCGACACGCCCGCCGTGTTCTGGCTCGATAAGGCCCGCGCGCACGATGCGCAGGTGATCGCGAAGGTCGAGCGTTACCTGAAGGACCACGACACGAACGGTCTCGACATCCGCGTGCTCGCGCCCGTCGATGCGACGACGTTCTCGCTCGAGCGCATCCGCAAGGGTCAGGACACGATCTCGGTCACCGGCAACGTGCTGCGCGACTACCTCACCGACCTGTTCCCGATCATGGAATTGGGCACCTCGGCGAAGATGCTTTCCATCGTGCCGCTCATGGCCGGAGGCGGTCTCTTCGAAACCGGTGCGGGCGGCTCCGCGCCGAAGCACGTGCAGCAGTTCGTCGAAGAGGGCTACCTGCGCTGGGATTCGCTCGGCGAATTCCTCGCACTCGCCGCATCGCTCGAACACCTGGGCGAGCGCTACGACAACGCGCACGCACGCGTGCTGGCGAAGACGCTCGACCAGGCCAACGGCCGCTTCCTCGACAGCAACAAGTCGCCCGCCCGCAAGGTCGGCGAGATCGACAACCGTGGCAGCCATTACTACCTCGCGCTGTACTGGGCCGAGGCGCTCGCCGCGCAGAACGACGACGCCGATCTGAAGGCGAAGTTCGCGGGCGTGGCGAAGGCGCTCGCGGAAAACGAGGCGACGATCAACGCCGAGCTGATCGCCGCGCAGGGCAAGCCGGTCGAGATCAAGGGTTATTACCATCCGGATATGGCACTCGTCAGCGCCGCCATGCGCCCGAGCGCCACGCTCAACAAGGCGATCGATGCGCTGAACGCCGCGCGCTGATCGTTGCGAAAAAAGCCGGCGCCGCCGTCACCGGCGGCGCCGTCAAGGCCGGTCGTAGGAGCGCGCCTTGCGCGCGACATCTTTTGTGGCCGTAGGCAACAGGCCCTGTGGCTCCGCGCGAAAACATGTCGCGCGCAAGGCGCGCTCCTACCGGGCCAACGTGAGGGCCGTTGGCGTTGATGAGGAAGTCGCAGGGACTAGCGGACAGCCTCGCTGTCACCTCCGCCGGTTCAGCGAAGCCCCCACTCCTCAGGCGTACCCGCCACCGCCCATTCCGCCATCAGACGATGCACGCGCGCCGTCGGATGCAGCGTATCCCAGAAGACATAATCGTTCGGGCGGCAATCACGACGCATCTTCGGTTGCCGAATGTAGTTCAGCGAACTCGTGTCATCGATCGCCAGGCACGAATCCACAGCGTTGACGAATCCGTGGTCGGCGGGCGATGTCACCAGTTCGTCGAACGATCGAAACGCGTCGACAACGTGTATCGTCGCACCGGTGGCCTGCGCCACACGTTGCGCGATCTCGCCGATCCGCGCGTTGTAATGCCGCACTTTCGCCAGGACGGCGTTCCCATCGGTGCGGCCCATGCGAAAGACGGGTGCGCGCGACAGGTCGGGGAGGTTCACCACGAGGATCTTCCGCGCGCCGACGCGCGCAAGGTGAACCAGCGCCGCTTCCTGCTGCGCGACGATGCGTTCCGCCGACTTATCGTCGTTGACGAAATCGTTGCCGGCGATAAGAAACGTGAACAGGGTGCGCGAGGGGTCGTAGTCGCGCGCACGCTTCGCGTACGACGCGAAGCTCTCGATCTGGCTGTCGATGCCATGGATGAGGCCGAACTGGGCGTCCTTCGTCTGCGCCCCGCCGATCGCCCAGTTGTTCAGTACGAGCTCGTTGTCGAACGCGAGATTCTCTACCCATGTCGGGCCGTTGCTGAAACGTCCGACGAACCATGAGGCACTGGGGAGTTTCCACTGCGACTCGTTGAACATGTTGCCGGTATCGGAAAGGCTGTCGCCGAACGACACCACGCGTTCGATCGGCGCGTCGGGTTTCAGGTCGCCGTTGAACCAGAACTCGTAGTTGTAGCTCATGTCCGACGTGGCGGCGGTCATGCCGATGAACTGGCCGGCGCCCGGCACGCCTGCCAGGTGGCGGCGGCATGCGGCTTCCAGTTCGGTTGGCGATACGTCGGTGAAAAACATGCTTCGCGACGGAAGGATGCTGGCGTTATGCCAATAGCCCTCGACGCTCCGCGGCGCCCGACTGAAGCCCGTCGCGGAAGGATCGGGATTCGCACCGAGGCGATAGTGGCAGCGCAGCCCGGACGTGTCGCTGGCGGCCGCGGCTAGCGGTGCGCAGGCGGTCGCGAATGCGATGAGTGCGAAGCAGAGGGAACGGCGCCGCCCGGCGCACGCGGTGTGGGAGCGTGAGTACATGGTGTCTTCCGTGATGATCGATGGGCCGGTGGGGAGCCGGTCCATCGATCATCACGGAAACTCCCGCGAGGGAATGCAGGGCTTGCCCGCAGCCCTGTGTAAGCCTTGTCAGCTCTCGCTCGCCTCGCTCAGCGTTCGCAGGGCGTCCAGCGAGAGTTGCAACTCGGCCGCGCGAGCGATCTCGTCCAGCTGTTCGACCGACGTGGCACTCGCGATCGCCGCCGCGATCGACGGCTGCGCCATCACCCATGCCAAGGCGACCTGCGCGGGCTTCGCACCGTGCGCATCGGCGACCGTATCGAGCGCATCCAGAACGCGGTAGCCGCGCGGGTTCAGATAGTTCTTCACCTTACCCGCTCGCGCGCTGCTCTTGGTCAGATCGGCCTCGCCGCGGTATTTGCCGCTGAGGAAGCCGCTGGCCAGCGAGTAGTAGCTGATGACGCCGACGTTTTCTTTCACGCATAGCGGCTGCAGGCCATCCTCGAAACCCTTGCGGTCCATGAGGTTGTATTCGGGCTGCATGCTCTCGTAGCGCGCGAGGCCCTTGTCCCTGCTGGTGTCGAGCGCGTCGGCAAGACGCGTGCTCTCGTAGTTCGACGCGCCGATCACACGCACTTTGCCGGCCTTCACAAGGTCGTCGAAAGCGCGCAAGGTCTCTTCGAGCGGTACCTTCGGGTCGTCTTCGTGGGACTGGTAAAGGTCGATATGGTCGACCTGCAGGCGACGGAGTGAATCGTCCACCGCTTCGTGAATGTTCACCGGCGACAGGCCGGGGTAGCGGGCCCACTTGCCGACCTTGGTCGCGATGACGACCTGATCGCGCTTCCCGCTGCGCTTCAGCCACTTGCCGATGATGGTTTCCGATTCGCCGCCTTCGTTACCGGGCACCCACGCCTCGTACACGTCGGCGGTGTCGATCAGGTTGAAGCCGCGGTCGACGAATGCGTCGAGGAGGTCGAACGAGCGGGCCTCGTCGACACTCCATCCGAACACGTTGCCGCCGAAGGCGAGCGGGGCGACCTTCAGCGGCGACTGGCCGATCTGGCGAAGCGTCATGCGGTATCTCCGATAGGCGGTAAAAGCCCATCATGACGTACACCAGGTTCATGCGGTGTGTCCGTCAGCAGGTCGCGCATCCGGGGCGCAGGGGCGCGGGGATGCTCGTATCGCGTGCTTTCGCGCGCGAGGGCTGCGGCTCCGGGGCACGAGCAGCGGGCTTCGGTCGGTCACCCTCGCGGCCCAGGCGGAGTACGAGTTCCCTATCGACGATGTGGCCGTGCATGAAGGCAAGGCCGGTATAGATCGATGCCATGACAACCTCCGTTCGGACCCCGCCGCAAAGGCTTGCGACTCAAGGTGTGCTAAAGGGTGCACCTTCCGCAGGCCCTAAGAAAGCGATATGTTTGCAACCCGGCATTGAGGATTTTTCACATGTCCCGCCTTCCGCTCGGCCTGCTTCAGGGGTTCGTTCTGGTCGCCCGCACGGGCAAGCTGTCGCGCGCGGCGGAGCAGCTGAACCTCACCGTCAGCGCCCTGAGCCATCAGGTCCGGAATCTGGAAGAGCGTCTCGGCCGGACCCTGTTCGATCGTGGCCCGCGCGGCGTGTCGCTCACCCCGGACGGCGCCAGCCTGCTCGAAGCCATCGGGCATCATTTCGAAGGCATCGAGCATGCATTGGGGCGCTTCGAAGCGCGCCATCAGGATGCGGTAACCCTGAGCGTCCTTCCTTCGGTGGCATCGAGCTGGCTCGTGCCGCGTCTTCCCCGGCTGGTCGGCAAGCATCCCGAGATCGAACTCAGCCTGCATTCGTCGGTATCGGTCGTCGATTTCGATCGCGAGCCGAATGTCGATGTGGCGTTCCGTTACGGCCTCGGCGCATGGCCGCGCACGAAGGCGGAGCGTCTGTTCGACGAATACATCGTCCCCATCGCCAGTCCGTCGCTCGTCCGCCGCATGGGCGGCCTGCCGACCACATCGCTTGCCGGCTGGCCGCTGCTGGGCGATCCCTCTGGCCGGTGGAACGACTGGGCCGAAGCCTTCGGCATGCCGTTGCCGTCGCGCTACGTCGCACGCTTCGACAACACGGAGCACCTGCAACGCGCCGTGCTCGAAGGCATGGGCGTCGCACTCGGCCGCCTTGTGATGGCGCGCTCGCTGATCGAGTGCGGCGCACTCACGGTGCTGTGCCAGGAGCGCCTCCGCGTCGCGGAGGCGTATTACCTCGTGTACCCGAAACGCTCCGAAGCGCACAGCGGCGTTGCGCGCGTGCGCGATTGGTTGCTGGGCGAGGCGAAGGAGTACGAAGCGGGTCTTGCTGCGACGATGCCGATCACGGCCTGATCGCTGCGACATGCTTTCGACGTCGTCCGGCATACGGCGGCCCACTCGGTGAGAGCGTTCTCAGGTTTCGGCACGAATTTTCAGAACTTTTCCAGATACGCGAACGCAACGCTCGCGTAGTCTTCGGTGCTCTTTGTGAGCACCGGAGTGCGTGGGTGCCTTCCATCGCTGAAAATGGCCGTTCGCATGAGCCGGTGAGAAATCTCACTATCGGCTAAGCGCGTATCAGCCACTCGGTGGGCGCCGGTACTGCTGTCTCCTTCGAGTTTTTCATCCGTCGAGTCGCGCCGTAGAGCTGTCGCTGTCGGCCCCAACCTTGCCACGAGATTCTTGTTGCGTGTCTCGTCGGCGGAACGTCGCCGCTCCGGTGACGTCCAGGAAGGCGATTGGCAGCACGATGCCCGGAGCGGGGAATCGTTGCGGCAGGCGACTGATCTCGAAACATAGAAGTTTTCTGAAAAACCGCCGCGCTCGCCCAAACGTCATTCGCAATGGGGCAGACTTGGCGTTAGCTGCGGTATTCGGGTCGTCTTTTGGAAGGGTTGGGCGCCATTGAAGGACGACTTTGGCGGTACATATCCCTGTGCCTTGAGCCGGCAAGGGTCGACCGTACTAGAAGTCGCTAAGGATCGAAGCTGCCGGTAAAGAGGATTTCATGAGTAGTTACGGAAAGATGCTCGAGTGGGTTGACCTTCCACAAGGTCGCGTGCGCTACGTGGGTGGAAAGCGCGGTAAGGACGAGCCATACATGACCGTCTTCGCTGTCGAGATTCCTGGCGGAACCTACTACGGAGAGATCCGGGACCAGTTCCTGGCTGACAGGCATAACTTTAATCTTGAAATCGTGTCGTTTGGTTGGCTGAAGGATGAGTGGTTTGGTACTGAGCCAGATCGTAACTACTGCGCTGCATTCACTGCTGATGAACTGCATGAGGTTCAGTCGCTGATTGTCCAAGCTGTTTCTGAGTGGATGAAGCTGGAAAACCGGCCGGTGATCCTTTGTGAGTCAGACAATTCCCATTTCATGGGTGAGATTGGCTTTCGGAATGGCTGGTCGTTGCTCAGGGGTGGGAGCGACAATTGATGGAGATAGAACGTGCGGTAGGCCGCATCAAGGCGGCCGATTCGCTGGATGAGATTCGAGCTATTGTCAATGCGTACTCCGCTCGTGCGTCTGGTGACTTGTCTGCGCTCTATAGCGGTCGCGTGGGTGACGTATCCGCGAACGATATAGCGATCGATTACGCAGAAAAGTGGGGCGCGTCGATCATCAACAGTACCCCTCGTGGTCAATTGCTTGCACACCCGCTAATTGACAATGCAATACAGAATTCTGCTTCCCGAATATTCAAAAGCCAAGGTGTAGATCCAATTGTTGCGCAGAGGCTTCGCGCGGATTTTCTTTACGGCGACGCGAGCGCCCCGATACACAGCCCCACCAGCATCCAGAACTGCCTCTGGTGTGAAGCCTCGCGCGACTTCGCCTCGTCACTCCGTGGCGACGTAAAAGTGATCGCGGTCAACGCGAACCCGAATCGCGTCTTCGCGCAGGTCGAAATTCCCACGGCGTTGCAGAATCCTCATGTCGGCAGCCTCGGTGGCGTGTCGGTAGATTCGCTGCGCACGACATATGCACGGCACGGCGTGGAAGGCGTGCTTCCACAAGTACAGGCGGCGTATATCAAGGAAGCGTCCCTCGCCGGTCTGCTCTCGACGCCGGTTGTCAAACCGTTGGATGGCCTGCAGCGCGCACCGGCGGCGACGTTCCGTGTCGCTCAGGTTGCGACCAAGGCACTGGGAGTGGCAAGTACGCTGTACGACGGCGTGGCATCGGTACGCCAGGCCGCGCAACGGGTTGAACAAGGCAACGACACGGGCGCGCAGTCGCACATCGTTGGCGCGGTGGCGCGCAACGTGAGTGGGTGGGGCGGTGCTGCGCTGGGCGCGTCCACCGGTGCGGCTCTTAGCGCCGAAACCGGACCGGGCGCATTGCTCGGCGGTGCCGTCGGTGGTATCGCGGGTGCCATTGCCGGCGACAAGCTGGCTACGTGGATCGATCAGCATCGCATCAACCATCAGACCGACCCCGAGGGCCAACGCTGGGCGTTCGATCCCGTGCATCCGGCGTACGGCTGGACCCGCACGATCATCGGTGAACTGGATGCGCACGCGACGGTCGATCGTGGCGTGCCGGTCTACGCCTCGCAGACATTGACGGCACCGCCGGATCTGGCCGACCGGC
>Ga0209129_1000346_pt1 | contig 39518 bp, 36 predicted proteins | sample AraplaMF_Col_mMS_FD_184257 | JGI IMG/M metagenome (GOLD analysis project Ga0209129, IMG submission 184257) | Arabidopsis root microbial communities from the University of North Carolina, USA - plate scrape MF_Col_mMS (SPAdes) (version 3) | ecosystem: Host-associated > Plants > Roots > Endosphere... | reverse complement strand
GGAGCCAGCCTGCTGGCGATGGGTGCTCGCGGCAAGCACCCATCGCCAGCAGGCTGGCTCCCACCGAAGCGACCGCCGCTAATACGCGGCGGCCATCAGGTAAATGCCGAACGCCGGCTCGTCCGAGATCCATTCGCGCTCGATGCGCCAGCCGCCGGCCGCCGCGAGGCGGGCGAAGGACGCGGGCGTGAACTTGTGCGAGTTCTCCGTGTGAATCGAGTCGCCCGCCGCGAAGTCGAAGCCTTGCCCTGCCACGGTCACGCGTTGATCGACCGTGCTGACCAGATGCATCTCGATGCGTTCGCGTTCCGCGTTCCACAGTGCCTTGTGCGCGAAGGTATCGGGCGCGATGTCGCTACCCAGTTCACGCCCGATGCGCACCAGCACGTTGCGATTGAACGCTGCCGTGACACCCCCGGCGTCGTCGTACGCGGCCAGCAGCACGTCGATATCCTTCACCTGGTCGGCGCCCACGATGAAACGCGCCTCGGGGCCAAGCTGCGCGCGCACCGAACGCAAGAGGTCCGCGGCTTCCTCGTGCGTGAAGTTGCCGATGGTCGAGCCCGGGAAGAACGCGACGACGGGTCGCCCCGCCAGGGCCTTCGGCAAAGCGATCTCGCGCGTGAAGTCGGCAACCACCGGGTGCACGGCGAGCGACGGGTAGGCGGCTCGCAGGCGCGTGGCGGCACCATCCAGCGCGTCGGGGCTGATGTCCACGGGCACGTAGGCACCGATCCAGGGCGCGGCGTCGAGCAACCTGCGCGTCTTGTCGCTCGCACCGCTGCCCAGCTCCAGCAGCACCGCGCCCTGCGGAATGGCCGCGGCCAGTTCGGGCGCGATCTTCGCGAGCAGCGCCGATTCCGTTCGCGTCGGGTAGTACTCGGGGGTGCGGCAGATCGCCTCGAAGAGGTCCGAACCCGCGGCATCGTAGAAATACTTCGGCGAGAACGTGCGCGGCGTCGACGACAGGCCCGCGAGCGTGTCGCGCAGGAACCCGAGGCGATCGCGATCGGGTGAGGTTGCCGCGTCGCGCGCGAGGCGCAGGCCCGCGAACATCCAGCGCTGACCCGCGCGGTAGAAGTTCCGGTACGACGGACGCGAGTGGCCGGCGGGCGTCACGCTGGCGCCGCCACGCAGCACCATCTGGCCGCTCATGAACTTGCCGTTGTATTCGCCGACCGCATCGTCCGCCGCTCGGAAACCGGGGTAAGCGGCGTACGCGCTCGCGGTCCATTGCCAGGCGACGCCATCCACCTGCTTCAGGTCGGCTCGCGAGCGAACCGCATGTTCCCACTCCGACTCGGTCGGCAGGCGTGCGCCGGCCCAGCGTGCGAACGCGTCGGCCTCGTAGTAACTGATGTGCAGCACCGCCGCGTCCGGATCGACCGGGCGCCATCCGCCGGGCGTCATGTGCGACCACGCCGTGCCGTCGTGCTCCCAGTAGAGCGGCGCGGTCCAGCCCTCCTGCTGGCACTGCGCCCAGCCATCGGAGAGCCAGAGATCGGGACGCCGGTACCCGCCCTGAGCCATGAACGCGAGCCACTGGCCGTTCGTCACGAGGCGATCGGCGATCTCGTACGGTTCGAGCCACGCGGTATGCGCAGGGCTTTCGTTATCGAAGGCGAAGGCCTCGTCCACCGCGCCGATGCGCACCGGTCCGCCACCGACGGGTCGGAACCGGCCCGCGCCCCCGGCGTCGGGCGACGGCCACGAGGGATCGAACGCGGGCTTGAGGGGCGACTGGGCGAAGAGGTGCTGCACATCCATCACGAGCAGCTCCTGATGCTGCTCTTCGTGCGCGAGGCCCAGCCGCAGCAGCGGCTCGAGATCGGCCGACACGCCCGCCGCGATCAGCGCCCGCATCGCGCGGTCGACGTGCGCACGGTACGCCATCACATGCGACGTCGTGGGGCGCGTCAGCAGGCCGCGCAATGGGCGCGGGTGACGGGGCCCGACGGCCTCGTAGTACGAATTGAACAGATAAGCGAAGACCGGATCGAATACGTCGTAGCCGGGCACGTTCGGCCCGAGCAGGAAGGTTTCGAAGAACCATGTGGTGTGGGCCAGGTGCCATTTCGCCGGACTGGCGTCGGGCATGGACTGCACCACCATGTCTTCGGGATCGAGCGCCGCGACCAGCGCGACGGTGCGCGCCCGGACCGCGTCGTAGCGCGCGGCCAGCGTCGGGCAGGCGTCGAGGGGGCGAGCGGAGGCGGCGCCAGGGGCCGCCGTGGTATCGAGAAGGGCTTGCATGGGAACTCCGTGAACGCGACGCCGACCTCAGTCGGGCGTGTGCTCGATGTGGACACGGTCGGCGTAGAACGCCAGGTGGTCCTTGATGGGGGCCACCGCGTCATAAGGGTCTTCGTACGTCCAGACCGCGTCGATCGCGGCCTGCGACTCGCCCGGCAGGCTGAAATACGACGCTTCGCCCTTGTACGGGCAATAGGTGTGGCGCTCGCGGCGGCGCAGCCGCTCCATCCGGGCGTCCGGGCGGGGCAGATAAAACACCGCCGGGTAGGTGGATTCGCGAAGCAACAGGCCATCGCGCGTGTCGACGATGACCTCGTCGCCGAAGCGGACGACCACCCTGCCCCCGGCAGGCGCGACGGTGATGGGGTGATCGGGACCTGGGGTCCTGCCGGCATGGGGGGACATGGTGCGCTCCTTCGACTGACGGGGGGTCCCATCCTGCGACCGGGACGGGACGAATCCAAGGCGACTACCCGGAACAAGTGAGGTTACCCATTGGCAAGAATGGCGATCTTGTATCGCTTGTCCCGGATTGACCGTGTTTGCCGAGGACATTCACACACGACGCCTTCGCCCCCGTACCATGGGCCTGCATGCTCAGGGGAGGCAGATGCCTAAACATCGCGCGCCGCCGGCCGATATGACTACCGTGTTGCAAGGTGGCGGGAGGCTCGCCGTGAAAGCCCTGTTCGTCGCGCTGACCATCGTCGCGGCCCATGCGATCGCCCTGATGACCCTGCCGTCCCTCGGCATGGCGATCTCTTACACCTTTTTCTTTTCCGTCGCGGGGCTGGCGATCGCCAGCACGGTCGTGGCCTGGCGGAACTCGGGCGTGCCGCGCGACCGCCGCTGGTGGCTGCTGGTCGCGAGCCTGGTCCTGTGGATGACCGGCATGGCGCTGTCGGCACGACAGAACTACGTGCTCGACAACTCCAACCCCGCGCCCGGCGACAGCATGTTCTTCTACATCCTGTACGTGCTGCCGGTGCTCGTCGCGGTGTCCTCCGCGCCAGTGGCGGCGCGCAAGCGCTGGGCCGTGGCTATCGACCTGGTGCTGGCCAGCCTGCTGGGCGTGCTTTTTTACGTGCGCACGTTCTCGATCGTGTCGGCGCAGGGTGCGATGCACACGCAGCAGGCGATCGACGTGGCGTACATGCTCGATTTCGAGAACGCCTGCCTTGCGATGGCGAGCTTCATGCGCTATCTCGCCACCGACCGCAACGAAGACCACTTCTTCTTCCGTGGCGTCACCGCGTTCTTCGTCACCTACGCCATCTGCGGCTACCTCTACAACCACCACGTCGCGCTGGCCGGCCATCCCGAGTTCGGCACGTCGCCCTTCGACGCGTTGCTCGACCTGCCCTTCCTCGCGCTGTTCGTGGCGGCCGTCACGCCGCACGCGCAGCGCTACTGGCACATGCCCGTCTATCTCATCCGTTTCGTGCAGGGCGCGAGTCCGACCTTTCTCGCCATGAGCGTGCTCGGCTTCGGCCTGATGGTGATTCCGGGGTATCCGACGCTCGGCATCATCGGCGCCATCGCCGCCGTGGTGGGCATCGGCCTGCGCGGCACACTGGCCCAGGTGGATCTGGTCGAAGAGGAATTCCGCCTGTCGCGCAGCCGCGACGAGCTGCAGGGGCTCGTGTTCGTCGACAGCCTCACGGGCCTCGCCAACCGGCGCGCGCTCGACGAGCGCCTGCTGCGCGAATGGCACCGGCCAGGGCAGCTGGATCCCATCGCGCTGCTGATGATCGACGTCGACTACTTCAAGGAATACAACGACCGCTTCGGCCACCTCGCAGGCGACGAATGCCTGCGCGCGCTGGCCACCGCGTTCATCGCCCACGGCACGCGCGCCGGCGATTTCGTCGCACGGTTCGGCGGCGAAGAGTTCGCCGTGATCGCGCCCGGTACGCGCCTGCCCGACGCGATCGCCCTCGCCGAGTCGCTTCGCGCGCACGTCGAGGCGCTTGGCATCGCGCACCCCTCGACCCCGATGCGACGCCTGACCATCAGCATCGGCGTCGCGCTCGCGCACGCCAGTTCCGATGGCGGCCCCCTCGACCTGCTCAACGCGGCAGACCGAGCGCTTTACCGCGCGAAGCAATCCGGCCGCAACCGCGTGGGCGCACCCGAGGGACCGCGCCTGGGTGCCACGACGGATCGCGTGAGCCCGCTTCGTCGCTAATCGGAACGCCCCGTTCTTCCGGTGCTTTTGTGGGAAGCCCGCTGGCGGGCGAATGGGTGCTCGCGACAAGCCCCGTTCGCGCGCGAGCGCGCTCCCACCCGAAGGTCGGTGGCCCTATCGCGAGCACCCTTCGCCCGCCAGCGGGCTTCCCACCGGCGTTAACCCCTTTTCGCAACCTGCTCCGTTTCACGTACATGTACCCCCCACGAGGCCATGCACGATGAACACACTGCGCGTCACCCTTCCGCTCCTCTTCGCCGGGCTGGTCGTCGTCGCCGGCGCCGCCGCGCCGGATCCGGCGTCGGCCTCCCAGCGCTCCGTGCAACCCAGCGAGCACGATGCATCGGTCGACTGCGTCGCGGGTGGCGGCTGGCAGGGTCGTCCGATGCTCTCGCGCGCTGCCGCCGCGCCCGTCGCGCTGCCCGCGCCGCCTCCGCCTCCGTCGCCGCCCGCGCCGATCGAGGCGCGCGCGAACGCGCGTGCCGACATGGCGGCGAAGTCCGCGCCCATGCCGATGGCGGAATCCGTCATGGGCTTCGCGCCCCCCATGCCGTACGCGGCGGCCGATCGCGACAACTACGCGCATCGTGAACCGAACGGTGTGCACCTGGCAGCCACCGATCCCGTCTCGACGTTCAGCCTCGACGTGGACACCGGCTCGTACACGAACGTGCGCCACATGTTGTCCGAGGGACGACTCCCGCCGGCCGACGCGGTGCGCACCGAGGAATTCATCAACTACTTCGATTACGGATACACGAAGCCGATCTCGCGTGACGAGCCGTTCTCGGTCGTCACCGAGTTCGCCCCGGCACCGTGGAACGCTGACCGCCAGCTGCTGCTCGTGGGTGTGCAGGGCTACGACGTTCCCGCGGTCGAGATGCCGGCGGCGAATCTCGTTTTCCTCGTCGATGTGTCGGGTTCGATGAGCTCGGAGGACAAGCTGCCACTGCTGAAGGCGTCGCTGAAGCAGATCGTGCCGAAGCTGCGCGCGAAGGATCGCATCTCGCTGGTGACGTACGCGGGTGCGACCTGTGTCGCGCTGCGCTCCACGCCCGGCGACCAGCACGCGAAGATCGTCGCGGCCATCGACGAACTCGGTGCCGGCGGATCGACCAACGGCGCCGCGGGCATCGATCTCGCCTACGCGCAGGCACAGAAGGGCTTCATTCCGCACGGCGTGAACCGCGTGATCCTCGCCACCGATGGCGACTTCAATGTCGGCACCACGGGCGTCGAGGCGCTCAAGGACCGCATCGTGCAGAAACGCCGCGGCGGCGTGGCCCTGACGACGCTCGGCTTCGGCGAAGGCAACTACAACGACGAGATGGCGGTGACGCTGGCCGACGCCGGTAATGGCAGCCACCACTACATCGACAGCCTCGACGAAGGGCGGCGCGTGCTCGTGGACGAGATGTCGGCGACGATGATGACCATCGCGAAGGACGTGAAGGTACAGGTGGAGTTCAACCCGGCGGTGGTCGCCGAGTATCGCCTCATCGGATACGAGAAGCGCGTGCTCGCCCGCGAGGACTTCAACAACGACGCCGTGGATGCCGGCGACATCGGTGCGGGCGCCAACGTCACGGCGCTCTACGAGATCACCCTCAAGGGCGCTAAGGGTTCCCGCGTCGACCCCTTGCGGTACGCGCGCGGTGACACGGGCCGGGTGGAGACGTCCCGACCCGTGCCCGAACTCGGTTTCCTGCGCGTCCGCTACAAGTCGCCCGAAGGCGGCGCCAGCCGTCTGATCGAACAACCGGTGATGGCGGACGTCGCAGCCCCGCCGAGCGACCGCCTTCGCTTCGCCGCCGCCGTGGCCGCGTTCGCCGAGAACCTGCGCGGTGGGAAGTACGCGGAGGGTTTCGGCTACGACAAGGTGGCCGAGCTGGCGCGTGGCGCACGCGGCACCGACGACGGTGGCTACCGGGCCGGCATGATCCGTCTGGTCGAAATGGCGGGAGCGATGCCGTAACCTCCCCCGCCATGGAAGCACGCGTTACCGACGATGGCGGACTGATGCTCGCGTGGGCGGGCGGGAGCGCGGCCGCCTTCGACGAGCTCTACGCGCGGCACAAGGGCACGCTGTACCGGTTCCTGCTGCGCAGCGTGAGCGACCGCGCCACCGCCGACGAGCTGTTCCAGGACACCTGGAGCCGCGTGGTGATGGCGCGGGACCGCTACCGGCCCGACGCGAAATTCACGACCTGGCTGCTGCAGATCGCGCATAACCTCGCCGTGGACCACTTCCGCCGCCAGCGCCCCCAGGCAGGCGCCGAGGAAACCGAGGCCGTGTTCGCCGCGCAGGCGGCACCGGAACGCGACCAGCCCGAGCAGGCGCTCTCCGAGTTCGAGCAGCGCCGGCGCATGCAACGCGCGATCGAGGGTCTTTCCGACGATCAGCGCACGACCTTCGTGCTGCGCATGGAGAACGACCTTTCGGTGGACGAGATCGCGATCGTGACCGGCGTGGGCAGGGAAACCGCGAAATCGCGCCTGCGCTACGCGATGGCCCGCGTCCGCGACCAGTTGACGGCAAACCCATGAATCCCAACACGCCATCTCCCAGCGACGAGGACCTGCCCGACGAGCGCGAGCTCGCCGCGATCTATGGCCGCCTGCCGAAGGCCGAGCCGGGCGCCGCGCTCGACGCCCGCGTGCGCGAGATGGCTGTGCCACGCGGGAACGTGCGGCGTCGCGCGCGCTGGCCCATCGCGTTCGGGTCTGCCGCCGCGCTCGTGCTCGCCGCGGCCGTGGCGTGGCAGTTGCGCGATGCACAGGCACCGCTGCCCGTCGCCGATCGCGACGCCGCGCCGGCCGAAGCCCTGCAGGAGCGTGCCCCCCCACCTTCCATGGCTCCGGCGGCGCCGGCAGCCGAACCGGTAGCGACGCCCGCGCCGGCACCGCCACCGCCACCCGCACCGCCGGCACCTGTCGCGGCGGAGGCCGCGAAACCGTCCGCACGTGCCGACGGCAGGATGGCCGCGAAGAACGCATCGCAGATCATGCGGATGAAAAGCGCGCCCTCGCCCCAGGCAGACGAGGCGACCTCCGGCTTCGCTCCCGTGCCGGACCTCGCGCCGGACGATCGGGTGGGCGAGATCCGCCGCCTCCTCGGCAGCGGCCAGCGCGATGCCGCCCTTCGTCGCCTGCGCGACCTGCGCGAGCGCTATCCGCATTACGACCTGCCGCAAGACCTGCGCGACCTCACGCCTTGAGCGCGGCGCTCGACACGCTCGCGGGACCCTGGCGCCACGAGGAAGACATCAGGAAGAGCCGCTTCCTCGCGCAGGCCGCCCCCGTGGCGTCGCCGGCCGACGCACTCGCGTGGTTCGCCGCGGTGGGCGATCCGGCCGCGACCCACAATTGCTGGGCCTACCGCGTTGGCGATGCCTATCGGTTCAACGACGATGGCGAGCCCGGCGGCACGGCGGGACGTCCCATCCTGCAGGCCATCGATGGTCAGGGCTGCGACCGCGTGGCCGTGGTGGTCACGCGCTGGTATGGCGGCATCAAGCTCGGCGCCGGCGGCCTTGCGCGCGCCTACGGCGGCACCGCCGCCGAGTGCCTGCGGCTTGCGCCGCGTGTTCCTATCGTCGCCACGGGACACCTCGCCCTCCGCTGCGATTTCGGCGAGCTCGCGCTGGTCTCCGCGCGACTTCGCGAGATGGAGGCGAGCATCGAAGAGGAAACGTTCGAGGCCGACGGTGTGCGGCTCGTGCTGCGCGCGCCCGTCGACCGGCTCGACGCCATCGCCGCGCGCGTGGTGGACCTGACGCGCGGACGCGTGCAGCCCCGCCGTGTCGATCGTTGAATAATGGCCCGCCCGGCCCCATCCGTGCAGCAATCCGTATGAAGGCACGACCCGCATGACCGAAGAGCGCAGGGAGAAATCACGCAGGATCGGGGCACTGCGCAACCTGTGGCCGTTCCTGAAACCGCACAAGGGCCTCGCCATCGGCTGGCTCGTCTTCCTCGGTCTCTCGTCCGGTGCCTCGCTGCTGCTGCCGGTCGCGGTGCGCCACATCATCGATCACGGGTTCCTCGCCTCCGACATCGCCACGATCAACGGCACGTTTCTCGGCCTCTTCGGCGTGGCCGTGGTGCTCGCGCTCGCGACCGCCGCGCGTTACTACTGCATCGCGCTGCTCGGCGAGCGCTCGCTCGCATCGCTGCGCACATCGCTGTACCAGCACGTGATCGAGCTCGACGTCGGCTTCTACGAGAGCACGCGCGTCGGTGAACTCACCTCGCGCCTCGGCACCGATACGGAAGTGGTGCAGACGCTCGTCGGCTCCGGCATTTCCGTCGCGCTGCGCAGCGCCGTGATGCTGATCGGCGCCGCCGTGGCCATGGCCTGGACCAGTCCCAGGCTCGCGGGTCTCACCGCGCTGGTCATTCCCGCCGTGATGCTGCCCATCCTCATCTTCGGCCGCCGCGTGCAGAAGCTGTCGCGCCACAGCCAGGACCGCATCGCGGATGCCGCCGCCGTCGCCAACGAAACGCTCAACGCCGCGCAGGCGGTGAAGGCGTACGCACGCGAGCCGATCGAGAGCCGCCGCTACGCCGGGGCGATCGCACTGGCGCTGGCAACGGCGCGACGACGCATCGGCATGCGCTCGCTGCTCACCGCCGCGGTGATCGTGCTGATCTTCGGCGCGATCACGCTGGTGCTCTGGGCCGGTGCGCGCGACGTCATCGCCGGCGATCTGGCACCCGGCGTGCTCAGCCAGTTCGTGCTCTACGCCATTTTCGCCGCGGGCTCGGTTGCCGGCCTGTCGGAAGTCTGGGGCGATGTGCTGCGCGCCGCGGGCGCCATGGAGCGCATCGGCGAACTCTTCGCGGAACGTGCGCAGATCCGCACGCCGGAAGCTCCCGAACCGCTGCCGCGTCCGGTCACCGGCGCGCTGCGGTTCGACCACGTCGAGTTCCGCTACCCGTCGCGTCCGGACGTCGCCGCGCTGACGGATTTCGACCTCGACATCGCACCGGGCGAAACCGTCGCGCTGGTCGGCCCGTCGGGCGCGGGCAAGAGCACGGTGTTCAGCCTGCTGCTGCGCTTCCACGACCCGCTCGCCGGCGCCATCCGCTTCGACGGCGTGGACCTGCGCGCGCTCGCGCTCCCCGAGCTGCGCGGCGCGATCGCGCTGGTGCCGCAGGAAACGGTGATCTTCGGCGGCTCCGCCGCCGACAACATCCGCTTCGGCCGGGCCGACGCGAGCGACGACGAGGTGCGCGAAGCGGCGCGCCTCGCGGAAGCCGACGGCTTCATCGCCGCGTTGCCCGATAGCTACGAGGCCGCGCTCGGCGAACGCGGCGTGCGCCTCTCGGGCGGCCAGAAGCAGCGCATCGCCATCGCTCGGGCGATCCTGCGCGACGCGCCGCTGCTCCTGCTCGACGAGGCGACCTCGGCACTCGACGCCCAGTCGGAAGCCGCCATCCAGCACGCGCTCGAGCGGCTCGAAAAGGGCCGCACCACCCTCGTGATCGCGCACCGCCTGGCCACCGTCCAGCGTGCCGACCGCATCGTGGTGATGGAGCACGGCCGCATCGTCGCGCAGGGCACCCACGAAAGCCTGCTGGCCGAAGGCGGCCTCTACGCGGAGCTCGCCCGCCTGCAGTTCGTCGCCTGAACGCCGCGCGCGGCGTTTTCGCGCCGTTGACGAACCGCCCCCTACCTTCGCGGACATGGACAGCGACCTGCTGCTACCCCGTCCCGAAGGCCTGTACTGTCCGGCGGGCGATTTCTTCATCGACCCGATGCAACCGGTGGCGCGCGCGGTCGTCACGCACGCGCATGGCGATCACGCGCGCTCCGGCAGCGCGCTCTATCACGTGGCGAGCGCAGGCGGCGCATTGATGCGCGAGCGCCTCGGCGCGGGCTCCGACATTCGCGAGCATGCGTGGTCGGAACGCTTTCCGCTCGGCGACACCGTCGTCTCGCTGCATCCGTCAGGGCACATCCTCGGCGCGGCGCAGGTGCGCATCGAAGGACGCGGCAAGGTCGTCGTGGTCTCGGGCGACTACAAGCGCGACCCCGATCCCACGTGCGAGCTGTTCGAGCCGGTGGCGTGCGACGTCTTCGTCACCGAGTCGACCTTCGGCCTGCCGATCTATCGCTGGCCGCCGATGAGCGAGGTGGTCGAGGACATGCTCGGCTGGCTCGACGAATGCCGCGAACGCGGCGTTCCGGCCGTCCTGTTCTGCTACGCGCTGGGCAAGGCGCAGCGTGTTCTCGCCGAACTGGCGACGCGCACCGATCGCACCGTGCACCTGCACGGCGCGATGCTGCGCCTCGTCGACGCGTACCGCGAGGCGGGCGTCCGGATGCTACCGACCCTGCCGGTCAGCGAGTCGGCGAAAGGCAAGGATTTCGCGGGCGAGATGATCATGGCGCCCCCCTCCGCTGCCGGGTCGACGTGGATGCGGCGCTTCGGCAAGGCATCGACCGGCTTCGCCTCCGGCTGGATGCAGGTGCGCGGCGCGCGGCGCCGGCGCGGCTACGATCGCGGCTTCGTCGTGTCGGACCATGCGGATTGGCCGGGCCTGCTGCGCAGCGTGGACGATTGCGGCGCGAAACGCATCTACGTCACGCATGGCGACGGCGAAGCGCTGATCCGTCACCTGCGCGATACGGGACACGACGCGTTTCCCCTGCGTTCCCTCGGTGGCTCGATGCCGGATCTCCGGAGCAGCGAGGAAGGCGACTGATGCGCCGCTTCGCGATGCTTTTCGAAGCGCTCGACCGCACGGCGTCCACGTCGGCGAAGCGTGACGCCATGGCCGCCTATTTCGCCGAGGCACCGGCGCAGGACGCCGCGTGGGCCGTGTACGTGCTCGGTGGCGGCAAGCTGAAACGCACCGCGACCTCGACCGAACTGCGCAGCGCGCTGGCGGCGGAAACCGGTTATGCCGACTGGCTCATCGACGACTGCTACCAGCACGTGGGCGACCTCGCCGAAACCATCGCCCTCATGCTGCCGCGCGACGACGCGAACCGCGAGGACACCGCGCTGCACGTGTGGATGGAAGCCCGGCTGCCATCGCTGGCCCGGATCGAATCCGCCGAGCGCATCGAGCTGCTGCGCGAATGGTGGCGCGGCCTCCCGCGCGAACAGGTGTTCCTGGTCAACAAGCTGCTGACCGGATCGCTGCGCGTCGGCGTGTCGCATCGGCTCGTCGTACAGGCGCTCGCGCAGTGGGCCCAGCTGCCCACCGACCTCATGGCGCATCGCCTGAGCGGAACGTGGAAACCGGGTGCCGAGGCCTTTGCCGCGCTGGCTGGACCCGAACGTCCCGACGAACACGCCGGCGACCGTCCGTATCCTTTCTTCCTCGCGTCGCCGCTCGAACAGGACGTCACCGCGCTGGGCCCGACCGACGACTGGATCGCCGAGTGGAAGTGGGACGGCATCCGCGCGCAGGTCATGCGCCGCGAAGATCACGTGCTCGTCTGGTCGCGTGGCGAAGAACGACTCGACGGGCGCTTCCCGGAGATCGAGCTCGCCGGCGCCACCCTTCCTCCTGGCTGCGTGCTCGATGGCGAGATCCTCGCCTGGGCGCCCGACGAGGCGCATCCCTTGCCGTTCGCCGCGTTGCAGAAACGCATCGGCAAACTCAAGCCCGGTGCGAAGCTGCTCGCCGATGCGCCCGTGCGGCTGATGGCGTACGACCTGCTCGAACGCGATGGCATGGATCTGCGCGAACGTCCGCTGTCCGAGCGGCGCGCAGCGCTCGCCGCGCTGATCGAAGGCAAGGGTCCCACGCTGATGCTTTCCCCCGCGGTCGATGCGCGCGAGTGGTCGGCGCTCACGACGGTGCGCACCGAATCCCGCGAACGGCGTACCGAAGGCCTGATGCTCAAACGGCTCGACTCGCCGTACCGCGTGGGCCGCAAGCGGGGCGATTGGTGGAAGTGGAAAGTCGACCCGTACACGATCGACGCGGTGCTGCTCTACGCGCAGCCGGGTCACGGCCGGCGCTCAGGCCTGTTCACCGATTACACGTTCGGCGTATGGGACGGCGATGCGCTCGTGCCCGTCGCGAAGGCGTATTCGGGGCTCGACGACACGGAGATCGGCCGGCTCGACCGCTGGATCCGCGCACATACGATCGACCGCTTCGGCCCCGTGCGCTCGGTCGAAGCCACCCACGTGTTCGAACTCGCCTTCGAAGGCATCCAGGCTTCGGGGCGCCACAAGGCCGGCGTGGCCGTGCGCTTTCCGCGCATCCTGCGCTGGCGAACCGACCTCGCGATCCGCGATGCCGACAAACTCGACGACCTCCGCCGCCTGGCGTCGGGCTGAGGCGCGCCTCGTGGCGTGGTTCGCGACGCAGGGCCGCCGCCCGGCGCCGTTCCAGCGTGCCGCGTGGCGCGCGTGGCGCGATGGCAGTAACGGCCTCATCCACGCGCCCACCGGCACGGGCAAGACGCTGGCCGCCGTCGGTGGCCCGCTCATCGATGCCGTGCTGCGACCGCAGACGGGTCTTCAATTGCTCTGGATCACGCCGCTTCGCTCGCTCGCCACCGACACGGCGCAACACCTGTCCGCCGCCGTCGACGCGATGGAGCTGCCCTGGCGCGTGCTGCGCCGTACCGGCGACAGCGGCAGCGCGGAACGCGCGAAACTTCGTCGCGGCGCGTGCGAACTGCTGGTGACGACGCCGGAGAGCCTCGCTCTTCTTCTGAGCTATCCCGATGGCCGCGAGCGCTTCGCCCGCCTTCGCGGCATCGTCGTCGACGAATGGCACGAGCTCCTCGGCAACAAGCGCGGCACGCTGCTCCAGCTCGGCCTCGCGCGGCTGCGCCACTGGCTGCCCGAGCTACGCACGTGGGGCCTCTCGGCGACGCTGGGCAACCTCGACGAGGCCCTGCACGCGCTGGCCGGCGATGGGGTACTGGTCGGCGGCGGCGCGGCGAAGAAGACCCTGATCGAAACGGCGTTGCCGGAAGCGGGCGAACGTTTTCCATGGGCCGGACACCTCGGCCTCTCGCAGCTGCCGCGCGTGCTCGATGCCGTGCTCGGCGCACGCAGCAGCCTGGTCTTCGCGAACACGCGTTCGCAGGCCGAGCTGTGGCACGAGGCGCTCTCGTCCGTCTGGCCGGAATCGCCGTCGACGCTCGCCCTCCACCATGGCTCCATCGATCCGAAACTGCGCTTCGCCACCGAAGAAGGGCTGCGCGTCGGCGCCTTGCGTTGCGTCGTCGCGACATCGAGCCTCGACCTGGGCGTCGATTTTTCCAGCGTCGAACGCGTCGTGCAGATCGGCAGCCCCAAGAGTGTCGCGCGTCTCCTGCAGCGTGCGGGCCGCAGCGGTCATCAGCCCGGCATGCCGTCGCGCATCCTCTGCGTGCCGACGCACCTGCTGGAGCTCGCGGAGATCGCGGCGGCGCGTCACGCGCTGGAAACCGGCCACCTCGAGCCACGGCGCCCGATGCGCGGCTGCCTCGACGTGCTGGCACAACACCTGCTCACGATGGCACTCGGCGGTGGATTCCACGCGGACGACGCATACCGCGAAATCACCTCGTCGCTGGCCTACGCGCAGCTGCCACGCGAGCGATTCGACGCGGTGCTGTTCTACCTGCAGACCGGCGGATCGGCGCTCGCCAGCTATCCCGAATACCAGAAGCTCGTGCGCACCGGCGACCGCTATCACGTGGAGAGCGGACGCATCGCGCGCATGCACCGGCTGTCGATCGGCACCATCACATCCGACGGCACGCTTTCCGTGCGCTACATGAAGGGCGCGCGCCTCGGCACGGTCGAAGAAAGCTTCGTCTCGCGATTGCGGCCGGGCGACCGGTTCCTCTTCGCGGGCAGGAATCTCGAACTCGTGCGCGTTCGCGACATGACGGCCTACGTGCGCGCCGCACCGAACCGGCGCGGCGGCGTGCCGCGCTGGATGGGCGGGCGCATGGCGCTCTCGGGCGAGCTGTCCGACGAATTGCGCGACACGCTCGCCGGCGGCAGTCGCGGCACCGCCGAGATGCGCGCGCTGCGGCCGCTTCTCGCGGTGCAGGACCAGCAGTCGTCCATTCCCGAACCGGGGGATACGCTCTGCGAGCGCACGCGGACGCGCGAGGGCGACTACCTCTTCGTCTTCCCTTTCGCGGGCCGGCTCGCTCACGAAGGCCTTGCCGCCGTGCTCGCTTATCGACTCGCGAAACGACAGCCCGGCGACTATGGCTACGCCGTCAACGATTACGGTCTGACGATCACGGCGGCGCGCATGCCGGCCCTCGACGCGGAGACGATGCGCCGCTTGCTGCACCCCTGGGGTCTGCGCGCGGATATCCGGGCCAGCGTGAACCTGTCGGAGCTTGCAAGGCGTCAGTTCCGCGAGATCGCCCGCGTCGCGGGGCTCGTCTTCAATGGTTACCCGGCGCAAGGAAAGACGTTGCGACAGTTACAGGCATCGAGCGGGCTGTTGTTCGACGTGTTGCGTCGTCACGATCCGGAGCATCCGTTGCTCTGGCAGGCGGAACGCGAGGTGCTCGATCAGCAGCTGGATTATTCGCGCCTGCGCGCCTGCCTGCTGCGCGTCGCCCGTTCGCGCATTCTCTGGCATGAAACCAAGCGCCTGAGTCCGCTGGCGTTTCCGCTCTGGGTCGAACGCCTGCGCGGCGGCATCGCGATGGACGACTGGAAGAGCCGCGTCGAACGCATGCGAGCGTCGCTGGAAGCGGGAGCCGACGAGTGAACACGCACGACATCGAACTTGCGGGGGAACGCGTCACGCTGCATGCCGAGCGAGCCCTGTTCTGGCCCGCGAAACGCATGCTCATGGTCGCCGACGTGCATTTCGGCAAAGGCGCGGTGTTCCGTCGCGCGGGCATCGCCGTGCCGAGCGGCGACACGGAAGACGATCTTTCGCGGCTCGACACGCTGATCGAGACCTTTTCGCCGGAAAGCCTCATGGTGCTCGGCGACCTCGTGCACGGCGACGCCACGGAACGCAGCGCCTGGGTCGCGAACGTGCGCGCGTGGCGTGCGAGACACGCCGCCATCGACATCCAGCTCATCGCCGGCAACCACGACCGCCATTTCGACGTCGCCTCGCTCGGAATCACGGTACAGCCGACGCGCCTGCGCGTGCCGCCGTTCGTTCTCGCCCACCACCCGGAACACCATGCGGCCGGTTACACGCTTGCGGGTCACGTCCACCCCGGCGCGTCCGTTCGCGACGGCTGGCGCAAACACCGCCTGCCCGCCTTCGTGTTCGACCGCGAGGTCGGCATGCTGCCGGCCTTCGGCACGCTGACCGGTCTTCACGACGTGCGCCCCGAACCCGGCCGCCGCATCGTGGTGACCACGCCGGCGGGCCTCGTGCCCCTGCGCTGAGCGGCGCGGCGCTCGATCAGGCCAGCGCGGCCACGATGGCCCGCACCGTCTCCGTATCGGTGCGGGTTTCGCCGGCGCCCATGCCCAATGTGTCGCGTGGCACGCGGCGCATGGCCGACGGCAGCCGGCGCTTGGCCGACGCGTGGAACTCGCGTGCACGCGTGTGCTCGCGGAGCGCGCGAACGTTATCCGGATCGATGCCGGCGCCCGGCATCACGACGATGCGGCCGCCGGCCTGCGACACCAGCTTCGCGAGCGCCGGTGTGCCAGCGACCGCGCTGGGCATGCCGCCCGAGGTGAGCACGCGTTCGAACCCGAGCCCAATGATGGTTTCGAGCGCTTCGTGCCGGTCGGGCACGAGATCGAAGGCGCGATGGAAGGTCACGCCCATGCCTTCAGCGGCGCGCACGAACATCGCGCACGCGTCGGCATCGATCTCGCCCTCGGCCGTCAGCGCGCCAACCACGACGCCATCGCAGCCGAGTTCGCGGCAATGCGCGATGTCGTCGAGCATCGATTCGACCTCGGCGTTCTCGTAGACGAAGTCGCCCGCACGCGGCCGGATCAGCACGTAAAGGGGGATATTCAGCCCCTCGCGCGCCAGCACGATGGTGCCGTGCGAGGGGGTGACCCCGCCTTCGTCGAGGCTCGCGCAAAGTTCCACGCGCCCCGCCCCGCCTTCCTGCGCGGCGAACGCCGAGGCCACCGAATTCGCCGCGACCTCGAGCAGCGCCATGGTCAGTAGCTGCTCTTGCCGGGGATCAGGGTGTCCTGCTTCGCCGCGTCGCACACCGCATACGAGAAGCCCTTCTGGATCGCCCAGGCGCCGACGTTGCCTTTCTTGTCCATCGCGAGGAAGCCGACCTGCAGATCCTTCGCGTCGGGCTTGCGGCGGATGATGCGCTCGACGGCTTCGCGACACGCGTCTTCCGGCGACCGGCCCTGGCGCATCAGTTCCACCACGAGGAAGCTGCCGACGTTGCGGATCACTTCCTCGCCCACGCCCGTCGACGTCGCGCCGCCGACCTCGTTGTCGACATAGAGACCCGCGCCGATGATCGGGCTGTCGCCCACGCGCCCGTGCAGCTTCCACGCCATGCCGCTCGTGGTGCACGCACCGGAGAGGTTGCCCGTCGCGTCGATGGCCAGCATGCCGATCGTGTCGTGGTTGCTCGCATCGCCGGGCGTGCCACCGGGGCCTGCGTTATAGGTTTTGACTTCGCTGTTCGCGACCGGCTTGTACTTCGCGGTCTTCAACCATTCGTGCCACGCCTTTTCGGCATCCGGCGTCAGCAGCTCTTCGCGCGGAAAGCCCTGCTCGAGCGCGAACTGCAGCGCGCCGTCACCGGCGAGCAGCACGTGCGGCGTGCGTTCCATCACGCGACGGGCCACGGAAATCGGATGCGCGATGTGCTCGATCGCCGCCACGGCACCGCAGTTGCCGTGCTCGTCCATGATGCTGGCGTCGAGCGTGACCTTGCCGTCGCGATCGGGATATCCGCCCTTGCCCACGCTATGGTTGCGCAGGTCGGCTTCCGGCACCCTGACGCCCTGCTCCACCGCGTCGAGCGAACGGCCGCCGGCGGAAAGGATTTTCCACGCGGCCTGGTTAGCGGCGACGCCGAAGTCCCACGTCGAGACGACGCGCGGCACCATGCCGCCAGAAACGGGCGCACCCGGAACGGCCTTCGCGATGCCCTGCGCCGTCAATGCCATGCCGGAGGCGATCGTCGCCCCCTGGAGAAACCGCCTGCGATCCATGGAAACCCTGAGTCGACGACGCGCCTGCCGCGCCACCGTCGATGGTCGCATGCCCGTCCGCCGGCTCGCCACCCGTGGTGGTGCAGAGCAGGCCGCGCGCCGCCAGCATCCGCGCGCGGGCGGCGTCCGACATCGCCGCGCCGAGGATCGACAGCATCGCGAGCACCGCCAGCACCACGACGAGGATCGCACCGCGCTCAGTGCGCACGGGAGCGTCCGACCACGCGCGCGAACGAGCGGCCGCTCGTCATGGTGATCCGCGCTTCGATCGCCGTGGCGCGATCATCGTGCGCCTCGGCGAGCCATGTCCGCCGCATGCCGGTGCCCGGCCTGGGGACATCCGCGAGGAACGAGGCGCGGGCAACGCCGGTAAGGTAGGAGTCGCAGGTCGGGTCGCAACGGACGAGGGCACCGCTCTCCGAAAACCATGAAACGTCCTTTTCATCGATGGTCACCACGAGCGCGGCCGGACCGCGATGCGACGTCGCGGCCGTGCACACGATGCTCTCGTTGCAGCCCTTCCAGACGCTCGCCGCATCGAGGTCGCGCGCGATCGCGGCGAGCGCCATCCACGCACCCTCGTCCGATCGGATCCGCGCCGCGTGACGCGCCGCCGCCACACCCGCCATCGCCAGCGACACCAGCGCGATGGTCGCGACGATGGCCGCGACCGCGAGACCGGTAAGCAGCTCGATCAGCGTGGAACCGGTGGGTACCGGCCGGATCACGGGCGGAAGCGCCAGTGGACGATCGTGCGTTCCCTCCACGCGATGTCGATCGCGCAAAGCCCCTCGTCGCAACGCACGTCACCCGATGCCACCGGGCCGATGTGCATCGCCATCGCACGCTCGAACACATGCAGATCGAGGGCTGCGATGTCGTCTTCGTCGCATCCGGCGGCGCAATCGATCAACCGCGCGCTCGCTCCATCGTCGTACCGCCCGGCGAGCGCCGCGTCGCGATTCCGCCGCATCCGCGCTTCGAGCGACGCCGCGATCGACACCGCCGCCACCAACCGCGACGCACGCGCATGCGTCGCCATCGACTGCATCATCCACGTCGCGTTCGCCGCCGAACCGATGGCGAAAACCGCCATGGCGACGAGGCATTCGATGAGGGAGGAGCCGCGGTTCCGGAGCATTCGGAAACAGTGCGCCGGTGACGAGGTCACCGGTGCCAGAGGCGCGCGCGGCACGAGGTAAGAACCGCCCGCCGGATCCGAAGGCCGGGCCACCGCACCTACCTTCGGGTGGGGGCACGCTCGCGCGCGAACCTTGCCGCAAGCACCCTTCGCGCGCGAGCGCGCTCCTACCCGCCGGTAGGCGACCACCTCTCGAGCACCCATCGCCAGCAGGCTGGCTCCCACCCGTAGGTGGGTCGCTCTGGGGCGAGCACCCTTCGTCCGCCAGCGGGCTTCCCACATGAGCGGCGCGGTTCCTACAACGGCGACGGCTCTTCGTGACAGCGCAAGCCCGCCGCGATGGCAAAGCCGAGCCGTAACAAAAAAAGCCCCGCGCTTGCGCGCGGGGCTTTTGACCGACGCCTCGACGGCGGCGATTACGCGGCGATTTCGACGCCCGACGCCTGGGCACCCTTCGGGCCATTCGTCACTTCGAACTGCACGCGCTGGCCTTCCTGAAGACTACGGAACCCCTTCGAATTGATCGCAGAAAAGTGGACGAACACGTCCTCCCCACCGTCCTCGGGCGCGATGAAACCGAAACCCTTGGCATCGTTGAACCACTTGACCGTACCGAAACGCATTGCGGAAACCTCTGGACATGGACTGGAAGCGCACCCGGATGGCGAGGCGTTCCCCATGGATCCCCTTGGCCTGCCCCCGCGGCGCGACGGAAGTATCAACATGTTTGAGCCCAAAGCGCAACTACGACTCTTTCCCGGTCACCCCATGGAAAGGAGGCGTCCCAGGATCGGGGGCACGTTGGCGGTGGCCGCCGCAAGGTGGGCGAAGATTTCCTCGATGCTGATTTCCTCGTCGTCGCCCGCTCCGGCGGCGAAGTTCGCCACCAGGGCGAGGCACGCGAATTCCAGGTCGAGTTCACGGGCCAGCGCCGCCTCGGGCATGCCCGTCATGCCCACCAGATCGCAGCCGTCGCGCTTCATGCGCGCGATTTCGGCACGCGTTTCCAGGCGCGGACCCTGGGTTACCCCATGGACGCCGCCGTCGATCACCGCAAGGCCTTCGGCCCGGGCCGCGGCCACGATGGCGTGGCGCAGGCTCGCCGTGTACGGCTCGCTGAAATCGATGTGGCGGACCTCGGCCCCTTCCACGTCGTTGAAGCTCGTGTATCGGCCGTGGGTGTAATCGACGATCTGGTCGGGCACGACCAGCGCGCGCGGGCCCATGTCGTCGCGGATGCCGCCCACGGCGTTGATCGCCACGACGCGACGCGCGCCCAGCGAATGCAGGGCCCAGAGGTTCGCCCGGTAGTTCACCCGGTGCGGCGGCACCGTGTGGCTCTCGCCGTGGCGAGCCAGGAAGGCCAGGCGCTTGCCGTGGAAGGTGCCGGTGACGATGTCGCCCGAGGCCGGCCCGAACGGCGTGTCGACGGTGTGGCGCTCGGTGTCCTCGAGCCCCTCGAACGCATACAGGCCACTGCCGCCGATGACGGCGAGATCGATGCTCATGAGGTCAGTCCTTGAGGGCGTAGATGGCCGGCAGGTTGCGGGCCTGCTCGTGGTAATCCATGCCGTAGCCAAAGACGTAGCGGTCCGGCAGGTCGACGCCGCTGAAATCGGCTTCGATGCCGTGCGCACGACGGCCGTGCAGCTTCGTGCACATCACCGCGAGCAGCACCCGGCGGGCACCCATCTCGAGGCAGGCGTCGCGCACGGCCTTCAGCGTATGGCCTTCGTCGAGGATGTCGTCCACCAGCACCACCGTGCGGTCGTGGAGCGGCACTTCGGGGCGGCGCAACCAGTGGAGGTCGCTGCCGCTGGTCTGGCCGCGATAGCGCGTGGCGTGCACGTAGTCGAATTCGAGGTCGGTGCGGATCTGCAGCGCGAGCTGGCCCGCGAAGATCAGCGCACCGTGCATCACGGTGAGGAACACAGGGCGCTCGCCGCCGAGCGCGGTGTCGATCTCGCGGCCCATGCGGGCGATTTCGGCGTCGATCTGCTCACGGGTGAACAGGACATCGGCGTTGTGCAGTACGTTTTCGAGCGAAGCGGCGGTCATGAAGGATCAGGACTCCAGGGCGGTCACGCGCGCGATGAATCGCTCGCGCTGGGGATTGTCGACGAGGCCCTCCCAGGTCGAACCGATCGCACCGCGCAGCGGGGCGATGCGTTCGACCGGCGACGGACGGCGGCCCTTGACCGCGGCGATCGCCTCCGGAACCACGTCGGGGAAACAGGCGAGCACGAGATCGCAGCCTGCGTCGAGGTTGGCCGCGGCACGCGCCGCGATGCCGCCGGCGCTGCCCGCCGCGGCCATGCTGATGTCGTCGCCGAACACGCAGCCGCGGAAGCCGAGTTCGCCGCGCAGGATCTCCTCGATCCACACATGCGAGTAGCCGGCGGGCTGGTCGTCGACGGCGGTGTACGTGACGTGCGCGGCCATGACGGCCTCCGCGTGCGCCTCGATGCCCGCGATGAAGGGCTTGAGGTCGCCGTCGAACATCTCGGCCTTGCTGCGCGCGTCGACCGCGGCCACCTCGTGGGTGTCCTCGCGGACGAACCCGTGCCCGGGGAAATGCTTGAGCACGGCGGCCATGCCGCCGAGGTGCATGCCACGCACGTAGGCCTGCACGAGCTCCGCGGCAATCTCAGGATCGGCATGGAACGCGCGGTTGCCGATGGCGCGGTTGCCATGGCCGACGTCGGCCACGGGCGCGAAGCTGAAGTCGACGCCGATGGCGCGCATTTCGCTCGCCATGATCCAGGCGTGTTCTTCGGCACGGTTAACGGCTTCCACCGGATCCCTGTCGTAGTACGCACCGATGGCGGCGAGCGGCGGCAGCGGCGTGAAGCCGTCGCGGAAGCGCTGCACGCGGCCGCCCTCCTGATCGACGCAGACGAGGAAATCCTCGCCGGCGATGTCGCGGATGGATGCGATGAGCGCGGTCACCTGCTCGCGCGAGGTGAAATTGCGCGAGAACAGGATCGCGCCCACGACGCCCGGGGCGCGCAGCTGGCCGTGTTCGTGCGGCGCCAGCTCGGTACCGGCGAGGCCGATGATCAGCATGCGGGCTCCTCTTTTCCTTCGCGTTCGGCGATCGACCAGCGGGCGTACGGCCGTTCGATCAGGTTGACGTTGTAGTACCGCGACCGGTCGCTGACCTCGACGCCGAGCCAGTCGGGCCGCGGGAACGGCGCTTCGACTGACGGCAGTTCGATTTCCGCGACGATCAGGCCGGCGTTTTCCCCGGCGAACTCGTCGATCTCGAAGTGTGCGCCATCGAGCATGACATGGTGACGAACCTTCTCCACCCGGCCGTCGGCAAGTTCGCCAAGCAGGTGGCGCGCGTCGTCGGTGGGGATGGGGTACTCGAATTCATGGCGCTCGACACCCAGCGTGGCCGACTTGATGTTGAGCCACGCGTGGTCGCCCGCGATGCGCACGCGCACCGACGATTTCGCATGCCCGGCCGCGATGGCCGCGGCTCCCACGAGATAGCCCTGGGCCATGGGCTCGCTGCGCGCCACGAGCCCACGCCAGCCGTCGCCGGCGAGGAGGAACTTGCGTTCGATTTCGATGCCCATGAGTGCCCTGCTTTCGTCAGCCGCGCTCGAACAGCGCGATGGATTCGACGTGCGCGGTGTGCGGGAACATGTCCATCACGCCGGCCGACACGAGCCGGAAGCCGTGCTTCTCGACGAGGATGCCCGCGTCGCGCGCGAGCGAGCCGGGATGGCACGACACGTACACGATGCGGTTGGTGCCCTTGCGCGGAAGGTATTCCAGCACCTTGTCGGCACCCGCGCGCGGGGGGTCGAGCAGGATCTTGTCCCACGCCTGCGTGGCCCACGGTTCGTTGCGCTGGTCGTCGAACAGGTTGGCGACGCGGAACGACGCGTTGCCCAGCCCGTTGCGCGCCGCGTTGGCGGCCGCGCGCTCGACGAGGCCATGCTCGCCTTCCACGCCCACCACCTCGGCGACATGGCGTGCGATCGGCAGCGTGAAGTTACCGAGGCCGCAGAACAGGTCGAGCACACGGTCGGTCGGCTTGAGATCGAGCAGCCCGAGCGTGCGCGCCAGCATGCGCTGGTTCATGCCCGCGTTGACCTGCACGAAATCGAGCGGCAGGAACTCGAGCTCGACGTTCTCCGCCGGCACGCCGAACGCCAGACGCGGCGACTCCGGCCAGATCGGGTGCACGCTGCTGTGGTTGCCCGGCTGCAGATACATGGCGAAGCCGTGCTCCTTGCCGAACGCGACGAGTGCGTCGCGGTCGCGATCCGACAGGGGCGCCAGGTGACGGAACACCAGCGCCACGGTGTCGTCGCCCGCGGCGAATTCGATCTGCGGGATGTCGCGCGCCGCGTCCATGCCGCCGATGAGGGTCGCGAGCAGGCCCACCTTCGGTCCGAGGGCCGGATGGATCACTTCGCAGGTGTCGATGTCGGCGACGAAGCGCGGGTTGGATTCCTCGCGAAAGCCCACCAGCACGCGCTCCTTCTTGGCGACATAGCGCACCGAGAAGCGCCCCTTGCGCCGGTACGCCCACGACTGGTCGACCAGCGGCGGCAGCCAGTTCTCCGGAGACACCTTGCCCAGCCGCTCGAAGTTCTCGGCCAGCACGTGCTGCTTGGCCGCGATCTGCGCGCCGGGCGCCATGTGCTGCAACGAGCAGCCGCTGCACTGGCCAAAATGACGGCAGCGCGGCTCGACGCGATCGGGCGAGGCCTCGATGACGCTCACGATCTCCGCGTCGTCGTAGTTGCGGTGCCGCTTGCGGTACTTCAGCAGCACGCGTTCGCCAGGCAGCGCGCCGGAGACGAAGGTGGCCTTGTTATCGATACGGGCGACACCCCGGCCATCGTGGCTGAGGTCGGTGATGGTGGCTTCGAATTCGGTCATGCGCTCAAAAACGTAAAACCCGGACCGCCAAGGGCCCGGGCTGGCTGGGAGGACGCGCCGCACACGCGGCGTGCGTTCCTGGCGGGATGCCTACTTGCGCTTCCAGGCGCCGGAGGCATCGCGATAATACCAGCCCGACGGCGCCTTCTGGATCCAGCCGTCGGCGAAGGTCTTACGGATCTGGGGCTCCCAGTCCGGATGCCCGTTCGCCTTCGCGATGGCCTGGTAGAGCGCGTTGCGATCCGCGTTCTCCTGCGAGACCACGCCATCCGCGCCCGGCCCGGCCGCGGCGTTCCGGACGGCCACGAGCCCGTCGGTGGTGAAGCCCACGGCACCCGCGTTGAAGAGGGTTTTCAGCTCGCCGGCGAAGCGCGACTTCATCCGCTCGCGGATCGCGTCCGTTTCGGGGGTGCGGATCTGGAGATCGGGGGCGTCGGCCGCGTAGGCCGCCGGGATGACGAGATCGAGCAGCGAGGCGGACGGCTGCTTGCCCGTCGCCGGCGGTGCCTTGTCGCTCTTGGGCGCGGGCTTCGCGGCGCCGCTGTCTTCGAGCACGGTGCCGATGAACTGGTCGGCGGCTTTCTGGGCGGCGGCTTCGGGGAAATAGACATTGATGGTGACGCAGCCCACGAGCGCAGCCAGCGCGAAAAGTCCAAAAGCGATCAATGATTTACGCATCATTCCTTGCTCCATTTCGAGAATCAGCGGACGACGGGACCGTCGCCTTCCGTCGCGGCTTCGAGGCGACGCACCAGCGTCGGCCAGTCGACTTCGCGCTGGTGGCCAACGACCGTCAGGCGCGGCAGACCGCTGCCTTCGACGATAGTGTAGCCATCCTTCGCCGGGCCCAGTCCGCCCATGCTGCAGACCTCACCCTTTAGCGCGCACGAGAGGCCGATGCGCCTGTAGCCGAAGGTCTTGAAGAGTTTCATGACGGCGCCCTGCAGGCCGCCGGCGATGCCGCCGCCGCCCACCGAGGTAAGGTTGTTCACCGCCTTCTGGCTGATCCGTCCGCCCTCGTCGGCGACGAGATTCGCCCGGAACGCGGCGGGTTTCCAGCCGACCAGTTTCAGGTCGTCGATACCACCCTTCAGGCGCCCCGTGATGCTGCCGAAGTCGAACACCGAGGTCAGCAGGGCCAGGTCGAGCTGGCGTAGCGCGATGTCGCCCGTGAGGACGGGCGCATCGCCGAAGGGATGCGAGAGCGTCATGCCCGTCACGTCCACGAAACCGTCGAAGGCGTTGATCGACAGACCGCCGCCGAGCTCCACCCGATCGTCCACGTAACGCAGCGAGGGCACGGCCCCGCCGAGCGTGCCCTGGAACGCGGGCCAGCCCATCGCGCGACAAAAAGCGGCCATGTCGATCTGTGTGAGCGCGAGCGATGTCTGCAGGCGCTCGCCCGTGGCGGCCGCGGGCCGCAGCGACATGCCGAGCACCCGAAGCTGGCCGTCCAGCACGGGGATCGCGAGCGGCTTCTCCAGCTTCAGCACGCCGGCGCTGCTGCGCCACGTGCCCTCGGCCGCGCCGTTGGGAATCGTGTAAACGCGAAGCGCCCGCCAGCCGAGACGCGTGGACGGACGATCGCCGGAGGTGCTCCAGTCGAGCGAGCCGCGCAGCCCATCGATGCCGAGACGTCCGTCGGAGAACGCGAGATCGAGGCCACTGGTCTGCAGGGCGAACGCGGTCAGGGCGCCGGCATCCATCGCGAGATGCCCTGCCACCTCGCCGCGGGCGGAGAGCGCGTCGAGCCCCGCGAGCTGCCCCAGACCCTTGCCATAGCGTCCGTAAGCGGCCGGAAAGCGTGCGTTGAAGCGATCGAGCTTCAGACTGGCAAGATCGCCGTTCGCCGCGAAGGCCAGTTCGCCCTCCAGTTGCAGCGCATCGGGATCCGTCACGCGAAGGCGGCGGATCGCGATCTCGCCTTTCTGCGCCCGGGCCGCCAGCGTGAGCTGCACGGCGTGCGACGGCAGGTCGACCGCGAGCGGACCCAGCACGACGTCGCCGCCACGCAGCGCGGCATCGAGGTCGATGGACGTGCCGTCGGCGCGGCTGTCGAGCCCCAGGCGGCCGGAACCCGACACGGCCTTGCCGGCCATGCGGCCGCCGGGCGCGTCGAAGCCGACGCCGTCGAGCGAGAACTGCCCCGCTGCCTGCACACCGCCATCGAGCACGTCGAGCGCGAGATCGGCGTCGATGCGCCCGGTGGTCGTCTTGCCGGACCAGACGGTGGAAAGCAGCCCCTGCAGCCATCCGGCGGGAAGCCCCTTGAGCGTGATCTGAGCGTGCGTCGGCTGGTCGATGGGCAACGCCACCTGCGCGAGCGACTTGTCCTGCGTGATCGATACTTCGAGCGTGTTCGCGGCGTCGTCGGCGACCATGCGCACGTTCGCATTGCCCAACGCACCGCCGGGCGCGCCACGCAGGCGCACGGTGCCGGCGAAGACATAGCGGCCGAGTTCGTCGCGATCCAGATCGCCGGCGAGCGCGAGCCCCACCTTGCGCCAGCCGAGCGCCGGGACGTCCGCTCTGTCGGCGGAAAGCGTCACGGCGACACCCTTGCCGCCGGCCGCCGGATCGAGGCCGGCCTGCACGCCGCTCAGTGCGAGCCCGGGCAGCTGCATCGTGTCGGCGTCGACGGCGATACCCGCGGACGCGCCACTGGCCCAGACCAGAGCGGCCCAGGCGGCGAACAGGAGAGCGATCGTGCGGGTTGATACCTGAACCATGCTCCGCCATTCTGCCAAACTCAGATGAACGACACGGAACGTTACATGTCACACGACGTTACAGCGCCGTCGGGCGCCATCGCGCGCCCGCATATCCTCGTCGCCGACGACGACGCGTCCACCCGGCAGTTCCTCGCCGGCGCGCTTGGCACCCAGGGTTACCGCGTGACGGTCGCGCAGGACGGCGCCGAAGCGCTGGCGTTCGCCCGCGCCACGGCTTTCGATGCGTTGCTGCTCGACTGCCGCATGCCGCGCGGCGGCGCGGTGGAAGTCCTGACGACATTGCGCGACGAGCCCGCCGCCGCCTCGCGTACGGCCACCGCGCTGGCGACCAGCGCCGAGATGCCGCCGGGGCTTCGCGCGTCGCTGATCGAGGCCGGATTCGCCGGCATCGTGGAAAAGCCCTGCCGGATCGCGGCGCTCGTCGACACGCTGGCGGCGACGCTCGGTGTCGACGCCAGCCTGCACCTGCTGGACGACGACGCGGCCCTCGCCGCCACCGGCGACGCGGCGACGATGCGCGCGCTGCGCAGCCTGCTTCGCGCGGAACTCGCCGAGCTGATGGCCGATCTCGACGCGCTGGCACGCGATCCCGACGAAACGATCGAGCGGATGCATCGGCTCCGTTCCGGCTGCGGCTTCTGCGGAGCGACCCGCCTCGGCATGCAGGCGAAGGCGTTGCAGATCCAGGTCGACAGCGCGCGTGCCGTGACTCCGGCGGCGCTGGCGCGGTTTCGCGGTGAGCTGCGGAACACGCTCGCGGCGCTCGACGCTGGCGGCTGACGCATCAGCGCAGGACGCGCCAGGCGCGCAGTTCGCCACCACCCAGATGGAACGCGATCACCTGGCGCATCATCCGGCGCAACGACGAGAGACCGGCGGCGTCCGGCGACCGGTCCTCCGCGAGCGCGAGCAGGTCGGCGCCACGCAAGGCATGCGGATCGCCCGACCGGCCCGGCGAGGCACCCGCCTCGGGATCGTAGACATACCGCGTGGCGGGGTCGAGAGGTTCGCCCGAGCGCGCGTCGACGTCGAGCTGCAACGCATACCCGAGCGCGTCCAGCATGTCGCGCTCGAAACGCCGCAGCGTCCACGCCAGCGGCTCCCCGGCGGCCATGCGCCGCAGGGTGCGCTCGTAATGCGCGAACAGTTCGGGATTCGGATCCTGTCGGCCCGTGAGGCGCACGACGAGCTCGTTGAGATAGAGCCCGGCGAGGCCGGCGTCGCCAACCAGCCGCATGACGGCACCCGAGGGTTCGGCACCCCGCAGCGTGGCCAGCTCGCCCTTCAGCAGAAGATCGAGCTCGAGACGCTGGAAGGGTTCGAGCTGTGCCCGCTGCATCCGGGCACGTTCGTTGCGGACGCCGCGCGCGACCACGCCGATGCGGCCATGGTCGCGTGTGAGGCATTCGACGAGCAGCGAGGTTTCCCGGTAGGGCCGCGCATGCAGAACGAAGCCGGGCTGCTGTTCGACGCGCATGGTGACTGGCGCCGGCAGCGCTTATTCGTAGCCGAAGCGCTTGAGCAGGTTCTCGTCGTCGGCCCAGCCTTCGCGCACCTTCACCCACAGCTTGAGGAACACCTTGCGTTCGAACAGGTGCTCCATCGCCTTGCGGGCGGACGTGCCGATGGCCTTCAGCTGCACGCCGCCGTTACCGATGACGATCGCTTTCTGGCCATCGCGCTCGACCCAGATCACCGCGTGCACTTCGGCGATGCCGTCGGGGCGATCTTCGAATCGCTCGATCTCGACGGTGGTGGCGTACGGGAGTTCCTGGTCGAGACGCAGCATCAGCTGTTCGCGCACCATCTCGGCCGCGAGGAAACGCTCGCTGCGATCGGTGATCTCGTCTTCGCCATAGATGGCGGCCTGCTCCGGCAGGCGCTTGATGATGCCCTTCTCCAGGCCGGAAAGGCCCTTCGACTTCAGCGCGCTGACGTAATAGACGTCGTCGAACGGATGCTTCTGCATCAGGTCGGCGACGAACGGCAGCATGGCTGCCTTGTCCTTCTGCAGGTCGACCTTGTTGATCGCCAGCAGCTTCGGCATGTCTTTCTGCTCGGCCAGGGCCGCGTACATCGCCATGTCTTCCTCGGTCCAGCGACCGGCCTCGATCACCTGGACCGCGAGGTCCACTTCGGTGATCGCCGCGCGGGCGGCGCGGTTGAGGCTGCGGTTCATCGCACGCTTGCCGCCGCGATGCAGGCCGGGGGTGTCGACGTAGAGGATCTGGCCTTCCGGCTTGCTGGAAATGCCCAGGATGCGATGGCGCGTCGTCTGCGGGCGATGGCTGACGATGCTGAGCCGCACGCCGATGAGGGCGTTGAGCAGCGTGGACTTGCCGACGTTGGGGCGGCCGGTCAGGGCCACGTAACCGCAGCGGAAGTCGTCGTCGATCAGGGTGTCGTTTTCGGGGATATCGATGTCATTCATTTCTTGTCTTCCAGCAGGCGGCGAAGCACCGCTTCAGCAGCGTCCTGCTCGGCCGAGCGCCGGCTGCCCCCGCGTCCATCGACGCGTAGGGGTTCCGGCTCCTCGATGGCGCAGCTGACGTCGAAGATTTTGGCATGGTCTTCGCCGTAGCTGTCGATGAGTTCGTATACGGGCAAGGCCAGCCCCCTGCCCTGCAGCCATTCCTGCAGGCGCGTCTTGGCGTCCTTGCTGGAGCGTTTGATTTCTGCCACGCGGGGCGTGAACAACCTGCGCACGACCTGGCGGCAGGCGTCGTACCCGTCGTCGAGGTAGACCGCGGCGATCAGCGCCTCGAACGCGTCGGCGAGGATCGAATCGCGACGGAAACCGCCGCTCTTCAGCTCGCCCGGGCCGAGCTTGAGCTTGTCGCCCAGTTCGAGTTCGCGGGCGATGACCGCCAAGGCCTGACCGTTGACCAGTTGCGCACGCAGGCGGGACAGTTCGCCCTCGCTGGCGTTGGGATGCGCCTCGAACAGCAGCTCCGCGACCATGACGCCCAGCAGGGCGTCGCCAAGGAACTCGAGGCGCTCGTTGTTCGGCTTGCCGGCGCTACGGTGGGTCAGCGCCAGATGGGCAAGGTCCGGATTACGGAATGAGTGGGGAAACTGCACGGTGACCCGTTACATGGACGCATTCCTCAACTGCACCGAATTTTCGAAATGCAGGAGGAAGTCGATGTTGTAGAGGAAGTGGATCCGCTTGTCGTAGACCACGTTGAGCATGCCGCCGTTGTTCTTGCGGTCGATCGTGATGTCTTTCGGCTGGATCGTGGAGTCGTCCACGTACTGGAAGCCCATCTTGAAGATGAGGTCGCGACGGATGCTGTCGAGGTCCTGCGTGCCGCCGGACGTCGCGATCTGCGTCATGGCCTTCTTCACGCCGAAGTACTCGATATATGAGGGTACGAGCTTCATCGCCATGAAGGCGAAGAAGCCGAGCACCATCAGCACGATGACGAAGCCGATAAGGGTAATGCCCGATTGCCTGGATTTCATCATCGTGTCCCGCCGCCGTGGCGGCTCCCCTGTTCAAGACGTTGAATGCGCGCGGGGCGCCCTGTGCGCCCCGCTGCGGAGATTACCTTGTCCGGAGGCATCCGCAACGCCTTCGGGCGTGACGGAGGCCTCCGTTCGGTCAATGGATGACCTTGCCCATCTTCGAGAAATCGAGCCAGCCGTTGCCGGGGCCGCGCCAGGCGAGCCACACGAAGAACGCCTTGCCGACCAGGTTCTGCTCCGGCATGCAGCCCCACCAGCGGCTGTCGGTGCTGTTCATGCGGTTGTCGCCCATGACGATGTAGCAGCCCTTGGGCACTTCCGACGGCACCAGCGCGTTGGGAATGTCCTGCGGCATGTTGTAGGCCGGCGTCAGCGCGATCGTGTGATTGATGCTGCCGAGGTGCTCGGTGTACAGCTTCGAGCCGAAGGTCATCAGCAGGCGGTCTTCCGGCCGGCTCATGCTGCCCTTGAAGGGGCCGATCTCGTCGGCCTGGACGCGCTCGCCGTTGATGTACAGCTCGCTGCCGCGGGTCTCGATGCGGTCGCCCGGCAGGCCGATCACGCGCTTGATCCAGTTCTCGTTCGGCACCGGTGCGCGCGGGTCCTGGCAGGTCATGTCGCCGCTGCGCCCGATGGTGCCGGTGTCGTCCTTGCATAGATAGCCGGGGAAGCGGAACACCACGACGTCGCCGCGACGCGGCTCGCCGTTGGCGAGCAGCTTGTTGTTGAACGCCGGCATGCGCAGGCCGTAGGCGAACTTGTTCACGAGGATGAAGTCGCCCACATCGAGGGTCGGCATCATCGAGCCCGAGGGGATCCGGAACGGCTCCGCGACGAACGAGCGCAGGATCAGCACCACCAGGATCACCGGGAACAGCGAACGGGCCCAGTCGACGGGCCACGACTCGGGCTCTTCCGCGCCTGCCGCTTCCGAGCGGGCGCGACGCGCCTTGGCCAGGAACAGGCGATCGAACAGCCAGATCACGCCGAAAAGGACGGTCAGGCCGAGAAGGATCGCCGAAAAATCGAATGCCGCCATACCAACTCCATCAGTAGTGAGGGGCCCGGGGGCCCATTCCGGCGCATCCGGCGCCGGGAATCCATGGGTGAAACGTCATGCCGCCGGGAGGCAGCGCTTACTTGTCGACCTTCAGCACGGCAAGGAAGGCTTCCTGCGGAATCTCCACGCTGCCGACCTGCTTCATGCGCTTCTTGCCTTCCTTCTGTTTCTCGAGCAGCTTCTTCTTGCGCGAGACGTCGCCGCCGTAGCACTTGGCCAGCACGTTCTTGCGCAGCGCCTTGACGGTCGAGCGCGCGATGATCGCGGCACCGACGGCGGCCTGGATCGCCACGTCGAACTGCTGGCGGGGGATCAGGTCCTTCATGCGCTCGACCAGCTCGCGACCGCGGCGGTCCGCATGCGACCGGTGGACGATGAGGCTCAGAGCATCGACGCGATCGCCGTTGATCAGCACGTCGACGCGCACGAACGGGCCGGCGTCGAAACGATCGAGGTGGTAGTCCATCGATGCGTAACCGCGCGACACCGACTTCAGGCGATCGAAGAAGTCGAGCACCACTTCGGCGAGCGGCAGCTCGTAGGTCACCTGCACCTGGGTGGCCAGGTACTGGATCGAGCGCTGCACGCCACGCTTCTCTTCGCACAACTTGATCACGTTGCCGACGTAGTCGCCGGGCGTGAGGATGTTGGCGAGGATCACGGGTTCGCGGATCTCGGCGATCTGCTGCGGCGGCGGCAGCTTCGCCGGGTTGTCCATCTGGATGATGGTGCCGTCCGTCTTCACCACTTCGTACACCACGGTGGGCGCGGTGGTGATCAGGTTGAGATCGTATTCGCGCTCGAGGCGCTCCTGCACGATCTCCATGTGCAGCATGCCGAGGAAGCCGCAACGGAAACCGAAGCCCATCGCCTCGGAGCTTTCCGGCTCGAAGAACATGGCGGCGTCATTGAGGCGCAGCTTGTCGAGCGCCTCGCGCAGCGCCGGATAATCGTCGGCCGACACGGGGAACAGGCCCGCGAACACGCGCGGCTGCATCGTCTGGAAACCGGGCAGCGGCTCGGCCGCCGGCTTGCCGGCGTGGGTCAGCGTGTCGCCGACCGGCGCGCCGTGGACGTCCTTGATGGACGCGTTGATCCAGCCTACCTCGCCCGCCGAAAGCTTTTCGAGCTTCTTGCGCTTGGGCGTGAATACGCCGACGTCGTCGACCAGATGGGTGCGGCCCGTCGACATGACCATGATCTTGTCGCCCGGCCGGATCTCGCCCTGCATGACGCGCACGAGCGACACCACGCCGAGGTAGTTGTCGAACCACGAGTCGATGATCAGCGCCTGGAGCTTGTCGGTGTCGCGGGCCTTCGGCGCGGGAATGCGATGGATGATCGCCTCCAGCACTTCGACGACGTTCTGGCCCGTCTTGGCGCTGACCGGAATCGCGTCGCTGGCGTCGAGGCCGATCACGGCTTCGATTTCGGCCTTGGCCTTATCGATGTCGGCCGTGGGCAGGTCGATCTTGTTGAGCACCGGGATGACTTCGAGACCCTGTTCGATCGCCGTGTAGCAGTTGGCCACCGACTGCGCCTCGACGCCCTGCGCGGCGTCGACCACCAGCAGCGCGCCCTCGCAGGCGGACAACGAGCGGCTGACTTCGTAAGAGAAGTCGACGTGCCCCGGCGTGTCGATGAAGTTGAGCTGATAGGTCTTGCCGTCGCGCGCCGTGTACGGCAGCGAGACGGACTGCGCCTTGATGGTGATGCCGCGCTCGCGCTCGATCGGGTTGTTGTCGAGGACCTGCGCTTCCATCTCGCGCTCGGACAAGCCGCCGCAAAGCTGGATGATGCGGTCGGCCAGGGTCGACTTGCCGTGGTCGATATGGGCAATGATGGAGAAGTTGCGGATGAGTTCCATGGAGCGCCGTGGTCACGTTCACCATCGCTCGCGGCGCGAACGACGCGCGCCGGCCATGTCGGCCGGCGCGAATCCAGCATTATCGCATGGAAGGCCCACCGCCGCCGAGCGGCGGAGGGAGCCTCCCCGTCAGCGGTCGCTCGGCACGGTCACGCCGACGAACCGGGTGGAATCCTCGCGCCGGACGAGCAACATCGCGGTGTCGCCCTGCTTGATGCCCTTGACCGCGTCGCGGAACGCCGCGGCGCTGCCGACGCGCTTTTGGTTGACCATGAGGATCACGTCGCCCGCCTGCAGGCCCGCGCTCGCCGCCCCGCCGCCGGTGATCCGGCTGACCACGACACCCTCGCCCGCCTTCAGGCCCAGCTCGGTACGCGCCTGCGCGTCGATGTCCTGCACCGCCATGCCCAGCGCCGCCGCCGAGCCGCCGCCCGCGTCGTCGTCGCCGCCGGCCGCGGCGGCGAGCGCGTTCTTGTCGCGAGGGAGCTCGCCGACCTTCACCTCGACGGTCTGCTTCTTGTGATCGCGCAGGATGTCGACCTTCGCGACCGAGCCCGGCCGGGTGATGCCCACCAGCGGCGGCAGATCCGCCGATTGCGTGATGGGCGTGCCGTTGAACGCGAGGATCACGTCGCCCTGCTTCAGGCCGGCCTTGTCGGCGCCGCTGCCGGGCGTGACCTGCGCGACCAGCGCGCCGTTCGCGTCGGCCAGGTCGAGGTTCTTCACGAACTGGTCGACGGGCTGCACGGTGACGCCGAGCATGCCGCGCGACACGAAGCCCTTTTCCTTGATCTGCTGCACCACGTTCATGGCGACATCGATCGGGATCGAGAACGAAAGGCCCTGGTAGCCGCCCGAGGTGGAGTAGATCTGCGAATTCACGCCGATCACCTGGCCCTGCAGATTGAACAGAGGACCACCCGAATTGCCGCGATTGATCGGCACGTCGGTCTGGATAAAGGAGGTATAGGGCTGATCGCCGCTGCCGAGGTTGCGCCCCACCGCACTGATGATGCCGTGCGTCACCGTGGCGTCGAGGCCGAAGGGCGACCCGATCGCCAGCGCCCACTGGCCACGCTTCACCGCGCGCGAGTCGCCGATGGTGACCGCGGGAAGCGCGGAGCCGTCGATCTTCAGCAGGGCGATGTCGTACTGGGGATCCTTGCCGACGACCTTCGCGGTGAACGTGCGGCGATCCTGCAGCCGGATCTTGACCTCGTCGGCGTCGTCGACGACGTGATCGTTGGTGAGCACGTAGCCATCGGGAGAGATGATGAAGCCCGAACCGAGCGAAGTGGAAGCGCGCGGCTGCATGGGCGCGCCCGGCATGCCGAAGAAACGCCGGAGGAGTTCTTCCTGGTCGTCCTGCTGGCCTCCGGGGCCGCCACGCGCCTTCTTCGCGGCGCCGGTCGTCTTCGCTTCGACGTGGACGACGGCCGGTGCGTTCTTCTCGACGATGCCGGTGAAATCCGGAAACGCCTGCGCCTGCGCGCCAGCCATTGCGACGATGAGCGCACCACCCACGAGTGCGCGTGCATGCCAGAGACCCATCGAACTACTCCTTTTTATCTGGACACTACGTTTCGGACACGGTTGCCCGTACGGCGACGACCGCACGGAAGTTCATGGCAGTGAAAGGCGCCGGCCCGAAGGCCGGCGCGAGGCGTGAATGGCTCAGCGAGCCTGCGGCGCGGCAACCGGCTGGACATAGCGACTACCGTCGGGACGGATCATCAGCATGTAGCCATTGCCTTCCGGCGCGGCGGCGGCCGCTCGCGCACGATGGATCTGGTAAGGCGTGGAGCGCGGCAGGTAAGCCGCCGCGCCGGCGTCGCCGGAGCTGTCGAACGCCGCCTTCTGCGTGAATTGCGACGCCACGTTGCTGCCCATCAGCCACTGCGGCGCGACCGGCGCCGACGCCTGCACCGGCGCGGACGCCAGATCGGTATCGCCAGCGACGACGGTCTGCTGCGCGACATCCGGCGTCGAGCCCGTGCCCGCGGGTTGCGAGAGCATCAGGGCGGCGACCGCGACACTCGCGGCGATGGCGCCGCCGGCCGACCAGTGCAACCAGCGGCGACGGGGCGCGGCGGAAGCGGCGGCGGGCTCGGCGTCGATCGCGGCCATGACGCGGCTGGCGAAGTCGTCGGACGCGAGCAGCGATGGCTCGTGGCGAAGCCCGTCGCGTGCGACGTGGAACCGCGACCACGTGTCGGCGAGGACCGGATCGGCCTCGAGACGACGCAGGAGGAAGCGGATTTCCTCCCGTGACAGCTCTCCGTCCATGCCGGCGGAGAGAATTTCCCGATTGGCTTCGCTCATGGGGTGTAGTCCTCGCGGTCGGACAACAGCGGCCGCAGTTTCTGGTCGATGGCTTCGCGAGCCCTGAAGATACGCGAACGGACGGTACCGATGGGGCAGTCCATGATGGAGGCAATTTCCTCGTAGCTTTTGCCCTCCACCTCGCGCAGGGTAATCGCGGCCCGAAGTTCTTCAGGCAGGGCTTGGACAGTGGAATAGACGGTTTGTTCCACCTGCTCCCGCATCATTTCGCGCTCGGGGGTCGCGCCCTCGTGCATCCGGGTGGCGCCCGGCACATAAACGGCATCTTCCACGTCGATATCACCGGTGGGCGGTCGGCGACCCATGGCGACCAGGTGGTTCTTGGCCGTGTTCACGGCGATCTTGTAGAGCCAGGTGTAGAAGGCGCTTTCCCCGCGGAACGACGCCAGCGCGCGCCAGGCGCGCACGAAGGCCTCCTGGGCGATGTCCTCGCACTCGGTCCGGTCGTGGACATAGCGGGAGATCAGCGCGATGACCTTGTGCTGGTACTTGCGGACAAGCAGGTCGAACGCGCGGCGATCCCCTTGCTGCACGCGTTCTACAAGTGCTTGATCCAGTTCGTTTTCGCCCATCCGGGCCGTCTCCTTAACTCTTTCGGGGCCAGTCGCGGGCGCAGCTGAGACAAGGAATGGCGGCGCAAGTTCATTGCACGGCCTCCCCGTCCCGGTATGGAAACTATGCGTCTCGCCCCGCCCGACCTCAAGGCCGGGCGAGACGCGGCATCAGGCCGGCACGGCCTGCCCTTCGCCGATGACGCGCTCCCGCTCCGCGAGCAGTTTGTCGAAGGCCGGCGTGGGAAGCGGCCGGCAGAACAGGTAGCCCTGCAGTTCGTCGCATCCGTTGGCGCGCAGGAAATGCAGGTGCTGCTCGATTTCGACGCCCTCGGCCACCACGCCGCGTTTCAGGCGGTGGGCCATGTCGATGGTGGCGCGGACGATGGCCTCGTCGTCGGGATCGACGCCGATGTTGCGGACGAAGCTCTGGTCGATCTTGATCCGGTCGGCTGGCAGGCGGCGGAGGTAGTCGAGCGACGCCGCCCCCGTGCCGAAGTCGTCGATCGCGATGCGGCAGCCCATCGCGTGCAGGGCATCCAGTGTCTCGACGAGGTGCGGCACGGTCTTCACGCTGATGCTCTCGGTGACCTCGAGCTCCAGTTGCGAGGCCTCGAGCCCCGTGTCGCGCAAGGCGCTTGCGACCACCGCGGCGAGATTCGGCTGCATCAGCTGCACGGCGGAAAGGTTCACGCCGAGCCGCAGACCCAGGCCGTAGCGGTCTTCCCAGATCTTCGCCTGCGCGCACGCCGTGCGCAGCACCCATTCGCCGATCGGCACGATGAGGCCGCTGGCCTCGGCCAGCGGAATGAAGAACGCGGGGCTGATCATGCCGAGCTCGGGATGCTCCCAGCGCACCAGGGCCTCCATGCCGACGATGTCTTCGCTCGCGGCCTCGACCTGCGGCTGGTAGAAGACCCGCAGCTCGTCGTTGCGCACGGCATGGCGCAGGCGCGCCTTGAGCTCGGCCTGCTGTTGTTGCGCGGTGTCGACGTTCGCCGCGTACACCTGGTAGTTGTTGCGACCGAGGCTCTTCGCCCCGTACATCGCCTCGTCGGCGTGGCGAAGCAGCAGCTCGCCTTCGACGGCGTCGTCCGGGAAAAACGAGATGCCGACGGACACGGTGACCTGCAGCTCGGAACCGTCGTCGAGCGACAACGGAATCTCCATGGCCTGCACCACTTTCTCGGCGATGCGCAGCACGTCGTCGCGCTTGATGATGTGGCGGAGCGTGATGGTGAACTCGTCGCCGGCATAACGCGCGACCGTGTCCGACGCGCGCACGCTCGCACGCAATCGCTTCGCGACCGAGGTCAGCACCTGGTCGCCCACCGAATGACCGAGCGCGTCGTTGATGCTCTTGAAGCGGTCGAGGTCGACCAGCAGCGTGGCGAAACATTCGCCCGTGCGCTCGGCCTCGCGAATCGTGGTGTCCAGACGGTCGTTGAACAGAAGACGGTTGGGCAGGCCGGTCAGCTGGTCGATCAGCCCGCGCTCGCGGCCCTGCTCGCGCGTGCGGCGCAACTCGAGCGCCGACGCGAAGCGCGCCGTCGCAGCACGCAGGGCGGGTGCGAGCACCGCCGCGTCGCCGGATCGACGGCGTCGTCCCGCAAGCAGGGCGCCCAGCACGCAGCGACGCTCGTCGAGCAACGGCAGCCAGGCGTACGACGTCAGCCCAAGCACTTCGACGAGCGGATCGCCCATCGGCAACTCGCCTTCGTCACCCAGATGGGACAGCGCTTCGCCACCGAGGCATATCTTCAGCAGCGGCAGGTCCGCCGCCTCGGGCCATGCCACGGTGCCCGTGCCGTTCCAGATGCGGGCGATCACGTCGGGCCCTCCCTCGCTTTCGGGGAAGGCGGACCACACGGCCACGATGTCGAGATCGAGGGCATCGGCGAGCATCGCGGCGGCTTCGGCCAGGCCTTCGTCGTCGCTCGCGCAGGCGTCGAGCACGGCAAGCAACGCGAGCGCGCGCCCCGCCGTATCCGTCGCGCGCAGATCGCGGAAAGCGACGGCGATACGATGATTCCCCGCATCCACCAGATGACGCACGTCCACCTCGCCGACGATCTCCGTGCCATCGCGCAGGCGCATGGTGCACGGCACGCCGTCGCCGTCCGGCACGGGCCAACCGGCGCCGTCGGCGAGCACGAAAAGTTCGGAAAGGAGGCGCCCCTGCACCGGGCCGTCGCCCTTGCACAGCCGCTCCATCGCCTTCCCGCTCTCGACGATGCAGCCGTCCGGCGTGGAGGCGACCACCCAGGCCGCACCGGCGTCGAAGGCGAAGCGCCAGTCCGGTCCCGTCGCGGGGGGCGACACCACCGGCTCGCGGATCGCGGCGCGAACCCGCTGCGCCAGTTCGGTGCCGATCGCACCCTCGCGCAGCCACGTCGCGGCGCCGTCGGGCGCGACGCCGGGCTCGTCGGCCACCACATGCACCAGCGGAAGCCCCGCATAGACGGGCGAGGCGCGAAGGATGCGCAGGCCCTGCGCGATGTCGGCGCTACCGTCGGCACCGATGACCACGACGTGGAGCGGCGGTGCGTCGGCAAGCAGCGCCTCCAGCTGGATCGCATCGCGCGCGCTGAGCAGCACGAGGTCGCCATCGACGTCGAGGGCATCGAACACGGCCCGGCGCATCTCGCGCCGGCCGGTAAAGATGAGCACGCCTTCGGGAGCGTTCACGGCGGCCATCAGACGATCCAGCGACCGTCGCGCAGCCGCGGCGCCGCGCTCCGCGCCTGCCAGTCGGCATCGACCACGCTGACGTCGCTTTCGAAGGTCGCCAGCAGCGTCGGGCCCGCGCCGAGCAACACCGCACGGCGCACATGGCCGGTCTGCGTCCGCGAAAGTTGCCGTAAAAGCGCACCATCGGTCGCGCTCGGCACACCGGGTGGCATGTCGATGAGGTACACGCCGAAGTGCAGGCTCTGCAGGATGTAGCGGAGGGCGTCGCCGAGACGCTGGCAGCCGGGCACCTTCATCTGCGCGTCGCGCAGGCTCACGAGCCCCTCCGCGTGCCGCCACAGGTACACCGCCTGCCCGGTGCGCCGGGCGACGAGGCGGAACTGCTCGATGAGCAACGCCGGCTCATGGGTCTTCAGCGCCACCAGCGGCCCGGACGCCGACAGGATGCGGTCGAAGACATCGTTTCCTACGTTGTGGTCCATCGGCTATCGGGCAGCTTGGCTGGCGCGCAGTATCCGCCCAATACGGGGCCGTACGCCAGCCACCGCGGCGGGAACGCGAGCCATACGGCCGGGTATCGCAATCGTCCCTGCGGAACGGTATGGTGATGCGCTCATTCGCCACCGTACGACCAGCCATGTTCGAAGGACTCCGATTCAAGCACTGGAAGACCAGCGAAGGTGACGACGGCATCGTCGTCCTCACCCTGGACCGCGAGGGCGCCAGCGCCAACTCGCTGTCCCGCGAGGTGCTCGACGAACTGGACACGCTCGTCGAACGGCTCGCGATCGAAGGCCCGAAGGGCGTCGTCGTCCATTCCGCCAAGCCGATGGGCTTCGCGGTCGGCGCCGACATACGGGAATTCGTGGAATACGCGCAGACCGGCACGGTGCTCGAGAACATCGAGAACGGCCAGCGCGTCTTCGAAAACCTCGCGCGCCTCCCCTTCCCGACCGTCGCCGCGATCCACGGCGCCTGCATGGGCGGCGGCACCGAACTCGCCCTCGCCTGCCGCCTGCGCATCGCGGCCGACGACGACACGACGAAGATCGGCCTCCCCGAAGTCATGCTCGGCATCCATCCGGGCTGGGGCGGCAGCGCCCGTCTGCCGCGCCTGATCGGCGCGCCCGACGCGCTGCCCGCCATGCTCACCGGCAAGCCGTTCAACGCCCGCCGCGCGAAGGCCGTGGGCGTCGTCGATCGCCTCGCGCGTCCC
>Ga0209129_1000341_pt1 | contig 40242 bp, 33 predicted proteins | sample AraplaMF_Col_mMS_FD_184257 | JGI IMG/M metagenome (GOLD analysis project Ga0209129, IMG submission 184257) | Arabidopsis root microbial communities from the University of North Carolina, USA - plate scrape MF_Col_mMS (SPAdes) (version 3) | ecosystem: Host-associated > Plants > Roots > Endosphere... | reverse complement strand
TCTCGTCGCGGTCATGCGAAGGATGATCATAATCCTCAATGCCAAAATGAGAGACTATCGAGCAACGGTGATTGACGCCTAACACCGTTGCTTTTTGTTTGCAGGATTGGAGTTGGCGGTGTCAGAGATCCAGCGCCGACAGCATCAGGAACGTTACAAAAAGGATGAAGTGCGTCATGCCTTCGATGGCGTTGGTCTCACCGTCGTTGAGGTTGATGGCCGCCGCAATCAGCGTAATCGCCACCATCACGGTCTGCACCGGCGTCATCGCCATGATGAACGGTTGGCCGGTGTAAAGGGCAATGGCCTCCATGACCGGAACCGTGAGGATGACGGTCGATAGCGACGCGCCCATGGCGATGTTCACGGTCGCTTGCATGCGGTTTCGCAGCGCCGCGCGAAGGGCCGTCAAGATCTCGGGCGACGCCGAGATCGCTGCGACAACGATGGCGGTCAGGACAACGGGAGCGCCAGAATTCCGCAGGCCTTCCGTCATGAAGGTCGACATGAATTCCGCGAGCAGGCCGATGATGACGACCCCAACCAGGATGGTGGTGATCGACGCGGTCGTGGAGTCTTCGATCGAGTGCTCATCCGGATCGCCTTTCCGCTCGCTGCGAGGATAGGCGTAGCTGAAGAAGTAACTGTGCTGACCGACCTGCATGCGCAGGAAGAGTGCGTAGAGGGCGATCATCGCCAGGATGGTGAAGGCGGAGTAGTAGTGCCACTTTTCCGCCGGCACGAATTCCGGAACGATCATCGAGATACCCATGGCAGTCAGGATCATCACGCCGTAGGTCTTGCCCGAGTTGTCGTTGTACGGCTGCTCGCCGTGCTTCAAGCCGCCGAGCAGCGCGGCGAGGCCGAGTATGCCGTTGATGTCGAGCATCAGGGCTGAATAGATCGTGTCGCGCACGAGCGTCGGAGAGCTTTCGCCGGTCATCATGATCGCGAGGATGATCACTTCCACTGCAACTGCCGACAGCGTCAGGATCATCGTGCCGTAGGGGTCGCCGACCTTGATCGCGAGAATCTCCGCATGGTGGGCGACACGGATTGAGGCAAGGACGATGGTGGCGACGAGCCCGGCAGCGGCGATCAGCGATATCTCACGCCCCATTTCAAGAAATGCATGTTCCGACACATAGGCGATAGCCGCGACGCCTATCGCCAACACCAGGAACGTTTCGTCTTTCAGCCGCGACGCGATTTTCACGGAAAGCTCCGAGTTCGATTCATCCGACAAGTCTAAAACGATGATTTTGCATGGCAAGCTAGTGAGCGGAGGGAGTAAGTTTGCAGTCTTGAGAATTTAATGGAATACTAACGCATCGGTCAGCCGGAAGCATATCGCGGCGCCCTCTCGTTTCCTCCAACGCGGCCCGCGCACTGGATGCCATCCGGTCAGTATTCGAGCGCGAAACAAGAAGAAGAGGAGTGAGAGGCATGGTCAAGGTGGTCTACGAGGTCGTTCCTCACGACGGAGGCTGGGCCTACCGGTTGGGCGGTGTCTACTCCGAAGCATTCCCGACACACTCCGAAGCGCTTGAGGCAGCCCGTATCGTTGCAGCTGAACAGCAGGTTGGCGGTGATTCCGCCGAGATCAGCTGGCAGGATGACAAAGGTAAATGGCATGAGGAGTATGCCGAAGGCGGAGACCGGCCGGAGACTGAGGTTGTCGACGGCACCTGGAAAAGCCATTCCAGCGAAGCCTCGCCGCGCGCATGAGCACAGGGGTCATCATCCATGTGATGATCAACCCCGGCGTTTATGCGCAGTTCCCTTGGTGTAATTCAACAGGCCGTCTACCAGCGCGTCGAACGTGACGCGGTAGCGGCGTGCCGTTTTGATCCCTTCGTGCATGACGACCCACGTGTCGAGGGGTATCCGGAAAAGTTCGGGCAGAACCGGCAACAGATCTGGGTCCTGCGCGGCGATGCCCATCTGGCAGATTCCAATCCCCAGACCCGCACGAATGGCCGAGATTTGCGCGAGCGGGTTGTCGCTCTTGAACGCAAAGACGAGATTGTCTGGCAATGGAAAGCGCGCCATCATGGTCCTGATATAGGCTGTCTGCCGGTCGAAGCCGACGAGGCGATGTCGTGCGAGGTCGGCCATCCCCAGTGGTGCGCCGTGTTGCGCCAGGTAGCGCCGGTGGGCGTGAAAGCCGAGCGGTATCTCTCCGATGCGGCGGCCGATAAGTTGATCCTGGGTCGGCTCTGCCATCCGGACGGCAATATCCGCCTCCCGATTGAGAAGGTCCTCGATCGCGTCGGACGCCGAAAGCTCGATGTTGAGATCGGGATGGGCAGCCATCAGCGGTGCAAGGATGGGAGGCAGTACCTCGACGCCGATGACCTCGCTGGCGCTTATCCGGACGGTGCCGGCAACCTGCTCTCGATGTCCCGAGGCAGTTCGCAGCAGGGCGGCGGATGTCGCTGCGAGCGTTTGGGCATAGGGTTTCAGTTCAAGGGCTGCATCGGTTGGCAAGAGACCGTTCGGCGAGCGGACGAAGAGTTGCGAGCCGATTGAATTCTCGAGCGCATCGATGTGCCGTCCGACGGTCGGCTGCGTCAGGCCGAGGTCACGTGCCGCCGCAGAAAGCGACCCGTGTTCCAGCACAGCCAATAGCGTCCGGTAGAAATGCCAGTCCGGTTCTCTCTTCATGCATTTATGTATATCTGCGACACGAGATTCGTCAATTTCGTTTATCCGAAAATGCCCGCATGATTGGCTCAGTTCAAATTGACGGAGATCATCATGACTGGGCAGAACGGACAGGTTGCTCTGGTACTGGGTGCAACAGGCGGGATCGGAGGGGAGGTCGCTCGGAAGCTCGCCGCGTGCGGTTGGCATGTGAGGGCGCTGAACCGCGATGCAGCGAAGGCTCGCGCGAAAGCGCCCGACTTCGAGTGGGTCCAAGGCGACGCGATGAACGCCGAGGATCTCGTGACCGGGGCGCGCGGCGTCAGCCTTATCATTCATGCTGTCAATCCGCCGGGCTACCGCGATTGGGAAAAGCTCGTTCTCCCGATGCTCGACAACACCATCGCCGCTGCACATTCGGTTGGTGCGCGCATCGTTCTGCCGGGCACGGTCTATAATTTCGGACCGGATGCCTTTCCGGTTCTTCGGGAGGATAGTCCACAGCAGCCCGTGACGATGAAGGGAGCGATCCGCGCCGAAATGGAACGGCGACTGGAGATTGCCTCGCGCAGTGGCGCGCGCGTCATCATCGTTCGGGCCGGCGACTACTTCGGGCCGGGGGCTGCCAACAGCTGGTTTTCGCAAGGCATGGTCACGCCGGGAAAGTCGGTCGAGGCCGTCAAGAACCCGGCCCGGCCGGGTGTCGGACACCAGTGGGCGTACCTGCCCGATGTTGCTGAGACGATGATCCGTCTGGTCGAGCGTGGTGATCGCCTTCCGCCCTTCGCCGTGTATCACATGGATGGCTTCTGGGATGCCGATGGCAGCCAGATGGCCGCTGCAATCAAGCGGGTTGTCGGCAGTAGGATAAAGACGCGGGCCTTCCCGTGGTGGATCGTGCCTCTGGCCGCCCCGTTCGTCACCTTCATGCGCGAGTTGAAGGAAATGCGGTACCTTTGGCGCGAGCCGCTGCGGATGTCGAACGAACGGTTGGTTGCCGAACTCGGCAGCGAGCCTCATACCCCGATCGACGACGCTGTTCGTAGCTCCCTGGTCGCACTCGGGTGTCTGGCGGCTGAGCCGAACGAACTCGAGGCTCGCGCGTCCGCGCAGGCGGTGTATTAGTGTTGTTTTTGCCTGCCTCGGCGAGGCTCCTACGGCGTGCCTATCCCTGCTGTAGTTCGGCAAGCGCAATGCGCGCGACTGCGAGGGGGCTTTGGGCCAGTTCCGTCGATCCGCCGCCCAGAAACCAGGCCGCCGACAAGCCGGAATAGGCGACTATCCATTGCAGCAGCCGTTTCGGCTCTAGGCCAGTTTCGGTCGCGACGATCCGGAGTTGCCTCTGCAGACGGCCCGGGGAAGTGACTGTCGGAAGATCTGGGTTGGCGAAGATGTTGGCGTAGTCGAAGCCACGCTCGCCGATGAGGCCTTTGGGGTCGATTGCCAGCCAGCAGTCCTCGCCGAAATCGAGGATGTTGCTGTGGTGAATGTCGCCGTGCAGGACCACGGGATCGCTGATATTTCCAAGCAGTATTCCAGCGATGTGGTTGCACTCGGCCAGAATGCCGTCATGGGCACGTGCTGCCGGCTCCAGGTCACGAAACCAGCGGGCCAGTGGAATGAGGTCCGGCAAAGGCTGTTCGCGTGGGGCGTGAAGTTCTGCGACGGTGCGGCACATGATGCGGGTCGCCGTATCGTCCGCGCCGTCCATTGCCATTCCCAACAGCGAGCGATGGCCCATTGCACGCTCGAGCAGAACTGCCTCGTTGTCGTGGGCGTAGACTTTCGCTGCCCCGATGCCGCCCCACCATTGCATCAAAGCGCCGCCAGCCCGCTCGGCCTCGTCCTTGGAGATTTTCAACATGGCGGGTTTGCCGTCCCGGAGAACGGGCAGGAGGTGGCTGGAATGAGTGATGATCGGTTCGCCGTCGACGGTCAGTCGCCAGCGCTTGATGAACGACTCGAACATGGCGCCATGTTAGCTAGGCGCTAGAAGAAGAAAATCCCGCCGAATGGCGGGATTCCGTTGGCACTTGATGGTTCAGGCGGCCTTTTCGATCACGGGATAGTCGATGTAACCCTTTGGTCCGCCGCCGTAGAAGGTGGCCTGCACGGGCGTATTCAGTGGCAGGTTCTTTTCCAGACGTCCCACGAGATCCGGATTGGCGATGAATGGCTTTCCGAAAGCGACGAGATCGGCGCGGCCGCTCTCGACGGCATCAATCGCCAGGTCCCGGTCGTAGCCGTTGTTGACCATCCACTTCGCCTTGCCGCCAGCCTTTTCATAGGCCTGGCGCAGAGCCTTATAGTCGAAGGCGGCGTTGGTGCCCTGCTTGAAGTCGCGGTCGCCGCCGGTCTGGCCTTCGATGACGTGAATATAGGCAAGATCATATGTCGCCAGGCCTTCGATGACATGGGTGAAGAGCGCTTGCGGGTTGGAGTCGTAGCTCTCGCCCGAAGGCGTGACAGGCGAAATGCGAATGGCTGTACGGCCTGCGCCGATTTCCTTGGTCACGGCGTCTACCACTTCGAAAGTGAAGCGGGCGCGGTTTTCGATCGAGCCACCATACTGATCGATGCGGTCGTTGACGCCGTCGCGCAGGAACTGGTCGAGCAGGTAGCCATTTGCACCGTGAATTTCCACACCGTCAAAGCCAGCGTCGATCGCGGCGCGCGCGGCTTTGCGGTAATCCTCGATGATGCCCGGGATTTCCGAGGTTTGAAGGGCGCGCGGCTCGGAGGTATCGGCAAAGGCGCCAGTGCCATCGTCATTGACGAGGTACGTCTTGGCCTTGGCGATGCGGTTCGTCGAAGAGACGGGCTTGCCGCCGTTCGGCTGCAGCGTCGTATGCGAGATACGGCCGACATGCCACATCTGCACGACGATCTTGCCTCCTGCTGCGTGGACGGCATCCGTCACTCGCTTCCAGCCGTCGAGCGCTTCCTTCTTGTAAAGCCCGGGAACGTCCGCGTAACCCTGACCCTGATGTGTGATGGCCGTTGCCTCGGTGATGATGAGGCCGGCCGTCGCACGCTGGCGGTAGTATTCGACGTTCAGGTCGTTCGGAACGGCACCCGGCGAGCGGTTGCGCGTCAGCGGCGCCATCACGATATGGTTCTTGATGGCAATGTCGCCAACCTTTGTCGGTTCGAAAAGCTTGCTCATGAGAGTCCTTTCTTGGTGCGGGAGGATCACTCGGCCGAGGCCGAAGATGGGGGAGGAGGTTACGATGCGAGCCCAATTAGGGCCGCAGCCGCATACGCTACAGATCCTTCGAAAGTTGCTTGAGGAAAGCCGCGATGGTCTCCTCATTGCGCTTGTAGAAGATCCACTGGCCAACGCGTCTCGTCGTCACAAGCCCTGCTCTGTTCAGGGTCGCGAGATGCGCTGATACGGTCGACTGAGACAGGCCGCAGCGCTCAAACTGGCTGGCGCAGACGCCCATCTCAAACGGATGTTCCTGTGTGGAGAAATGCTCCTCAGGTTTCTTCAGCCAGTTCAGAATTTCCATCCGGGTCGGATGGGCGATCGCCTTCAGGATCTCGTCTTTTTCCATCGTCGTTCTTCGAATTATAAATCGTCCGTAGACGATATATGGATCGGCAACACTCGATATGCAAGACACGACGGCGTGATTTGCTGCTCTTTCGGATCTGGCTAAATTCTGGGCAAAAAAAGAGGGCCGCCGAAAAATCGGGGCCCTTTAAAGGTGTGAAGGTCAATAAACCTCCAGAGGGGAACAGCTAACGCGGTGGCACTGGGAGAGAAGCCACGAAATGCATCAGCTGAGTGGGATATGCTGCTTCAAGAGGCAGATTGCAATGCATGTTTGCGCATGCCTGCTATGCGCTGCACAATTTTCTGCTGCAATGCGAAAAAATCGGGCAAAAAAAGAGGGCCGCCGAAAGATCGGGGCCCTTATAGGTGTGAAGGTCAAAACCTCCAGAGGGGAACAGCTAATGCGGTGGAACTGGGAGGAAAAGCCACCGTGTGCATCAGCTGTGTGCGATATGGTGCTTTAATGAGCAAACGGCAACCCCAGTTTATGCATGCCAGACATGCGCATATTGCACAGCTTGTATTTCTAGGGTGAGCAACTAGAAGTTCCAGTTGCGTGCCTTGCTGACGATGAAGTCGCGGAAAGCCTTCAGCTTGGCGGCATTTTTCATTTCGTCAGGATAGCAGAAGTACGTATCAAACGACGGAACGTCAGCGTTAATCGGCAGCTGGATGAGGCCAGGATCTCGTCCGACGATGTAGTCGGGCATACAGGCAACGCCCATGCCGAGCAGGCATGCGCGCTTGATCGAGGTCTGGCTGTTGATCTGCAGATGCGGGATGCGCTTGTTGTCGGACGAGCGTCCAGCGACCTCAAGCCAGTTGACATCGAGCAGGTAGCTCGGCGCGGGCTCGCCAAAGGTAATGATACGATGGTTGTCGAGGTCCTCGACCGTCTGCGGCTCGCCATGGCGGTTGATGTAGGAGGGGGCCGCATAGACGTGCATGTGAACGGTGAACAGCTTGCGCTGGATCAAGTCGGATTGCACCGGCTGGCGCAGGCGGATGGCGCAATCCGCGTAGCGCATGTTCACATCCACTTCCTCGTTGTCGAGGATCAACTGGATCTGGACATCCGGGTAGAGCTGCATGAACTCCTGGATCTTGTCGGTCAGCCAACCCTGGCCAAGGCCGACCGTCGTCGTTACGCGCAGCTTTCCGGTCGGCGTTTCCGTCGTCTCGGTTAGCTGCATCTTCACGGTTTCGAGCTTCAGGAGCACGTCGTGGGCGGTGCGATAAAGCAGTTCGCCCTGTTCCGTCAGAATCAGACCGCGCGCATGGCGGTGAAAGAGCTTTGTGCCGACATCCTGCTCGAGTGCGCTGACCTGACGGCTGATCGCGGACTGGGACAGATGCAGTTTATCCGCCGCATGCGTGAACGAACCCGCTTCGGCAGCTGCGTGAAAGATACGCAGCTTGTCCCAATCCAATGGCATTCCCCCACCCCTCATAGCCGGTCCTACTCTGCGGCCACGGCGACGGGCATATGGCCCGTCAGATATCGTTCGGCTTCGAGAGCTGCCATGCATCCCAAGCCGGCGGCGGTGATCGCCTGGCGGAACGTGTCGTCGGTCACGTCACCAGCGGCATAAACGCCTTCGAGGCTGGTCGCCGTCGAATCCGGTGCGGTCCAGAGATAGCCATTATCCTTCAGCTTCAGCTTGCCCTTGAAGAGCTCGGTTGCCGGGGCGTGTCCAATAGCAACAAAGACGCCGTCGACCGCAACCTCGGTGATCGCACCCGTGCGCGTGTCGCGCAGGCGAGCGCCCGTAACGGACGGCGGCATCGGCGGCTTGGCCGGCGTGCCGGTGATTTCAGCGACCTCGGTGTTCCAGAGGACCTTGATGTTCTCCTTCGAGAACAGCCGTTCCTGGAGGATTTTCTCCGAACGGAAGCTGTCGCGGCGGTGAACGACCGTCACCGACTTCGCGATGTTGGAGAGGTATAGCGCTTCCTCCACGGCACTGTTGCCGCCGCCGACGACGATGACGTCCTTGTTTCGGTAGAAGAAACCGTCGCAGGTCGCGCAGGCCGAGACGCCGAAGCCCTGGAAATGCTGCTCGCTCTCGATGCCCAGCCACTTTGCCTTGGCGCCGGTCGCGATGATCAGGGTATCGGCGGTCCAGACTTGGCCGCTGTCGGTGCGGGCCACGAACGGGCGCTGGTTCATCTCGACTTCGGTGACGATGTCGTTGACGATTTCGGCGCCGACATGCTTTGCCTGCTGCAGCATCTGATCCATCAGCCAAGGTCCCTGGATGGGATCGGCAAAGCCCGGATAATTCTCCACATCCGTGGTGATCATCAGCTGTCCGCCTTGCTCCATGCCGGCGATCAGCACTGGCTTCAGCATTGCACGGGCTGCATAGACGGCAGCCGTGTAGCCGGCAGGGCCGGAGCCGATAATGAGCACCTTGGTGTGGCGGGCGGACATGGGTATTTCCTTTCGACTGTCGGGAGAGCGGCGGCTAAGAGGCGAATGAGGCCGTTTCGCGATCCATTCGCCATTTATGAACGTCCAGTGCTTTTATTCAAGGGCAGCCCTGCGTTACCAACAAGGCTTTCTCGGCGCGCTGTGCAACAATCCATCGCCGTGTTGAAACTTTCTTGCGAATTCCGTCGCTTTATATAGAAGCTGGCGACCAGGAATTAAAGGAAGGGCAGGATTGTGCTTCGCGCCGAACTCGATGCCATCGATATAAAGATACTGCGTGAGCTGCAGGCAGACGGACGTATGACCAATGTCGAGCTCGCCGACCGCGTCGGGATTTCGGCGCCCCCGTGCCTGCGTCGCGTGCGGAAGCTCGAAGAGACTGGCGTCATCGAAGGCTATCACGCGATGTTGAACAGCCCGAAGCTCGGCTTCGACCTTGTCGCCTTCTGCATGGTCGGCCTCAAGCATCAGTCGGAAGCCAACCTCAAGGCTTTTGCCGCCGCCACTACGCAGTGGCCTCTCGTGCGGCAGGCCTGGATGGTTTCCGGGGATAGCGATTTCCTTCTGCACTGTGTTGCAGAGAACCTGACGCGCTTCCAGGATTTCGTTATCGAGGTACTGACGGCGAATGAGCATGTGGATACCGTGCGGACGATGCTGACGATCCGACAGGTCAAGCGGGTGGGCCTGGTCGAAGTCTGAGCGGCCAAGAGAAGCAGCAATGCTCTATGAATGAAACGGCTTATGCCGTAGTGAAGGCGCTTTGCTAGCTCTGCCGCGGAAAAAGACACGAAGATCATTCCAATGACCAAATTGCCCATTTCCGCGTTCATCATTTGCTTGAACGAAGAAGCGTATCTCGGCAATTGCATCGAGAGCCTGGATAAGTGCGCGGAGATTGTGGTCGTTGACTCCGGTTCGACGGACGGGACGATTGCTCTGCTGGAGTCCTATATCGAGAATGGCTGGCCGATCCGGGTGTTTCACGAGAATTGGCGCGGTTACGCAGGGCAGAAGCAATTCGCACTCGATCAGTGTACGCAGCCTTGGCGCTTGAATATCGATTCCGATGAACGGCTCGATGCACCCCTGCGGAAGCTTTTGCCGGAGCTCATTGCCGCTTCCGAGGATATTGTCGGGTGGCGGCTGGCGCGTCGCCCCTATCTGGTCGGTTACGGCTACACCCCTGTGCATGTGCACGAGCGCAGGAACCTGCGGCTGATCCGCAAGGGCAGGGGCGCATATGATCTCACGCAAGCTGTTCATGAAGGCATAGTGCCGACGGGGCGTGTCGAGGACGCAAAGTCCGGCAGCCTTCTTCATTACCGGCCACTGATCATCGATGATCAGATCCTCAAGGAAAACAAGTATTCGACCCTGAAGGCCGATCAGCACTTCGCCTTAGGCGAGGGGACGACCTTCCTCAGACTGATTTTCAGCCCGGTGCTCTATTTCTGGCGCCTTTATTTTCATAACGGTCTATGGCGTTGCGGGCCGTCGGGCTTCATAGAAGCTATGACAGGTGCTGTGTACGCCTTTCTGACGCAGGCGAAGCTGTATCAGCGTAAGGCAGCCGAGCGGCATCCGAATTTTGATGATGCGGGAAGGCACTAAGGTCCAAAGGTTCAATCATGAAAGTGATGCATTATCATTTCGGCAAGGATGGCGGTGCTGAGCGTTTCTTTGTTCATCTGGTCAACGCCCTGGCACGCCGGGGCGTCGAGCAAACCGCGGTCATCCGTCCGAACCGGCTATGGCGGAAGGACATCGAGCAGTCGTCGCGCATCATCGAAAGCAAGTTTCGAAATCTCTCACCCGACAGGATCCTATTGCCTTTGCGGGTCAAACACATGGCGCGTATGGAGAAGCCCGATGCGCTGTTTTCTTGGGCGACCCGTGGCAGCCGACTGATGCCGAACTATAAGGGATGTATCAAGCTCTCCCGTCTTGGGGATTACCCGACAAACCTCAGCTACTTTAAAAACTCCGACATTCTCGTTTGCAATACGCCTGGTATCGGCGAGCATGTGCGTAATAAGCTGGGCTGGACACGCGGCGTCGAGGTGATCTCGAACTTCACGAATACTGAACAAGTGGCGCCCGTCGATCGCGCGTCGCTGAACACGCCGGTTGATGCGCCCGTCGTGATGTCGATGGGCCGTTTCGTACCACGCAAGGAATTTGCCTTGCTGACGGCGGCGGTGGCGAAGCTGCCTGATGTCTATTTGTGGCTTGCGGGCGAAGGCGAAGAATTGGAGAACGTCAAGAAGGTCGCAGCGGACCTTGGCGTTATGGACCGCGTACGTTTTCTCGGTTGGCAGAAGGATACGCGGCCGTTCGTCGCCGCTGCCGATATTTTCGTGATGCCGTCAAAGCACGAGCCGCTTGGCAATGTCATTCTAGAGGCCTGGGCGCAGGGCAAGCCTGTTGTCTCCAGCCGCTCCGAGGGACCCTCGTGGTTCATGCGTGACTGTGACAATGGGCTACTGGTTGACATCGGCGATGCCGATGGTTTCTCGCACGCCATCGAACGGCTGATCAACGATCCGGTACTGGCCGCGAAGGTTGCTGCGGGGGGGCGGGAGACGCTGATGAAGCAGTTCTCCGAAGACGCAGTTGCCAACGCCTATCTCGAGCTTTTCAAGCGCAAGCCTTGATGTCGTCGCTTAAAGCGACCGATAAATGGCGCCAAGCTTCCGTGCTTCGCCTTCGATACTGAAGGTATTCATCGCATGAGTTCGGGAGCGGGCCGATGCCTGCTGTCGGCGGCTTTCGTCATCCATGAAGAGACTGGACGCTTGAACCATTGTACCGAGATCGTCGCGCGGGACGATGAGGCCGGTTTCGTTGGCGCCCGTTACCAGCAGTTCAGGAAACGCACCGACGTCGGTAGCGACCACGGGGACCGCCGTTGCCATCGCTTCGAGCGGTGTCAGACCAAAGCCTTCCCAGCGCTGTGGAGCAATGAAGAGGTCGAGCGTCCGATACCAGTCATTGATATTGGTGTGCTCGCCGACGAATAGAATGCGATCGGCCAGGCCTGCGGCTGCAGCGCGCGCCTTCAGCTCCTTCTCGAACTCGACGTGCTGGGATGTTGCACGTCCGGCAATAACGGCGATCCAGTCCGGTCGGGTCGGCAGCAGGCGGATCATGCTGTCGACAAAAAGATCCGTGCCCTTCTGGTGACGAACGCGACCGAAACAGCCGGCGATCCTCTTCGTGGCGTCAAGACCAAGCAGCTGTTTGGCTGTCGCCTTGTCTTCCGCCGGAGAGAAGCGGGCCGTGTCTATTCCGTGCAGAACAACGGTGTTCGGCACTTCCAGATAGTTTGCCGTCTTGCCGCTGGTCGCGATCACGGCGTCCATTCTGGAGATCAGCCATTTCGTCCAGCCGGTGTGGCGGCGCTGAGAGGCCGACGTGAAGACAATCTTCAGGGGCATGCGCAGGACATCGCGCATGAGAATGGCCGGCAGCATCTCGATGTTGCGGCGGGCGTGCCATATGCGGAAGGGCCGACAGCGCGGCGCGCGCCAAAGCTTCGGCAGGTCGCGAAAGCGAATGTGCGGCAGAGATGCTGGAAGGCCCGGGCCGAGGGTCGCAATCTTCTCGCCGAGTACGCGCTGGACCGGGATCAGCTGAATGATGGTGGAGGTGACGCCGGAGAGCCGTTTTTTGAAGTTCGGCGCAATAATCTCGACGTCACTAACATTGACGATAGCCGGTTGGCCGCGACCTTCCACGGATCAATCAGCCCCAGGAAATGGAAAGGACTTCGTAGGCCTTGGAGCCGCCGGGTGCGTTGACTTCGATCGAGTCGCCGACTTCCTTGCCGATCAGCGCGCGAGCGATCGGCGACGAGATGGAGATCCGGCCGGCCTTAACATCGGCTTCCTGATCGCCGACGATCTGATAGGTCTTTTCTTCTTCGGTGTCCTCGTCGACGAGCTTCACCTTCGCGCCGAACTTGATCTTGTCACCGGACATCTTCGACAGGTCGATGACCTCCGCGCGTGCGGTCAGGTCTTCAAGCTCGCTGATGCGGCCTTCGTTGTGGCTCTGCGCTTCCTTGGCCGCATGGTATTCGGCGTTTTCCGAGAGGTCACCATGGGCACGGGCTTCGGCGATTGCCTCGATGATGCGGGGGCGCTCCTCCTGCTGACGCCAGCGCAGTTCTTCCTGCAGCTTGACGAAACCACCCTGCGTCATCGGTACCTTATCAACCATTTTTCTGTCCTTCACTCCCCGTGTCCGCTTAGCCGCAGACACAAAAGAAAACAGGTCCCGAAGGGGAACTTCGGAACCGTGTAACAATCCTAACTGTTGTGGTTATAGCAGATCGCCACCGCTGATTTCCATAAAATTCGTATCGCTACCCGGAGGCGCTCCGTTACGACCGCAAACCTGAGCAATATTGACTTTGAGGTGGACGGTTCGCTGAGAACGCCTCTGAAGGACTGACTGGCAATTCTCTCGATGGCGCAAAAAATGATGCATATTTCGCCGTTCCCTCGGGATCGCAAAGCGTGATTCGACCGTTGGTACAGGCTCCAATGGGCTGAGGCGTCTTTGTTGGCTCTATCGCCGTCAGGAAGAACGCCGGCCGAGATACTGCCCGCATCGGCGCTGCATTGGCGTCTTTGGGTTGAATCTGTAAGCTGTACGATCGTCTTGGGCGTAGGGCTTGTTGGCGCAGGAGGGGAAGATGGGCGACAACTACATCATCAGTGCCAGAAAGCGAACGGGTGATGCATTGATCGCGGAACCCGGGCCGATCAAGTTCCTGAAGGTGCCTGATGTGCTCGACAGCTACGATGCGCGCCAGGCAGTATCCAGTGCGAAGGATTGGGTCGCCGAGGTGCAGGGGCTCGCGGATGGCGACGAGAATCCGAATTCGATCGGTCCGCGGGGCGATGTGCTTATTTTTGTGCATGGCTACAACAATGACATTCCGACCGTTCTAAAGCGCATCAGGCAGTTGCGTTCATTGGCGGCGATGTGTCCACGGATAGCCTGTCGCTTGCGAGCGACTGGAATCAGCCGATGTTCCGCCGGATCATGCGGCTCACCAACTACTCCAATCCTTTCGATTCCGTCCTTGCCGTATCCAACGCGAAGAGGCTCGGCGTTGCGCCGCGTGTCGGTCGCGTTGGGCTGCCGGCGTTGGTCAACGCTAAAGCGGTCGACGTCAATTGCGGTGAGTATTTCAATACGGTCGATCCAGCTTCGCAGCCCCAGATTGGTTCATGGACCCACTCATGGCATATCGGCAATCGGGTTTTCGCCCGCGACCTTGCGATGACTCTGGAAGGCGCTATCGATCGTCACGCCATTCCGACGCGGCGTGAAGAAGGCGGAAAGCTGATTTTGCAGGATCGGCGGCGACCGGCCTTTCAGAATGCCTGGAACGTCAAGGCGGACGCGCAGGATGCAAGGGCGCGAATCTAACGGCTCCGACGCCTCGAGAGCGGACCGGCGCGGATGGCGCGCCGGTCCAATTCTTTATTAGAAGTAGCTTTGCAGCGGACGAACTTCGAGGTTGCCAGCCCGCAGCGCCTTGATCGCCTGGGCGGCCGCCTCGGCGCCGGCCATCGTGGTGTAGTAGGGGACCTTCTGCATCAGCGTTGCGCGGCGCAGCGACTTGGAGTCGGAGATCGCCTTGTTGCCGTCCGTCGTATTGATCACGAGCTGGACCTGGCGGTTGCGGATCGCATCTTCGATGTGTGGGCGACCTTCCAGGACCTTGTTGATCTTCGTAGCCGCGATGCCGTTCTCAGCCAGGAAGCGCTGCGTGCCCCCGGTTGCCAGAACCTTGAAGCCTTCGCCGACGAGAACGCGGATGGCCGGCAGAACGCGCGGCTTGTCCTCGTCGCGGACCGATACGAAGACCGTTCCGTCACGCGGCAGTTCAACGCCGGCGCCGAGCTGCGACTTCGCAAACGCCAGCGCGAAATCGGTGTCGAGGCCGATGACTTCGCCGGTCGAGCGCATTTCCGGGCCGAGCAGTGTGTCGACGCCGGGGAAGCGGGCAAACGGGAAGACGGCTTCCTTGACGGCGATATGCTTGAGGTTGCGCGGATCCGGCTTCTGGCCGTAGGTCGAGAACAGCGCGTCGAGCTTCTCGCCGGCCATGGCGCGGGCGGCGATCTTGGCGATTGGGGCGCCGATGGTCTTGGCGACGAAGGGAACGGTACGTGAGGCGCGCGGGTTCACTTCCAGCACGTAGACGGTGCCGTCCTTGATGGCGAACTGTACGTTCATCAGACCAACGACGTTCAGCGCCTTGGCCATCGACTTTGCCTGACGCTCGAGCTCGTCGATCATCTCGTTCGAAAGGGTGCGCGGCGGCAGTGAGCAGGCGCTATCGCCCGAATGGATGCCAGCTTCCTCGATGTGTTCCATGATGCCGGCGATGAAGGCGTCGTTGCCGTCGGAGAGGCAGTCGACGTCGACTTCGATGGCGTTCGAGAGATAGCTGTCAAACAGCAGCGGGTTCTTACCGAGCAGGGTGTTGATCTGGCCGGTCTTGTCGTTCGGGTAGCGCTGCTTGATGTCTTCGGGCACCAGTTCCGGCACGGTGTCGAGCAGGTAGGTCTGCAGCTGGCCTTCCGAATGCAGGATCTGCATGGCGCGGCCGCCGAGAACGTAGGACGGGCGCACGACCAGCGGGAAGCCGATCTCGGTGGCGACCAGGCGAGCCTGTTCGACCGAGTAGGCGATGCCGTTGTTCGGCTGGGTCAGGTCGAGCTTGATCAGGAGCTTCTGGAAGCGGTCGCGGTCTTCGGCAAGGTCGATCATGTCGGGCGCAGTGCCGAGGATCGGGATGCCGTTCTTCTCAAGCGCTTCCGCAAGCTTCAGCGGGGTCTGGCCGCCGAACTGGACGATGACGCCGACGACTTCGCCCTTTTCCTGCTCCGCGCGGAGGATCTCGATCACGTCTTCAGCCGTGAGCGGCTCGAAATAGAGGCGATCCGACGTATCGTAGTCGGTCGAGACCGTTTCCGGGTTGCAGTTGATCATGATAGCTTCGTAGCCGGCGTCACGCAGCGCGAAGGCGGCATGGCAGCAGCAGTAGTCAAACTCGATGCCCTGGCCGATACGGTTCGGACCACCGCCGAGGATGACGACCTTCTTGGCGGCCGAGACTTCGGCTTCAGAGCGCAGTTCACCGACAAAAGGCCTTTCGTAGGTCGAGTACATGTAGGCGGTCGGCGAGGCGAACTCGGCAGCGCAGGTATCGATGCGCTTGAAGACCGGGCGGACGTTCAGGCTGTTGCGCAGCTCGGCGACTTCCTTCGGGCGCTTGCCCGTCAGCGTGGCGAGGCGGGCGTCGGAGAAGCCCATTGCCTTCAGCGTGCGCAGGTTCGTGGCGTCTGTCGGCAGGCCATGCTCGCGGATGCGGGCTTCCATATCGACGATCGCCTTGAACTGGGCGATGAACCACGGGTCGATCTTGCAGCCCTCGTGAACCTCTTCGGGGCTCATGCCCTGGCGAAGCGCCTGTGCCACCATGCGCAGGCGATCCGGCGTCGGTGTGCCGATCGCGGCGCGGATGGCGTTCTGGCTGGATTCGCCTTCTTCAACACCGGGGATTTCGATTTCATCGAGGCCGGTCAGGCCGGTTTCGAGGCCGCGCAGCGCCTTCTGCAACGATTCGGCGAAGGTGCGGCCGATCGCCATGACTTCACCGACCGACTTCATGGCGGTGGTGAGAACCGGCGAGGCGCCCGGGAACTTCTCGAAGGCGAAACGCGGGATCTTGGTGACGACGTAGTCGATCGACGGTTCGAAGGAGGCGGGCGTCGCGCCGCCGGTGATGTCGTTGTCGAGCTCGTCGAGCGTGTAGCCGATGGCGAGCTTGGCGGCGACCTTGGCAATCGGGAAGCCGGTGGCCTTCGAGGCAAGCGCCGACGAACGCGAGACGCGCGGGTTCATTTCGATGACGACGAGGCGGCCGTCCTTCGGGTTGACGGCGAACTGGACGTTCGAGCCGCCGGTTTCCACGCCAATCTCGCGCAGGACCGCGATCGAGGCGTTGCGCATCATCTGGTATTCCTTGTCGGTCAGCGTCAAAGCCGGCGCGACGGTGATCGAGTCGCCCGTGTGGACGCCCATCGGGTCGATGTTTTCGATCGAGCAGATGATGATGCAGTTGTCCGCCTTGTCGCGGACGACTTCCATTTCGTATTCCTTCCAGCCGAGAACCGATTCCTCGATCAGAACTTCGGTCGTCGGGGAGGCATCGAGGCCACCGCCGATGATTTCGAAGAACTCCGAGCGGTTGTAGGCAATGCCGCCGCCGGTGCCGCCCATAGTGAAGGAGGGGCGGATGATGGCGGGCAGGCCGACGACGTCGATCGCCTGGGCGGCAATCGCCATGGCGTGGCTGATGTAGCGCTGCTTGCGGTCGGTCTCGCCGAGGTTCCACTGGTTTTCCAGTTCGTCGAGCGCCTTGTCGAGTTCGGCGCCGGAGAGGCTTTCCTTCAGCTTGTTGCGCTCGGCTTCATGCGTCTTGCGGTCGGCATCCTTGATGTCGGTGGCGTTGGCGAGCATCGAGCGCGGGGTTTCGAGGCCGATCTTTTCCATCGCCTCGCGGAACAGGGCGCGGTCTTCGGCCTTGTCGATAGCGGCGGGCTTGGCGCCGATCATTTCGACATTGTAGCGGTCCAGGACGCCCATTCTCTTCAGGGAAAGCGCGGTGTTGAGCGCGGTCTGGCCGCCCATGGTCGGCAGCAGCGCGTCGGGGCGCTCCTTGGCGATGATCTTGGCGACGACTTCGGGGGTGATCGGCTCGACGTAGGTGGCGTCGGCGAGGCCCGGGTCGGTCATGATCGTTGCCGGGTTGGAGTTGACGAGGATGACGCGGTAGCCTTCCTCCTTCAGCGCCTTGCAGGCCTGGGTGCCGGAGTAGTCGAATTCGCAAGCCTGGCCAATGACGATCGGTCCTGCGCCGATGATGAGGATCGATTTGATATCTTGGCGCTTCGGCATGGGCGTTTTCCGTTTCCTAGCTGCGCAGAAAGCCGGCCAGGGTGGGAGGCACCGGCCGGGTCGCGCATATGATGGTCTTTTCAGGCTAGAAGCGGCTTATAGGCAAATGTATTTGTAAACGGAACCCCATAATTTGCGGAATCGACAGGAATTGGCAGCTCTTGTGAGAGCCTAGTCGATGCCCGGTACGACAAGTGCCCGGATCTCGCCTTTCCGGGCGGGATTGGAGATCGCTTCCACGCCCTCCTTGAAACCGATCCGGCGGGAGATTAGTGGCTCGACTTGGATCGTTCCCGACGCGATCAGTTCGGCCGCCCGCAGGTGAGTGAACGGGTTGATAAATGAGCTTACCAGCTTGATCTCTCGGAAGAGGAGATCGAACGGCTCGATTGCGACCTTCACACCCTGCGGCATGACTCCGAGGATCACGACCGTGCCGCCGCGCCGCGCAAGCCCAGGTGCCTGTTCGATCGTTTCCGCTACGCCCGCGCATTCGATGACGACATCGGCGCCTCCCGGCAACAAACCGTCGTGCGCGGTCAAGCGGGACACGATATCGCCGACCGAGGGATCCGCATTCGCGGTCGCTCCCAGCCTTTCGGCGACCCTCCGCTTCTCTTCGCTGCGGGTAACGAGAACAACCTTTGTCGCTCCCGCCAGGCGGGCCAACTGGACGACCAGCAAGCCGATCACGCCGCCGCCAAGGACGACAACCGACGAGCCCGTTCGGATTTCCGCAAGGTCGACACCGTGGATGCAGCAGGCGAGAGGTTCGCAGAAGGCGCCATGCAGAGGCGGCAGTGCCAAGGGCAGCTCGAAAGCCTGCTGCTGCGGGATGCAGACATATTCCGCAAAGCCACCGTCGCGATGGATGCCGGTCGCCTGCAGGTTATGGCAGAGATTGACGCGGCCGCGCTGGCATTCTGGACACTGACCGCATGCGATATTCGGATCGCCGGTGACGCGCATGCCTTCGCGAAAGCCGCTCACGCCATCGCCCACTCTTTCGATGATGCCGCAGAACTCATGGCCGAGCGTAACGGGCGGCTTGGAAGGAAACTCTCCGAGGAACAGATGCCGGTCGGTGCCGCAAATGCCACAAGCCTCCACACGAACCAGCAACTCGCCAACACCCGGGTCGGGACGCTCTACCTCGCGCAGAGCCAGCTTGCCCGTCGCTTCGAGCCGAAGTGCCTTCATGTCTCTCCTCCTCAGACTTCTTTCTCGCAAGGAGGCCCGAATGTCGATGTCTCGTCAAGCTGGTCCACAGTGGTGTACGGGTTCTCTCAGGTTAACTGGAATTTCCCGATCATCGAGATATATACCTACCGATCGAAGGTTTAGCCCAGGGGAACCGTCATGGAGTGGAAAGGCCGGCGTCAGTCCGACAACATCGAGGATCGTCGTGGCGATCCTTCCATGGGCGGATTGGGCAGAGGTGGAGGCTTCGGCTTTCCTACCGGCGGCGGCATGGGCCGGCGCGGCGGCGGCCTGAGCATCGGCACCATCATCTTTCTTGTTGTCATCTATTTTATCCTCAAGGCCATGGGCATAGACCTGCTGCAGGTTATGGATGGCGGCATGACGACCAACGGCCCCGGCTATGAGCAAAGCGAATCGGGAAGTCAGACACCTGCCAACGATGAAATGACCGCATTCGTTCGTACCGTTCTTGCCGAGACCGAGGACACGTGGAACGGGATCTTCCAGTCCCTTGGTCGTCAGTACGAAGAGCCTCGCCTCGTTCTCTTTTCCGGACAGACGCAGTCTGCCTGCGGCTTTGCCTCAGCGGCGACCGGTCCTTTCTACTGCCCGAGCGACCACAAGGTCTATCTCGACACGGCCTTCTTCAACCAGCTCAGCCGCCAGTTCGGCGCCTCCGGCGATTTCGCCGAAGCCTACGTCGTTGCGCATGAAGTCGGCCATCATGTTCAGAACTTGCTGGGCATCCTGCCGAAATTCAACGAGGCGCGTCAGCGGATGAGCGAGGCGGAGGCCAACAAGATGTCCGTCCGCGTTGAACTGCAGGCCGACTGCTTCGCCGGCATCTGGGGCAAATTTACCGATCAGAAGGGCATTCTCGAAGCCGGCGATCTGGAGGAGGCGCTGAACGCAGCCCAGCAGATTGGCGACGACAGGCTGCAGAAGCGCAGCCAGGGCTACGTCGTGCCCGAGAGTTTCAACCACGGCACTTCGGAGCAGCGGGCGCGTTGGTTCAAGCGTGGCTTCGACAGCGGGCAGTTGTCGGCCTGCGATACCTTCTCAGGCCCCGTGTGATTTGAGACAGCCTCTCCTTATGTGGAGAGGCTGGCCAGCATCACTTTTCACTGTCCATATGTCTGATCTGTGCGTCAGGGTAGCGTGCACCCGCCGCGGCGTCCTTCGGCACGGCGCGTTCGATGGCCGCCATATCCTCGGTGGACAATTGCACAGCGCGCGAACCGAGCGCTTCGGTAAGCTGGTCACGTCGGCGCGCGCCGACGAGGGGCACGATGTCCTGCCCGCGGGCCGCCACCCAGGCGATGGCGATCTGAGCGACAGATACCCGCTTCTCGTCCGCGATCTTTCGCAGTTCCTCGACGAGCGCGAGGTTCTGATCGATGTTGCTGTCCTGGAAGCGCGGGCTCATGCCGCGGAAATCACCGGAGCCGGTTGCCTGTCCCTTATGCCAATGTCCGCTGATCAGGCCGCGGGAGAGAACACCGTAGGCGGTGATTGAAATCCCGAGCTCACGGCAGGTTGGCAGGATCTGGTTCTCGATGCCGCGCGAGATCAGTGAATACTCGATCTGCAGATCGCAAATCGGATGGGCGCTGGCTGCGCGGCGTATGGTATCTGCGCCGACTTCCGAAAGGCCGACATGCCTGACGTACCCTGCCTTGATCATGTCACCGATCGTGCCCACCGTTTCCTCGATGGGAACGTTGGGATCCAGGCGGGCGGGGCGGTAGATGTCGATGTAGTCGACGTCGAGACGCTTCAGCGTGTAGGCGAGGAAGTTCTTGATCGCGGCGGGCCGGGAGTCGTAGCCGCTCCAGTTGCCGGCTGGATCGCGCAGGGCGCCGAACTTGACGCTGATGACGACGTCGTCCCGCTTGCGGCCCTTCAACGCTTCGCCGATCAGCATCTCGTTGTGGCCCATGCCGTAGAAGTCGCCGGTGTCGAGCAGGTTGATGCCGACGTCGAGAGCAGCATGAATCGTGGCAATGCTCTCGCTGCGGTCGGATGGCCCGTACATGCCGGACATGCCCATGCAGCCGAGGCCGATGGCCGATACCATTGGGCCGGTTTCTCCCAAACGATGCTTTTCCATTTCGTTCTCCTTCGTCACGCCGATGTTGATCGCCGGGAATAGTTTTATCGCGCCCGGCCTCGTGCGATAATCCATATGAATGCGAACGAGCTGTACGGGGAAATGCACAATGGAAGACCTTCCTCTCAATGATCTGGATGCCTTCACGGCCATTGCAAGGGAGCGCAGCTTTCGCGCCGCTGCCCGCAAGCGCGGTGTCTCCGCTTCTTCACTGAGCGACTCGCTGCGGCGGCTGGAGGAGCATGTCGGTGTTCGCCTGCTCAACCGGACGACCCGCAGCGTCACGCCGACGGAGGCTGGGGAGCGGCTGCTCCAACGCCTGACACCTGCGCTTAGCGAAATCTCCTTGGCGCTCCAGCAACTCGACGTTTTCCGTGATAGCCCGAGCGGAACCCTCCGCCTCAACGTGCCGATCATCGCCACGCGGCTTTTCCTGCCTGATCTCGCCAGCCGTTTTCTGAAGCGTTACCCGCGGATCTCGCTCGAGATCGTCGGAGAGGATACGTTCGTCGATGTGCTCGCAGCCGGGTATGACGCCGGCATCCGCTATGACGAGCGGCTTGAGCGCGACATGATCGCAGTGCCGATCGGGCCGCGCCGTCAAAGATATGTCACGGCGGCCGCGCCTGACTACCTCGAGCGCCGCGGTATCCCTGGTCACCCGCGCGACCTGCTCGAGCATGAGTGTGTCAGGCATCGTTTCCTCAGCGGAGCTGCGTTGCCCTGGGAGTTCGAGCGGGCAGACGAGACTCTAGTGATTACGCCGAAGGGGCCGATCATCGCCAACACGATCGAAATGCAAGTCTCGGCTGCGGTCACCGGGCTCGGCATCATCAGGACCTTCGAGGAGGTTCTGATGCCCGCCATCGAGAGGGGAGAATTGGTGCCGATCCTCGATGATTGGGTGACGGAATTCTCAGGTCCGTTTCTCTACTATGCGAGCCGTAAACACATGCCGCCTGCGCTTCGGGCGTTCGTCGACTTCGTCAAAGGCGAACCGCGGAAAGAGGGGTAGAATCCCCGTTTGTTCCGGTTCTCGATCAACTTAACTCGTGAGCCTATCAAAAGATTTGAAATGTTCACGGATTGTTTCGCTAATATACGTGAGCTATGTAACAAATGCCGGCGACGAGATCGTCTTTTCAGAAATAGCCTGCTGTAGAGATGCCTCATGCTTGATCCGAAATTCGTTCGTCGCGGCTTGTTCCTTGTCTTCATGATCCTGTTTCTCGACGTGATCGGGATCGCGATCATCATGCCTGTGCTGCCCGCTTATCTTGAGCAATTGACCGGTGGGTCCGTGAGCGATGCAGCTCTCGATGGTGGCTGGCTGCTTGTCGTCTATGCGGTCATGCAGTTCCTGTTTGCGCCGTTCCTGGGCAATCTCAGCGACCGCTTCGGGCGGCGCCCCATTCTGCTTCTGTCGGTGCTGACCTTTGCGATCGACAACTTCATCTGCGCAGTGGCGACGAGCTTCTGGATGCTTTTTATCGGTCGTGCGCTGGCTGGCTTCAGCGGCGGCAGCTTTGCGACCTGTTCCGCCTACATCGCCGACATCAGCAATGATGACAATCGGGCCAAGAATTTCGGCCTGATCGGCATTGCGTTTGGCGTCGGTTTCACGATCGGCCCTGTCATCGGCGGCTTCCTCGGCGAGTTCGGCCCCCGAGTACCGTTTTTTGGGGCAGCGGCGCTCTCGTTCCTCAATTTCGTTGCCGCCTATTTCATGCTTCCCGAGACATTGGAGGCAAAGAATCGTCGGACGTTTGAGTGGAAGCGTGCCAATCCTCTTGGCGCGCTGAAGCAGATGCGAAACTACCCCGGCATTGGGTCAATCTGTGCGGTCATGTTCCTTTTCTGGCTGGCGCATGCCGTCTATCCGGCGGTCTGGGCCTTCGTATCGACTTTCCGTTATGGCTGGAGCGAGGGCCAGATCGGCCTGTCTCTCGGCATCTACGGCATCGGCGCAGCCTTTGTCATGGGCGTCATTCTGCCGAAGATCGTGCCGGTACTCGGCGAGTGGAAGACAGCAGTGCTGGGCTTGTGTTTTTCCGTCGTCGGACTGACGGGTTACGCCTTCGCCTGGGAGGGCTGGATGGTCTACACGATCATCGTGCTGACGGTGATGGAAAATGTCGCCGATCCGCCGCTGCGAAGCATAGCAGTCGCCAAGGTGCCCCCCTCTGCTCAGGGAGAATTGCAAGGGGCGCTCACCAGCCTCAGCAGCATCACCACGATCGTCGGGCCGCTGATCTTTACGCAGCTGTTCGGCTACTTCACTGGACCCGAGGCGCCGGTGCGTTTCGCCGGGGCGCCATACCTGCTGTCGGCCATCATCATCCTGATCGCGGCCATTGTGTTCTTGACGAAGGTACGCACGGTCAAGGTCGCAGAAGCCGTCGAGCAGCCGGCCGAGTGAGCCATCAGAATTCGTGATGCGATGATGAATTTTTCATCATTTGCCTAGTTTTGAATGGCTCTTTGCGGAGCTTTGATCTAATTCCTCTTGATGTTTTGCCGCAACTTGCGGCCGTCAGCGATTCAATCACAGGACTGGTGTCATGGACACGCCGATCGACGCGCGCAAGCTAGCGCCGAAAAACGATAACCATTGGGCTGCGCATTTCCGCGCCACGCTGGCGCTCGGAGTCCCGTTGATTGGCGCGCAGCTGGCCCAGCTCGGCATCAACACGACCGACGTGATGATTGTCGGCCGTCTCGGTGCTGAAAACCTCGCTGCCATGGTGCTATCGGCGCAGTTCCTGTTCACGATCCTCGTTTTCGGCTCGGGTTTCGCCATCGCGGTCATACCGATGGTTGCGCAGGCCTACGGGAAGGGCGACGTCGTCAGCGTGCGCCGGTCGCTACGCATGGGCCTTTGGGTCGTGCTGGCCTATTGGGTGATCATGCTGCCAGCGTTCTTCAATTCCGAGCGGATCCTGCTTGCCGCTGGACAGAAGCCCGAAGTGGCTGCACTCGCGCATGGCTACATATTGATCGGTCAATTCGGCGTGCTGCCGGGGCTGCTTTACAATGTCATGCGTGCGCTGGTCAGCGCGATCGGCCGCGCGGCGGTCATTCTCAACGTGACGATCGCGATGCTGGTGCTGAACGCCTTCTTCGCATATGCGCTGGTGCTCGGCCATTTCGGCTTCCCGGCAATGGGCCTAGAGGGAGCGGCGATCGTTTCGGTCGTCGTGCAGGCCGCCGGCTTCCTGTTTATCATTGGCTATGTGCAGAGCAGGGCGGAGACGCGGCGCTACGAGATATTCGTCCGGTTCTGGCGTCCCGACTGGAAGGCCTTCTGGGAAGTCGTGCGTCTCGGCCTGCCGATCAGCGTGACGATCCTCGCCGAAGTGAGCCTCTTTACCGTTGCCTCGCTGCTGATGGGGCAAATCGGAACGATCGAGCTCGCCGCTCACGGCATCGCGCTGCAATGGGCGTCGATTGCCTTCATGATCCCGCTTGGCCTGTCGCAGGCGGCCACCGTTCGGGTCGGCGTCGCGCACGGGCAGGGCGACTACACCGCAGTCGTTCGGGCTTCGATCGCTGTCGTCGTCATCGCCTGCCTGATCGCGGCGGCCGGCAGCATTCTGTTTGCTGCCGTTCCCGAGTTCCTGGGAAGCTGGTTCCTTGATACGACCCTGCCGGAGGCACCTCAGGTGCTTGCCTATGCTGGGCCGCTGATCGTTGTGGCAGGGCTCTTCCAGTTGGTCGATGGCTTGCAGGCAATCGCCAATGGCCTGCTGCGCGGCTTGAAGGATGCGCGCGTACCGATGATCCTGGCGCTGATCGCCTATTGGCCGATTGGCTTCTTCCTCGCCTGGGCCTTTGCGTTCCCGCTTGGCTTCGGTGGAATCGGCATCTGGTTCGGCTTCTTGGTCGGGCTGGCGGCGGCAGCCGTGATGCTTTGCGGACGCTTCTACCTGCTTGTCCGCCGCGAAAAGAACATGGCCGGCGTCTAGCCGGCCATTCGGATCAAGCCGCGATCGGCTTGTAGTTGGCAATGTCGGCGCGAATGCCTAGGCGTTCGAACAGCGCCTGCGGATCGAAGTTTCTGGCGCGATGGGCTGCCTGCACCACCGCTTTGACCCGGTCGATCACCTCGGCACTTTCCCATTGCGCGATCGTCACGAAGTTGAACTCGCCAGGCCCTGAAACCTGCTCCAGCACCTGATGGCTGATGAAGCCCTCCTGCGCCTGCAAGACCTCGTGCGTCTTCAGCACGTTCATGAGGAATTCCTCCCGCGCAGCCTCCGGAACAGCAAACTTGTCGATCCGGTAAAACGCTCCGTTCATCCCTGTCTCCTTTGCTTTGGATGTCACAAGCGCGGGTGTAATTCCTCAAGTTAAGTTGAGGTCAATAGGTCGACACAAATGGCCACTGTAGGTGACCCGTGGGTGGTTAGGGCCGGTCTGCCTTGTGCGTAGAGGTTGGAAGGGAGCTCTAATTTGGTCGCACCAACCAAGCGACGTCAGATTGTAAGCAAATTCATTTCTGCGTAGCATCGGTCAGACCGTTGTGAGGAACTTGGGAGGAGGTCCTGCAGCATGTCCAAGCTCGTGTTCGCTTTGAACCAGTCCCTGGATGGTTATGTCGACCATTTAGAATTTGGGCCGCCCGATCCCGTGCTCTTTCGTCATTTCATCGACGACGTGCGCGGCCTTGCCGGAAGCGTATACGGTCGCCGCATGTACGAGGCGATGCGGTATTGGGACGAAGACCATGCCGAATGGGACGAGGCGGAGTGCGACTACGCAGCGGCGTGGCGGCGCCAACCGAAATGGGTCGTGTCGCGCTCGCTGCAATCAGTCGGCCCGAACGCCACGCTTGTCGCGGACGACATCGAAGCGACCATCCGCGGGTTGAAGGCTCAGCTGGACGGAGTGATTGAAGTTTCCGGACCTGAACTGGCGCGAAGTCTTGGTGACCTCGGTCTGGTCGATGAATATCGAATGTATCTCCATCCCGTCGTGCTTGGTCGCGGCAAGCCGTTCTTCGCCGGCCCGCGGCCGCCGCTGCGCCTCGTGGCGAGCGATCGAATTGGCGGGGACGTGATCAGGTTGACATACGTTCTGGCATAGTCGCGCGACCGACCCGCCTCAGTCCGGCGGTGGCCGCGCGCTTATAATCTGCGACCTAGTAATTGTACATCGACATTGGATCGTTGATGCAGGCGTAGTCCAGGAGGCACTGCTTGCCCGTACGGTCACGCAAGCTAGCGGTGCTCAGCTTGTCGCCTGGGCCGCATTGAGCTGGCGGATAGCGAAAGTTGCGGCCTCCGAAGCCGAGGCGGACATAGACCTTCTTGGATTGGCGGATAATCTGCGCGAGCTGTGCGCAGCTGTAGTCTTTCGCATCGACCTTCACAGGCCCGGCGGCAAAGGATACCGTCGGGAGCAAGCACGCAACGACTAGAACCAAGCATCTCATGGCTGGCGGCCTCCTGACCGAAACTCAGTAAATCAGCACTCTCGACGCTATTCAAACGGATATCGCGTGGCGGCAGCCGCGGATGCGCGCAATAGCTAAAACGAGAAAAGCCCGCTGGGAAGCGGGCTTTCGAATTGCGTGAAGGGATCCGTCTCAGCGCTCGGCGAGAGCTTCCTCGCCCTTCTTCGCGCGCACCAGATTGATGAAGCGACGGAAGAGGTAGTGGCTGTCCTGCGGGCCGGGGGAGGCTTCCGGGTGATGCTGCACCGAGAAGATCGGCTTACCAGCGACACGCAGGCCGCAGTTGGTGCCGTCGAAGAGGGAAACGTGAGTCTCTTCAACGCCATGGGGCAGAGACTTCGTGTCGACCGCGAAGCCGTGGTTCATCGAGACGATCTCGACCTTGCCTGTGGTGTGATCCTTGACGGGGTGGTTGGCGCCATGATGGCCCTGGTGCATCTTTTCGGTCTTGGCGCCGAGCGCGAGGCCGAGCATCTGGTGACCGAGGCAGATGCCGAAGACCGGGATGTCGGTCTTGATCAGCTTCTGGATAACAGGAACGGCGTATTCGCCTGTTGCGGCCGGGTCGCCCGGGCCGTTCGACAGGAAGATGCCGTCGGGCTGCATGGCAAGCACATCCTCGGCACTCGTCGTTGCCGGCATGACGGTGACCTTGCAGTCGAGGCCGGCAAAGAGGCGCAGGATGTTGCGCTTGACGCCGTAGTCGAGGCAGACGACGTGATACGTCGCATTTTCTGGGGTAAGCTCGCCGTAACCTTCGTTCCAGATCCACGGGGTCTGCGCCCACTGCGACGTTTGGCCTGACGAAGCGATCTTGGCGAGGTCGAGGCCTTCGAGGCCGCTCCACGCCTTGGCTTCCGCCTTCAGCGTCTCAACGTCGAACACACCGTTGGGGTCATGGGCGATAACGGCGTTCGGCGAGCCGTTTTCGCGGATCCAAGCCGTCAGCGCGCGTGTGTCGACACCGCAGAGGCCGATGATGCCGCGAGCCTTCAGCCAGGCATCGAGGTGCTTGACGGCGCGGTAGTTGGACGGATCGGTTATATCGGCCTTGAAGATGACGCCGACGGCGCCGTGGCGTGCTGCTGGCGTCAGGTCCTCGATGTCTTCGTCGTTGGTGCCGATGTTGCCGATATGCGGGAAGGTAAAGGTGACGATCTGGCCGAGATAGGAGGGGTCCGTCAGAATCTCTTCGTAGCCAGTCAGCGCCGTGTTGAAGACCACCTCAGCCTGGACCTTGCCGGTCGCGCCGATGCCCTTGCCTTCGATGACGGTTCCGTCTGCAAGAACGAGCAGGGCAGTCGGCTTTTCGGTTGTCCAGGGTGCTGTCGCGGTCATCTTCATCCCGTTTCCGGCAGCCACACGTCCTTGGGCAACGTTGGCCGGCCATTTGGTTCGCAAGCATATGCGCGCGGCAAGGCGCGCGCTCTCAGGCCTGATCACGAATTTTGGTGCAGGTGGCGGTAAATAGCCACGCTGTTGCGCGAGGTCAATCTTTGTAGCGCACATTCTGCGGGTTTTCTCGCGCTTTCTGCCGTCATTTTCCGCAATTTATTTGATCCCATGCATTCGCGTGGTTTATGAAGCGGCATTCAAACAGGAGTGATTATGATGTTGCGCGATCAACTCGCCGCCGCCCTCAAGGATGCCATGAAGTCCAAGAATGCCGAGCGGCTCTCGACCGTTCGCCTGATTCAGGCCGCCATCAAGGACCGGGATATTGCCAATCGTGGCGCCGGCAAGGAAGAAGCGAGCGACGACGAAATCCTGCAGATCCTCGCCAAGATGGTGAAGCAGCGCGACGAATCGGCGAAGATCTACGAAGAAAACGCGCGCCCCGAACTGGCCGCTAAAGAGCGTGCCGAAATTGCGGTGCTCCATGATTTCCTGCCGAAACAGCTTTCGGATGCGGAGGTTCGCAGCAACATTACCGCGATCATCGCGGAAATCGGCGCCGCCGGCCCGAAGGACATGGGCAAGGTGATGGCCGTCCTGAAGGAGCGCTATGCCGGCCAGATGGATTTCTCCAAGGCCTCCGGCGCCGTCAAGGAACAGCTGAACTAATCAGCGCAGGCTCGCCGTCTTTCTGGCGGCGAGCCCCAGAACCGCTTCTGCGGCAGCATCGACAATGGCGAATTTCGCGGCCTGATAACCCCAATACTCCATGATAAACGCGCGCGAAATCCAGGTATCGCCCTTATAGGGCGGTTGTGTCCAACCCACGCTTCCCATTTCGGATGCCGTCGTCAGCAGGCGCTTCAAATGCGTGTTGGAGATCATGAACTGGTCACGGATTTCCTTGAGCGACACGGGGCCGATGTGGGCCCGTTCCGAGTTGCGATCGAAGTTGTCGATACTGATCATAAGGTAGTCCATGATCAGGCCGCCGGAGTTTGCCCAGTTGAACAGATTGTATGTAGCGCCTGGGTCGCGCACGGCATCGCTATCGATAATCCCCTTGGAGATCAGCGGCTGCATCCTCGAGAAGGCCGAGGGGTCGGCATTCATCCGGTCCAGCCGATTGCCGCCGTCAAGACTGTCGAGAATAAAAAGGTGGGTGGCGAGCCACCTGTAAAAGTGTTCGTGAGCGGTTTCCGTCGGCTCCAACAGGCGCGTGCGCTTGTCGCTGGTACTCAAGACCGGACTAAGGAACCGGTAGGCTAGCATTTCCTGGATAAAGGCTGCGGCGGTATTGCGGCTCGCAATCTTGTTCGCAACGGCAAAGGCGATGAAACGGCGCGAATAAAGGCCGAGCTTCGGTTCGCCGGGATAGCCGAAGTGGAGTGCAAAGCCGGCATGGGCCATCAACCAGCGTTGCTGCGCGGCAAAGATCGATGCGATGCGCGGGCTCTCGCGGTAGATCGTCAGCATTTCGCGGGCGCAGTTCAGCACGGCCACGAAAAAGGCGTCGCTTTCTAAAAAATCCTCAACTCTATGTGGCATTCGATGATCCCGGTAGGATACTTTCATTGGGCATCGAAGGAGAACTGTCAATGCCATCCACTGCCCACAGCGGACATGGAGACATCGAAGATAAAACTTTTAGGTGAAATTATAGAAGGCAGGAGCTGGGGGTGCTCCTGCCTTCTTGCTCTTTGCTTCCGGTGGCGACGCAGGACCGAGATCCAAGCCACCGGTTACTCGCAAAGACACCCTTGCGAGGCGGCGCCGGGGGTAGGGATGGTGCCTCGCTTGGGGATCGCTTCTTTCCCATTGAAGTTATTGCGACGCGGCAACTGATTCAAATTACAAAAAAATAATGATTGGCGACGGGGCTGCCTTAGGTGTGGCAACCGCGATGGAGGCTACTGCGCGCCGACATGAAATTCGTCGGTCGGAGCAATTCGGAAGCCGTTGTTCCGAAATCGGTTTTTGACGATAGTCAAGAACTGAGACGGTCGGGACGCCTGCTTGCATACACGCAAAACGTGGGGTTATTGCCGTCAGTGTCGCACCCCCTGTCGCAGGGGCGGTAACGCAATTTTGAACACTCATTTCGGGAGAATTTTGAGCAGGCAATGGTCCTGTGAATAGCGCGGCTTTCGCCCAAATGCCGTGGCATCTGCGTATGAACCTGCTTATATGGACCCAATCAAGAGGTTCACATGCGCTTTTCCAATTCCTTTCTCGACGAGATACGCGATCGCGTGCCGATTTCGGACGTGATTGGCCGTCGTGTGAGCTGGGACAAGCGCAAGACCAACGTGTCGCGCGGCGACTATTGGGCCTGCTGCCCGTTTCACGGCGAGAAGTCGCCGAGCTTCCACTGCGAGGACCGAAAGGGGCGCTACCACTGCTTCGGCTGCGGCGTCACCGGCGATCACTTCCGCTTTCTCACAGATCTGGAAGGGTTGAATTTTCCGGAGGCGGTGCAGCAGATCGCCGACATGGCGGGCGTTGCCATGCCGGTTGCCGATCCGGTTATGGAGAAGCGCGAGAAGGAGCGCACTTCGCTTCTCGACGTGATGGAGCTTGCGACCAAGTACTTTCAGGATCAGTTGCAGACGGCAAACGGCGCGCGGGCGCGGGCTTATCTTCGCGACCGCGGGCTGACGGGACGCACGATCGAGACCTTCCGGCTCGGCTTTGCCCCCGATAGCCGAAACGCACTCAAGGAGTTTCTGGCGGGCAAGGGCATTGCCAAGGAACAGATCGAAGCATGTGGGCTGGTGGTCCATGGTCCCGAGGTGCCGGTCTCCTACGATCGCTTCCGCGACCGCATCATGTTCCCGATCCTGTCATCTCGCGAGAAGGTAATTGCGTTCGGGGGGCGTGCCATGTCGCCGGATGCGCCCGCGAAGTATCTCAATTCCAACGAGACAGAGCTGTTCCACAAAGGCAATGTGCTCTACAATTTCGCACGCGCCCGCCGGGCGACGCAGGGTGCGAACGGCGAGGGCACGATCATCGCCGTCGAAGGCTATATGGACGTGATCGCGCTGCATCAGGCCGGCGTCGAGAATGCCGTGGCGCCGCTCGGCACGGCATTGACCGAGAACCAGCTTGAACTCCTCTGGAAGATAACGCCGCAGCCCGTGCTTTGCTTCGATGGCGACGGCGCCGGCATTCGCGCCGCCAATCGCGCTGCCGATCTGGCGCTTCCGCATATCAAGCCGGGGCGCACCGTGCGCTTTGCCCTGTTGCCCGACGGCAAGGACCCGGACGATTTGGTGCGCAACGAAGGCCGTGCGCCCTTCGACAAGGTGATGAGCCAGGCCAAGCCGCTGGCAGAGATGATCTGGGGCCGTGAGATCAATACCGGGCAGTTCGAGACGCCTGAAGCGAAGGCCGAGCTCGAAGCGCGGTTGAAGCAGCTGGTTGGTGTCATTGCCGATGAGAATGTGCGCCGTCACTACCAGCAGGATATGCGCGACCGCCTGAACGGCTTCTTCCAGCCGCAATTCCAGAATCGCGGCAATGAGCGGCGAAGCTTTGATCGTGGCGGCGGACAATCCCGTGGCCGTGGCAACGAGGGGCCACGCGGCCCGCGCCTTTCCGGCGGAGGCATTTCCGATCGGCTCGCCCGCTCCGGTCTGGTTCGAGGCCACCAGGAGACGCCTGCCTTGCGCGAGAGCGTTCTGGCGCTGACAGTTATCAATCATCCGGCCTTGATGCAGGACGAGTACGACGAAATCGCCTCGATCGACTACGACAATCGCGAGCTTCAGCGGCTCTGGTCTGTCATGCTCGGCGCCGCCGCGGCCGTGGCCGGCCCGCACCTCACGCGAGAGCACCTGCTGGAGCGCATGGAAGAGCAAGGCTTCGGCTCATTGCTGCAGGGGCTCGAGCAGCAGATCCGCAATGCCCGCCTTTGGATCGCTACATCGGAGGCTGCGATGGAGGATGCGCGCGAAGGCTACCGGCAGGCGCTCGCCTTCCACAAACGCGCCAAAGCGCTGCGTTTCCAGAAGATCGAGCTCGAACGCGAGATCGCCGAGGCAACCGAGGCCGGCAACGGCGAGGTGATCGATCAGTTGATGCGCGCATTGCAGGAGGTTCATTTCGAGGGGCTTCGCTTAGAGAACCAGGAAGCGATCATCGATGGATTCGGCGTGCTCTCCGGCCGCGTCAAGGGAGCGGCTAGCCATTGAGGGATTCTACAGAGCAACTTTCTGCCGGCGATGCGCTGTTCGGCGCGGAGCGCTCGCCTCTTGGCATTCTTAACCGTGTCTATGGCTATCCGGCCTTCCGCGGCAAGCAGCAGCAGGTGGTGGAGCATGTCGTCGCCGGCGGCGATGCCGTCGTTCTCTTTCCGACGGGGGCCGGCAAATCGCTCTGCTTCCAGATTCCGGCGCTCTGCCGCGAAGGTGTCGGCATTGTCGTTTCGCCGCTGATTGCGCTGATGCGCGATCAGGTGGAGGCGATGAAGCAGCTCGGCATCAGGGCCGCGGCACTGAACTCGGCGCTGTCACGCGAGGAGTTCATCGAGGTTCGTCGCGCGATTGCCGCAGGCAAGCTCGATCTCCTTTACGTGACGCCGGAGCGCATTCTCATGGATGGCTTCCGCGACACGATCGGTAACGCGCGGATCTCGCTCTTCGCGATCGACGAGGCGCATTGTGTTTCCCAATGGGGCCATGACTTCCGCCCCGAGTATCGCGAGCTTGGCAAGCTGGCGGAGCACTACCCGGGTGTGCCGCGCATTGCGCTGACGGCGACGGCCGACTCGCACACCCGCGACGATATCGTCGAACGGTTGGCGCTGAACAATGCCCAGGTCTTTACGACCAGCTTCGATCGCCCGAACATTTCCTACGAAATCGTCGAGCGCGATCAGCCGCGCCAGCAGTTGCTGCGGTTTCTTTCCGGACACAAAGGCAACAGCGGTATCGTCTACTGTCTGTCCCGCGCCAAGGTCGAGGATACGGCCGAGTGGCTGAACGGGCAGGGCATTCGGGCGCTTCCCTATCACGCCGGCATGGACAGGGTGCTTCGCGATGCAAATCAGGATGCCTTTCTGAAAGAGGATGAGCTTTGCCTTGTCGCCACCGTCGCCTTCGGCATGGGGATCGACAAGCCGAATGTGCGCTACGTCGCGCATCTCGATCTGCCGGGCTCGGTCGAGGCGTACTACCAGGAGACGGGCCGCGCCGGGCGCGACGGCCTGCCTTCCGAAGTCTGGATGGCCTACGGCATGGCCGACGTCATCCAGCGCCGCCGGATGATCGACGACGGTGGTGCGGCCGACGAGATCAAACGCGTTGAGCGCTCCAAGCTGAACGCGCTGCTGGCGATCTGCGAAACCGCCTCGTGCCGCCGTCAGGCAATCCTTGCGCATTTCGGCGAGGCGCATGCCGGCAAGTGCGGTGGCTGCGATACCTGCCTGAAGCCGGTCGAGACCTGGGACGGGACGGAGGCAGCCATCAAGGCGCTTGCCGCGATCTACCGGACCGGCGAGCGGTTCGGCACCGGGCATGTCGTGGATGTGCTGCTCGGCAACGTCAACGAGAAGACTGAACGCTTCGGCCACACGACAATGCCGGTCTTTGGCGCCGGAAATGATCTGCCGGCCCGCACGTGGCAATCGGTATTCCGGCAATTGCTTGCGATGGGATTGGTCCGCGTCGACAATGAAGCGTTCGGCGCCCTGAAGCTCGAGGCGGAGGCCCGCGCCGTCTTCAAGCGCGAACGCCCGGTTTTCTTCCGCAAGGATCGTCCGGTTGCGGAACGACGTTCGAAACGAACGGCGCAGGTCGAGCGGCGCTCCGTTCTTTCAGGCGGAGACGGCGTGCTCTTCGAAGCCTTGCGCGCGGAGCGGACGGCGATCGCGCGCTCGCTCGGCGTGCCGCCCTATGTTGTCTTCCCCGATACGACACTCATCGCCTTCGCGACCGAGCGGCCGCGGACGCACAAGGAGATGCTCAACATCTCGGGGGTAGGCCAGTCGAAGCTCGAGCGCTACGGTGATGCGTTTCTGGATGTGATCCTCGGTCACGATGACTAGGCTGCGCCGAGGGTGACGGTTGGATCGGGCATGACATGCTGACGCTTTCAAGGTCTTTAGGATCCAAAGCCCCCCGTCTCGAGCCACGCGTTTTACCAAACTTTACCGAGATAGAAACATCGGAACGGTGCTGTCTTTCAGCATGGACTGTGTTACGCCACCGAAGAGGCGTTGCTGCAGGCGTGGGTGGTTATAGGCACCCATCACGATGAGATCTGCCGCGACATCGAGGGCGTGCTGCCTCAATGCCTCGTCCACCCGCCGTCCGCCGCTGGGCACGCGGTCAACTTCGACATTGATCCCATGCCGCGCAAGATAGGCCGCGATGTCGGCTCCAGGTTCCTCACCGTTTGCTGTTGCTGAAGAGACCGGATCAATAAGTGTCACGTGAACCGTGTCGCTGGCTTTCAGGAAATCCAGGGATTGCCGCGCCGCACGGGCGGCTTCGTTGCTGGAGTCCCAAGCAAGCAATACCGACTTCGGAGACGTCGTCATCGATCTCTTGGCGGGATTGATCAAAATCGGGGTCGGCGATTGAAAGAGTGCTCCGTCGATAACGCGTTTTCGCAGGGGCTCGTTGCGCGCCGCCTGAGCCTCGACAAGAACCAGGTCCGCATAAAGGGAACGTTCGGCGATGTCGTCATCGACCCAGGCGAACTCTGTGTAGATTTCCTGCACATCGCTTGAAAGATCGGCGTTCCGCAGTTCCGCTTTGACTGCCGCAGCTTCTTCGCCGAGGTGTTCGATTTCGCGCTGCTGCTCGTCGAGCCACGCTGTGGAGATCGCCTGGTATGTTGCGATCGCGGGCACGGCACCCATGCTCATCACAAGCGCTGTCAGATGTGCGTCGTGACCCTCGCAGAACTTCACGGCGTTGCTGAGGTCGTCGGCCCAATGGTCGACGCCGAGAACAGCTAGAACGGTTTTGATCGTCATTTTGACCCGCCTTTCTGTTGGATGAAGTTGATTCTACACCTTTCGCGCCGACCTGCATTGATCTCTGTCAAAATCGTACCGCGGATATGCTTTGGCGAACTATGGCGGCGAAATCCGGCGTTGACGACGGCAAGACAGGCTCTTGGCTATGTGCTAGTGCAGGGCATCGGGAAACATCACAAGAAGGGCATTCAATGACCTCGGAATTCCTCTCCTACCTCCGCACCGAACTTGCCGCACTGAAGGATGCCGGACTTTACAAGTCCGAGCGCGTCATCACCTCCAAGCAGGCAGGCGAGATTGCCGTTGCCTCCGGCGAGCGCGTGCTGAACTTCTGCGCCAACAACTATCTCGGGCTCGCTGATAATGAGGAGCTTGTCGAAGCGGGGAAGAAGGCGCTCGACCGCTATGGCTACGGCATGGCGTCGGTGCGCTTTATCTGCGGTACACAGGAAGAGCACAAACAGCTCGAGGCCCGCATTTCCTCCTTCCTCGGCATGGAAGACACGATCCTCTATTCCTCTTGTTTCGACGCCAATGGCGGTCTCTTCGAGACGCTGCTCGGCGAGGAGGATGCAATCATCTCCGACGCGCTGAACCACGCCTCGATCATCGATGGCGTGCGACTCTCCAAGGCGAAGCGCTTCCGCTATGCCAACAACGACATGACGGCGCTGGAGGAAGAGCTGAAGAAGGCGGAAGGCAGCCGCTTCAAGCTGATCGCTACTGATGGTGTCTTCTCGATGGACGGCATTATTGCCAACCTGCAGGGCGTCTGCGACCTCGCCGAGAAATATGGTGCGATGGTCATGGTCGACGACAGCCACGCCGTCGGCTTCGTCGGGAAGCATGGGCGCGGGTCAGCCGAGCATTGCGGGGTTGAGGGCCGGGTCGACATCATCACCGGCACGCTCGGGAAGGCGCTCGGCGGTGCCTCCGGCGGCTATACTTCGGCAAAGGCGGAAATCGTCGACTGGCTGCGGCAGCGGTCGCGCCCCTATCTGTTCTCGAACACGCTGGCACCGGTAATTGCGGCTGCGTCGCTCAAGGTCTTCGATCTCATCGAGAACGGTGATGCGCTGCGCGAGCGGTTGGCAGCCAATGCGGCGCTGTTCCGCTCCGAAATGACGAAGCTCGGCTTCACCTTGGCGGGCGAGGGGCATCCGATCATTCCTGTCATGCTTGGCGACGCCAAGCTGGCGCAGGACATGGCGGCGCTCATGTTGAAGAAGGGCGTCTATGTGATCGGCTTCTCCTTCCCTGTCGTGCCAAAGGGACAGGCGCGCATCCGCACGCAGATGTCGGCGGCGCATTCACGTGCAGATGTCGAGCGGACGATTGCGGCCTTTGCCGAAGCCGGCCGCGAACTCGGTGTCATTTAAAGGGTTTGGGAGAGTTAGATCATGTCGAACATGATGAAGGCGCTGGTCAAGGCGAAGCCGGAGGTGGGGCTTTGGATGGAACATGTCCCGGTTCCCGAGGTCGGACCGAACGACGTGTTGATCAAGGTGAAGAAATCCGCGATCTGCGGTACCGATGTCCATATCTGGAACTGGGACCAGTGGGCGCAGAAGACCATTCCTGTGCCGATGGTCGTCGGCCATGAATTCTGCGGCGAGATCGCTGAGATCGGCTCGGCGGTTACGAAATACCATGTCGGTGAACGTGTTTCCGGCGAGGGGCATATCGTCTGCGGCAAGTGCCGCAACTGTCGTGCGGGCAGGGGCCACCTCTGCCGCAACACGCTCGGCGTCGGCGTCAACCGCCCCGGCTCGTTCGGAGAGTTCGTCTGCATTCCCGAGGCGAATGTGGTGCCGATTCCGGACGATATTTCCGATGAGATCGCCGCGATCTTCGACCCGTTTGGCAACGCGGTGCATACAGCTCTTTCCTTCGATCTCGTCGGCGAGGATGTGCTTGTCACCGGCGCGGGCCCGATCGGCATCATGGGGGCGCTGGTCGCCAAGCGATCGGGCGCCCGCAAGGTGGTCATAACAGACATCAACCCGCATCGGCTTGATCTCGCCCGCAAGCTCGGCATCGATTATGTCGTCGATGCCTCGAAGGAGAACCTCACCGACGTGATGAAGTCGATCGGAATGACCGAGGGCTTCGACGTCGGGCTTGAAATGTCCGGCGCTGCGCCGGCCTTTCGCGACATGATCGACAAGATGAACAATGGCGGCAAGATCGCGATCCTCGGCATTGCGCCTGCCGGCTTCGAGATCGACTGGAACAAAGTCATCTTCAAGATGCTTAACCTGAAGGGCATCTACGGTCGCGAGATGTTCGAGACTTGGTACAAGATGATTGCTTTCGTGCAGGGCGGGCTGGATTTGTCGCCCGTTATCACGCACCGGATCGGGATCGATGAGTTCCGGGAGGGATTCGAGGCGATGCGCTCGGGCAATTCAGGCAAGGTGGTTATGGACTGGAACTGAGGAGGATCGATGCAGTACGAAGGAAGCTGCCATTGCGGCAACATCGCATTTGAGGTGGAGGGGAGTTCACCTCCGCCCTTGATTGCAATTGTTCGCTATGCCGACGGCGCGGAGGGCTGCTCGCCTTCGTTCCCCGCGACAAGTTCACCCTGAGAACGCCGCGTGAGAAGCTGTCCACCTATACGTTCAATACCCACACGATCCAGCACCGCTTTTGCGGCACTTGCGGCATCGCTCCCTTCGCGGAAGCTAAGATGCCTGACGGTGCTGAGATGGCCTGCATCAACGTTCGCTGCATTCCCGCTGTTGATCTTGCAAGTCTGGAGATCCAGCCCTGGGATGGGCAGTCGCATTAAGCTTCGACGGAGGTCGAACAAAACAAACGGCGGGCACGTCGAATCTTGGCGGCGACTTGGCTGCTCAGGAAGAATGCCTGCTGCCCTTGTCTTCTCGTGGTGACATCCTATTTATGGTTGGCAATCGCTTGGGCGGTTCCGGGCCTGTGGATAAGGCTTTTTCCGGGTTTTGTGAGGCTTTTTTGCTAGAAAAGCTTGACGAGAACAAAAAATGTGGGAATCACCGTTCGACTTGGAAAGCGGTGAACTGGGTCAAGGGCGGATCGCACAACCATGGCCGGACATTTGATGACAATGAAGCTCTGTCGTCCGGCGCCGGCAATCGTGGTTAATCAGGCATTAAATCTCATCCCGTTAGGTGAGACTAGGTGATTCGAGACGGTCGTTTGCGGCGTATCGGCTGCGTGCGGCCGTTCACTGCGACGAGTTTGAATAGCGTCAGGAAGGCGACGACATAAATGGCAACCAAGGTCAAAGAAAACGAAGAAGCGGAAGTCGAACGCGACGGCGGCACCGACGGCCCTCTTCTCGATCTTTCCGATGACGCGGTCAAGAAGATGATCAAGGCCGCGAAGAAGCGCGGCTATGTAACGATGGACGAGTTGAACGCCGTCCTGCCGTCAGAAGAAGTGACGTCCGAGCAGATCGAAGACACGATGTCGATGTTGTCGGACATGGGCATCAACGTCATCGAAGACGAAGAAGCCGAGGAAGCCACGGCCGGCGGCGACGATGATGATTCCGGCTCCGACGACGAGAGCGAAGGCGGCGAGCTCGCACCTTCCGGCGGCACTGCCCTTGCGACCGCCAAGAAGAAGGAACCGACCGACCGCACCGACGATCCGGTTCGCATGTATCTGCGCGAAATGGGCTCGGTGGAGCTGCTGTCGCGCGAAGGCGAAATTGCGATCGCAAAGCGCATCGAGGCCGGCCGCGAAACCATGATCGGCGGCCTCTGCGAAAGCCCGCTGACGTTCCAGGCGCTGATCATCTGGCGCGATGAGCTCAACGAAGGCACGACGCTGCTTCGCGAGATCATCGACCTCGAAACCACCTATTCCGGCCCGGAAGCCAAGGCTGCACCGCAGTTCCAAAGCCCCGAGAAGATCGAGGCTGACCGCAAGGCCGCCGAAGAGAAGGAAAAGACGCGCCGCGTCCGTTCTGGCGACGACGACATCACCAATGTCGGCGGCGAAGGCCTTCCTCCGGAAGAGGAAGAAGAAGACGAAGACGAGTCCAACCTGTCGCTCGCCGCTATGGAAGCGGAACTGCGCCCGCAGGTCATGGAAACGCTCGACATCATCGCCGAGACCTACAAGAAGCTGCGCAAGCTTCAGGACCAGCAGGTCGAGCAGCGGCTCGCTGCCACCGGCACGCTGTCGTCTGCCCAGGAGCGCCGGTACAAGGAGCTCAAGGATGAGCTCATCAAGGCCGTCAAGTCTCTGTCGCTGAACCAGAACCGCATCGACGCCCTCGTCGAGCAGCTTTACGACATTAACAAGCGCCTCGTTCAGAACGAAGGCCGCCTGCTGCGTCTCGCTGAATCCTACGGCGTCAAGCGCGACTCGTTCCTCGAGCAGTATCAGGGCGCCGAACTCGATCCGAACTGGATGAAGTCGATCGGCAATCTGGCGGCACGCGGCTGGAAGGAATTCGCCAAGGGCGAAAACACGACGATCCGCGACATCCGCCAGGAGATCCAGAATCTCGCAACGGAAACCGGCATCTCGATCTCGGAATTCCGCCGCATCGTGCACATGGTGCAGAAGGGCGAGCGCGAAGCCCGCATCGCCAAGAAGGAAATGGTCGAAGCGAACCTTCGCCTCGTCATCTCCATCGCCAAGAAGTACACGAACCGTGGTCTGCAGTTCCTCGACCTCATTCAGGAGGGCAACATCGGCCTGATGAAGGCGGTCGACAAGTTCGAATACCGCCGCGGCTACAAGTTCTCGACTTACGCGACGTGGTGGATCCGTCAGGCGATCACCCGTTCCATCGCCGACCAGGCCCGCACGATCCGTATTCCGGTGCATATGATCGAAACGATCAACAAGATCGTCCGCACGTCGCGCCAGATGCTGCACGAAATCGGTCGCGAGCCGACGCCGGAAGAACTGGCCGAAAAGCTTGCCATGCCGCTCGAAAAGGTCCGCAAGGTCCTGAAGATCGCCAAGGAGCCGATCTCGCTCGAAACCCCTGTCGGTGACGAAGAGGATTCACACCTCGGCGATTTCATCGAGGACAAGAACGCGCTGCTGCCGATCGACGCCGCCATCCAGGCGAATCTGCGCGAAACGACGACCCGCGTTCTGGCATCACTGACGCCGCGCGAAGAGCGCGTGCTGCGCATGCGTTTCGGCATCGGCATGAACACCGACCATACGCTCGAGGAAGTCGGTCAGCAGTTCTCGGTTACCCGCGAACGTATCCGTCAGATCGAAGCGAAGGCGCTGCGCAAGCTGAAGCACCCGAGCCGTTCGAGAAAGCTTCGCAGCTTCCTGGACAGCTAAGCTTCCACCTTCGACTGGAAACATCCAAGAGCCGGGCCTTGTGCCCGGCTTTTGCTTTGTGCGCCCAGCATGGGCGCATTCTTGTGGGTGGAAGTCCCACCGTAAGCTGGTCACGGCGAACGAAGAGAAGCGCAACTGCGGAAGGGCGACCGACCGTGGG
>Ga0209129_1000339_pt1 | contig 40301 bp, 44 predicted proteins | sample AraplaMF_Col_mMS_FD_184257 | JGI IMG/M metagenome (GOLD analysis project Ga0209129, IMG submission 184257) | Arabidopsis root microbial communities from the University of North Carolina, USA - plate scrape MF_Col_mMS (SPAdes) (version 3) | ecosystem: Host-associated > Plants > Roots > Endosphere... | reverse complement strand
GCATCGCCAACAGACTCGCTCAGCGTCGCATAAACCCCGCCTATGTCATCGCATGGTCATGCTGGAGGCGCGCCCATCAGGCGACCGCTAGACGAGCTCACCTCAAGACAAAAATGCAACTGTAATGTTAGTTTTGATGCGTGACGATTAGCTGAAGCATACAACAGTATAGCTTGGCTAACGGCACACTTCAGACGAAAGGTGCCTCTCCGGTGTCGACAAAAGCCTGATGCCGACGAATGGCGATCGGGATCGCATGGGTCTCGATGGAACATAGGGAGATACACCATTGAAAATTGTTGTTATAGGCGGGACCGGCTTCATCGGTTCGAAAGTCGTGATCAAGTTGCGCTCAGCCGGACACGAGGTGGTGGCAGCGGCCCCAAGTGAGGGAATCAACAGCGTGACTGGGGAAGGCCTCGAGCCTGCCATGGCAGGAGCACACGCGGTACTCGATGTAACAAACTCGCCGACCTTCGAGCCGCAGGGGATCCTCGATTTTTTCCGGACGTCCACCGGAAACTTGCTCGCCGCGGAAAAGAAGACAAACGTCCGACATCACGTCGTCCTTTCGATTGTCGGCACCGAAAAGCTTCCCGACAATGCGTACTTCAAAGGCAAGGCGGCTCAGGAAGATTTGGTGAAGGGGTCGGGGATGCCGTACACGATCGTGCATGCGACCCAGTTTATGGAATACCTGGGCGTGATTGCTGATCTCGGCGGTACCGGAAATGAGACCCACATCTCTACCGGAAACGTTCAGGTCATTGCGGCGGATGACCTTGTTGATGCTCTGGTCAAGGTGCTTACGGGAAGTCCTGAAAACGCTACGGTTCAAGTTGCGGGGCCCGAGCGCGCACCCATGAGCGAAGTTGTCGCTCGGTATTTGAAGGCCAAAGGCGATACGCGGACCGTCACGGCCGACCCAGACGCCTTGTACTTCGGCTCCCATCTCGACATCGACACACTTGTGCCTTCTGGCGAGGTGAGACTTGGCAAAACTCGGTTCGATCAGTGGATCTCGGCCCAGAGCTGAACGAGCGATACGATGGATTTTGGAGCGGCGCTGCAATCTTGATGGCCACGGTTCTATGTTGGCGAGCTGTTCTTGCCGATGAACTTTCGGCGATTCGGATTTCAGTGTGGATTGGGTTTAACGGCGGAAACCACAACAACGGCCTCTTTCTCGTTGGGGTTGCGTTCAAAATCCCTTCCTTCGAGCGTAGCGGCTGCCGATTGAATTATGATCGAAACAATTTCCTTCGCCGCCTCAACGGAAATCTGACGCCCGCCATCGGGGGCGATCCCATGTAATGCGACGAGCTTGCTGGCCGCTCTACGCGGGTCACCGGCGATTATGTCGTTCAGTTCCATTGCGCTAAGTTCATCAAACATAGGTTCTCCTTTCCCTCATTGCGTGGCAAAAAACGTCCTCGGTCAATGCTATGGCTCGCGCATGAAAATAAAAGACGCGGATGATCTATCGGCCATTGACGAGGTCTTCGTTTCGAAGTCTCATAGAAGCATCAGGCCCAGACATGCTTCCTTGCAGACCATCTCCATCCCGTTCAGCTGTTCGTCGAAAGACGCCGAGTTTCTCAACGAAATCCGGCGCGTACAGTCGGCCGCCACACGCACCGCTTACGCTAATGCCCAGGATTCGGACCGCTCTCGTCGAACTGAGAAAGAGGTCCGCGAAATCCTCAAATCCCGGTTTACGCGTTGTGAACTCCTCGACAGCTGGGCGATGCACTGCGCGACCCGCGTCGGTCTGCTGAAACGGAAGCTGCGTCCGGACGGAAAGATGATCTTCGGCGGCCGCAAAGACTTGGCGCGTCGGCGCGAGAACTTGATCACAGCGGAGGAATGGAAGGACAAACGCCTCCATCCTTTTGTTTCCTATGGCGACCGCCAGAAGGCCTTCGGCAACCAGAATATCCAGCTGATCGACGAGACAACGATCGTCGTCAAGATCGGCCGCATCAGCGGTGGGAAGATCGTGCGATGCTACGCGACGCTCCATCTTCCGGCCATGCACGGCAACGTCCGCAGTATCATGAGACAGCTGGCGTTGATCTGTGCGCAGCCGGAGCAGAATGACCGCATCAACGTCAGCTATTCGATTGGCCATGACAAGGTGAGCATCACCTTTGATCCAGCTGATCTTCCCGACCATCCGCAGCGGCGGCGACCGGTCGTGCCGGTCAAGGGCCGCGCCTTGGGCATCGATCTTAATCCGAACTGGATCGGTCTTTCGGTAGCTGCGAATTCTGGTGACGCCGCGAAAATCGAAGACACCAAGCTGCGGGAACATGCACTGGTGAAGCTCGACATGGCGATCGACGCATCTCCGGAGCTGGTGCGCGAGACATTGGCGGCAGTCTGCGACCGCGCAATATCAATGGCGCGCAAGCACCGCTGCGGCACGATTGTGCTGGAGAAGGGCTTGGGCAAGTTGCGGTCGAGCGGCAAGAGCCGCTCACTCAACAGGCTCTTGAATTACTGGGCAAGAACGGTGTTCGTGCAGATGCTGACGCGTCGCGCTCGACTTGCCGGGATCGCAGTGCTTGAGGTCTGGGCGGGGTACTCCTCGACCATCGGAAACCTCGCCTTCGATGCCCCCGACGCCTGCGCGTCGGCCACAGAGATAGCCAGACGCGGCATCGCCCGTCTAGCTGGAATCAAGGACGTCCTGCCGGCTCTCGAGGAAGGGTGCGTTTCCCGTCTATGGAAGAATGGGAAGGTGCCCGCCGAACTCGGCTCGTGGCAGGAGGTTCATCGGTCAATCAAAGCGGCGAAGATTGGCTACCGCCGCCCGCACCCGGACGTGCCGATCGGCGCTCGGGGTTCCGATGTCCATGGAACGGAGATGTTCTGTGGGCATGCGGTCGTCCGCCTTGGCAGACGTCAACGACCGGGACTGATGTTTCGGCCGATGGTGGCGTCACCCAAGCCGGTCGCGATAACTCGGGCTCAGTTCAACGTGGGCGTGTCTCTGTGAAGTGCGTTTCCACACTGAAATCCGAATAGCCGAACTTTCGTAAATAATGGGAGTGTCCTTCGGATCGAGCTCTCCGCGCAGCCGACAGAAGTTCACTTAGAGTAATGTTTCGTAGGGATGAGCGCCAAGCCGTATCGGCGGCCAACATCATCTCGGTCACAGGGCAGGCTCCGGATTGAGGGCCACCGCCATCTTTCGAAACAGCACGCCACAGTCCCGTGTCTTGGTATGTCGGTCGATCTCCCACTAGGGCCTCGACAATATCTAGGACAGATATCTGGGCAGCTGGCTTCGATAGCCTGTAACCTCCCGTTGGCCCCATGGCTTTATCTAGAATGCCCGCACGCGACAGCACCTGGAGACCTTTGCCCAGATATTCTTTCGGCAAGTGAAATAGGGAGGCGAGGGCGCTTGTGGAAATGTAGCCACGAGCAGGCAGCTCTGCGAGAACGAGGCAGGAGTGTAGAGACCATTCGACGTGCCGTCCAAGCAACATTTTCAGCCTTCGATTGATGGGGCATTATCTGCCCACTGCAATAGCTGGGTGAACAGCTTCCGTTAAAGGTAAACGGAAGTGGATCTTGACGAAGCGCAATCGGGCGTACGCAAACTGGCCAAAGCCGCGTGATCTGCGTCGCGTGGGTGATTTAGGCGACGCTTCCGGTTTAGCTTCAACGATAGCCGATTCCGGTAACGTACTGTTTCAATATCTCTTCTTCGTTTTCAGATTCGCTCAGGATGCCTCCAAGGATATCGCGGGCATTCACCACGCCAACAGCGCGGCCTTCTCTATCCAGTACGGGAAGATGACGAAAACCACGCTTGCTGAGGATTTGCCAAACGGTCTCTAGAGTGTCAGTAAGTCGGCAACTGACGATGTTTGCTTGCATCGCGGAGCTAACCGTTGTGGAACGATCCAGCATACCCATGCTCACAAACACTCGTAGCACGTCGCTTTTGGTGAGAACACCGATCAGCTTCCGGTCGGCGCGGCAGACGACGATCATCTCCGCGCCATGTTTAAAGAGAGTGGCGGCGTTCAAGAGCGGGGCGTCCGGCGAGATTTTCACAAGCCTGCTCTTGGCTGTCGTAGTTAGCTGTCTGACGAATGCCACTGGAGAGTCTCCGGCCCATAACCAAACGGCAGGGCGAGTTCGTTAGAGGGATTAGAGGACGTGACGTCCCGACGCGCTAGGCCACCACAGCGTCTTTGCCGCCAGGTTGCGTTCCGCAGACCGACGCCGAGATTCACCGATTTGCCTCGTGCCGCCTGAGGAGGCGTTGAAGCGACCTTCGATCAAGTAGCAACCTTCGGGCTGCTAGGGAGACGTTCGTACGGCTGGCATGCATAACGTGCTCGATGTGCTGCCGGCGCAATTGGTTCGGCTCCAGAATTTTGCATCCCTCGGGAACATTAGCTGCACCCAGGAGAAGAATGTTAGCTAGGAACTCGGCATCCGTAGGCTTAGGGACGAAATCGTATGCTCCCGCTTTTGTGGCGGAGACGGCAACGCGTAGGTCAGCGAACCATGTGTGGACTACGACGCGCGCTGCAGGATGAGTTGACAACGCGTAGCGTAAGAAATCGAGGCCGCAGCCGTCTGTAAATCTGAGCTCAGTCAGCACGTAGAGCGGTCTTAGCCGGTCGAAGGCAGCCATTCCCTCTGCGATCGTGGACGATGTGGCAACATGATTCCCAAGCGCCCGGATCGCAGCTTCAATCGGGACTGTCTTTTCGACGAATGGGTCGACGATCAAAACCGTTGGGCGACTTGGTTGATCAGCCGGATTGGAACGTGAGGGATGTTGCATCGGATCGTCCTCAATTGATGACGATGGTAGACTACGAGGAAAGCGGGCCATCCTCCACTATACTTACATGTACCATCCGGCACATTGTCTCAGATTGCAGTGGTGCGCTCTGCAACGCGATTGGACAAACCTGCGCCCGGAGTGAATGCATGTCGCGGCGCTGGCCGCCAAGTTCAAGCTCGGCAACACGCCCTGCGCCCTCATGTCGCCATCCTTGATCGTCATCGACGACATGCCGCAGCTAGGCACAATATTGAATGAGGACGAGGTTATGCTGAAGACGATAATTGTCACCACGGTGGGCGCACTATGTGTGGCGTCGACTGTTCATGCTTCGAGCAACAGTGCTTGGAATGCCCTTTTTGCCAAAGCAAACGGCACCTGCATAGGCCAATCCCGGATGGTTTCGCCCGAGGCTACGGCTCCTGTCCTTTTTGACGATGCCACGGGGAAGCTGGCCATTTTGCTTCGCGAGAAGAACGCCAAGACACGTAAGATGGTCAACTTGATTTGTCTCTACGACAAAAAGTCTGGAAAGGCTTCGATCGCCGAGTACGAGTGGCTCGGGCAATAAGTGCAGACATGCGGCGGACGTCGAACGACGCCGCCGCGTTCAAGAGAATAATTATGCGCATTTTGGGAGCGCAAAACCGTTCTGAGAAACAGGAAGCCGCCACCGAAAGCCGCTTAGCAAAAACCCTGAGGGCTGGCTTCGAGCCGTGGGCATTCGTGGCTAACAGTTGTAGTTAAGCAGCATCCGTGACGAGTACTCGGGGCAAGCTCACAGCGAACCTCGCTCCACCTCGTGCCGGGTTCGATGCTTCAAGGCGGCCGCCATGGCTTTGAACAATGGTCCTGCTGATCGACAAGCCCATGCCCATGTTTGAGGCTTTGGTACTGAACAGGCTTTCGAATATCCGGTGCGAAATGTTGCTGTCAATTCCGGGGCCGGTATCTGAAACGCTCGCGGTTAAGCTGCTTTGATCTATTTGGATATCGACAGTGATGACTTTCGTTGCTGCTGACGCACACCGTAAGGCTTCGACGGCATTTGCCAATAGATTGAGGAAAACCTGTCTGAGCTGAATGTGGTCCCCTAATATAAATACTTTGCCTATGCCGAGTTCGCTGATCAGCTTGATGCGCTCGTCGTCGCATTCGGACCTGACAATGCCCGTGGCCTCGTCAAGCACAGCTCGAAAGTCGATAATTCCGAACGGGAGCGAGTCTCCTGCGAACGTGTGTTTGATGCGATCCGCGGTCTCGCTAGCGAGATAGGCAAGCTTTATTATCTCTCCCACAACGCTGTGAAGTTTGACGCGGTCGATGTCCTCTCTCTCAAGCCAACGTAGGCATGCCTCGCCGTTCGTCGCGATAGCGGTGAGAGGTTGACGAATCTCGTGGACCAAAACACTTGCGATTTCGCCGAGAACCACCTGTCTCTGATCGACGTCAATTGCGGTTGCAAGAGTATCGAAACCACCATGACCCAGTTCTGAAGGTTCGTGTAAGGACATCGTCGACCTCTGCGAGCTTGCACTGCTACCGCTTCCCCCTCGAGACAGCCGTAACTTTCGTGCTTAGGCCGCCTTGTAGGATAGACGCCAACGTTGACGTGCAGAGTAGCTTTTCGTCGTACAAAGTCGCAAAGATCGACGATCTTGGCGAGCGCCGGATCATTGCAAAATCTTGGAAAATTCTTGGAATATCGTGAGATTTCCGTTTTGATCCGTCGTCAATGGGCCGTGAGATCGCTATTTGGGCAATCCAGCCCTTATGAGCCCGTCCTTGAACACCGCCAAGTCTCCTGCCGCCTGGAGGTTGACCCAACGCGATACCCCGGACGCTCGAAGAGTTGGGGTAAGCGTTCTGAGCATACGCATAGCGGACGCAGCCTCTTCCCGCTCGCCGGTCAGCGCCAAGCTCGCCGCAAGCACAGCAGAAGACTGCGGTGCCTGAGGAAGATGTACCATGGCCTCTCTCGCGAACTTTTGTGACGCGCCCAAGTTTCCCGTTACCAGGTTGCCGAGCGACTTCAAAATCGCGATGTTCCCCAACTCTTGCCCTGCTGAACTGATAGCTGTCGCTCGTTGGATTCTATCGAGGCCATTGGCTGTACTGCCGGCGGAGATCAGCTGCGCTCCGCTGAGTGACCATGCCAATGGATTGTTCGGATCGAGAGCCAACGCGCGATCGAAAAGGCTAAGGGTGGAGCTCAGGTCACCTTCGAAGTGTCCAAGCGCATACGCCGACTGGATGAGAACAATTGGGTCGTCACAGTCCATCTCTACGGCTGTCCGCGCATGCTGGATTACCATAATAGGGTCGACAGGTGCGTTCTCCGAGCCCCGAAGTAGTTTGAGCCAGACATATGACCAGGCCGCGGCTGATCTGGCCTTTGCATTTGCTTCATCAAGTTCAATCGCTCGTAAGAGATATGGAACAGCCTTGCCGATGCTTGTTCTCGTTCCACGTCGGACATAGATCATGGCTGTTTCGTAGAACTCGTCGCTTGTAGTGGGGCCGGAGCGAGCGAGCCGCATCTGTTCGAGCGCGCGTCGGTCGAAGTAAGTTGCGAAGACCATCGCGACGTTTGTCAAAAGGCGATCTTGCAAGCCGAAAGGGTCGAGCGCATCGCCGTCAAGACGCGTTGCCCACACACACGTTCCGCTGTTCACGTCCACTAACTGAACGCTAACTCTCAGCTGATCATGGGATTGCCTTACGCTGCCTTCGACAACGAAATCCGTTCCGGCTCGCATCGCGCGGCTACGCCCATCTTCCGGGTATGGCAACGTTGCAGGGTGCTGGACTGCAAGTCCGGAAATGCGAGTGAGCACTCCAGTGATGTCATCGGTTAGCCCGGCAGCGAACAAGCTGAGCTCGGGCAATAGTGTAAGATTTCGAAAAGGGCTGACAACGATTGTCGCTTTTGCTCCGAAACTAACGGCAGGATGCGCGTGTCGTGTTGAAGCTTGCTCCAAGGCTTTGCCAGCCGAAGGAGCGAGGACCCTGCCGATGAAACGGAAGCCCTTTTTGGGAACCGTCCTTATCAGCCGCTGGGATCGCCCATCGTCATTGACGGCGAGCCGAACCGAGTTCATTTGGCTGTTGAGCGTCGATTCGGATACAAATTTCTTTTTCCAAACGAGTTCCAGGAGCACCTCGCGGGTGATCACAGTGTCACACCGCTCGATCAGAAGCGTTAGGACGTCGAAAGTCTTAGGAGACGTCGCGATTAACGAACCCGCGCGCTTAAGCTCTCTCGTCGACGTATCAAGACTGAAGTCCTCGAACGTGTATCTCATCACGCATCCAGCTACCAAAATTTGCTGGAGATAGTGCCCGGTTTCGATGTGCAAGTCGACAGTTTTGCGCCTCGATTTGGTCGCCGCAACCTATGCGGGGTAGGGTCTACGCACAGGTTGTCAAACTTGTCGTGCTATGCCCGATAGTCCAAGCAAGCATGTGAACAGACTGCTGCCGCTCCCAAGCGGCAGCAGTCCGGCTAATTGGAGAACAGGATGACGCACTAGCTAAGCGTCTGACGACCGTATTTGCAGCCGGTGCAGGCGAGGGGGGCGCTTCACCGACTGCTTGCTCAGAACACAAGAGCTGGACGGCGATCGATCGTCATTACCCGGGCTCTGGAGAGCGTTGATATACGAACTACGGCGTATCGATACGCTCGATCTTGCCGCACGCGATCGGGATAGTCACGTGGGAAGGGACTGTGCCAAGGGAATGTACCGAGCCAGGAAGTCCAGAGTCGCTCGGCACGCCGTGGATGTAGACTACGCGGCGGTCCAAATCGATAGACTGTCCCGCGTATGTTTTCCCGAAGGTTTCAGCAAGTTGCTTGAGGGGTACCAGTTTTCGATACTCGAAATCGCCCTTGCCTGAAGCATGAGGATAGGTATGGGTTGGTATCTTCATTTCTTCCGGTCTGTCATTGAAAGGCACCATGGTTGTCCCGGAGACGGCTTCGGTTTCCCCGAGATCAATGAATGAGTCATGATTGGCGTCCATTTCGGGCGTGACACATGTCGCGTCTCGCCCGTCGGGGAACCCGTGGAAGTGCTCCCAATGTTCGATGTCGCGGGGAACGCCGCGCATGGTGATGTGCACTTCGAGATTGTCCCCAACGACCTTGAATGTGGCATCGCCTTCGGGTTTCGATCCCAACTTGCTCTCGTTGATGCCCGTGAGATGGGCCTTGTAGGTTTCTGCTTGCGCGCCTGCCGCAAGCGGTAGCAGAACTGAGAAGACGATACCGCTGGACTTCAAAATACCAATTTCTTTAAGCATTTAAGGAAACTCCTCTGGCCCCGACGTTCGACCGGCCACACCGTCGATGGCACCAATTTAAAGCGATGCCACGGTTTGAGGAGTGACATAGATAGCTGGGAGTTTCCTCGTATACGTAGGTGTATCGATCGTCCGCGCTATAATTGGCCAGCTCCCTTCATGACCTCAATCTAGGGACGGCTGCTCCCCGCTGTCGATTAATCGATTAGAACGGCTAGCTGATCGCTCGTCAGATGCAAACCCTCGTATATCTCCACACTGCAAGCATCACGGTCTACTTTCGAATGGTGAGCCGCTTTCGGCGGACAAGACGCTAAAAGGAGACACCCGTGCTGAAAAAGATCGCTCTCATCGCTGCCGTCGCGTTTGCCGCAGCAAGTCCAATGAATGCCGCCGATGGATCGAAGAACGCGAAAGTGACTATGGTGTTCGACCACGTCCTTCCGAATGTCCCGGGCAAAAGCATGCGCGGCGTACTGGTAGAATATGGTCCGGGCGGTTACTCGCCGTCCCACACTCACGCTAAGAGCTCGTTCATCTACGCCACCGTTCTCGAGGGCGAGATCAAGAGCCAGGTCAACGGCGGCGAAGCCAAGGTCTATAAGGCGGGGGAGAATTTCGTCGAGAACCCCGGCGACCACCACGGTATCAGCGCTAATGGAAGCGAAACGAAGCCTGCGAAATTGCTGGCGGTTTTCGTGGTGGATACGAACGACACGGAACTGACCACGCCTGACAAGAAATAGGCTCCCAAGCCCCTCCGGTCGGCGGCCACGCTTGCGGCCGGCCGGAGTGTGGGGTGTTTAGCTTGCAGCGCGTTTGAAGCGTCATGTCCGCTACCCGCATCGGTTCTGCCAGTGCCCGCAATAGGGAAGAAGTTCGGTGGGTGTGTCGGCAATTAATTTGGCAGATCTCTCGCTCTTCGGAGAAAGCATACGACCGTATACTTGGAAGGGTCGGAATTTCGATCAACATCTCATGGAGCTTGGCCATGATCGACCTAGCGCAACTGAACCACAAGCGCTGGCCAATGAAGCTCGGCGGTATCAAAAAGGAGATCACGCGATGAAATTCGTCATAGTCGGGGGAACCGGTTTCATTGGATCCAAGGTCGTCTTAAAGCTGCAGGCGGCCGGACACGAGGCGGTCGCGGCTTCCCCAAGCAACGGCGTGAACAGCGTCACCGGAGAGGGGCTAGAAGAGGCGATGGTAGGAGCGCATGCAGTTCTAGACGTCACCAATTCGCCTACCTTCGAGCCTCAGGGAATTCTTGATTTTTTCAGCAAATCCACCACGAATCTGCTTGACGCTGAGAAGATCGCAAACGTAGGCCATCACGTGCTGCTCTCTATTGTGGGCATCGAGAAGCTTCCCGAAAACGGCTACTGTAAGGGCAAGCTCGCGCAAGAGGAGCTGATCGAAAAGTCGGGAGTTCCGTACACGATCGTCCGTGCTACCCAGTTCATGGAATATCTTGGCGCGATCGCCGATCATGGCAGCACCGCCGATGAAATCCGGATCTCAACGGCGAACGTTCAGGTCATCGCGGCTGAGGATCTTGTCGATGTGCTTGTTGACGCTCTGACAGGGGCCGCAAAAGATGCCATCGTTCAAGTCGCGGGACCGGATCGGGCTCCGATGAGCGAAGTCGTCGCGCGGTACTTGAAGGCGAAGGGCGATGGCCGGACGGTAACTGCCGATCCAGAGGCTTTGTATTTCGGTTCACGACTGGACCGCGACATGCTGGTTCCATCCGGGGTGGCGACAATTGGTAAGACACACTTCGATCGATGGATTTCTGACCAAAGCTGACGTGGGCGTCGTCGCGGCTCGAGAGCGCTGGCGACTATAGATGTCGCCAGTGAAACCGTTTCGGGGTTCGCCCGAGCATTTCAGTAGGCATAGAGTTGCCCGTCAGGCCACCGCTAGACAGCCTTCAACAGCAGCTGGAGTTCAGGCCGCCTCCTGATCAGATCGGCTACGGTGTACTTGTCGAAAACGGCCGCGAACGCAGCCGTTGCCTCCGCAAGAACCGGAGGAAGACCGCAGGCAGGAGCAACTGGACAGCCTGCGCATTCAATCAGCTCGTCAAGTCCTTCGGTATGTCGGAGTACCGAGCCGAGGTTGATATCGGAAGGTTGTCTTGCCAGCCGAATGCCGCCGTTCCTACCACGCACGGCATGAACAAATCCTGCTCCGGCGAGGTCTTGTACCACTTTCTTCAAATGGTCTTGAGATATGTCGAATGAGCGGGCGACCTCTTTGATCGACGCGAGTTCACCGTCGCGCGTACCCAGATATACCAAGACCCGAATTCCGTAGTCGGTGTATTTCGTCAGCCTCATAGCGCCCTGCGTCAAAACGCCCTGTTCATAAAGATGCATATTGGTAGCACCTTTTTGAAAACCGTAATAGAGGTAACTCAGATACACCTTATGGAGATATCCATGACGCAGTTGAACGAAGCCGATATCGCGCGTGTTTTGGAGCGCTTCTACGCCTCGGTTAGAGAGGACGATGAGCTAGCTCCCGTGTTCGCAGTAGTGCATGACTGGGACGAACACCTGACCAGGCTCGCGGAATTCTGGTCGTCGATGATGCTGGCCACGGGATCGTACAAGGGAAACCCGTTGTCTATGCACCTCGCTCATGCCGACAAATTCCGACCGGAGCTCTTTACCAGGTGGCTCGAAATATGGACGCGTACGACCAACGAGTTGCTGCCGCTTTCGATCGCCAGCGAAATGCAAGCGCGGGCGAGACGGATAGCGTCGCGTTTCTCGCTGATCATCTGCGGTAAAGATATCCCGGGCGACGCGCGCATTGCGCCTCCGACGGCGGCTACCGTACCCTACCGAACCTCCGCTCTCTTCGACGAGATCACTCTGCCCCGGGCTCTGCTCGCCGATCACGCCTTGAAATCAGGCACGTGGGCAGTGGTTCGGGTGGAACAGGGGTCAGTGGGGTACAGACAGAAGGGTGACAAGGACCCAACGACGCTCGGACCGGGCAATCCCGGAATAATTCCTCCCGAGATCCCTCACAGCTTGGAGCTTGTCGGTCCCGTGCAGCTACGCGTGGAATTCTACGACCGACAGCCGCTTGCCTAAAAAGAATATTGAAGCAGAAAGGACCGATCATGGCACACCAACTCTCGCCCGAAACCATCGCGCTAGTCAGAGACAGCGTCCCTGCGCTCGAAGCGCATGGCAGTGACATCACGAAGGCAATGTACGCGCGTTTGTTCAAAGATGATCATATCAAAGCCCTGTTCAACCACGCCAACCAAGGCGAGGGCGGTTCGCAGGTGCACGCGTTGGCCGCCGCAATCCTCGGTTATGCCAAGAACATCGAAAATCTTGGAGTTCTCGGCCCGGTCGTCGAGCGGATCGCGCACAAGCATATCGGCTACCACATTCTCCCTGAACATTATCCATACGTTGCTGAGGCGCTTCTTGCCGCGATTAAAGACATTCTCGGCGATGCCGCAACACCCGCGCTGCTAACGGCTTGGGGCGAGGCGTACTGGTTCCTCGCGGACATTCTCAAAGGGCGGGAAAACGTCCTGCGGGATGAAATTGAAGGCCGTAGCGGCGGATGGAACGGATGGCGTCGGTTTACGATCTCCAGCAAGGTTAAGGAGAGCGACGTCGTCACGTCCTTCACTCTTTCACCCTCTGACGGTGGTCGGGTGATCCGCCATCGGCCAGGCCAGTACCTGACGTTTCGCCTCCCACTACCTGGAGGAAGTCTTGCCAAACGTAACTATTCGATCTCGTGCGGACCGAACGATGACACCTACCGGATCTCCGTTAAGCGTGAAGCGAACGGGCAGGGCGGCTCACTCTATCTGCACGACTATACGGAAGTTGGAACTGAGATCGAAGCCACGCCGCCCGCTGGAGACTTCTTCCTCCCGGATGAGCCCAAGTCCCCGGTTGTGTTGCTCTCAGGCGGGGTGGGCCTGACACCGATGGTAAGCATGCTCGAAACGATCGCGCGGGATTACCCGGAGCTCGAGGCGCACTTCATTCACGGGGCGCTCAACAGTACCACCCACGCGATGGATAAGCATGTCAGGCGGGTCGCGTCGGTCCGGGACAAGCTCACGGTCAAAACGTTCTATAGCGATCCTGGTCTCGGCGATGCCGCTGGTCTCTCGCACGACTACGATGGTTTTATCACGGTGGATTGGCTTCGGTCGCAGACACCATTCGAAACATCGGAGTTCTACCTATGCGGTCCAAAGCCATTCTTGCGGGCTCTGGTCCCCGCGTTGGGCCGCGCTGGAGTATCGAGCGACCGTATTCACTATGAGTTCTTCGGCCCAGCCGACGAACTCCTGGCCGCTTGAACCCTGAAATCTGCAAACGAAAAGAAGACAGTCATGTCGACGCAGATCAAAGTAACGGCGCGGGCTTTGCCCGCTGCCGCAGTCCTCGCGCTTGTGCCGGTTGCGGCTCAAGCTCACGTCAAGTGGTTTGCTCCCTACATTGTCGGAGCGCCGCCCGAGCCGATAACGAACACGCTGTACGACACATGGTTTTGGGTCGGGATAGGTTTGGTGCTCGTCTTTTTTTTCCTAACTCGGTACATCGAACGCAGCTCTATCGGCGATAGCTCAATTAAGGCCCTTAACTGGCTGACAAACCCATTATGGAAGAGGCAAGATGACTATATTCGGTCGATTGTAGCTGCGTTTTTCGTTGCGATTTTCGCGGTCGGTGGCGTCTATCTGACGCCGGATCTCAAGACGCCGGCGGAGTGGGTTTCGTGGCTCCAGCTGGTCATTGCCTGTTGCATATTCTCTAGGCGGACAATGCCTATCGCCGGGGTCGGAATTATCCTTCTTTGGGTGCTAGCGTTGCGAGACTACGAGCTCTTTCACTTGTTCGATTACCTCGCGCTGGGCCTCGGCGTGGCAGGCTATTTGCTACTGGAGCCGTTGAACAACGAGGAGCTTCGGTCGCGGCGTTTCGAGGCGTTGCGCTGGGGTCTTGCAATTGCGCTGATGTGGTCGAGCCTTGAGAAATTCGCGTTCCCGAGCTGGTTTTACCCCTTGGTGATCGACAAACCGTTTCTCACATTCGGGATGCCGAGGGACGTGTTCATTCCCATGGCCGGGGTCACGGAGTTTACACTGGGGTTCGGTCTTTTGTGGACACCGCTTATCCGTCGCCTTTCCGCGATCGCGCTCCTGGTCATCTTCACAGCGGCGGTTTGGCCGTTCGGTCGCGTCGACTTGATAGGACATGGTCTGATAATGGCTATTCTCATCGCCGTCGCCGCCGACCATCGGACTGGCGCGGATCTGACAACAGCCCTCAAACGCAGAATGGTAGACATTCCTATTGGTCTGACCGGCGCGTTGGTCATATTCTGTACAGCCTATTGGGGGCTGCACATGGCCTTCTACGGAATGGACGGGAGTCTTCCGGCGGAAGAGCTACCTAAGACAACTCATTCCTATAGCGTCGAGCATCCTCACGGCCCGGGTGGGCCCGAAGCCAACACAGCCGAGCCGCATTCGCATTGACGCAGCTGTCCGCTCATCTGATCCGCGCATAAACGCGCGGATTAAGATGCACATTGTTCGGAAGCACGGCCAGTTCGCTGATCCATGCGCTCACGCAGGCACGTTCCCCGTTCTTACGGACAAGACAGCCTCACCAGCACAGCGTCCGGGTTTGGCCAACTTCAATCGCGGATGGAAGGCAAAGTCGTTCGGTTTGTGGGTCTCGGATATGCGAGCGTATATCTTGTTGAACGACCGGCACCGGACGATTTTCTCGGAGAGGCCAAGCCCGAGCTTATGCGGGCGACCCTCATACCTTTAGTTCCCAAGGAGAAGATCATGAAAATCGTCATCGCAGGAGGCACGGGCCTAATCGGACGAAAGCTGGTTTCGCTGCTGTCGAACCGTTTTCACGAAGTCGTCGTAGCGTCGCCGAGCGCAGGAGTGAATTCGATAACGGGTGTAGGCCTGGAAAAGGCGTTCGAAGGTGCCGATGTCGTTGTCGATGTGACCAACCCACCAACCTTTGACCCCGCTGCCGTCATGGACTTCTTCACGACGTCGACGAAGAACCTACTGTCGGCGGGCAAGAACGCAGGCGTGACGCATCACGTGGTGCTCTCGATTGTTGGCACGGACAGTCTTCCTCAAAACGGGTACTTCGTGGCCAAGGTCGCACAGGAGAAGCTGGTGCAAGAATCTGGCATACCTTATTCCATCGTTCGAGCAACTCAGTTCATGGAGTTCATGGGGACGATAGCAGATGGCGCTACCGCCGACGGAGAGGTTAGGCTGTCGACAGCAAATTTCCAGCCGATCGCCGCAGACGATCTTGCTGAACTTCTGGCTGACGTCGCGGCTTATTTCCCGCTCAACCGTATCGTCGACGCGGCAGGGCCGGACCGAGGGCGAATGTGCGATCTGATCGGGGGATACCTCGCATCTATCGGTGATACCCGGATTGTGAAGGCTGATCCCGAGGCTGGCTACTTTGGGTGCCCATTGGACGAGAATTCGTTGGTGCCACTGGGGGACCGTAGGATTGGGTCTCTTAACATCGAAAAGTGGAGCCAGCGTCCCAAGGCTGCTGCTTAAAAAAGCTTCGTGCGCGTTGACCGCAGCCAATTGTGCGATCAACGCGCCTTCACAACAACAGGACAGGCAGGCTTCAAAGCGATCGCAACAGCCTAGTCAGAGAACCGACCGCCGCATCGACATTTTGGGCATGCACATTCGATGTGCCAAGGAGCAGCCCACGCGGCGGAGTTTGGCTGGCCCGGTAATAAGGCGACAATGGAAATGGAGCGATTCCGTTGGCGGCCGCATTCTGTGCCAAGGCCACGTCGTCGACGTCATCCGGCAGTCGGAGCATCAGCGCGAGGCCGGAGGGTTCGACACCGAAGCCACAAGCGAGCATCGTTCGCATCAGCAAAGCGCGCCGCTCCGAATAGACCGCCTTCATCTTTCTGAGGTGACGAAGATAGTGTCCCCCGCCGATAAATTCGGCGAGAGCAAGTTGCGTCGTGCGGTTCGGCGCTGGCGAGGTCATTGTTGCGGCCTCTAGAACGCGCGGTACAAGCGCTCTCGGCACCACCATGAAGCCGAGCCCCAATGCGGGACTGATGGTCTTGCTGAACGACCCCAGATAGAAAACTCGTTCCCCTTCGTTCATCGACGCTAACGCTGGCTCGGCGCGCCCGTCGATTTGAAGCTCGCCGAGATAGTCGTCTTCAATGACCCAGGCATCGTTGGAGGTCGCCCATTCCAAGAGCGCGCTTCTTCGAGCTGGGGTCATGGTGACACCAGTAGGAGCTTGCTGGCCCGGCGTGACTAGGGCTATCTTCGCATCAGAAGCGGTGGCGATACCCTGGGCGACGCAAATACCTTGGTCGTCGACCTCGACCGGATTGATCGAAAGACCTGCAAGCTCCAGCGCGCGGCGGCCGACTGGATAGCACGGGTCCTCCACCCAAGCGGTACGGCCATGCGCTCCTAAACTCGTCAAAGCCAGCTGTAGGCCCTGGCGATAGCCACCCGTGATGAGCACCTGGTCCGGATGGCAAACAACCTGTCTACTTATGGCCACGTGTTTAGCTAATTCTTCGCGAAGCCTCAGCTCACCACGAGGATCAGGGTAATTCCAATAAACGAGAGCATCGGCGCGCACTGCCGCCGTTCTCATCCTAGACCATAGCTTCGCGGGAAAGACGTCGTGAGCAGGCACGCCCATTTTGAACGGGTGTGGCTTTACCGAATGAGGCCCTGCAAAGCTCATCAGCGAACTCTTCGCCGTATCCGGTCCGGCCGCCTGATCAACGGAGCCTTTGCGGGTGACACGCGTTCCGTCCGCCTTTCCGCCGCTGACGAGGTTCTCATTTGCCAAACGTTCGTAGGCCAGCCGTACAGTACCGCGCGCAACCCCCAACTGGATGGCAAGATCGCGGCCTGATGGAAGTCTACTCCCATCAGGAAGGCGGCCGGCCTCTATCGCACTACGGATATTGAAATAAATCTGGTCAGCCAGTGTTTTTTTGGAACTGCGGTCCACGGCGGCGGAGATATGCTCGATGTGTGTTGGGTCAGTCAAACATTCACCTCTTGGGCCTGTCCCATTATAACGCCGCCTGATACAGGTAGAGTTATGAAGCGAAACTCGGAAAATGTCGAGGGTGGCGACCTCAGCGTTGGCGGCAGCGAGGGTCATAGAAGCGGCAGCCTCTATGGTATCTCCGTCGAGTACGGGCTCCATTGCCTGCTTTGGCTTATGGAGGACAAGCGCCGAGCAAGCAGCCGTGACCTCGCGGAGATCCAGGGGGTGTCGGTGGCGATGATGGCCAAAATCATGCCACGCCTCGAAAGAGGCGGCATTGTTAGTTCGCGTGATGGCATCAAGGGCGGCTACGAGTTGGCCAAGCCGCCAACCACGATATCGATACTGGACGTCGTTGACGCGATTGAAGGCAAGCGAAAGATTTTCGACTGCAAAGATGTGAGACGGGGCTGCGTGTTGTTCGTTGGCGAACCACCGAGCTGGGCAGTATCAGGCGTATGCCGCATACATGCCGTCATGTTGCGTGCGGAAGAGGCGATGCGGTCGTCTCTTTCGACAACCACACTGGCTGACCTCGCCCAAGGTGAGGGAAGGCCGAGAGAATTTGAAGATATGGTCGCGACCTGGTTCGGTGACCGCAAGACGGCACGAGAAGATGCGCGTGTCGCCGCGGTCAGAGAAAGCTCTCGTGGTGGCAGCACGGCCAAGAAGCCCCTGTAGCAGCGCAACTTTGATTACATCTCGCGCGTGCCAAGGGCGGAGCTGTGCCCTGTCGACATCGCAAGACCTATTCCCGTCGTCGTACCTGGTTGCGACAGCGGCCGCTATTTCAATGACCCACCACGGCGTAAGCGGGCCGTGTTCTAGAGAGGATGTACGATGTCTCGTTTGAATTGGTTTGAAGCTTCCCCGGAAGGCGCAAAGGCTCTCGGCGGAATTCACCAGTATGTCACTAAAAACACCAACCTCCCGGACCAACTTATTCACTTGGTCTTCCTGAGGGTTTCTCAAATAAACGGCTGCGCGCACTGCATCGATATCCATTCCCGAGACATCATCAAGGGCGGCATGTCGGTGGAAAAGACTATGCTGGTGCCGGTCTGGCATGAGGCCGAATACCTGTTTACGGAACAGGAACGCGCCGCACTCGCTTGGACCGAAGAGGTGACGCTCGTGAGCGAGACGCACGTCTCTGACGAAGCGTACGCCGCCGCGTCGGCGGCTTTCAGCCCGAAAGACCTCGTCGACCTCACGATTACCATTGGCGCAATGAATGCATTTAATCGCATGGGCGTGAGCTTCCGCGTCAAACCTGCCGCCAAGGCATAAGGCGACAGGTCGGAAGCTTCTCCCCGCGTCTCGGAAACACAGCCAGTGAGTTTCGCCTGCCGCCATGATTTGCGCGGGCCACCAGCGGCTGCTGAAGGGATGGAGATTGCCCTGACCACGCTTGATTTCAACCGGAGCGCCTCGGGCGCGACTTCGGATCCGACAAGCCCGGAGTCATTCCTCGGGCGAGACCCGCGCGAAGCAATTCCCACTCGGCCGTTGGTCGAGTGGGTGGCAATGGAATGGAAGGAAACGCAATGTCTGAGCGGGTCGTGCACTGGATAGACGCGCCGACAGTCAGCATTATCGATGACAAGGAAGGTGTTCGCAGATCCCTTATGGATATGTTTGCCTCCCATGATATCGCGGCTGACGAATTCGAATGCCCGGGTGACTTCCTCGCGAACCCCGCCGTCGATCGGCATGGCTGCATAATCCTGGATGCGGACATGCCAAACCTCAATGGATTGCAGTTTCAGCTTCGTTTGCGGGCCCTGCAATGCAGGCGGCCGGTAGTTTTCATGACTGGTCTCGATGACGTAAGGCTTTCAATCGACCCACTGAAGGCTGGAGCCCGGGGGGTTCTCTTGAAACCTCTCGACAAAGAAGATGTGATCGCTACGGCCACTCGCGCCATAAAGGAAGACAGCACCAGGCGGGCGCTGCAACGGCACGCCGAAGAAGCGTGTCGAAACGTCCGGCTCCTAACCCCAAGAGAGCGGGAGGTTATGAGGCATGTCGCAGATGGCCTGCTAAATAAGCAGATAGCGTTTGAAATGGGGATCAGTGAGATAATGGCAAAGCTACACCGTAGCCGGATGATGAGAAAGATGCGGTGCCGTTCGTTGAGCGAGCTCGTCCGCAATTATGATTTGGTTGTCGCCAGGGAGGATGCGGAAGCACACGGCTTGTATTATTGACCCGTACATCGAATGCACCGGGCGTCACACGCTACTTTAGGCGGGCTCTTCGGTTCTCCGGTCGTACGCCTCAAGCTTACGAGGGTCTGCCAGCGCTCGCATACGTGTGTATAGTTGCAAGGGCCGAACAGTGCGGTAGTCTCATCTCATGTCGATAGAGCCGCGATTCTCGAAAAAAAGTTCTCCTCCGCTGCCAGAGCCTGAGGCAGGGTTGATGATCGACCCGTTTCAGCGGGCCGTCACCTATCTGCGCGTCTCGGTGACCGATCGCTGCGATTTTCGCTGCACCTATTGCATGGCCGAGAACATGAACTTCCTGCCGAAGAAGGATCTTCTGACGCTGGAGGAGCTGAACAGGCTCTGTTCCGCCTTTATCGCCAAGGGCGTTCGCAAGCTGAGACTGACCGGCGGCGAACCGCTGGTGCGCAAGAACATCATGCATCTCGTGCGCCAACTCGGCCAACAGATCGGCTCCGGGCTCGACGAGCTGACGCTGACCACTAACGGCTCGCAGCTCGCGCGTTATGCCGACGAGCTCTATGATTGCGGCGTTCGCCGCATCAACGTGTCGCTGGATACGCTCAATCCCGACAAATTTCGCGCGATCACCCGCTGGGGCGACTTCAACAAGGTCATGGAAGGCATCGACGCCGCCCAGAAGGCAGGCTTGCACATCAAGCTCAACGCCGTCGCCCTCAAGGATTTCAACGACGTCGAGATGCCCGAGATGATCCGCTTCGCCCATGGTCGCGGCATGGATCTGACCGTCATCGAAACCATGCCGATGGGTGAGATCGAGGAAGATCGCACGGATCGCTATCTGCCGCTCTCCAAGCTGCGCGCCGATCTCGAAAAGCAGTTCACGATGAGCGAAATCGGCTACCGCACGGGTGGCCCCGCCCGCTACGTCACCGTCGAGGAAACCGGCGGTCGCATGGGCTTCATCACACCGATGACCCGTAACTTCTGCGAGAGCTGCAACCGCGTGCGCCTCACCTGCACCGGTACGCTCTACATGTGCCTTGGCCAGAACGACGCCGCCGACCTGCGCTCCGCCGTGCGCGCGACCGAAGACGACGGATTGCTCTACGCCGCGATAGACGAAGCGATTTCCCGCAAGCCCAAGTGTCACGATTTCATCATCGACCGCACTCATAACCGTCCCGCCGTCAGCCGCCATATGAGCGTGACGGGAGGGTAAGTCCCAGATGATCGACCATTTCCCTTGTGTGGCCATGAGCAGCTCGTCGCCGGCAATCCACTTGAGCGGACATCACAGAACGAACGCATTAAGCAAGAAGACGGGCAGCGGTCTTCAATGTCGTCTCCGTCTAGCGACTTGAGAGGCATGGCATGAGCCTGGAAACCATCAGCGCGCTACTCGGAGAGCCCGTCGCGCAGTTCGCGTTGCTCGTGGTCGTCAGGTTGTCGGTGAACCTGCTAACCGGTGAAAAAGCGCTCGCGAAACTAGCGGCCAACCTTTTGTTTTTCGCCGCCCTCACTGCTTTGTTGCTCTACCATAAGATTCCGCCCTATCTCGTTGATGTTTCTGCAACGAGCGTTTCCGATCGTATCGCCTCTGGGGCGTTGAAAGCTATCTGGTGGATAGGTGGCGCGATGGTTCTCGCGAGCCTCGTTCGGACGTTTTTGATCTTCGAACGGAAGCCAAAGGAGGGACGGCTCCTACAGGACTTGCTTGTTGGTGTGATTTACCTCGGCGCGACGCTCAGCATCATTGCCTTTGTTTTCAGTTTGCCGGTCGGAACCCTCATTGCCACATCCGGGGTATTCGCGATCGTTCTCGGCCTCGCGCTCCAGAGTACGCTCAACGACGTGTTTTCCGGGATTGCACTTAACATTGGGCGGCCTTTGTCCGTCGGTGACTGGATTGCTATCGACGACAGCACACAGGGCAGGGTCGTCGAGACGAACTGGCGGTCCACAGAACTACTGAATGGCACGAACGACCTCGTGGTGGTGCCGAACAGCGTCTTGGCCAAGTCGAAGATTGTCAACATCAGCGGGCCGGACATGTCTCACGGTGCCTCCTTGCAGGTGCGATTGTTACCTTCAAAGCCGCCAGCGGCTATTCTGCAAGCGATGGAGCGAGTACTTCTCAGCAGCAATTCAATATTGAAATCACCGCCGCCCTCAGCGAACATCATCGGCCTTGACCGCAGCGCGTTGAGCGTCGAGCTCTCATTCCGGGTCGCCGATCTGGGTGAAGTGTCTTCGGCTCGTAACGAGTTGTATGACCTTGTCTACCGGCACGTAGACGCCGCTGGATTGCAGCTAGCCTGGGCCGAGGGCGTTGCATCCTCGTCACCTGCCCTCGACGTACCGCAAGATCCCGGCGCTAAACGACAAACACCTCCAAGGCGTCTGATGGACGCCATTCCTTTGTTCTCTGCACTCACTAGTGAAGAAAAGGACGATTTGGCAGCTACGATGAACCGGTTGACCTTCAAGAAAGGCGATGTAGTAGCCCGCCGAGGAACTGCACTGACGTCGTTGATGATCGTCCGGAACGGGGTGATGGCTATTGAGGAGCTTGAGGAGGGAAGTAACGTGGAGCTCGAGCGTCTCGCGCCGGGTGATGTGTTCGGCGAACGTGGCGTGCTCATGGGCGCGCTTGAGCTGGGTGACGTTCGGGCTCTAACCGCATCCGTCGTATATGAGATCCCCAAAGAGAGGTTTGCAGACATCATGCGGGTGCGACCCGCACTCGCAGAGGACTTGGCGAGCTTGCTCACCGCACGTACGATGGCCGAAGAGCGGCTCCACGATGCGAGCCGAACGCCAAATGCGGCCGCCTCGTCGTCGTTGTCGGTACGGATAAGGCACCTGTTCCACTTGGCGGGATAGCGAGGTGAACACACCGCTTCAAGCGTAGCTATTTGGGGTATTCGTCACGAGTGGTTGAAACCGCTAATCTCGACTTCTGGGTAGATTCTTACCGGCACTATTGCGGCCGATGGATTTTGCGCTGAGCATTGGTTCATAGAAGCACGATGCGCAGGCAAGCAGTTGATCAGGACGTTCGAGACAAGGCTGATATCGGAAAGGTGCAGAGCCGCCCGGCTTGCGCCCGTTCTTGCCAAGTATGCCGACCTGATGAGCCGAGCCGAGCGCCTTTTGCTGGCGCAACTCAAGGCGGGACGGACGTGGACCGGTGATTTGAAGGTGTCGTTCTACCAACCGCTGGGCATCTCAGCCGTCCATCTCGATATGGCATATCGCCAGCTGACGGCGAAGCTGGCGTCGATCTCCGAACTCGCTAAAGAACGCGCCAAGGACCTTGCGCGTAAAGTCTCATCGAAGAAGACCGACATCAAGCGGAAGACACTGGCGTTGGCGCGCGCCAAGAAGGTTCGGAGGAAGCTCGCTGAGGAACTGGCGACGATCACCGTGAAGCTCGAGTATCGTCGGGCGTCTATGAAGATCGCGGCTGAGGAGCGCCGCGCCGACGAACTCTTCGCGTTGAAGCAACTTCTCATCAAGTATCACGCGCGCAGGGCCGCGTTCGAGAGCGCCACCGTCGAAATTCAGAAACTGGGATTTGCCGTTCACCAGCACAAGCGGCGTCTTGCAATCCTCGAGACGAAGCAGGCACAAGCGCGTAACCAGGCGGTCGATCCGACGATTTGCTTCGGTTCGAAGAAGCTCTTCCGCGAGCAGTTCAATTCGCAGGGTAATGATTACGCCGACCACGCGGAGTGGCTCGATGCTTGGAGGTCCGCACGCTCGGCGCAGTTCACGCTCGATGGCAATAGCAGCAAGGAAGGCGGCAACCAGTTTGCCCGCCTGCGACCGCGCGGCGATGGCCGGTTTGATCTGGAGCTGCGGCTTCCGAAAGCTCTGGCACATCTCGCCACGAGAACGTTCAAGGTGTCGGGTCAGACAATCGCATGCGTCGACTTCCACGGCCTTTCCTTCAATCATGGAAACGACGTCATTGAGCAGGCCCTGGCGAACCGCAAGCCCGTTACGGTCAAGTTTCTGCGCGACGCCAAGAGCTGGAAAGTGATGGTCAGCGTCGATCATGCAGTGGAATGGAAGACACCGGATTTCAGCGCCGGCGCGCTCGGCATCGATCTCAACGCCGGACATATTTCCGCGGCGCTGGTCGATCGCGACGGCAACCCGGTCGAAGTCTTCAATTTTCCCTGCGTCACATACGGCAAAACCTCCGACCAGGCTCAGGACGCGGTCCGCAAGGTTGCCGCCGAGATCGCTGCTCGTGCAGAGCGACTGGGCGTGCCGGTGGTCTCGGAATTGCTGGACTTTAGCGAAAAGAAGAAGACGCTGAAGGATGCGAAGGACGCGCGCTACGCCCGCATGTTGTCGTCGTTTGCGTACAGTGCCTTCGGCAAAGCCCTCGCTTCCGCCTGCGCGCGCCAGGGCGTGGCGCTACGGCGGGTCAATCCCGCCTACACATCGATCATCGGTCGCGTGAAGTTCGCTCGCCGCTACGGCTTGAGCGTCCACGAGGCCGCATCCGTCACCATTGCCCGACGGGCAATGGGTTATTCCGAAAGACTGCCCCGTTCCTCGACGGACACCGTCAAGGTGCCGACGAACGGCTGTGATCATGTCACCCTCGACCTACCTGTAAGGAAGGACGCCTCGGAGCTCGCTCCGAAGTCGAGGCATGTTTGGCCGCGGTGGAACGGGCTGAATAAGGAGTATCAGAAGGCGCTTGCAGCGCTGGGGTCGTCGCGGCGAAGGTCGCGACCCAAAAGGGGGAAGTCGCAGGCGTGGGGCGGGCAACTGTCACGGCCGCGCGCTGGAACCCTGGCGGGTGGAGCGGAAAACCGTTCCATGGCCCTACGGAAGGGGCAGGATGTTCCTGCTAAAAGCCGCTTCAGTCACGTTGCCAGGGGTGGGCAACGTGCCGGGAATTAATTCCTGAACCAAAGTTCGTTTCGGTGGCTGAGATTTACGCTCAACCATTCGTGACCGAATACCCGATCCTGCACGAATGCGCTGGCACAGATTCTAGACGGCTACAAGGTCAGTCTGTGCCATCACGAAGGGTAGCTCAAGTCTAATCCGAGCATGTTGCTCACAACAAACGCGAAGACCACAATGACAAGAACGGTTACCAAAAAAGCAGCGGCTACTTTCCCGCCAGTTCGCAACAGCGTCAGTGCCCCGCCTTTTTCGCCTTGGTCGTAGTGCCACTTGATAGCGTAGAACATCGCTGTGCCTAACGCGACGGCCTTGAACGAACCGAGGGCTATTGGAAACCAGTCCATAATCAAATCTCCATGTGATCTGGCAAGCACGCGTTTAAGCGACGAACCGCTCAAAGGTTTGCGCCACTTTGTGATCTTCGACGGGATTGTGCGGCTCAATCTCTGGGTGCGTTTGTGCGCCGCGGATGCCCGCCTGAGTATTGAGAGATCGTTCACGTTTCCTCGAGAGCCACTTCTTCAACAATTGAATGGGCACAAACGCTGCTATCAGCGCCGGCGGGAGGGCAATGAGAGCATGCGTCCAGAGAGATGGCGAGTAAGCGATTTGAATTCGGCAGGCCAGAATGGCCCCCGTTAAAATCAAGACGCCCAAAACCATGGTTGCCTGGCGATCATTTGCTTTGATCGACGACTTCTCTTTGGTCGCGATCATGGGTTGCTTGTAAGTCATTGTTCGCACATCCATACGATTGACACGGTGGCGTATGCATACAATTATCCAGTCAGAGTGCATATTATCCAAAGTGTCGCAGGTGACGGGCTGACCACGTTTACGCTGCGGTTCACAGGGATTTCGGAAGCGCCCGTGACGTTGGCACTCCGCAGGAGATCGAGCGCGCTCGTCCTGCTTGACAGCAATGTCGCATTCATATCCATATAATGTTAAATTGATGGGAAGATCGCAATACCTTATGGCTGCCATTTCTTGGAAACCAAATCTCGCTGAAAGAGGCGGCCCTATCTACATCGCAATAGCAAACGCGCTCGCAGCGGACATCGCCAGCGGGGCTCTTTTTCAGGGTGCTCGTCTTCCCACTCAACGAAGACTGGCAGATGAGCTTGGCATTGACTTCACGACAGTGAGCCGTGCTTACGCCGAGGCCCGGACCCGCGGCCTGATCGAGGGGAAGGTTGGCCAGGGTACCTATGTGAAGGTTCGACAAATGGCGCAGGGTCGTGCGCAACCTTCAGGTCTGGTCGACATGAGTATGAACCTGCCGCCTCGCTTTCAAAGCGCCTCCCTCAACCAAAGTATGTGGGATACGGTTCGGGAATTGCAGGATGAAGGCCCCGACCTGCTGACGCGCTACCAGGAGCCTGGCGGGATCATGGCCGATCGGATGGTCGCGACTTCTTGGCTCGCGAGGCGTCTGCCGGACGTCACTAGTGATCGTGTCCTGGTCGCCGCGGGTGCTCAAGGGGCTCTCCATGCGATATTGAGTGTGCTTGCCGATCCAGGGGACACCATCTGTGCGGAGGATTTGACATACCCTGGGTTCAGGTCTGTCGCATCACACCTCAGACTGAAGCTCGCACCCCTGGAAATGGACGAACGCGGGCTGCTTCCCGAAGCGTTCGATCGAGCCTGCCAAACGATGAAGCCGAAGGCGCTGTATTGTATGCCAACGCTCCATAACCCAACGACGCGCACCATGCCGCTCGACCGTCGCCGCGAGCTGCTTGAGTTGGCGCGGGCATTCGAAGTGCCGGTTATCGAGGATGACGCATACGGCGCTCTGGCTCCAAACGCGCCAGCGCCGCTTGCTGCGCTTGCACCTGACATCGTCTATCACGTGGCAAGCCTGTCAAAATGTTTGTCTCCCGCGTTGCGCGTCGCATACGTGGCTGCGCCAGAAGGCCGCTCCCTTCGGGTCGCCAACGCAATACGCGCATCTGCTTCCATCGTCTCACCGCTGACAAGTGCAACTGCTTCGCGATGGATCGAGACTGGGCTGGCAGATGCGGTGCGCGACGAGATCATGCGGGAAACCGTTACTAGGCTAGAGGAATTCCATAGGACACTGCCCGGATGCGCCGAGACCTCATCTGAAGGTTTCCATGTATGGCTGAGCGTGCAGGAACCATGGACCCGAGGTGAGCTTGTTTCTAGATTGCGTTCGATCGGTATCGGCGTCGTAGCGAGTGACTCCTTCGCGCTGGCCGCTGCTCCCGAGGCGATCAGGATCGGTCTGGGCGCTCCTGCAAGCGTCGAGGAACTGCGACGTAGTCTGGAAATCCTCGCTGAGCTCATGTCTCAGCAGCCTGCGATTTCTGCGACAGTTGTCTGATATCTTGGGGATCCGCTTCGGGTACCGCTGGGATCAAAGTGCGAGTTTGAAAATCTTTTCCGACGCCTGCGGCGGCAATGCGCGCCATTTATGAGTGAAGCCCAGCGCGGCAGCAGACAATGAATATAGCAGACCTGTCGACGCGCAACGACCACAGCTTCACAGAAAAACACGGACGGGTGATTCAGCGTAGGAACCGCGTTCAGTTCGCGGGCAGCCCAAATCATTAACTCGAAGCCGCTACAAGGGATCGAACCTAGCGACTTTAGAAAATGACCCTCGATTACGCAACGATACACCTCTGCAACGCGCTACTCAATTTGAGCTACGGCGGTATGTTGCTCGCCCTGTGGTTCAAGCGCCGGGAAGTGCACTTATTGTACTGGGCGAGCAGCCTTCTGCTCGTCTCGGCTGCGGTGTACGGGTTTACCCTTACGAGAAACAGTTTTGTGATCCCTGCGCTTGTCGCAGCCGTCGCAGCTAATATATCCCTTACATGGGCGGGTGCGAGAGCCTTCGACGGACGTCCCCCATTCCATTGGCTACTCCTGATGGGTCCGACCGCAACGTTCTTTGGGCATCTATTTTTAGCGTCGGCTGGCCTCAAGATACTCGCGAATTCATTCTCGACTGGCGTTCTCGCGGTGACTGTCACAGCCGCAGGCGCGTATTTCATGAGGCATGGTAGCGGTTTTGCTAGGAAGGCTGTTGGCTGGGTGCTGATTGCATACGCTCCAGTATACGTTGCTTCCATAGTGCTGGACGTGGCATTCCCCGGGAGCCGTTTATCTTCTATCCTGATACTCGCAGGCGACTTCGTACTGAACAACGCCTTCGTCGTCGGCCTTTTCGCCATCATGGAAGAGAAGGCTCGCGAGCAACTTCGACAGCTCGCTGTGACAGATCAACTAACCGGGGCCCTGAACAGGGCGGGCCTACTCGCCAAGTTTCCAAGCGGCAATATCACGGATGCTCGGACGATCCTTCTGGCGGATCTGGACCACTTTAAACGCATCAACGACACTCATGGTCACTCAGGCGGCGATGCCGCATTGAAGGAATTCGTTGTTCGGGTTGGCGGGGTTCTTGGCAAAAACGAAGTCATTGCGCGGCTTGGCGGTGAGGAGTTCGGTATTCTTTTGGCATCCACCAACCTGAATGATGCCAACGAACGCGCCGAACAGATTAGGGATGTCATAGCTAGGCAACCGGTCGAGTGGAACGGCATGTCGATGGGCCTGACAACAAGCATAGGCATTGCCGTATCCTGCGTACCTGAGAGTGTCGATGACGTAATAGCACGAGCTGATGAGGCACTTTATCGAGCGAAACGAACCGGCCGAAATCGGGTTGCGGCATAGTCGGCCAGCAACAAAGATGTCATCTTTGACAATGATCGTTTTAATCGATCTCAACCTCAATTGGTGATGGGTGATAGGCAGCTCTACCATGCCGCCGCGCCGGCGTAGCTGAATGAGGCTTTTAAGATGTCTGAGGCCGTTCGACAGGCTACGTCCTTCGAAGACGTCAAAATAGTCAGCGAATTGACACGCGCTTTAGTACGTCTATGACTTTTCTGCCAAGCGTTTAAGGAGAGAAGACATGGCCGACGAATTTTCCGATAGTCCAAACACCGAAACAGAGGTTATCCCACTCGCTGAGCCAAAGAGGCAGCGAGCGCCTCGCCGTAGTAAGGAGGCGATTGCCGCAGCGCTAGCTGCAAAGAAATCGAAGACCGCACGGAAGCCAAGAGACACGAGTGCGGGCGACACGTTGAAGGCCGCCAACAAAGTGCCTGCAGATCGAACTAGCGCGAAGTCTGCCCAACAAAAAGCTGCCAAGGTAACTCTTGCGATGGACGAATTCGCCGACCTGATCGCGCTGGAGGCAGAAAACCAGAAACTGCGTAGATCTCTCGCCGAGAAACTGAGAGCCGAGAACGCTGATCTTCGTAAGAAGCTCGGGCTAGCCTGACGTCGACAACAGTAGGCAGAACGAGCGCGTTGCTTGGGTGAACCGGTGCCGGCGGTATGTGGCGCAGAACCGGTTTGCTCGACAACCCGATTCAACTTCTTGCCCGCGCCTAAGCCGGCTATGGATCATTGGTCAGGGCAAACCGTCGGCTGCAAGTGCACCTGTAGGAAACGATCAAAAATACGATTCCAATCGATCGTGACGAATACCAACGTATACTGCCTGCATGGCTTGATAAGTCGTAGTGTGGAAGCATTCCAACTACACGGGAGCCAATGATGACGTCCATGCTCGCTGAAAAGTATGCCGCCACTCGAAGCCTGCGACTACCTTCTGAGATCAGTCGCGCCGACGACAGGGCAGGGCCGGCGTTCTTCGCCACCCATACTATTTCAGAACTCAAGGCATGGCATCCCGAGCGTTTAAGACAGCTAGGAGCGCTGCCGTTCCCGATGTGGTCCAGAAGCTCCCAAGATCATTTCGAGGTAAGGCTTTGGGCCGAGGTATTGGGAAACCTTGCCGGAGCGCTGGAAAAATGTTCGGTTGTGACATTGGTCGCCGGGCACGCACGCGCAGCGGAGTTGGACACGCTCCAACTGATTTTTCATCACCATACGGGAAAGCCTGTTGAGATAATCAAATGCTTCGCTGAAAGCGGGCCTGGGCATGTTTGGTCCAGCACGGACACAGCGCTCATCGACCCCGAATTGGACGCTAAACGGGTGATGATCGTACTTGGCTCAGCGCCGCCGATTGGCGAACTCTACCGCTTCCGAGACTGCGTTGCGTTGTTCATCAACGAGCATGCGGCTCCGGCTATGTTCGACCGCTCTTGGCCTGCCTATGTAGCGCCGATGTCAACAAACGGCTGGAGCTTGTCCCACATCGCTTACCGACGCCTCCTCGACATCGAAACCGAGTTATCCTTCGATCCAGCTTACAGCGAGATGTTCGATTATCCCGATAGCTACGCTCGTCCTCTCTGCCTCATTTTAGCGGAACTGCTGAGGATGTTTCACCAGACCACTGGCAGGGAACAAGCGTTAGAAAGTCTGATCGACTGAGCTGTCGCCGCAAAAATCGTATCAACAAGAGATGACCGTTCCGCCGAAATAACGGAGATTTGATTGTCGCAGTCGGTTTTGTCGCGGCATCGAAAGCTGATGATGCCAACGATGTAACCTATTTCAAGCCTGCTGCTGACAAGCAGCTATCGAGCGCGTTTGGCTGCGGGCTTAGTTTTGATAACCGTCGGTTCGCCTCCAGCCCATCCGAGCTCGTTTACAAAACGAACTGCACGCTTCAGCTGCTCCTACAAGGAAGACGGCGGACATGGAGCTATCAGTTAATTCGGTGATGAGCTTCCTGACATGGATCCTCGTGCCACCAAAAGCGCGGGCCGCCGCTTGCGATATCCCGAGCTCTGTTGGTGATCGGGGCGAGGGAGCCCGAGACCAGTAGGCCTGCGGGCCGCGAACAGCTGTAACCTACTTCAGGTGGGCGGATAGCCCTTCTAGTGCCTTATTGGCGCAAGCCTCGTCGAGATTCCCTCCTGGTGCACCCGCGACGCCTATGGCGGCAATAATATCGTTTCCTACCCTGATCGGGACACCACCGGCTAGAACCAGAAAGCCAGGAATATCTGCCAAGCCGGCTGCGCTCGGATTGTTCGCCACATTGTTCGCGATCGCGCTCGTGGCGTTACGAGAAGACGCAGCTGTAAACGCCTTGGCACGCGACGCTTCAACGGTGTGGGGACCGGCATTCTCCGCACGGACGAAAGCCAGCAAAATTCCTGCGCGATCGGTTACGGCCGCTGAGACATTGTAGCCATCGGCTGAGCATTCCGACAAGGCAGATTGAGCGATCTCGACCGCCAACGATGTGGTGATGCTTGGCTGCTTCACTGTATCTTGAGCGTATGTTGAAAGGGCGATCAATGCGGAAATCGCGATCGTTAACGAAACTGTCTTCACGTGTTTAACCTTAGTTGACATTGCTTAAGTGAAACCGCGCTGCATGAAGTGGCCAGGCTCGAAGATTTTGCCTATGCGCAGAGGCGGACGCAAAGTCTCTGCACCCGATTGCTTACGAACTTTGCAAGCCAAATCTGCGCTCGGGGATCTAAGATGCGGCCCTTATTCGAACCGGCGTCGCCTTGTACGACGGTGTCCCAGACTTCCTATCGAAGTGGGTCAAAGCCACCAACCCGTTCATTTCTGGAAAGTACCCAGCAGCCGATCCGCGAGCGATGTTGTATTCCACCGCTGTGAAGCCCGCTACCACGCGCGTCGTGCTCTCGTCCTCACCCTCGTCAGGGGCCGCTACAATGTCCACCTTTGAGCCGTCGGAGAGACCCCGCTCCGCAAGGTCGTCTGCATGCATGAATACCACATCTCGTCGACCGAAGACACCGCGATAGCGGTCGTTGAGGCCATACACCGTCGTGTTGTACTGGTCATGGCTTCGAACAGTGGTGAGGGTGATGATATCCGGCTGATACAGGCGCGGGTCCTCCTCGAGCCCTGACGCGATCAGAAAATTTGCCTTGCCGTTGGCCGTCCGCCATTCTCGACGCGAAGCCGGAATGTCGAGGTGAAAGCCGCCCGGTTGGCGTATGCGCTGATTGAAGTCCCAGAAATCCGGGAAGACGATCTCGATCTTGTCGCGCACGCGATCGTAATCGGACACCATTCCATTCCAATCGATGCCGTACCTGTCTCCGAGCGTGGCCTTCGCCAACCCGGCGATGATCGCCGGTTCCGATCGCAAGTGTTCGCTCGGCGGATTGAGAAAACCTCGTGAAGCATGAACCATGCAGGTTGAGTCCTCGACAGTCACCGACTGACGTCCGCTTTCCTGTATGTCGAGGTCGGTACGTCCGAGGACAGGTAAAATCAGGGATTGCTCCGCGATCAACAGATGCGAGCGGTTCAGCTTGGTTGACAAATGAACTGCCAATTCGAGCCGTCGCATCCCTTCGAACACCTTCCCGGGATCGGACATCGCGACCGCCAGGTTGCCGCCAAGGCATATCAGCGCTTTCGATCTTCCGGCGATGATCGCGTCTATGGCCTCAACGGCATTATGCCCCTTTTCCGCAGGAGGGCGGAAACCGAATGCCTTCTCCATCCCATCAAGCAGGGCCTTGTTCGGAACCTCCGTGATGCCGACTGTGCGGTCACCCTGAACGTTTGAGTGCCCCCGCAGCGGGCAGATGCCTGCGCCAGGCTTTCCCATGTTCCCACGCATCATAAGGAGGTTTGCCAATTGCTGAACGTTCGAGGTACCGTTACGATGTTGCGTGATACCCATACCGTAACAGACTATGACCCGTTCCGAGCGCACGTAAACCAAGGCGGCGCTGTCGATAGCTTCCCTCGTCAGCCCGGACTTCTTTGTGATGCTTTCCCAGTCCGTCTTCGCGAGATCTTCCAAAAGCGCAGCGAACCCCTCGGTATGGGTGTCGATGAAGCTTCGGTCCAGAAGACCGTCTCCGCCACCTTCGAGGTTCTCCCTATCGAGCTCGGCGACGCGTTTCATGATGCCCTTGAGCGCCGCGACATCACCACCACTCCTCACTTGATGGTAAGCGGAAGCGATGGGTGTCGACGATAGCGTCACCATTTCGACTGGGTTCTGCGGTGCGGCGAACTTTTCGAGAGAGCGCTCCTTGAGGGGATTGAACACTATGATCGGGACGCCCCGCCGCGACGCGTCGTACAAGGTCGTCATCATACGAGGGTGATTTGTCCCCGGGTTGTGCCCGAAGCTGAAAATGGCGTCGCAATGATCGAAGTCCTCCAAGACCACGGTGGCCTTTCCGACGCCGATCGAGGCGGGCAGGCCGACACTTGTCGCTTCATGGCAAAGGTTGGAGCAGTCCGGAAAGTTGTTTGTACCGTACGCCCGAACAAATAGCTGATACAGGAAAGCGGCTTCGTTGGAGGCACGACCGGAGGTGTAGAATTCCGCCATATTTGGGTCTGGGAGTTCGTTGAGCTTTTTCCCGACGACAGCAAAAGCCTCGTCCCAGGTTATGGGGGCGTACTTGTCGGTGGACCTGTCGTAAATCATCGGGTGGGTCAAACGACCCTTGCCCTCAAGTTGATAGTCTGACCAAGTCCAAAGTTCGCTGACCGTATGCTCCTCGAAGAATTCCGGCCCCACTCGTTTGGCCGTGGACTCCCAGGTAACAGCCTTTGCGCCGTTTTCGCAGAATTCGAACGACGACGTGTGTTTGGGATCCGGCCACGCACATCCGGGACAATCGAAGCCGTCGGGCTGGTTCGATTTCAGCAACGCCAACGACCCTTGGATCACGATCTTCTCGTGAACAAGCGCCTCCGCGGTCGCGCGAAGGGCATCCCATCCGCCCGCGGGCCCCGCGTAATCCTCGATACCGTCTGGACGTTTCTCTGCCATTGCCGCCTCCATCGCATTCGAGCCGAAAAGACCACGGCAACACGTGATGGCGTCAGACATACTCAAGTATGCGTAGCGGCGGACGGAGACGCCAAAATATCTTGGCCGACTGAATCTGCAGCTACCGCCCAGACTATGTCTCCAGCGCGGGCGGCGCTAAATGAGGGACCTGTCGATGTATATCGAGACAATAACGAAGTTCGCAGATGCTGGCGCGCACAAGGCCGATCTGGTCACCAGTCAATTCCCACGCTTCTTCGTAGGCGCGATGCTGGCGGGTGCCTATATTGGATTCGGCGACATCTTGATGTTCACAGCAGGCGCGCATCTTGGCCCGGAGTGGTCGCATCTGGTCATGGGGGCCGTGTTCGCTTCAGCGCTGACAATCGTTGTATTCGCTGGCTCGGAGCTTTTCACCGGGACAGCTATGTACATGACCTTCGCTCTTTTTCGGCGTCAGGTTTCCATTTCGGATGTGATCAAGGTCTGGACTGCATGCTGGGTCGGAAACCTTGTGGGTGCCGCATTACTCGCGTCCATCTTTTTCGCCGCAGGCGGTGGGACCCTATTGGGAGACGGTCGCTCGGTTTTCTACGCCTCGGTGGCTGCGAAGATGGCGGCGTCGCCAGAGGCTTTGATGGCGAGAGGTTTCCTGGCAAACTGGTTGGTCTGTCTCGCCATCTGGATGTGCGGCAGAACGGAAAACGACGCCGCCAAATTACTTCTAATATTCTGGCCGATAACGATCTTCGTCGCCGCAGGTTTTGAGCATTCCGTGGCGAACATGTTCACGTTCGCGCTGGCGCTGTTTGGCGATGGACCTGCCGAAGTTGGCGTCCTGGGTGCTGCCTATAATTTGCTCTACGTCACGATCGGCAATCTGCTGGGCGGTGTGATCATGTTGGGTCTAGGGTACTGGATACAGGAGGGTTCCTGGGGTCACGAGGCGCACTACAAGGTCTCGACAGCGCTGCACGAAACAAAGTGATTGAGCGCGCCACGGTAGGCCTCATGCGTAACGATCGGCGTTGATCTCGTGCAGGAGACTGCTCCAGCGCTTCCAATGCCCCCCTGAACAGGAAGCGGATCTCTGCGGCCTTGGCAGTCCGTCGCTCCCGCGCGCCCAACGTATGTTTTCCAAAATACGCGAGCGGCACTGCTGGTGATATAAGCGATTTCGGATGTCAACTTTTCGAAAGGCTTCAGCGGGCGAGATTTGATCACCTCACGGTTGAACAATAATATAGCTAGCCTATCTCCTCGACACCCGGATGAGGAGAAAATTCAGTGGTTGTCGAAAAAGAACTGATTTCCAAGATAACGTGGCGGTTGATGCCGTTTCTCGGATTGCTCTACCTAATCGCGTACATCGATCGCCAGAATGTGAGCTTCGCCAAGCTCGAAATGGTTGATGCGTTAGGGATGAGCGAATACGCCTATGGCTTGGGCGCGTCCCTATTCTTCATCGGGTATTTCATCTTCGAGGTGCCGAGCAACCTTCTCCTCGATCGATTTGGTGCGAGTAAATGGTTCGCGAGGATTTTGGTTTCGTGGGGCCTCGTCACCATCGCGTTGGCTTACACGCAGAACGCTACGATGTTCTATATCCTGCGGTTCCTGCTTGGCGCGTGCGAAGCAGGATTTTTCCCCGGGGTGCTGTATCTACTTACCCTTTGGTTCCCCTCATCGTACCGTGGACGCATGGTCGGGCTCTTCATGATTTTCTCTGCTCTGGCCAACGCAGTGGGCGCACCGCTAGGCGGAGTGCTGCTCGATCTGGACGGCATCTATGGTTACGCTGGCTGGCAGTGGGTATTCCTCGCGACGGGCATCCCGGCCGTCATCGCTGGGTTCGTCACATTGTTCTACCTTTCAGACCGTCCTGAAGACGCGAAATTCCTTAGCCTCAAGGAAAAGGAATGGCTGAAAAGTAGACTGGCTTCCGAAAATTCAGGGATGGAAGCTACCGCGGGCGACGGCTTCAAAGCTCTCATCAATCCACGCGTACTTTTGATGTCGGCTTGCTACGTCGGATTTCCGCTTGCGGCATACGGGCTGAGCTATTGGCTGCCGACGATCGTCAAGGGCTTTGGAGTGAGCAACACCGTAAACGGATTTCTCAACATAATCCCATGGATTATCGTTGCTATCGCGCTTTACGTGGTCCCCGCCCGGGCAGACAAAGCACCTGCCAAAACACCATACATTGTATTCCCCGCAGCAATTGGAGCGATCTGCTTGGTCCTCTCCGCCGTCATTCCAAACCACGTCCTGCAGTTTGCCTTTCTCAGCATCGCTGCGGCAGGTATTTTCGCCGGCCAGCCTGTCTTCTGGAGTCTTCCATCTCGGTTTCTGAAGGGCGCTGGAGCTGCGGCAGGCCTTGCTGCGATCAACTCTGTCGGAAACCTTGGCGGCTTCGTTGCGCAGAACGTGGTGCCTTGGATCAAAGACACGACGGGGAGTACCATCGCTCCCATGTTCTTTCTTGCGGCATGTTTGGCAATCGCAGGCGTTCTGGTTCTTGTCGTTGGTCGAATGATCCCTCGGACAACGGATGCGACTGCGACAACTCGGTAGCTGGCCTGCGACCGCAGGTCAGCCAGACCGCTTTAGAGCGTACGAGTTAGCAAACGTCGTTCTGTATGCACGGGCCAACCGGTCGCTGGCGGGTGATCAAGATAGGCGGGTTTGCGTGTTCCGTGCTGTGAAACGGAATGAGGTGACATTCTGCTGTTCGACCGACGCGACGTCCATCAATTCGATTAGGTCAAAAGCCTTGCCGCAGCCATTGATCGTCACGCGCAGCTGGTTGCCCACGAACTTCAAATCGGTGGCTAGAAAATTGCGCTCTTGGCCGCGGTCGTTGATGAAGAGGACGTACATCGGGTCTCAGACGTTGTTTCAGATATGTCTTTTGGACTCCCTATATGAACAGAATGTTGATCGATGACGATCACCCCAGTTTTGGTGGCCCTCAAGTCACTTTGCCCCTTCGGATGTTGCATTTGGGGAATGTTGAGCTGGATCGTAACTGCAAACACCACACTCAGAACAAAGTCTGCCTCCGTAATCGAGATAGTGATGGCCATGGTCTTTGACTGCGTCGATGATAGGATCGCGGACGCACCGAGGCAAGGCGCAGCGTCTATCAATCGGCCGAGTTCGCCACCCAGCACGAATGCCAAGATTTAGTGATGTTTTGTCGGCTGATTGCCTGGGAAAGCTCTGCGACGTCCGCGATGTCTTGCAGCCGGCGGTGTAGGTGGCCTAGACCTTGAAGGTCTTCACAAAGCGTCCTGCTTGCGCATTGGCGTGTGAGATGAACAGCCTACCGATTGGCTTTTCGCCAAGCCTGCACATGGTCGATGAACGCCCGCAGTCCCGCTGACGGCAGCCGGCGGCTTGGATAGAAGAGGGCGATACCTGGATAGGGCGGGGTCCATTCCGGCAACAGCTGTACCAGTCGGCCATCATCAATATCGTTCTGTACTGACCGGAGCGAGACGTAAGCTACCCCTGCGTGCTGACGGGCGGCAATGACGCTGAGCTCGGTGCTGCCAGCTATCAGACGACCTTTGACGTTAACGGAAATCGCTTCGCCGTTCCGCTCAAGCTCCCAGTCGACGAGCGAGCCGCTCGGAAGTCTCGCACGAATGCATTCGTGTACGAGAAGATCACCTGGTGATGAGGGCGTAGGCCTTCGTGCCAAATAGGCCGGAGAGGCTACGAGCACGAAAGATTCGGTCTGACCCAGCGGAATGCAAACCATGTCTTTCGGCACGACGTCTTGCAAACGGAGCCCGGCATCGAAGCCCTCCGCAACGATGTCTACAAGCCTTCCTTCGGTGACAAGGTCGACTTTCATGTCCGGATAGGTGCCCAGGAAGTCCAGGACTAGCGGTAGAATACGCTCGGCTCCGCCTTCCGACGTGTTCAGCCGTATGATTCCAGTTGGGGTGGCGCGAAGATGATCGACCGCCTGTAGCGCCTCATCGATTTCGTTCAGCGCCGGTCGGACGCGTTGTAACAGGGCCTCGCCCGCCTCCGTCAGGGAAACACTGCGGGTCGTGCGGTTGAAGAGACGGATGCCCACGCGCTTTTCAACATTGGCGACCTGATGGCTCAGTGAGGACACTGCAGTTTCCAGTTCCTTGGCCGCGCCGCGGAAACTGCCGGTATCCGCCACTACGGCAATCGCCCTGAGGTCCGAGAGGGTCATTCCCGACATTGTTCAGTTTCCTTCAACGAGCTGTACGGCGCTGTCCCACTTATAACATCGCGAGCTTCGATTAGATATGGCGCTCCTCAACACGGAGAAAAAGATGACCAAAACCGTTCTTATCACCGGATGCTCTTCAGGTTTCGGGGAAGCTGCTTCACGCTTGTTCGCCGACAGGGGTTGGAACGTCATCGCGACGATGCGTACTCCGACGAAAGCAGACCGCGACTATCCGAATGTCCACGTGACCAAGCTCGATGTCCAGGATCGCACGACTATCAAATCCGCGGTCGAGGAAGGTATTGCGCGCTTCGGTAAGATCGACGTTGTGGTGAACAATGCGGGCTACGGTCTCTTCGGCATCTTCGAAGGCACATCGCGAGAAAAGGTGCAGGACCAGTTCGAGGTGAATGTGTTCGGCGTTATGGACGTCGTGCGCGAGACCCTGCCGCACTTCCGCGCAAACCGCTCGGGAATGTACATCAACGTGAGTTCGGGAGCGGGCGTGTTTGGTCTGCCGATGATCTCGCTATACAACGCTTCGAAGTTTGCGCTGGAGGGTTTCTCGGAATCGCTGTCCTACGAGTTGGCAGCACTCGGAATTGGCGTGAAAATCGTTGAGCCTGGCGGTGTCCTAGAAACCAAGTTCGGACAACGCAGCGGCCAGGAGTTTTCTTCGATCGCGACGCCTTCGGACTACGACGCTTTCATCGCGGGAGCGGGAGCCATCTTCGACCAACTTCGTCAAAGCCGCGGGTTGGCAACCAGTGAGGAAGTCGCGCAGGTGATCTACAATGCGGCAACGGACGGTACAGACCAGCTGCGTTATGTTGCGACAGAGGATATCAAACCACTTGTCGACAAACGTCGTGGAAGCTCTGAGACCGAGTACATGGCGTTCATGCGCGCCCGCATGACACCAAAGCTCGGCTAGCTGCGTGCTTTAGGGCCGCGTCCACCGTGAACGCGGCCCTCTTTGTGTCTATTGGCCAGTCGTCTCATCGGCTGTCTGCCGTATGTGGACCGGCGAGCATGTTGTCGCGGGCGTCGCGCGCAATTTTCGCCTTTACCCAAGGCGACGCTCCCGCTTGCTAGCCATTTGGATTGACCACGTCCGAGACGGGCTTGTCTGCGCTCTCCCCTGGCTTAGCCATGACGACATACGCACCCGCGATCACAATCCCGGCTGCGAACATCGCTGCCACAAATGCGTACATTCGACGGGGGGCATTGCTATCAGTAGACATACGCTGTTTCACTCCTATCAAAATGCGAAAAGAAACGGGTAAACAGTGTGTTGGGTTCCGAGGCTCCAATAGAGACTCAACGAAAGATCGTTGGTCTTCTCCGCAGGTTGCCGTGTCTATGTCGTACATGACGTCGGTCGCGCGCAGCGCCAGAGTAGACCAGTTGGTCTGCATCTACGGAGGGACGGAGTAATCTTCTTAGATTCCTGAAAGTCGAACCTCCCTTAACCACCGGAAACTACGATCGAATCCGGCTGGCAGAAGGCGTCACTTTACTAACTTTGGGACGATACTCACTAAGATTCGGACGCAGATTAATTCGAAATTCGAACTATCTCGTTCGGACCGCCGAACAATGTGGTTCGGGGTGGTCGAACAATCCATTTGGTGAGAACGATTGCCAGAGATCGAGGTGCACCTCATCCACAATCGGAACTCTCATGTGAACGATTTCCTCAGAGACCCGTTAAGGAAGGCCTCGTACCGATCGGAAATCCGTTGCGTTTTTTAATTTTGTCTTTGGGGTCCTTAACGGCCTTAACTTGGGTTCTCGCTTTCTATTTTGCCTTGCAGATGCAAATATGATGGCCGAAGTTCGTTTCCTCTTTCCTGGAATTGTGTTCCTATCCGTCAGCCACAGCTGACACTCAAGGACGTCTCATGAGCCCCTTCGACCTAGCTGCAGTGACTTTCACAGGCGGAGTTCTGATCGGCGCGACGTCGATCGGGGCTTGGTTCTGGGCCAGAGGCAGGTTGATCCGACGAAGGTTAAACAGCCAGGCGACTCGAGACCTCGCGATGCAGTCGGTGCTGGCAATCGATGACCTCGTAGGGGCCTGCTATATCGCGGCTCACGATTACCCCGAATACGACGTCGACGAACCTGAGAACTTCTTCCTCCATTCCGATGATCCTGTGCTCGTGCTTCCCAAGGATGCGGACTGGTCCCTTCTAGACCGCGATCTCGCCGACGAAATCAGATGGCTGCCCAACCGGCTTCGCAATGTACGCGATGCGTTGGAGTCGATTGAAATCGAGCCACCGGACTTCAATGATCTGTTTGAGCATCGACAAGACGACTACGCGCGCCTCGGCTTGCGCGCGATGGACCTCGTCGAGCGCATCTGTGCTGAGCACCAGCTGCCGTTGCCGAGCCGCCCTAATTACTACGACCCTCGCAGTGAGTTCGTTGCAAAGATTTCGGAGATGGAAGAGTTCTGGAAGCGGCGAGCGCAATCCGCGGGGCAGGTTCCGAGTGAACCATCCAACGTGACGCCGATTTTCGGGCGAAATACAGCGTCAGAGAGCCCGTCAACGTAGCTGGCATGCGAAGGTGTACGGCTAACGGCAGTTCGCGTTACATTGCCTTCGGCATTGCCGGCAGTTCAAGTGCTACTCACCTTACGCCGATGTAACTGCGGACTTCCAAATCCCAGCTGCAGTCGATACCGGTGGTAGCGGCGAATACCGTGTAGAGGCCGCCGGGCCAAGAGGCTTCCCTATTTCTGGGCTCGCCAGCTTTGCACGAGCTTTGGTGGAGCCGACTTGAGCTCATGCCCACAAGACGCGTCTGCACCGGAGCCGCACGTCGATAAGCGTAGTACTAAGAGGCTGCCTCAAAAAGAAGTGGGTGATTTCAACAGGTTGTGATTCCTTCGGATTTGCGAAGATTCGATGGAGTTCACGATGGCCTGGACCGAAACCACCCGTCGGCAATATGCCCGGCGAGCAGC
>Ga0209129_1000331_pt1 | contig 41001 bp, 29 predicted proteins | sample AraplaMF_Col_mMS_FD_184257 | JGI IMG/M metagenome (GOLD analysis project Ga0209129, IMG submission 184257) | Arabidopsis root microbial communities from the University of North Carolina, USA - plate scrape MF_Col_mMS (SPAdes) (version 3) | ecosystem: Host-associated > Plants > Roots > Endosphere... | reverse complement strand
TGCCGTCGCGGTCGGTGCGGATACGCATGTCGGTGCCGCCTCCGGTACCGCGTTGGGGCAGGGCGCGTCGACCACGGCGGAAAACAGCGTGGCGCTGGGCGCGGGCTCCGTCGCGGACGAGGCGAACACGGTGTCCGTGGGCAACGCGGGCCAGCAGCGTCGCGTGACGCAGGTAGCGGCAGGCACCGCGGCGACGGATGCCGCGAACGTCGGCCAGGTGGATCAGGCGCTGCAGAGTGCGAAGAGCTACGCCGATACCGGCGATCGCGCGACGCTCGACGCTGCGAAGCGCTACACCGACCAGCGCTTCTCGCAGTATGACGATCGCTTCCGCGACGTGGATCGCCGGGTGGACCGCATCGGCGCGATGAGCGCGGCGAGCACGCAGATGGCGATCAATGCCGCCGGTGCGACGTCGTCCGCCGGGCGCATCGCGGTGGGTGCCGGTGTGCAGGGCGGCCAGAAGGCGTTGTCGCTCGGCTATGCCACGCAACTCGGCGAGCGCACGCGCATGAGCATCGGCGGTGCCTTCAGCGGTTCCGAAAACTCGGCTGGCGTCGGCTTCGGAGTCGACCTGTGATGGCCCGCATCCCCGTAAGGACATCTTCCATGAAGAACGTACGACTTCTCACCATCGGCGCGCTCGCGCTGGGCCTTCTCGCCGCGCTTCCCGCCACCGCCGCACCGGCGGCGACGGATGCGAAGGTGGCGATGGACGGCATGCGCGACGGCCTCCGCTACGACCGCTTCATCGTGCGGTTCCGACAGGGCAGCCACGAGCGCGTGGACACGGCCGTGGCGACGCAGGCGTTCGCGGCGGCGCTGTCGCGTAACGCGTCCACGAACGCCCGCGGCGGCGTGCCGGCCACCGCGCAGGCGGTGCGCCGCCTCGCCATCGGCGGCACGGTGTTCCGTGTGTCGCGCAAGCTGGGCGCGGCCGATGCGGCGTCGCTGATGAAAAGCCTCGCCGCGGATCCGGCGGTGGCGCACGTCGAGCCCGACGTGTTGCTGCATCCCGTGCGCGATGCACGGGCAACGGACGCCGCGACGCCGCCGGACGATCCGGACTACCTCTACGCGCAGTGGAATTTCGCGGATCCCACGGGCGGCGTGAATCTGCCCGGCCTGTGGAACCTGTTCCCGACCATCGACGGTTCGGGCGTGACCGTCGCCGTCATCGATACCGGCATCACCGCGCACGAAGACCTCGACACGTCGCTTGCCGATGCCGGCTACGACTTCATCGACGACGCGTTCGTATCGGGCCGCGAAGTCGACGGTCGCGTGCCGGGCGGCTGGGATGCCGGCGACTGGACCAACGCCGAGCCGTGGCTCAGCGAATGCACCGATGGCTCGCACCCGCCCGAGTCGAGCAGCTGGCACGGTACGAACGTGGCCGGCGTGGTCGCGGAGCGCACCAACAACGGCCTCGGTCTGGCAGGCGCCGCGCCGGGAGCGAAGGTGCTGCCGATCCGCGCGCTCGGCCACTGCGGCGGGTACACCTCCGACATTGCCGATGCGATCGTATGGGCGGCGGGCGGCCATGTCGACGGCGTGCCCGACAACACGCATCCGGCCCAGGTCATCAACCTGAGCCTCGGCGGTGGCGGCAGCTGCCTGTCGGACGGCGTGACGGCGGACGCGGTGGCATCGGCGCTCGGTCGTGGTGCGACCGTGGTGGTGGCCGCCGGCAATTCGGGCGACGACGCCTCGCTGTACACGCCGGCCAGTTGCCCGGGCGTGGTGACGGTCGCGGCCACGGGCGTGACGGGACGTCGCGCGTTCTATTCCAACTACGGCACCGCGGTGACGCTGGCCGCGCCGGGTGGCGGCGTCTTCACCAACGATGCGTCGAGCGGCCAGCAGGCCGTGCCGCTGGGCTTCATCTGGGCCGCTTACAACGGTGGCACCACGACGCCGGTCGCGGTGGCCGATGGCGGCTCGGTGTACGCCGGCATGGCCGGCACCTCGCAGGCCACGCCGCACGTCAGCGCGACCGTCGCCCTGATGCTCGACGCGGCGGCGAAGGCCGGACGGCCGGTGCCGACGCCCGCCCAGGTGAAGACCCTGCTTGCGACCAGCACCCGCCCGTTCCCGCTGACGCCCGACCGGCAGGTGGGTAGCGGCATCCTCGACGCGCCGGGTGCCGTCGCGGCGGCGTCGGGCATCGTGCTGCCACCGCAGGTCGTGCCGCTCGTGCAGGGCCGGATCTCCGCGCCGCAACAGCGCGCCGCGGGCGGATCGTCCGTCTTCTCCATCGACGTGCCCGCGGGTGCACGCAATCTGGTCATCCGCAGCGTGGGCGGCACGGGCGACGCGTCGTTGTTCGTGAAGGGCGGGGACGTTCCGGCCACGGATGGCGCAGACGCCGACCTGCGCTCGGTCCGCCCGGGCAATGCGGAAAGCGTGGTCGTGGCCCGCCCGTCCGCGGGCACCTGGTATGTGCGGCTCACGGCCGTCAAGGACTTCGCGAACGTGAACGTGCTGGCGACGTACGTCACGCCGTAGTGTGGGAAGCCCGCTGGCGGGCGAACGGGTGCTCGCGACGAGTCCCCGGTTCGCCCGTTGGACCATCGCAGGCGGCGCTCCGGCGCGCCGCCTGCCTTACCGTTCCTGCTAACATCGCTTCCTTGTCCCCGGATCCACCGCATCGCCGGAGTTTTCCCATGCGCCCCAATCCCGCGGCCGCGCCGCTGATCCCGGCGAACGCCGAAAATCGTTACGAAGTGACGCGTGCCGACCTTCCGCTGTCGTGCCCCATGCCGGGCATGTACCTGTGGAACTCGCATCCCAGGGTCTACCTGCCCATCGAAGACGAGGGCGGCACCTCGAAGTGCTCCTATTGCGGCGCGAATTACGTCCTGAAAGACTGATCGACCCACGCGGGCACGGTTTCTGCTTCGCTCGCGTCACCCACCCCATCCGGATCGCTCATGGCCACCGTCTCCCCGTCCCGGACGATGACCGTCGTACAACTCATCCCCACCCTGCATGCGGGTGGCGCCGAGCGTTCGACCCTGGAAATCGCCCGGGCCCTCGTGCAGGCGGGTCACACCTCGATCGTGGTGTCGGCCGGCGGACGGATGGTGGAGCAGCTCGAAGCCGAAGGCAGCCGCCACATCACGCTGCCGATCGGGCGTAAATCGCTGGGCACGCTGTTCACCGTGGGCAAGCTGCGCCGCATTTTGCGCGAGCTGAAGCCCGACATCGTGCATGCCCGGTCGCGCCTTCCCGCGTGGGTCGGCTGGTGGGCCATGCGCGGCGTGAAACAGCGCCCGCATTTCGTGACCACCGTGCACGGGCTGAACAGCCCCGGACGCTATAGCGCGATCCTGCTTCGCGGCGAGCGCGTGATCGTGGTGTCGCAGACGCTGCGCGACTACGTGCTGCGCCATTACCCGAACGACATCGAGGCGTCACGCATCGCGGTCGTGCCACGCGGCATCGATACCGACGCCTTCCCGTACGGCTACCGCCCCGACGACACGTGGCAGCGCGCGTTCTTCGAACAGTATCCGCAGCTCGCCGGCGCGCCGTTGCTCACGCTGCCCGGTCGCGGCACGCGCCTGAAGGGCCATGCCGATGCGATCGAACTCGTTTCCGACCTCGCGCAGCGCGCCATCGACGTGCGCCTGCTGCTGCTGGGCGCCGACGAGCCGGGACGCGAGGCGTACGTCGCCGAACTGCGCTCGCTCATCCATAACCGCGGCCTCGACGACAAGGTAGTGATCTCGCCGACGCGGTCGGACGTGCGCGATGTCTACGCGATGTCCGACCTCGTGCTGCAGCTGTCGGTCCGCCCGGAATCGTTCGGGCGCACGGTGGTGGAAGCGCTCGCGCTGTGCCGCCCGGTGATGGGTTACGCGCATGGCGGTGTGGGCGAACTGCTGGCCGAGCTCTACCCGGCGGGCCGCGTGCCGCCGGGCGACCGCGAGAAGCTCGTCGAGCGCGCCGCCGAACTGTTGCGCTTCGCGCCATCCATTCCGCCGCCGCGCAGCTACCGTCTCGTCGACATGCAGTCAGCGACGCTCGCGATCTACGCGGACGTGATCTCGGGCGCCTCGGCCACGTGAGCGGACGCACGCTCGGCGCGTCGATCCGCGCGGGTCTGGCGTCGCCCTTGCTCCCCGTATGGCTGGTGCCCGCGCTGCTGCCCCTCGGGCGCAGCGCGGAACTCGGGGTGTTCCTCGCGCTGGTCGGCACCGTGCTTCTGCTGGTGCGCGAGCCGCACGCGCTGCGCCACCACGACGGCGCGAAGCTGTTCCTCGCGTTGTTCGCCGCCTATGCGCTCGCCGCGCTGGTCTCGGCCGTCGACGCGGTCGCGCCGGGCAAGAGCTGGGGCACCGTCGCGGGCATCCTGCGGTTCGCGCCGCTGGGCATCTATACGTGCTTCGCCATGCGCCGGCCGGGCAAGGTACGCGCGCTGTATCTCGCCACGGGCGTCGTCGTCGCGGTGTGGGTCGCCGACGCGTGGGTGCAGGCGTTGACGGGTTACGGACTCGCGGGCGCATCGCATCCCGAGCGCCTCTCCGGCATCTTCGGCGCGACCAATCTGAAGCTCGGCCCCGCGCTGTCGGCGATGGCGCCGTTCCTGCTCTGGTCCGCACGCGAACGCTGGGGGCGTCGCGGTCTCGTGATCGCGTTTCTTCTCGCGCTCGGTCCCGTGCTGTTGTCGGGCTCGCGTGCGTCGTGGCTGTGCTACGGGCTGGTGGCCATCGGATTCCTGTGGCACGAAGCCGGCTCGCTGCGCCGCTTCGCCCTCGCGTGCCTCGTCGCTGGCGGTGTGGTCGCGGTGGCCGGTGCGCTCGCGTGGCAGGTGTCGCCGCGATTCCGCGATCGCGTGGCGCATACCGTGCCGGCGTTATCGGGTACGTCGGCCGGCATCGACAGCGCGCTGACCGGGCGCCTCGACATCTGGGCGACGGGCCTTCGCCTCTATGCCGCCCACCCCATCAACGGCGTGGGCGTGCGCGGTTTCCGCGTGGCGTACCCGACGTATGCGGCGCCCGGCGACCATTTCCTCACGGTGGAAAAGTGCGGCGACGGCGAAGGCGCGTGCCATGCGCACCAGGTGCTGCTCGAGGTGGCGACGGAAACCGGCACGCTCGGGCTGCTGGCCTGGCTGGCGGCCACGGTGCTGGCCGTGCGCACCTGGTGGCATGCCGGTTCTGCCGCGCGCGAGCGTGCGTTCCCCCCGACCGTCGCGCTGGTGGCCATCCTCTTCCCGCTGAACACGCACATGGCGTTCTACTCGGCGTGGTGGGGCCTGCTCGCCGCATGGCTCGTCGCGGTGTGGTGCGCGGCGCTGTACGCCGATCTTCCCGACGAGGCGCCGCTCCGTGCGCGCTGAGCCGCTCTCGGTCGTTTTCACCACGTTCGACAACGCCGACACGATCGGCGCGTGCCTCGCCTCGGTCGCCTTCGCGGATGACATCGTCGTGCTCGATTCGGGTTCGACGGACGCGACGCGCGACATCGCCGCGTCGTATGGCGCGCGGGTCGAAGTGCGCCCCTTTGCGGGGTACAGCGCGCAGAAGCAGGCCGCGATCGACCTCGCGCGCCATCGCTGGGTGTTGCTGCTCGACTCCGACGAATCGCTGCCAGCCGACGCCGTCACGCGCATCGAGGCCGCGCTGACCGCACCAACGGTGGCGGGTTTCGTGCTGCTGCGCCGCGAATGGGTGTTCTGGCGCTGGCAGGCGGATCGCGCGCGCATGAATCACTACGTGCGCCTCTTCGATCGCACGCGCGCCCGCATGAGCGGGCACGAAGTGCACGAGAGCGTCGTGGTCGACGGGCCGTTGGGCCGCCTCGACGTGGTGATCGATCACTACGGCGAGCGTGACATCGAAGGCCGCGTCGCGAAGGCGAACGCGTATTCGTCGCTACAGGTGCGTGACCGTCACGCGCGCGCGCCGGCCTTCCTGCGCACGCGCATGGTCATGTATCCGACGGTCGCGTTCGCGCGCTACTACTTCTGGCGCGGACACTGGCGCGCCGGCTGGGCCGGCTTCGTCGCCGCCCGTGTCCACGCGTTCTATGCCTTCCTGAAGTACGCCAAGCTGTACGAGCTGCGCCGCTCAGGCGGCCAGCGCGAGGGCCGGCCGTTCGAAGCCGAACGCCGAGAGAAGTAACTCGCAGGCCTCGTGACGCAGCGCCTCGCGACGACGGAACTCGCTGCGGCGCTTGCTCTCCACATCCATGGCGTTGCGAACCGGCTCGCGGGGCGGCAACTCGAAGAAGCCATCCTCGCCGGGCACGCCACCGGCTTCGAGCCAGAAGGCGTCGTAGTCGGCCTTGACCTTGTTCGCGATGCCGGCGAATACGTGACGCGCGTTGCCGATGCCGAGCACGCGTTCCACGCCGAACGCCTCGGCCAGCGCACGGATCATCGACAGCAGCAGGTTCTTCGGACGCAGGCCATGGCACTGGCGCGTGAGCTCGCGCACGACGTCGCGCCCCGCGTTGTTCGCGGCCCCCTGCAGGCAACCGATCACGAGGGTGCGACCGCCGTCGACGAACGAGATCGTCGCGTAGGAAATCTGCAGGCCCGCTTCGTCGGTCAGCGACAGGCTCAGCTCACCCTCGCGGCTGCGCCGCATCGGCGCCTTCACGATGAGCGACAGCTTGCCGCCGTCGCGCAGTTCGACCTGTCCCGCCACGACCTTGCGCTCGCGATACAGCGTGTGGAAGAACGGACGGGGGAAGCGGGCGAGGGCGAATTCGTAGTGGTCGCGCACGGCGGCAAGGCGCCTCTCGCGGCTCCATGCCTTGCTGAGGTAGCGATGCTGGTAACGCTCGATCAGTACATGATCGATGGACGTGATACCCGCCATCGGCGTCGACTCGAGAAACGCCAGCCACGCATCGTGCTCGCGCCACCGCGCGATGCTTCGTCCCACGTAGGTCAGCACGGCACCGGCGGCATGCGACCGGGAGCTATGCCACCCGGTGCGGTTGCGCAGCGAACGCGCGAAACGAAGAATCGACGACGACATGGCGAACGGTCCGTGTGATGGAGGACTCCGTTCTACGGCAGCGATTTTTCGCGTGGCTTTCGTGAATGCCTGGCCGTTAGATCGCCATTCGAAAACCCGAAAGCCAACGGAAAGCCAGAACCCCAAGCTACCCCGGATGCATCGGCCCCCCTGTGGGAAGCGCGCTGGCGCGCGAACGGCATCGCGGCTGTCGCCATTGTCATCAAGCGCCGCATCGAAAGCCCTGGCGGTTGAGCACATCATCGAAACGATGAAGGAACCGAGTCACAGCAAATCACTCAGAAAAGGCAGAGTCTCCGAAGAAGGCAGGATCTACCTTGTGACGACAACCACCCGATCCCGCATCGCTCACTTCGCGCACCACGAAAGCGCGCGGATCGCATCCCGTGTCTCGCACGACCCATCGATGTGGCGAACCGCCCGATGTCACGCCTGGGTGCTGATGCCCGACCACTGGCATGGTCTGATCGAACTTGGCGGCGAACCGCTAGGACGCGTCGTCGGACGATTCAAGGCCACGGTTTCTCGCCGGCTCGGTCGTGGTGGCATGTGGCAGGAAGGCTTCCACGACAGATGTGTGCGACGAGAGGAGGACCTGCGGCCTGCGGCGCGTTACATCGTCGCCAATCCGGTTCGTGCGGGAATCGTCGCGTGCTGGCGTATCCGTACTGGAACGCGGTGTGGTTGTGATGGAAGGGTTCGCTCCGACCGTTCGCGCGCGAGCGCGCTTCCCACAAGAGCCCAACCGGCCACTCAGTAAATCTTCGGCTCGCCCGGCGGTCTCGTCTTGAAGCGTTTATGCACCCAGAGGTACTGCTCCGGTGCCTCGCGCACCATCTGCTCGATCTGCTCGTTCACGCGTGCCGTGTCGAGGGCGGCGTCCTTGCTGGGAAAATCCGTCATCGGTGCGCCGAGGCGCATCGCGTAGCCGGCATCGCCGGGGAGGCGGCGGTGGTAGAAAGGGATGACCAGCGCGCCCGAGAGACGCGCGAGGTGATGCGTCGCGGTGATGGTCGCCGCGAGCACGCCGAAGAACGGCACGAACACGTTGTCCTTGCTGCGCATGTCCTGGTCGGGCGCGTACCAGAGCGTGCCGCCGTTCTTCAGGTATTTCACCGTACCGCGGATGTCGTCCTTCTCGAACATCGCGCTTGCGTAGTGCAGCCGCGAACGCAGCACGGCGAACTCGAAGACGTCGGAATCCATGCGGCGGTACATGCCGGCGATGCGGATGCGCTGCGACACCAGTCGCGCACACAGTTCCAGATGCGAAAAATGCCCGCCGACGAGCAACACGCCGCGACCGGCCGCACGTGCCGCTTCGAGGTGCTCGAGGCCTTCGACCGTGACCGGCACGTTGGCGATGGCCTTGTCCGAACCCATCCAGCCCAGCGCGAATTCCGAGAGCATCATGCCGACGTCGCAGAGGTTGGCGCGCACCAGCGCCCTCTGCGCGTTCGCGTCGAGTTCGGGAAAACAGAGCGCGATGTTGGTCGCCGCGATGCGGCGCCGCTCCCGGTTCAGGTGCAGCGCCAGGCGGCCGGCCAGCCGGCCCAGGCGCATGAGCAGCCGGAAGGGCAGGCGGGCGATCAGCCAGATGACGGCGACGCCGAGCCAGCCCGCCCAGTGACGGGGCATGAGCAGGGTGCGGGTCAGGTGGGGGCGGGGCATTCCGGGCATGGCCGGGCATTGTAACGAATGGGGGCGGCTATACTGCCCGGTCACCGGCAATACCAGGGATCCGCGTGCTGCTGCGCCTGCTCTACAACCTCGCCATGTACCTGTTCACGCCGCTGGTGATGCTTCGCCTGATGGCGCGCGGCATGCGTTACGGCGACTACCACGTACGCTGGCGCGAGCGTTTCGGCCGGTTCCGCGAGCCCCGCCTCAATGGCTGCCTGTGGGTGCACGCGGTGTCGGTGGGCGAGGTGAACGCCGCCGAACCCCTGGTGAAGGCCCTCATGGACGCCTACCCGCAGGCCCCGATGCTCGTGACGACCGTGACCCCGACCGGCTCCGAGCGCGTGCGCCAGCTGTTCGGCGACACCGTGCACAGCGTCTACCTCCCGTACGACCTGCCGTTCGCCGTGAAGCGCTTCCTGCGCAGCACGCGTCCCCGGCTCGCCGTGATCGTGGAAACCGAGATCTGGCCGAATCTCTACTTCGCCTGCCGCCGTCACGGCATTCCGCTGCTGATCGCCAATGCGCGGCTCTCCGAGCGCTCGCTGCGCGGCTATGCGCGGATGAGTTCGCTCGTGAAGCGGGCACTGCGCTGCGTGAGCCACATCGCCGCGCAGTCGCGCACCGATGCCGCGCGTTACCGATTGCTCGGTGCGGAGCCGAGCCAGCTCACCGTGTGCGGCAACCTCAAGTTCGACATGCCGGTACCGAGCGCCGCGCTGGAAGCCGGCACGTCGATGCGCGAGGCATGGGGTACCGGTCGCCCGGTATGGATCGCCGCCAGCACGCACGAGGGCGAGGAGATGTGCGTGCTCGAAGCGCACCTCGAGGTGCTGCGCCGCCTCCCCGACGCGCTGCTGCTGATCGCGCCGCGCCATCCCGAGCGCTTCAAGGCGGTCGAAGGTGCCGTCCGCAGCCTGGGCTTCAACGTCGCCACGCGCAGCGCCGACAAGCTACCCGGCCACGCGACGCAGTGTTTCGTGATCGACTCGATGGGCGAGCTGCTGCGCTTCTTCGCGGCGGCCGACGTCGCCTTCGTCGGCGGTAGCCTTGTGTCGATCGGCGGCCACAACGTGCTGGAGCCGGCCGCGTTCGGCAAGCCGGTGCTGGTCGGCCCCTACACGTACAACTTCGAGGAAATCACCCAGCTGCTGCTCGACGAGCGCGGCGGCCAGCGGGTGGACGACGGCTCCGGCCTCGGCGCCGAGGTGCTGTCGCTGCTGCGCGATCCCGAGCGCCGCGCGGCCATGGGTGGCGCCGCGCGGCAGGTGTTCGAGAGCGAGCGCGGCTCGGTGGGCAAGGTCATGGAACTCGTCGACCGCCTCCTCCAGGAGTAACGGCCGGGCGCCCTTGCGGGCCCCGGCGATCGCGCTATGCTGCCGTTGGCAGGGTCGCCCTCTCGTAGCGGAGCGCGCGCACATGACCCTCAACGCAGAACGTCTCAACACCTTTCTCGGCAAGGCCGTCGGCGACCTCGGCGCCGCCTTCAGCGCCGTGCTCGTCGTACTCGGCGACGAACTGGGCCTGTACAAGGCACTCGCCAGGGAGGCCCACACACCTGCCGCCCTTGCGGCACGCACGGGCACCAGCGAGCGATACGTGCGTGAGTGGCTGGGCAACCAGGCGGCCGGCGGCTACGTCGATTTCGACGCGGCGTCGGGCACCTACCGGCTCAACGACGAACAGGCGGCGTGCCTGGCCGATCCGGCCGGCCCTGTCGACCTGGCGGGCGCGTACGAGATCGCCCTGGCCCTGTTCCACACCTACCCGCGCGTGCGCGACAACTTCCGCAGCGGCGAGGGCATGGAGTGGGGCGACCACCATCCGTGCCTGTTCCATGGCGTGGAACGCTTCTTCCGCGGCGGCTACCACATGCACCTGCTGGGCGAATGGCTGCCCGCGCTGGATGGCGTGGTCGAGAAGCTGTCCCGCGGCGGCAAGGTGGCCGACATCGGCTGCGGACACGGCGCCAGTACGGTACTGATGGCCAAGGCGTACCCCGCCTCGCATTTCATCGGTTACGACTACCACGGGCCATCCATCGACGTCGCCCGGGAACGCGCCGCGGCCGCGGGCGTCACAAACGCGTCGTTCGAACAGGCGGACGCCTCCGGCTACACCGGCCGCGACTTCGACCTCATCGCGTTCTTCGATTGCCTGCACGACATGGGCGATCCGACCGGCGCGGCACGCCATGCACGCGGCGCGCTGAAGGACGACGGCACCTGCATGATCGTCGAGCCGTTCGCGGGCAACACCACCGCCGACAACCTCAATCCGGTCGGACGCGTGTATTACGCGGCGTCTTCGATGATCTGCGTACCCGTGTCGCTCGCGCGGCAGGGGCCCGCGCTGGGGGCACAGGCCGGCGAGGCGCGCCTGCGCGAAGTGGTGGTCGACGCGGCGGGCTTCCGCAGCCTGCGTCGCGCGGCCGAGTCGCCGTTCAACATCGTGCTGGAAGCCCGGCCCTGAAACGACGAAAGCCCCGGGTTTCCCCGGGGCTTTCGCGTCGTGTCGCGTTCGACGGCGTTACTGCAGCAGGCTGTTGATCGCCTCGAGGTCCTTCACGTCCACCGTGCCGGCCGTCTGCTTGAGCAGCAGCTTGTCGAGGATGAACTGGTGACGGGACTGCGAGTAATCGCTGAGCGCCTGGGTGAGGTTCTGCTGCGCGATCAGCACGTCGACGATGGTGCGCGTGCCCACTTCGAAACCGGCCTGCGTGGCGTCGCGTGCGCTCTCCGACGACTCGACCGCGGCCTTGGTGGCCTCGACCTTGCTGATGCCGGCGACGACCGAACGGTAGTAGTTGAGCGTGTCGCGAACGACCTGACGACGCGTGGCTTCCAGCGAATCCTGCGCGGCGTCGCGCTGGTAGATCGACTGACGCACGCGCGACTGCGTGGCACCACCGGCGAAGATCGGCACGTTGAGCGTGACGCCCACCGTGGTCTGGCCGCGGCCGTTGCCGTTGGCACGATTGATCGCGGCAGCGGCACCGGTGCCGCCGTTCTCGTACCACTGCGTGCTCTTGCCGTAGCTGGCCGTCGCATCGATGGTCGGCAGGTGGCCGGCGCGCGCCGAGGAAATGCTGTGCTCGGCGGATTCGACGTTGTACTGCGAGGCCAGGATCTGCGGGTTGCTCTTCACGGCTTCGGCGACCCATGCCTTCGGGTCGTTCGGTGCCGGGGCTTCCATCGGCAGCTGCTCGCGCAGCTTCTTCAGGTTGTCGGCCGGCTTGCCGGTGATCTGGGTGAGGGCTTCGCGCGAATCGGCCAGGGTGTTCTCGGCGGTGATCACGGCGGCCACGGCGGTGTCGTGCTGGGCTTTCGCATCCTGCACGTCGGTGATGGCCGAGAGGCCCACGTCGAAGCGCTGCTGGGCCTGTTCGAGCTGACGGGCGAGGGCCTGCTCGTTGGCCTTGGCGAAGGTCAGGGCGTCGTCGTTGGTCAGCACCTGGAAATACGCCGTGGCGACGCGCGTCGCCAGCTGCTGCAGGGCCGCTTCGTACGTGGCGTCCTGCGCTTCCGACGACGACTTCGAGGCCTTGAGGTCGGCGTACTTGCTGAGGTCGAGCACGCTCTGGCTCACCGTCGCCGTCTGCTGGCGCGTACGGGCGTGGCCGAGATCGGGCCCGATGACCGTGGTGCCGTCACCGGCCGTGCTCGTGGCGCGGTTCGGGCCGTTGACATCGGTCTGGCTCAGGCTGAGCTGCGCGTTGACCTGCGGCAGCAGCAGCGCGCGCGTCTGCACGACGGTTTCGTCCGTGGCCAGGCGCGTCGAATCTGCCTGCGACAGCGTCGGATCGTTCGCGCGGGCCTGACGATAGGCGTCGAGCAGATCTTCAGCGTGGCTTGCGAACGGCGTCGCGGCCAGTGCCAGCGCGACAGTAAGCAGCTTCAAACGCATGGTTTCGCCTCGTGTGTGATGGGGATCTGGTGGGTCAGAGCACGAAGCGCTTCACCGGCGCGGCATGCGCCAGGTAGGGAAGGTCCGTTTCTAGCAGGGATTCCTCGCGGTAACGGCCCTCACCCTCGTGGGTGAGCAGCACGGCCGTCTGCGCGGGCGAATCGCCGCGGACGACGAACATGCGCCCGCCCGGCTTCAGCCAGCGCACGAACTTTTCGGGCACCGAATGCACGGCGCCCGTGACCACGACGGCATCGAAAACGCCCGTCGGGGTGTAGCCGTTGACGGCCTCGGCGGTTTCCAGGGCGACGTTCGTGACGCCGGCGGCCGCCAGGCGCTGGCGCGCGGCGTCCACGAAATCGGCGTGCATGTCGATGCTGGTGACCTTGTTGGCGAGGCGGGCCATGCAGGCGGTGAGGTAACCCGTGCCGGTGCCGATCTCGAGGACGTCGTCGGCCTTGGTCAGCGCGAGCGCCTGCAGCACACGGCCTTCGATCACCGGCTTCATCATCACTTCGCCATGGCCGATCGGCAGCGTGAGGTCGGCGAACGCGACGTTACGGTGCTCCGACGCGACGAAATCCTCGCGGCGCACGGTTTTCAGGGTGTCGAGGACGTCGGCGTCGAGGACTTCCCAGGGGCGGACCTGGTTCTCGACCATGTTCTGCCGGGCCTGCTCGAAATTCATCGCCATGGTTGTTTTCCGTACGAAAGCTGCAAAAAGATTCGGAAGGATAAGCGGTTAGGACCCGTTTTCCCAATGACGCAAGGCTGCTGTGCCGCCGCCGCCGGGCGAAGTGCCGGAAGTCACCGGACTGGACTGACGGAAGTCATGGTCCATGCCGGCCACCGGCCGCTGGCGCCTGAACGGTCGCTGCGGAGGACCCCTGCGCGACGTGGGGAACCGCCGGAGCGCCCCCATTTACCATTCTAAGGTAGAAGGACGGCGTTACTCTTGTTTTTCCGGCTCGCGAAACGGCAACCCCGACGTGCTGGAAATAACTGAACCGCTGCGTATAATAAAGTCATAATCTTTGTTTGTGAAGGTGTAGCCATGAACGCCAGCCCGAAACTCAAGGCCCAGGGCCCGGGCCGTCCGAAGGACATGGAGAAACGCGCGGCCATTCTCGAGGCCGCCAAGGCGCTGTTTACCCAGGGCGGCTTCGCCGGCACCAGCATGGACGCCGTCGCGGCCTCCGCGGGCGTGTCCAAGCTCACCGTGTACAGTCACTTCGGCGACAAGGACAACCTCTTCCGCGAGGTCATTCGCGCGCACGTGCAGGAGCGCCTGCCGGACGACCTGTTCGACTTCAGCCCGGGCGCGGACATTCGCGTCACGCTGACCAACATCGCGAGCCGCCATGCGGCGATGGAAACGAACGTGGAGTCGGTCGGCACCTTCCGTGCGATCCTCTCCGACTGCCAGTCGGGCGGAAATCCGCGGTTCGGTCGGCTGGTCTGGGAAGAGGGCCCGGCGCGCATGCACAAACTGATGCAGCGGCTGCTCGAAGGCGCGGCCTCGCGCGGCCAGCTCGACATCCCGGACGCCTCGCGCGCGACCACGCAGTTTCTCGCGTTGCTGAAGGGCGACCTCCTGATCCGCCGCCTGTTCGGCTGCGAAGACTGCGCCGTGCAATTCGGTGAAGAGGTCAAGGCCAACGCGCTCGCGGCGGTCGACATGTTCATGCGCGCCTACTCGCCGCGCAACGTCAGCGTCTGACGCCCACGCGCGCCGCCCTCCGCGGCGCGCTGTCGCTTCGTCCGTCCCGGGCGAAGCGAACGATTCCCATTCGGTGCACCTTCACCCGGCCTTTCCAGAGGGCTCCCTAACGTCACGCCATTCCCTACCCACCTCCCGCATCCAAGGAGACAGGCAATGGCCAGTGTGAAGCCCTTCGTCAGCGACATCGAGAACATCCGCCGTCGCGCCCGCGAACACATCGACAATGGCGCCGTGACCGACGGCTACCGCGCCGATCGCGAAACCGTGATCAAGCTGCTCAACGAGGCGCTCGCGACCGAGATCGTCTGCGTGCTGCGCTACAAGTACCACTACTACATGGCGCCCGGCATCCATTCGCAGAGCGTCAAGGCGGAATTCCTCGAACACGCGAACGAGGAACAGGAGCACGCCGATCGCATCGCCGAGCGCATCACCCAGCTCGACGGCACGCCGAACTTCAACCCGGAAGGCCTGCTCTCGCGCAGCCACGCCGATTATGTCGAAGGCACGACGCTCGTCGACATGATTAAGGAAGATCTCATCGCCGAACGCATCGCGATCGACAGCTACCGAGAGATCGTGCAGTACATCGGCGACGACGATCCGACCACGCGGCGCATCATGGAAGACATCCTGGCGCAGGAAGAAGAGCACGCCGAGGACATGGCCACGCTGCTCGAAAACCTGGGCGCGAAGGGCGACTCGTCCGCCGCGCACTGACGCGTTAAGCGAGCGGCGGGTAAGCTAGCGGCCACGTTCACGACGACAAGGAAACCTTCATGAATGCGACCGTCACCCCGCCGCCCGCGAAGCGCCGGCGCAGGCCCCTGAGCCTCGTCGTCGCGCTGCCGATCGCGATCCTCATCCTGCTGGTGCTGATCCTCATGTGGTGGTGGGACAAGGAGCCGCCGCAGTTCGATCCGGTGGCCGTCACCACCGCGCACATGAAGGAGATCGACCGCCCGATGGCCACCGGCGCGGTGACCACGTACACGCTGATGCGCTCGGTCGACACGCTGCTCGACAAGCGCGGCGGCTACCTCAGCAACGATCGCATGCCGCCCGGCGTGTTCATGGACAACATTCCGAACTGGGAATTCGGCTCGCTGGTCGCCTCGCGCGACCTGGTGCGCGCCCTGCGTAACGACTTCAGCCGTTCGCAGACGCAGTCGACGGAAGACAAGGATCTGGGCGAGGCCGATCCGCTGCTCAACAGCCCGAACGATCGCTGGCTGCTGCCGAGCTCGGAATCGCAGTATGGCAAGGCCGTCGACGACATCGGCAACTATCTCGGCCGGTTGTCGGATGCCGGCGACGGCAACGCGCACTTCTACGCGCGTGCCGACAATCTGGCCGATTACCTGCAGACGGTTTCCTCGCGGCTGGGCTCGCTGTCGCAGCGGCTCTCGGCGAGCGTGGGTCAGCTGCGCGTCGACGGCGCACCGAACGCCGACGTCGGCGCGAACGCGGGCCCGGCCAAGGCCGTCTTCGTGCAGACGCCCTGGAACAGGATCGACGACAACTTCTACGAAGCGCGCGGTTACACCTGGACGCTGCTCGAGCAGCTGAAAGCCATCCGCCACGACTTCGCGCCGATCCTGCGCAGCAAGAACGCCGACGCCAGCCTGCAGCAGGTGATCCGCGAACTCGAGGAGTCGCAGAAGTCGCTCGGCAGCCCGGTGGTCCTCAACGGCTCGCCGTTCGGTTTCTTCGCGAACCACTCGCTGGTGATGGCGAACTACATCTCGCGCGCCAACGCGGCGATCATCGATCTGCGTGGGTTGCTGGGCCGCGGCTAAGAAAAAAGCCCGCCGTTGCCGGCGGGCTTTTTTGCTGTTGTAGGAGCGCGCCCTGCGCGCGACAGCCTTTGAGGCCGCAAGCAACAGGACCTGCTGTTCCCGGCGAAAAGCTGTCGCGCGCGAGGCGCGCTCCTACACGGTTGCCACGGTGTCTTATTTTTCGGCCTTGTAGCGTTCCATGCCGGCGATGATCTCGGCCTTCGCCTCATCGGCGCCGACCCAGCCATCGACCTTGACCCACTTGCCCTTCTCGAGATCCTTGTAGTGCTCGAAGAAGTGGCCGATGCGCTCGAGCCAGTGGCCCGACACCTGGGCGATGTCGCGGATCTGCGCGTAGCCGGCGAACACCTTCTCGACCGGAACCACCACGAGCTTCTCGTCGGCGCCGGCTTCGTCGGTCATCTTCAGCATGCCGACCGGGTGGCAACGGATCACGGAGCCCGGCACCAGCGACAGCGGGAGGATCACCAGCGCGTCGAGCGGATCGCCGTCGCCGCCCAGCGTGCCGGGCACGTAGCCGTAGTTGCAGGGGTAGCGCATCGGGGTCGACAGGATGCGGTCGACGAAGATCGCGCCGCTTTCCTTGTCCACTTCGTACTTGACCGGCTCGGCATCCTTCGGGATTTCGATGATGACGTTGATTTCGTCCGGCACGTTCTTGCCGGCGGGGACGAGATGCAGACCCATGGGATTCCTTGCGCTTTCTAGGGGTTAGGAGAGCCCCATAGGATACGGCCTGCGGCCCGGCCGGGCAAAACCCGGCCGGGCCCTTACCTGAAGGCTACTTCAGGTGGTCCATCAGCCAGGTATAGGCCAGCGCGTTCATGAAGGCCGACTGCTTGTTGTCGGCCGCGGCGCCGTGGCCGCCCTCGATGTTCTCGTAGAAACTGGCATCGAAGCCCATGGCCTGCATGCGGGCCGCCATCTTGCGGGCGTGCACCGGGCCCACGCGATCGTCGCGGGTGGACGTGGTGAACAGCACCGGCGGGTACTTGGTGCCCTTGTGCAGGTTATGGTACGGCGAGAAGGTCTGGATGTACTTCCACTCTTCCGGGTTGTCCGGGTTGCCGTACTCGGCCATCCACGAAGCGCCGGCCGACATGTGCGGGTAGCGCTTCATGTCGAGCAGGGCCACCTGACTGACCACCGCGCCGTAGAGCTGCGGGTACATCGTCAGCATGTTGCCGGCCAGCAGGCCGCCGTTGCTGCCGCCCATCATGCCCATGTGCTTCGGGCTCGTGATCTTGCGGTCGATGAGGTCCTGCGACACGGCCGCGAAGTCTTCGTAGGCACGCGGGCGCTGGGCCTTCAGCGCCGCCTGGTGCCAGCGCGGGCCGTATTCGCCGCCGCCGCGGATGTTCGCGACCACGTACACGCCGCCCTTCTCGAGCCATGCGCGGCCCACGCCCGCCGAATAGGCAGGCTGCAGCGAGATTTCGAAACCGCCGTAGCCGTAGACCAGCGTCGGGTTGCTGCCGTCGGCCTTCAGCGTTTTCGGGGCGACTTCGAAGTAGGGCACCTTCGTGCCGTCCTTCGAGGTGGCGAAGTGCTGGCTCACCGCGAACTTCGACGCGTCGAAGAATGCCGGGCTGTGCTTGAGCGCCTCGCGATCGCCCTTGCCGAGCACGCCGTAGTAGAGCGTGGTCGGCTGCAGGAAACCCGACACGGTGAGGAAGTAGTCGTCCGAATCGTCGGCATCCACGCCCCCGGCCGTCATCGTGCTGAGCGCCGGCGCGCCGCCGAGCGCTTCGCTCTTCCAGTCGCCCGTCGCGGCCGGCGTGAGCACGCGCACGTCGCTGACCACGTCGCGCATCACGTTGAGGATGAGGTGGTGGCGCGTCCACGAATGGCTGGACAGCGACGTGTGCTCGTCGGGCGTGAACAGCACGGTGAACTCGCGCTTGCCGGCCATGAAGTCGTCGAACTTCGTGGCCACGAGCGAGCCCGACGGGTACGTCTTGCCACCCACCGTCCATGCGGTGCGCGGCTCGACCAGCAGCCACTCGCGCTCGATGTCGGTCTCGGCGTCGTTCGGCACGTCGATCTTCGTCAGCTTGCCGTCCTTGCCGCGCACGAACGTTTCGCTGCTGTAGAACTCCAGCGCGCGAAGCACGAAGTCGCGTTCGAAGCCGGGCGTGCGATCGCGGAACGCCGAGATCGACATGTCGGCCTTCTTGCCTTCGTACACCGTGGTGGCGGAGGACAGCGGCGTGCCGCGCTTCCATTCCTTCACGATGCGCGGGTAGCTCGAGTCGGTCATCGAGCCCGGACCGAAATCCGTCGCGACGTAGAGGTGATTCTCGTCGATCCAAGCCACCTGGCTCTTCGCCTCGGGCAGCGTGAAGCCGTTGGGCACGAACGCCTTCGTCGACAGGTCGAACTCGCGCACGACGTCGGCATCGGCACCGCCGCGCGACAGCGACACGAGGCACAGGCGGTCATCGGGCTTCAGGCACTGCACGCCGTGCCACACCCAGTTTTCCTTCTCGCTCGCGGCCAGCGCGTCGAGATCGATCACGGTCTCCCACGCTGGCTTGTCCTTGCGGTACTCGGCCAGCGTGGTACGGCGCCACAGCCCCTTGGGGTGCTGCTTGTCGCGCCAGAAGTTGTAGTAGCGGTCGCCGATCTTCGACACCATCGGGATCTTCGCATCGGAGTCCAGCACCTCGAGGATGCGGGCGTCGAGCGTGGCGAAGTCCTTGCCTTCGGCGTAGGTCGCGACGGTTTTCGCGTTCTCGGCCTTCACCCATGCGAGCGGCTTCGCGCCGTCGATGTCGTCGAGCCAGAGGTTTTCGTCGTCACCGGCGGCCTGCGAGGCGGCCGGGGCGGAATGGGGTGCGTCGTGTGCCTGGGTCATGCCACTGAAGGTAAGGGCGATGGCCAGCGCAATAAAGCGGTGGTGCATGAGAGTTCGGTTTCCGGCGATGGATGCCCGACCATAACCCACCGCCAGCCCGATTCGCCCATGACTTCCGGCACGCATGGGGCCCCTGCCGTAGGAGCGCGCCCTGCGCGCGACATCTTTTCGCGAAGAGCAGCAGGACCTGCCGCTCACGGCCTCAAAAGATGTCGCGAGCGGGCGCGCTCCTACAGGAGCGGCCCGGCAGCCTTCAGAGCAACGGAATCAACAGCAACGCCACAATGTTGATGATCTTGATCAGCGGATTCACCGCCGGCCCCGCCGTGTCCTTGTACGGATCGCCCACGGTATCGCCCGTGACGGCGGCCTTGTGGGCATCGGAACCCTTGCCGCCGAAGTTGCCGTCCTCGATGTATTTCTTGGCGTTGTCCCACGCACCGCCGCCCGTGGTCATGGAGATGGCGACGAACAGTCCGGTGACGATCGTGCCGATGAGTACACCACCCAGCGCCTGCGCGCCGGCCTCCGGCCCACCCAGCCACTTGAAGCCGAAGATCACCACCACCGGCACCAGTACCGGCAGCAACGATGGCACCAGCATTTCGCGGATGGCCGAGCGGGTCAGCATGTCCACGGCGCGCGAGTAATCGGGCTTCGTCGTGCCTTGCATGATCCCTGCGATCTCGCGGAACTGACGGCGCACTTCCTCCACCACGGCGCCGGCGGCACGACCGACGGCTTCCATCGCCATCGCCGCGAACAGGTACGGAATCAGGCCGCCGATCAGCAGGCCGATGATCACGTAGTGGTTCGACAGGTCGAAGCGCACCTCGGTACCGCCGAAGTGCAGGTTGAGGTTGTGGGTGTAATCGGCGAACAGCACCAGTGCGGCGAGACCCGCCGAACCGATCGCGTAGCCCTTGGTCACCGCCTTGGTCGTGTTGCCGACGGCATCCAGCGGATCCGTGACGCCGCGCACGTCGGCGGGCAGCTCCGCCATTTCGGCGATGCCGCCGGCGTTGTCGGTGATGGGGCCATAGGCGTCCAGCGCCACCACCATGCCGGTCATGCTCAGCATCGCGGTGGCCGCGATGGCGATGCCATACAACCCCGCGAGCGCGAACGCACCCCAGATCGCCGCGCACACCGCCAGCACGGGCAGCGCGGTGGACTTCATCGACACACCGAGGCCCGCGATGATGTTCGTCGCATGGCCGGTGGTGGACGATTGCGCCACGTGACGCACCGGGCGGTACTCGGTGGCGGTGTAGTACTCGGTGATCACCACCATCGCGCCGGTCAGCACGAGGCCGATGACCGCGCAGCCGAACAGGCGGCCGGTGCCGTACGCCGAATCGGCCATCAGCGACTGCGTGATGGGCCAGAACGCGATGGCCGCGAGCAGTGCCGATACGAAGACGCCCGCGTACAGCGCGTTCATGATCTTGCCGCCGCGCGTCCTGACGAAGAAGGTGCCGATCACCGACGCGACGATCGACGCGCCGCCAAGCACCAGCGGGTAGAGGATGCCGTTGGGGCCGACCTCGGTCGCCATGATCCCGCCGAGCAGCATGGTCGCGATCAGCGTCACCGCGTACGTCTCGAAGAGATCCGCCGCCATGCCCGCGCAGTCGCCGACGTTGTCGCCGACGTTATCGGCGATCACCGCCGGATTGCGCGGATCGTCTTCCGGAATGCCGGCTTCCACCTTGCCCACCAGATCGGCACCCACGTCGGCGCCCTTGGTGAAGATGCCGCCGCCGAGGCGCGCGAAGATCGAAATCAGCGAGGAGCCGAAAGCGAGCCCGACCAGCGCATGAAGCACATGCGCGCGCTCGTAGCCCAGGTGCGTGAGCACGCCGTAGTAGCCCGCCACGCCCAGCAAGCCGAGGCCCACCACCAGCATGCCGGTGACGGCGCCCCCGCGAAACGCCACCGCCAGGGCAGAAGAAAGGCCGCTCCTGGCGGCCTCGGCGGTACGCACGTTGGCACGAACCGAAACGTTCATGCCGATGTAGCCGGCGGCTCCCGAGAGGATGGCCCCCAGCGCGAAACCTATCGCGGTACCCCAGTCGAGGAAGATGCCGATGAGCAGGAAGAGAACGACGCCGACGACGCCGATGGTGGCGTACTGACGGTTGAGGTAGGCGCGGGCTCCCTCCTGGATCGCGGCGGCGATCTCCTGCATCCGTTCGTTGCCCGGCGATCGTGCCAGGACCCAACTGACCGAAAACGCGCCATACAGAATCGCGACGACCGCACATGCCAGCGCGATCCATAAACCGTACTGCTGCAGCATCGAAGCCTCCCCGGATTGTAGGAGCCCGGAACCGGGCCCGACCCGAGTATAGGCAGGGAACCCCGCTGAAGGTGTTGTGCGCTGCGCAAGGCGCGCCGCGATCAACGACGGGACGATCCCGGCCGGCGGTGAGAGCTTCTGCTGCGGTCGCGATCCCTCTCCCGGCTGCGATCGCGTTCGCGGCGACCGTCACCGTTCCGATAGCGCCCGCGATCACGCGACATGTCCCTGCCCGCTGCCGATGACGCGGCGCCATCGTTTCGCCAGTGCATCGTTCCGGAAGATCCTGGCCCTGGCAAAGCGGCTGATCGATATGAGGTGGCGCTCGTTGGCCGGCTGTAGGGCGTCGTTGGCGACCGGCGCCGATCCGGTGCGCGGGACGACCCGTCACCGGCCGGCGGGGATATCGGGTAGCTGTAATTTCTCTGGTCCGGCGCACGTCCCGTCGTGATCCGTCCGATCGCGCCCGCCCCGTCGTCGGCACCGCTGATGATGCCGTCGCAGTTGTAGCAGGCAACGAATGCCTGTCGTTTGTCTTTGACCTGGTCTCCCGTCGCGTTGCGGCCCAGGCCTAGGTAGGGGCGCAACTTCGCTGTGAAGATGGCCACCTGACGTGGGGCCGTCGTGCCGGACAGAAGGTAGTTGGCCTCGTTCAACGCGTGCACCTCGCCGTGCGCCGCCGGTACACCGTTCACCCGAAGCAACGGCGTGACCCGCGACCAGCCTGGGCGGTCGGTGGCGCGTGGCTGGTGGGGCGCGACATGCGTGCGGATCCGGTCGATGGTGTGGTCGTGCAATTCGGTCGGCGTCGCGGGGCGCTGTGGGCGAGGCGTGCCACCCCTCGCTTCCGCCGTTCGATACGCCTCGGCGTTCGCGCTCTCGACAGCACGATTCGCCGCGTTCACGCCGGCGATGAGCCCGTCGAAGTCACTCACGAAGAACTGCGAAGCTCGCGCATCGTGGCGCTGAGGCAGCTTGAACTCGATTTCATCGCCGTATAGATGCCCGCTCGAAAGTGCCGCGAGCCCGGGTGCGGCGCCTTGATGCCCACCGACCGGCAGGTGGGTGTTCACGAAGCCGCTGCGGCCGTAGCCGCCCTGCTCGGTGGTGTAGGCATGATGGCGAAGGTTGGCCTTCAGCTCCCGGTACACCGACGCGTCGATACTCCCGGCGGGCACGTAGTACCCGGCGTAAGCCGCGTATTTCTGAAGCGCCGTGCCGCCATCTGCCCGCAGATGGCCAAGAACGAACGTATCGAGATCGCTATTGAAACGCGCTCGCGCCGCGACGACGTCCGGGCGCATGGCGAACGTCGCTTCGGCCCGCTCCCGTTCGCGGCGTTCTCCACGCGTCATGCGACCATCGACGTCGACCAGGTTGACCGGATTGCCATGCACCATCGCGTAGGCGTTGAGCCCTGCGAAATCGCCGGCGGGATCCGGTCCTGTCCACCGGGCGTGCCATCCCGAATAGGCCCGGACGCCGTAATCGAGCAGTCCCGACGGATCGCGCTCCCGATGGCTGTAACGATGCGCCTTGTCGGACTCGGTCGCGGTGTCGCGACTGCTGCGGAACGCCGTGCCACCGTAAGGGTAATAATCTTCCGTCGACACGATGGTGCCCGACGCGTCCGCGACGCGCGACGAGACCAGAGCATCGTCGTCGAGCTCGTGGGCGATGTCGATGGTGTCGTCGCGAACGACGATGCGCAGCACGCCGGTATCGAGCGCCAGTGGAAGCAAGACGTATCCCGCCAGATCGCGAGTGCGGTATTGCGTCAGCACATCGTATCGGGTTTCGCCCGATACGCCGTCGTATTGCCAGCGATGGCGCCGCCGCCTCCCCACGGCATCGCGCAGATGGCGCTCGTGATGTTCGCTGCCGGCGACGCCCACGCCCGCAAGTGGCCCGTCGGGCGACCAAGAAAGCGGCGTGTCGGACGGCCACAAGTGCGCGAGCCGTCCCGCCGCGTCGAAACAGGCGTCGACACCGTCGCCGGGCACACCGCTCGCGGTGGGGACGGCGCGATTCGACAGCGGTGCCACCGTCATCCGCATGCGACGCTCCGCGAAGCCGTCCACGGCATGGATCGTCTCGATGAGGTTGTCCGCCACGTCGTGCACGAAGCGACGGGTGTAGGGTCGCGTGTCGCCAGCAGCCACCGCCCCGGTGATGAGCGGTGGAAGTTCGCCGTCGTCGCTCGCCTGTGGGTGCTCATGACCCGTGGCGAGAAGCAGCCTGCCGACGCTGTCGTACTGGTATGCCCGTTGCCTGCCGCTTTCCTCCTTCAGCGTGACGAGGTTGCCGTTGCGATCGAAGGTGCGCGAGACGTCCTGGACGATGGCACCGCCGCGCGCATGGGCCAGCGTCCGCACCCGCCGCCCGTCCGCGTCGTATTCCCACCGACGGATCATCCCGCCACCGGTCGTCATGCGGACACAGCGCCCCGCGGCATCGCGCTCCGCGGAGGCGACGAGCACGTGCTCGTCGCCTCCGACGAACAGGTTCACCCCATCCAGCCATCCGCCTGCGGTGTATCGGAACGCGAGACGGCATCCGCGATCGTCGGCCGCCTCCCGCACGAGGCCATTGGCATCGAACGCGAACGCCGTGCGGATCGCTCCGGGCTCGAGTTGCGCTTCCATGCCTGCGCCATCGGTCCAGTCGGGCCGATCGTCACCTGCGAGCAGGCGGGAGTCGATGCGGATCGGCATGGATGCGATGGACGCTGCGACGATCTCCCTGCAGCCCGATGCGTCGTAGGTGCGCCAGGGCAGCGAGGCGAGGTTGGATCCGCTTGTGCCGTTCGCAGGTTCGTAGACATGCCTCAGGGCTACACGCGGCGTGGCGCCCCCGTATGCTTCCGTCACCAGCCTGCCGGTGGCGTCGTAGTCGTAGGTGCGCGTCGCTCCGAGCGCGTCCCGCGTCCACGTCGGCGCGCCGCGGTCGTTGCGCAATGTCCATGTCGCCCCGTGGTCGGCACTCCAGGATCGCCCGGATCCCAGGAACGGGCTTTGCGTGCGCACCGCGGTGAGCGATGGCAGCGAGCGCGCGTCGAAGCTGCTCTCTTCGACACCGTTCGTGGCGAACACCGCCCGCTCGATGCTCGTCGTACCCGCATCCTCGAGGGTCGTCCTGATGTAGCGGGCATGGCGTATCACCCGGCCACCGTGGTCGAACGCATGCATCCGCGGTGCGGCAATCACCGCGTCGTTCCCGCCTTCGCCGGCGGCGCAGTTCGCATCGCGGAACACCGTGTACCAGCAGCGATACGTCGTGGCGAAGACATTTCCGAGGGCGGTGCGACGCGACACACATCGCGCGTCTTGGTCCCAGGTGAACGTGTCGCGGGCCGCGTCCCCAGGTGGCGCGGCATGTCGCCAGCCGTCGGCGAAGAAAGGCGCATAGGCGTGCTGGATCGTTCCTTCGGGATAGCGGTCGATGGCGCCGGTCACCGCCCATGGCGCAGCGGCCGTATCCCCCTGCGAGCACGCTAGCCGCAACGCGCGGCCGCACCCATCCACATGATCGACGTCGCACCGGATGCGTCGTTCCGCGTCGTCCGGATAACGGTCCGCGGTGACACAGACCAGGTGCACGGGCTGCCGCGAGTCGGCATCGGCCATCCAGGCGAATTCGTCGGCCGCCCAGCGCCGGTACAGCCCTCCCACCGCGTTTCCGGGATTCGCGATGGCCTCCGCAGGCGTCATCGACGATGGCGCGGTGGGCGAGGCGAGTTCGTCGAAGCCCCGGCGTCGTGCGTCGCCGTTCGCATCGCGTTCCAGTCCATGGACCGTTTCGGCTCGCGTGGCGCCGAACGCATCCATGGCGACCGCGCGCACGACACCGTTCGCGTCGACGGACCGCCATGGCAGCATCCGGCGATAGTCGTATGCCACCTCCGTCACGCGATCGACGGGGTCGATCATGCGGGTGACGAACAAACCGTATTCATCGTACGTGTGGTGTGTCCAGCCGATCGTGCCCGACGGCGAGGCACGAAGAACGCGATGGAATCGCTGCGCGTCGTCGTAGGCGAAGCGCTGCATGGCGAAGCCGAGCAACGTCTCGCCGGAGGCGAGCAGGCGCCCCTGCATCGCGACGTATCCCGCCCCGGCGAGCAACGCATCGAGGCTCGTTCCATCGTAGACGTCGCCGAGATCGTCGCGCGCGAGGCCATCCATCGAGGCCACCATGAGCGCCGTGGGCAGCGCGGCCAGCGAAGGTGCCACGGGAGTCGGCGAGTCGCCATAGAGAACGCACTCCATGGACAGCAAGGCGAGCGTCGCCGTCGCTATCGGATCGTCCGAACCTTCGAAGCGTTCGGCGGCGATGTCGGTACCGGTCACGATGTCCACGGAAAGACGGCAGCCGTCGACGCGCACGTCGCCGGGGCAGTGCGGCCGCCATCGGTCCTCGTCGTCGAGGTGCCAGGCGAGGGAGCGGGTCTGGGTGCACGCATGCACGCGCTGCTGGTCGTCCCAGGAGTCGTCGTGAAGCCTTCGCTCCCATGGCGACGATGGCGCCACGCTTTCCGGGCGTGCGCACACGATGTCGATGTCACGGCGGCAGGCGCCGAAGGCATCGTAATCCAGGCAGATCCCGTGGGATGTCACGGTATCGGGTGACCCTTCGTCGTCGAACGCCATGGTGGCGCTTTCCAGCAGCAGCGGGAGCCAGCATGCCTCCGCGTCGTTCCGCTCCGCACGTATGCGACGAACCTGGTATCGCCATGCTTCCAAACGCGTCGTCGCCCATGTGGCGTCGATCCACGCCATCGTTTCCCTGTGCTGTCGCATGCCGGCGAGTGCGCGCCGACCGCTCTCCTCGACGGCCGGGTCCGCGGCGAGCAGGACGTCGTGCTGCTGTGTGGCCGACCATTCGGTGAAACGGGGCGGCGCACGATTGAGCGTCTTCAGGCGCCCGGGCCCCGCCGCGTCGACCTCGGCGCAGCCTGTGAAGTACCAGCAGCGGATCGAGCGGTACGGCCCGGCATCGGTGCATGTCACCGTTTCGATGTTCCGGAAGCCGCGAAACAGGCGACGCTCGACATCGAAGTGACCCATCCGGTAGGCATGCTCATGCCAGCATGCCTGACCGGCGACGTCGTCGCGAATCGTGACGCGCTTGACGAGCGCGCCGACGAATGGATAGCGCGGGCCCTGCCCGTCGTCGGCGGCCTTCTTTTCGTCAAGCCATTCCTGCGCGGCGGACCGCCAGCAGACGCGCGTGAGGCACCCTCGGTGATTGGTGGTGGCGCACATGCGCAATGCGAAAGGTTGGCCGATATCGATACCCCATGCGCCCATGGCGTTGCCGCCTGCGGACGAGGCCCCTCTCAGCAGGGCGGTGGGCCCGCCACGCCCGGTGAGGTCCATCACGTCGAGCTTCCAGTCCGGGCCGGGCCAGGCGCCCGCGGGCCAGGGACGCACGACCGCGGCGTCGAAACCATGGCCGCTCCGGTTCATGAAAAGGCGCAGGCCACGGCGGCTGGCATAGACGATGTCGGCCAGTCCGTCGCGTCGAGGTCGACGATCCGTACGTCGGACGGGCGCAGGTCGCCGTCGAGATCGATCGCGGGTAGCTCGAGGCGGCGTCCGAAGCGGCCATGGCCGAGGCCCGGCCAGACGTCGATGGCGCCGTCGGCCCGGAGACGGACGATGTCCTCCGAATGCGGGCCGAGCACGGCTGCGAAGCCGATGAAGTCCGACGCGCCGGGTAGTGGCAGATCGTCGTCGTCGTGCGCCACGCATTCCGGCGCGAGGAAGTCGCCGGTCGAGGTGATCCGGTGGATCACGATCTCGCGCCTGTGGATGACGACGATCGCCGTGGAACCCGATCGGTCGATATCGGTCCAGAAGGCGTGCTCGGGGAGGATCGTCGCGGGTGTCTGGTCGAGCGGCGTAAACGGCGACCACGCGTCGCGACCTTCTACCTGGTGGCTCCCGCGTACCGACTCGAGGGATACGATCCAGTCCAGCTTTCCGTCCGACGACGCGTCGATCATTTCCCATGGGCCCGCGGAGCCCGTGCGCGCGATCGACGTGCCCGGCCTGTTCGTCGCCGGCACGCGGAGCGGCGTGGGCGCGCGATAGTCGATCGCATCGGCACGGCCGTCGCCGCGCACGGGTTCGCGGTACATCCAGCCGACGGTCGATCGCCAAAGCAGCCCAGGCACGCCGTCGCGATACAGGTCGGTCAGCGACGACTCGCGTCCCAGGCGTCCTTCGAATGCGGGCTCGCGACGAACATCGCCCTCGGCGGGGTCGAAGGCCGTCCACGTAAGAGACACGGGTACCGATGCCTGCTCGCGCCCTTCGTCGTCGTAGCCGAACCAGGACACCCGGCGAAGCATCGTGTGCCTCGGTGACGCGTCGTAGTCGAGCTGCATGCGTCGCACGAGGACCGGTTCGTCGCCGAGTGCTGCGAACCGGTGGAACATGAGGCACTGCCGACACAGGCGCAGGCACCGGTGCTCGAAGCCGTAGCGATAATCGCTGATGGGATCCGGGCGAACGGGCCAGGTGCTTCCCGGGTCGTAGGCCGCTGAACCATCGGCGCTTCGCTCGCCGTAGTCGAGCACGAACTCGAAATGCCACGCGTCGTCCGGATCGGGCCTGTCGCTCATCCCATAAGGTGTGTCGCTGGCGACCGGGTTTCCGTAACAGACCCGCTCGAGGTATCTCCCCGCGCGCGTATCGCGCCCGTCATTGGGCGCCCCGGCACCGTCTTCCGCACGATAACGGTAGCGAGCGCGATCGCCGGTCGCGGTGACGACCTCCTGCAGTCGCCACTCGGCCACGTGCGAGGGCGAATCCGGATCGACCAGTCGGGCTTCCGCCGCCCTACCGTACAGGCTGGCGTTGCCTTCGGTGTCCTGCACGAGCCAGAAGTCGTCGTCGCCCGCGGTCCAGCGTTCGATCCGATCGAAAGCGCTTTCCACCTGGGCGAGATAGCGCCGGACCCGGTACTCGCGAAGGAGGGCCATCTGGCGAAACGACGAGGTCGTACGTTCGTCGGCCACAACGAGCAGCTCGCCGTCTGGGCCGGTAAACCGGTCGTCATCGTCGAACCGCGGCGCACCCCGATGCACATGTCGCCGGATCGCCGCGCATTCGATGTCCCATCCGAGCCCGAACGGACCCGAGGCGACCACGGTGGTGTAGAGAAAACGCAGTGTCGGCGCGGCGCGCCACGGGGTTACAGGCAGAGGCAGGCCAAAGCTCGCGTGCCCGGCCATCGTCGGTTCGTTCCATCGCGTGCCCGGCGGCTCGGCGAGTGGCGGACCACCAAGCGCGGGCGGGTTCAGCACATCCCATGATCCGGTCATCGGGCGTCGCCTCCATCCATGGAGTCCAGACCTGCGGCGTCGAGCTTACTTCAACGGCGGGCTGCCGCAGCCATGCGCTTCGTCGCCGACGACACGCGTAAGCGGCAACGAAGCGCATGGCGCGATGTATTCACTGCATCGCGATGTCGGCGATGATCCGCGCGGCGATGGCGACGAGGGGAACTCGCTCGACGTGTTCCGCCGCGGTGCCAGCGGACGCGCGGCGACGGATCAACGCGTGGCGATGTCGAGGATCACACCGGTTGCGATGGCGACCAGCAGGAAGTCGTTGTTTTCGCGCACCCAGTGATAGCCGCGCGGCGGCGGGCGCAGGCGATAGCCGGCGTAGTCGTACACCACGACGTTGCGGCCGTAATACCGGTGCCCGCGCTCCCAGTGGCCGTAGTAACGCGGCGGCGGCGGGCGGTGGTAATAGGCCGGGCCGTGGTAATAACCGTGGCCGTAGTAAGGGCGCGGCGGCGGCGGAGGCGGGCGATGCCCGTGCCAGCCGTTGTCGTGATGCCAGCGACGATCGTCGTGCCCGCGGTCGTAACCATGACGGTCGCGATCGTGGCCGCGACCGTGATCGCGATGGTCGTCGGCGAACGCCATGGTCGTGGTCAGCAGTGCGAGAGCGGCAAAAGTGGTACGCAGCATCGTTTTCATGAGGATCTCCCGGCCCGATCGTCACGCCGCCTGTCTCGCGGCCGATCGACGATTCGGATGCTAGGAAAGCGACGCTGAACGCGAAGTCCTACGAATGAAAGGTCCATGAAAGTCATTCATAGATGCGACAGCTATTGAACCGGGCGGTTCAGGAAATCGACCCCGGCCGGAACTCCATCGACAGCGCCGACGGGCGCCCCGGCAGATCCAGAGCGGTGATGCGCTCGGGCGAGCGGGCGAGGATCCGGCCGCCGCGCACCACCAGCAGGCGTTGCGCCTTCAGGCGAACAGCCTCGTACGTGTCGCCCGCCTGCAGGAGGACCAGGTCGGCCCGGTGGCCCGTCGCGATGCCATAGCCGTCAAGGCCCAGCACGCGCGCGGCGTTGGCCGTGACGGCGTCGAAACTCTGCGCCACGCCCCGGGTCGACGTCATCTGCGCCACGTGCAGCCCCATGTGCGCCACGTCGAGCATGTCGGCCGACCCCATGCCGTACCAGGGATCCATCACGCAGTCGTGCCCGAAGGCCACGTTGACGCCGGCGGCCAGCAGTTCCGGCACGCGCGTCATGCCGCGTCGTTTCGGATACGTGTCGTGGCGCCCCTGCAACGTGATGTTGATCAGCGGATTGGCGATCGCGTGCACGCCCGCCTCGGCGATCAACGGCAGCAGCTTCGAGACATAGTAGTTGTCCATCGAATGCATCGAAGTGAGGTGCGAGCCGGTGACGCGCCCCTGCAGGCCGGTGCGGATGGTCTCCGCGGCCAGCGTTTCGATGTGCCGCGACAGGGGGTCGTCGGACTCGTCGCAGTGCATGTCCACTCGCAGCCCGCGCTCCGCCGCGAGTTCGCACAGCCACCGGATCGACGTCGCGCCGTCGGCCATCGTGCGCTCGAAGTGCGGGATGCCGCCGATCACTTCCACGCCCATGTCCAGCGCGCGTACGAGGTTGGCCTTCGCGGTGTGCGAACGCAGCAGGCCGTCCTGTGGAAACGCGACGAGCTCCAGGTGCAGGTATGGCGCGACGCGCCGCTTCACCTCGAGCAGCGCTTCGGTCGCCAGCAGGCGGTCGTCGCAGATGTCGACATGGCTGCGGATCGCAAGCAGGCCCTGCGCCACCGCCATGTCGCAGTAAGCCATCGCGCGATCGATCAGCGCCTGCTGCGTGAGCACCGGCTTCAGCTCGCCCCACAGCGCGATGCCTTCCAGCAGCGTGCCCGACGCATTGAGGCGCGGCAGGCCCAGCGACAGCGTGGCATCCATGTGGAAATGCGCGTCCACGAACGGCGGCGCGACAAGCCGGCCCTTCGCATCGATCTCCTCCACGCCCTTCACCGGCAGCCGTGGCTCGATCGCCTCGAATCGCCCGCCGTCGATCCCGATGTCGATGTCGGTCCGTCCGTCGGGGAGGCTGGCGTGGCGGATGATGAGGTCCATGGGGTACTCCGGTGCGAGATCGCCATGATAAGGGCTGGCGGTTGTGGGAAGCGCGCTGGCGCGCGAATGGGTGCTCGCGGCAAGCACCCATTCGCCCGTCAGCGGGCTTCCCACAAGTGCTCACCCCAAGGTGGCAATGCCTTCACGCGCCCGAAAGCCCGTTTTGGCACCATAACCCGACCCATGAACGTCACCGAAAAACTCGCCATCCTCGCCGACGCCGCGAAGTACGACGCATCCTGCTCGTCCAGCGGTGGCAAGGGCCGCAACTCGCTCGGAACGGGCGGGATCGGCTCGACGGAAGGCATGGGCATCTGCCATGCGTACGCGCCCGACGGGCGCTGCATTTCGCTGCTGAAGATCCTGCTGACGAACTTCTGCGTGTACGACTGCGTTTACTGCGTGAACCGGCGCAGCAGCAACGTGCGCCGTGCGCGTTTCACCGTCGAAGAGGTGGTGGAACTCACGCTCGCGTTCTACAAGCGCAACTACATCGAAGGCCTGTTCCTTTCTTCGGGCATCATCCAGTCGCCCGACTACACGATGGAGCAACTCGTGCGCGTGGCGCGCACGCTGCGCACCGAGCATCGCTTCGGTGGCTATATCCATCTGAAGACCATTCCCGACGCGTCGCCCGAACTGATCGACGCCGCGGGTCGCTGGGCCGATCGCCTCAGCATCAATGTCGAGATGCCCACCGAGGGCGGCCTGAAATCGCTGGCCCCCGAAAAGAACCTCGGCGACATCCGCAGCGCCATGGGGCGCCTGCGCCTGTCCATCGACGAAGCGAAGGCGGAAAAGAAGGCGCCGCGTTTCGCGCCGGCAGGGCAGAGCACGCAGATGATCGTGGGTGCCGACGCCGCGAGCGATCGCGACGTGCTGACGGCGAGCACGAACCTCTATACGAACTACCGCCTGCGACGCGTCTACTACTCCGCGTTCAGCCCGATCCCCGATGCCTCGAAGATCCTCCCGCTGAAGCCGCCGCCGCTGGTGCGCGAGCATCGGTTGTACCAGGCCGACTGGCTGATGCGCTTCTACGGTTTCGCCGCCGACGAGATCGCGCCGGCGGGCGACGACGGCATGCTGTCGCTCGACGTGGATCCCAAGCTCGCATGGGCGTTGCGTCATCGCGAGCGCTTTCCCGTCGACGTCAATCGCGCCTCGCGCGAGATGCTGTTGCGCGTGCCGGGTCTTGGCGTGAAGACGGTCGACCGCATGATCGCGATGCGCGCGCACCGGCGCATCCGCTACGACGACCTCGTCCGCCTGCGCGTGCCGGTGAAGAAGGTCGCACCGTTCGTGCAGACGATCGACCACCGCCCGCGCGGCGATCACGAAAGCCGTTTCCTCCACCACGAACTGCGCGAGGCGATTCCCGCCCAGCCGGATCTCTTCGGCTGACGATGCACGTCGTCACGCTGGACGATCCGTCCGAAATCGCCGAGTGGCGCGCGAAAGCACGCGCCCTGCTGCTGGCGGAGGTCGATCCCGCGCATGTCGAATGGAGCACGGGTTCCACCGCGGGCCTGTTCGGCGATGCATCGCCGTTGCCACCGCCCACGCGTCGCGAACCGCCGGCCGTGCCGAGCGCGTTTCTCGGCCTCGCCGATACCGTGCTCGCGCATCGCGACCCGCGTCGTCACGCCACGCTCTACCGGATGCTCTGGCGCCTCGCCCACGGCGAGAAGGCGCTGCTGCGCATCGCCACCGACGACGACGTCGCCTGGGCGCATCAGTGCATCAAGCAGGTCAACCGCGACATGCACAAGATGAAGGCGTTCGTCCGCTTCCGCGAAGTGACGCTCGACGAGCGATCGGTGTACGTCGCGTGGTTCGAGCCCGAACACGACATCGTGCGGCGGGTGGCGCCGTTCTTCGTGCGCCGCTTCACGGGCATGCACTGGTCGCTGCTGACGCCGTCGCGCACCGCGCACTGGGATGGCGAGACGCTTTCGTTCGGCGCGGGCGCGAATCGCGCGGACGCGCCGTCGGATGACGCGCTGGAAGACATGTGGCGCACGTACTACGCCAGCATCTTCAATCCGGCGCGCCTCAAGGTGGACGCGATGCGCCGCGAGATGCCGGTGAAGTACTGGAAGAACCTGCCCGAGGCGCGGTTGATTCCGGAACTCGTGCGCGATGCGTTGCCGCGGATGCAGGCCATGGTGGACAGCCAGCCCACCGTGCCGAAGAAGAAGGTCACCCCGTTGCAGAAGGCCACCGTGGCCGCGCCCCAAGGCAGCCTGGCGGAACTGCGTCAGCAGGCGCGCGATTGCCGGGCGTGCGACCTGTGGAAGCCGGCGACACAAACGGTTTTCGGCGAGGGGCGCACCGACGCCCGTATCGTCGTGATCGGCGAGCAGCCGGGCGATCAGGAAGACCTCGCCGGCAAGCCGTTCGTCGGCCCGGCTGGCAAATTGTTCGATCGCGCGCTGGGCGAGGCCGGCGTGGATCGCGACGCGCTCTACGTCACCAACACGGTCAAGCATTTCAAGTTCGAGCCGCGCGGCAAGGTTCGCCTGCATAAGCGCGCGAATGCGCAGGAGCAGGCGGCGTGCCGGCCGTGGCTCGCCGCCGAGCTCGATCGGATCCGACCGGACGCGATCGTATGCCTCGGCGCGATGGCGGCGCAGGCGGTGTTCGGTGCATCGTTCCGCCTGATGGCCCAGCGCGGCGAGTGGATCGACCTGCCCGATGGAAGCCGCGCGATGGCGACGGTGCACCCGTCGTACCTGCTGCGCCTGCCGGATGCCGAGGCGCGCGAGGCCGGCTACGCGGACTTCGTGCGCGACCTCTCCCTGATGCACGACGTGCTTATCCCGTAGGAGCGCGCCTTGCGCGCGACAGCTCTCGAGGCCGTGAGCAGCAGGCCCTGTTGCTCACGGCGAGACGATGTCGCGCGCAAGGCGCGCTCCTACGAAGGGCCGCGACTAGCCCACCGCGAACTTCTTCAGCTTCCGCGGCACGCTCGCATTCTTCAGCGTGACGTACACCGGCAGGCCATCCGGCCCATACGGCGGCGGCGCCTCGCCCTGGATCAGCGGCGCGAGATAGCGCCGGGCGGCCGCCGTGATACCGAACCCATCCTTCGAGATGAAGTTCTTCGGCATCTTCTTCTCGTGGTTGGCGATCTTCTCCAGCGGCGCCGCCTCGATCTTCCACTTGTACGGTTCGTCGGACGTGCGCACGATCACCGGCATCACGGCGTTCAGGCCTTCCGCCGCGTATTCCACGGCCTTCTTGCCCACGGCGTACGCCTGGTCGAGATCGGTCTTCGACGCCACGTGCCGCGCGGAGCGCTGGAGGTAGTCGGGCAGGGCCCAGTGGAACTTGTAACCGAGCTTCTCGCGCACGAGCGCGGCGAGCACTGGCGCGGCACCGCCGAGCTGCGCGTGGCCGAACGCGTCCTTGCCGCCGGATTCGGCGAGGAACTTGCCCTCGCGATCCTTCACGCCCTCGGACACCACCACGGTGCAGTAGCCCACCTTCTCGACAGTGGCCTTCACCTTCGCGAGGAACGTGTCCGGGTCGAACACGTTCTCCGGAAAGAGGATCACGTGCGGTGCGTCGCCCGGGCCCGAGCCGGCCAGGCCGGCGGCGGCCGCGATCCAGCCCGCGTGGCGGCCCATCACCTCGATGATGAAGACCCTGGTCGAGGTATCCATCATGGACACCACGTCGAGGCTCGCCTCGCGCACGGCGATGGCCGTGTACTTCGCCACCGAGCCGAAGCCGGGGCAGGTGTCGGTCACCACCAGGTCGTTGTCGATGGTCTTGGGCACGCCGATGCAGTTGATGTCGTAACCCAGCGCCTGGCCGATCTTCGACACCTTGTTGGCCGTGTCGGCGGAGTCGTTGCCGCCGTTGTAGAGAAAGGTGCGGATGTCGTGCGCCCGGAACACCTCGATCAGGCGCTCGTACTCGGCGCGGTTTTCTTCCAGCGACTTCAGCTTGTAGCGGCACGAGCCGAACGCGCCACCCGGCGTGTGTTTCAGCGCCGCGATGTTCGCCTTGGCCTCTTTCGACGTGTCGATCAGCTCCTCGCGCAGCGCGCCGAGGATGCCGTTGCGCGCGGCATACACCACGATGCCCTTGTCCCGGGCGGTCTCGATGACCCCCGCGGCGGTGGCGTTGATCACGGCGGAGACACCGCCCGACTGGGCGTAGAGGAGTTTGCCGGCGGCCATGCTTCGCGTCCTTTGAGTGGGGTCGGGACCCCAGCGTAACGCGGGCCGCGTCGCGGTGCCTTGAAGGGGTCGACGGTAGCGCCCCCCTACACCCGACGGATGTCGGCCGTTTGACGCGGCGGCGCCCCTGCCGTTACCTTGAGACCCATTTTATCGTGCCCGACGGCGGGGTTTTTCCCGCCAGTCCGGCGAAACGGAGCATCAATGCGACTCGTGCTATTCGGCGCGCCCGGTTCGGGCAAGGGCACCCAGGCAGCCGTCCTCAAGAAGGATCTCGGCATCCCGCACATCTCCACGGGCGATCTCCTGCGCGCCGAGATCAAGGCGGAAACGGAGCTCGGCAAGAAGGCGAAGAGCATCATGGACGCCGGCCAGCTCCTCTCCGACGACATCATGCTTGGCATCATCGAGCACCGCCTCGGCGAGCCGGATGCCAAGCCGGGCTTCATCCTCGACGGCTACCCGCGCAACCTGGCGCAGGCCGACGCGCTGGACGACGTGCTGGCCCGCATCGGCCAGCCGCTGGACGTGGTGATCAAGCTCGAAGTCCCCAACGAGGCCATCGTCGATCGCTGCGTGGTCCGTTTCGAGAAGGAACACCGCCCCGACGACAATCCGGACACGGTGAAGAAGCGCCTCGCGATCTACGCCGACCAGACGGCGCCGGTCGCGGCGTTCTACGAGAAGCGCGGCAAGCTGAAGATCGTCGACGGCGTGGGCGAGCTCGCCGACGTCACCGCGCGCATCAAGGCCGCGCTTGACGGCGCCACGGCCGCCAGCGCCTGATGCACCCCCGGCCCGCCGCACCCGGCGGGCCGTCTCCCCGGCGTTCCACGCCCTGACGAGCCTGACCATGCGCGTCCATATCCTTGGTATCTGCGGCACCTTCATGGGTGGCGTCGCCGCGCTCGCGCGCGAACTCGGCCTCCAGGTGGAAGGCTCCGACGACAACGTCTACCCGCCGATGAGCACCCAGCTGGAAGCGCTCGGCATCGGCCTGATGCAGGGCTATCGCGCCGAACACCTGCGGCCCGCGCCGGATCTGGTCGTGGTGGGCAACGCCATGACGCGCGGCAACCCTGCCGTGGAATGGATGCTCGACGAGGGCATGCGGTACATCTCCGGCCCGCAGTGGCTCGGCGAAACGCTGCTCGGCGGTCGCGACGTGCTCGCGGTGGCGGGCACGCACGGCAAGACCACCACCACGAGCCTGCTGGCGCACCTGCTGGAATCGGCCGGGCTGGCGCCGGGCTTCCTGATCGGCGGCGTGCCGGGCAATTTCGACGTATCGGCACGGCGCGGCGCGGGGCGCCCGTTCGTCATCGAGGCCGACGAATACGACTCGGCGTTCTTCGACAAGCGCTCCAAGTTCGTCCATTACCGGCCGCGCATCGCGATCCTGAACAACCTCGAATACGACCACGCCGACATTTTCCCCGACGTGGCCGCCATCCAGCGCCAGTTTCACCACCTGGTGCGCACCGTGCCCGGTAACGGGCGGCTGATCGTCAACGCCGAGGATCCGAGGCTTGCCGAGGTACTCGCGATGGGCGCCTGGACGCCCGTCGAGACCTTCGGCATCGATCGCGGCGACTGGCGGGCGGAGCTTATCCGCGCCGACGGCTCGCAATTCCGCGTGATTCGCGACGGCACGCCGCTGGGTGAGGTCCGCTGGGACTCCCTCGGCCGCCACAACGTCATGAACGCGCTGGCCGCGCTCGCCGCCGCCACCGCGGCCGGTGCCGACCCGGTCGCGTTGCTTCCCGCTTTCGCCGACTTCACCAGCGTCAAGCGCCGCATGGAAACCATCGGCGTGGCGCGCGGCGTCACCGTGTACGACGACTTCGCACACCACCCGACGGCCATCGCCACGACGCTCGCTGGCCTGCGCGCGAAGGTGGGCGATGCGCGCATCCTCGTCGCGCTCGAGCCCCGCTCCAACTCGATGCGGCTGGGTGCCCATGCCGATGCGCTGGCCCCGTCGCTCGCCGATGCCGACGGCGTGGTGTTCCTTCACCGGCCCGAGCTGGCATGGGATGCCGGCAAGGTGACCGGGGCACTGAACGGCCGCGGCGCCACCGAAGCCACGGTGGATGCACTGGTCGCCACGCTGGCCGCCCAGGCGCGGGAAGGCGACCATGTCGTCTTCATGTCCAACGGCGGCTTCGAAGGTGCGCCACGGCGCTTCTTCACGGCGCTCGACGCAGGGTAGACTGGTGGGCATGGCCGCGACCAAGCCCGACCTCGACCTTCCGCTGTTCCCGCTGTCGAACGTCCTTTTCCCGGGCGGTCACCTGCAGCTGCGCATCTTCGAACCACGCTACATCGACCTCGTGCGCGAATGCGCGCGCACGGGGCGGTCGTTCGGCGTGTGCATGATCCTCGAAGGTCGCGAGGCGGGGCAGCCCGCGGTGCCCGCCGCCGTGGGCACGCTGGCCACGATCACCGATTTCCATACGCGCGACGACGGCCTGCTTGGCATCGTCGCGGAAGGCGGCCTGCGCTTTCGCGTCACCCGCACGCGCGTTCGTTCCGATGGCCAGGTGCGCGGCGACATCGCGCTGTGGCGCGCCGAGGAAATGATGCCGCTGCCCGTGGAGTTCAGCCTGCTCGCCACGATCCTCGAACGCCTCGCCGATCAGATGATGCCGCCCTGGCGGCACGACGTGGCGGAACGCCTCGACGACGCGAGCTGGGTCGGCTACCGGCTCTCCGAATTGCTGCCGCTCGATCCGGACGAATGCCAGCACATGCTCGAACTCGACGATCCGCTGCAACGCCTGGCGGAACTCCGTGACATCCTGCCGCGCTTCCAGCGCGCCTGAGGACACCCCGCATGACGACGCTGGCAGGCAAGACCCTGTTCATCACCGGTGCCTCGCGCGGCATCGGCCTCGCCATCGCCCTTCGCGCCGCGCGCGATGGCGCCAACATCGTGATCGCCGCGAAGAGCAGCGTGGCCAACCCGAAACTCCCGGGCACCATCCATACGGCCGCCGCGGAGATCGAAGCCGCCGGCGGCAAGGCGCTGGCGCTGAAGGTCGACATCCGCGAAGAGGCCGAGGTGCGCATGGCCGCCGCGACCGCCGCGGAGCGCTTCGGCGGCATCGATATCGTGGTGAACAACGCGAGCGCCATCTGGCTCGCCGGCGTGGAGAACACGCCGATGAAGCGCTTCGACCTGATGCACGAGGTGAACACGCGCGGCACCTTCCTCACCACGCAGGCCTGCCTACCGTTCCTGAAGGCCGCGGAAAACCCGCACGTGCTGATGCTCTCGCCGCCGCCGAGCATCGATCCGCAGTGGTACGCGCCGCACGTGGCTTATACGATCGCGAAGTTCGGCATGAGCCACTGCGTGCTCGGCATGGCACCGGAATTCGGCCCGCTGGGTATCGCGGTGAACGCGCTATGGCCGAAGACGGTCATCGCGACGGCGGCGGTGGCGATGCTGGGCGACAGCGTGCGTGTCGAGAACTGCCGCAAGCCGGAGATCGTGGCGGACGCGGCGCATGCGATCCTCACGAAACCGTCACGCCATGCGACGGGCCGCTTCTTCATCGACGAGGACGTGCTGCGCCAGGAAGGCGTGACCGACTTCGGGCGCTACGCCGTGGCGCCGGGGCAGCCGCTGCTCCCCGATTTGTTTCTATAGCTACCGCGACAGCTAAGAAACGCGGCGCCAAGGGCTAGCCCGTTTGGCGTATGGCCGCATCCGGTACGCCGGTATAACGTCGATCCACGGTCGCTCCTGCCTCACGAGGCAAGCGGCAAGTGGGGCTTGCCGGCGTGCAGGGGGTGCCGGCGGCGGGTCCGTGTTGTGTTCCCGCGAAGCCGGCAGCAGGCCACGAAAACGGGTGAGGAGCAGGCATGTCGCGCGGGGAATCGACGGGTCGTTGCGTCGTCTGGATTGGAAGACCGAGCGTTGAAGAACACTTCGGCTTGATCCGCGCCGGCTGGCGCACGCTGGTAGCCGATCCGGCGAGACACGAAGGCGAGTTGCCCGAATGCGGCGATGCCGCCATCGCGGTGGTGGACCTGCGCGCGAGTGCGCAGGCCGCCGTGCGCATCCTCGCCGGGCTGCGCGAAGCGCATCCCGGTATCGCCTGGATCGGACTCACCGGAGCGCGAACGCCCTCGGGCGATCCCGGCGTACGCCATGCGCTGCCGCACGCGTTCGAGATCATCGAAGGCACGTCGTCGTTCGGCGCATTGCGCCAGGCACTGATGCGCGTGCCCGGCGACGTCGACGTGGTGCATGACGACGACGCGCCCAGCCTGCTGACGGGCAACAGCCCCGCGATCCGCGCGCTGTCGCAGAACATCCGCAAGTTCGCTCCCGTGGAACTGCCGCTGCTCATCACCGGCGAAACGGGCACCGGCAAGGAAATGGCCGCACGCGCGCTGCACCAGTTGTCGCCGCGCAGCGCGAAACCGTTCGCCGCGATCAACTGCGGCGCGATCGCCGCGAACCTCGTGCAGTCGGAACTCTTCGGGCACGAGCGCGGATCGTTCACCGGCGCCACGGCGCGACGCATCGGCCATTTCGAATCCGCCGACGGCGGCACCGTGTTCCTCGACGAGATCGGCGACCTGCCGCTCGACGCGCAGACCAACCTGCTGCGCGTGCTGCAGGAGGGAACGATCGAACGCATCGGCAGCTGCCAGTCCATCCATGTCGATGTACGTGTGCTGGCCGCGACGCATGTCGATCTGGAAAAAGCGGTGGCGCAGGGCAGGTTCCGCGAAGATCTCTTCTACCGCCTCAACGTGCTGCGGCTGCGCATGCCACCGCTGCGCGAGCGCACGGGCGACATCGAACTGCTGGCGCAACACTTTCTGGACGCCTTCCGCGAAAGCTACGGCACGCGCGCGAGGGCGTTCAGCAGCAGCGCGCGCAAAGCGCTCAACGCCTTCGCGTGGCCCGGCAACGTGCGCGAACTGATGAACCGCGTGCAGCGCGCCGCGGTGATCGCGGACGATGCGCTGATCACGCCCGACGACCTCGAACTGAGCATCGAGACACCGTGCGGCGACCGCGACAGCCTCGGCAGCGCGCGCACCTCGGCCGAACGCGAGGCGATCATGGACTGCCTCCGCGCGAGCGCGTTCAACATCAGCGAATGCGCCCGGCGCCTCCGCGTGTCGCGCGTCACCGTGTACCGGCTCTGCAAGAAGCATCAACTGGCCCTCGATCAGCTCCGCTGAACGCACCCTTTGAAAAAGAAAACTCCCGGTCCTCTGGGGGACCGGGAGTTCCCATTCGCCGCCCGGCTTGGCAGGGTCGTCGGACGAACGAACCGAAGCGGCTGTGACACCACAGCCTTCCGGGATAAGGGGGAGCAAGCGCCATGCCACGCGGCAGGTGCTTTGATTCGCAAGGAATTTCGGCTTCCGGCGCGCGTGCGGGCCGTACAGCACCGGTAGCGACGTGTTACAGAACGTTGCAGCCGCGCTACATGCGTTGTCGCCGCCGCCCGCGCCTTATACGATGACCCTCCCGCGAGGGCGCACCTGCGCCGCGCGTACCGGATCGCAGGTCGGGCCGCAGAACGTACCGCGCGATTCCATCCGTTCCCGCAAGGGTGCCGGCGCTGCGGCCGGCACCAGGAGTCGCTCCAATGTCGTCGCATCCCGCCGATCCTTCCGACCTCACCGGCCTGGGCAAGCGTTACTGGCTGCCCGTCTACCGACCGCGCGACGTCGTGCTCGATCACGGCAAGGGCGCACGCGTGTGGGATACCCAGGGCCGCGACTACCTCGATCTCGGGGCCGGCATCGCCGTGAATTCGCTGGGTCACCAGGACCCGGACCTCGTCGCCGCGCTGGTGGCGCAGGCCCACAAGCTCTGGCACGCCAGCAACGTCTTCTACACCGAGCCCCCGCTGCACCTGGCGCAGGAGCTCGTGGAACACGCGCCGTTCGCCGAGCGCGTCTTCCTCTGCAACTCCGGCACGGAAGCGAACGAAGCGGCCATCAAGCTCGTGCGCAAGTGGGCTGCGTCGCAGGGCCGCCCGCCGGAAGAGCGTGTGATCGTCACCTTCCGCGGCTCGTTCCACGGTCGCACGCTGGCCTCGGTCACCGCGACGGCGCAGCCGAAATACCAGGAAGGCTA
>Ga0209129_1000328_pt1 | contig 41383 bp, 46 predicted proteins | sample AraplaMF_Col_mMS_FD_184257 | JGI IMG/M metagenome (GOLD analysis project Ga0209129, IMG submission 184257) | Arabidopsis root microbial communities from the University of North Carolina, USA - plate scrape MF_Col_mMS (SPAdes) (version 3) | ecosystem: Host-associated > Plants > Roots > Endosphere... | reverse complement strand
TGTAAGGGCTATTTAGTAATGCGACAGTTGGGCCAGTTAGAGATGCGACAGTCTCGCCTCTCGACGCACTGGTCAAAGCCAACGTTGGGAGCAAGGATGACGATCTTCAGTCTGGTCGAGACCATGAGCGGTCGGAGTCGTCATGTCCTTTTTGATCACCATGTCGCAGAAAGAATTGCATCGCCTCGAATTCATCCAGAAGATCCGTGACGAACGTCTGACGGTCGTCGAGGCCGCCGAACGGCTCGACCTCAGTCGAAGCCAGGTCCATCGACTGCTGCAGGCCTTTGACCGGGACGGTCCGGCTGGCCTTGTTTCGAAGAAACGATCGCGCCCGAGCAATCGGCGTCATAGCGAGGAGTTTCGCAATGCGGCGCTGGATCTGATCCGGGAGCGCTATCTGGATTTCGGTCCGACGCTGGCGCGTGAGAAGCTGATCGAGCTGCACCATATCTCTGTCGCCAAGGAGACACTGCGACAATGGATGACCGAGGCTGGTATCTGGGTCTCACGCAGAGAACGCAAGAAACGGGTTTTCCAGCCACGCGGCCGGCGTGATTGCTTTGGCGAACTGGTGCAGATTGATGGCTCGCATCACTGTTGGTTCGAGAATCGTGGTCCCAAATGCGCCCTGCTCGTCTATATCGATGACGCGACCGGCAAGCTGCTGCATCTACGGTTTGCTGGCTCGGAGAATACGTTCGACTATCTGCACGCGACCAAGGCCTATCTGCAGCAATGGGGCAAGCCGCTGGCGTTCTACAGCGACAAGCATGGCGTTTTCCGCAGTACGCATGCGTCTGAGAAAGACCGGACGAGCGGCCTGACGCAGTTCGGTCGGGCGCTTTATGAGCTGAACATCGACATTATCTGTGCCAACACCCCGCAGGCCAAGGGCCGTGTGGAACGTGCCAACCAGACATTGCAGGATCGGCTGGTCAAGGAGATGCGGCTTCGCGGTATCGACACGATCGAGGACGCCAACGCCTATGCACCTGAGTTCATTGCAGATTTCAACGCGCGTTTCGGCAAGCTACCGCGTAACCCGAAGGACATGCACCGACCTTTAGCCGATCATGAGAACCTCGATGGCGCCATGTGCCGCAAGGAGGTGCGCACGCTGTCGCAATCCCTGACGCTGCGTTACGACAAGGTGCTGTTCATTCTCGATCCGACCGAGATTTCCAGGCCGTTGGCAGGCCGGAAGGTGATTGTCTGCGATTATCCAGACGGACGGCTTGAGATCATGCACGAGAGCTTTGCCCTGCCCTACAAAACCTTTGACACATTGCGCTCGGTGCATCGCGCCGAGGTCGTCGACAACAAGCGTCTGGACGACATGCTGTCTGTTGTCGCGGAGATACAGGCCGGGCGTGAGCAGCAGCGCAGCAGAAGCGGCCCTCGCCGCACTGGGCAGACCGATCATATGTTCGGCATTCGCGACGGTAGCACGGCGAACGGCTATCAGAAGCGTGGCCGCAAGCCGAGGACAGATTACATGAACGATCCGGCGGTGATTGCGAAGCGCGAGAAAGCATTATCGAAGCAGCCGGCGGCGGAATAAGACGTTTCAATGCACCCCTATGTCGCTTTGTGTATCCGATTCCAGCTGCAGACAGGCGGACCAAAGTGGCGTCTTGTGGAAGGATCCATCCTGGAAAAGCGTGAGCCCTTCTCGTGCCTCGTAAAGCAGGCCCAGCCAGCACAGGCGCCGCAGCACGCCATATTGGACATCGGATTTCAGTTCCCAGGCTTCCAGGGTCATTTCGGTGTCTGACAGGGGCGCGAAGCCTGGATTGAGGATTTTTACAACATCCAATGGCGTGCAACCTTCTCTGGTCTTGATATTGAGAAGATTGAGGAACATGCGCCACCAGCGCAATCGAGCCTGAACGTCCTCTTGCCGATCGGTCACGTGGACATACGAATAGAGATAGTCCGTGGCGACCAGATCGAAGAAGGTTTGCGGGTTCAGCAGAAACTCGCGCCCTCGTTTGGTTGGCAGCAGAACATTCTTTTTCCGGCGAAGCAGTTTCAGATGGCGGGTCATGTCGCGCACGACCCAGAGCGGCGGCATGTCGCTCTCATTGAGCACCTTGTGCATGCTGTAGAGGTCTTCGGCTGTGAAGTCGGGCCACAGGAAGTTCACAGCGGCCCAATGTACGAATTTGCGGTTCATAGCACCGGTCGCGGTCAATCCTATACCACCTTCGCCGTCAGCATAGGCAACGGACAGAAGCATGCCGCGAAGAAGAGGTGACAGCGCGGCGACATCGACGTCACCCTGCAGCTTGATTTCCGGAAGCATCGTGCAGCTTTGATCCTTACCCGCTCTATTCAGATAAAAGCGAGTATCAGCCGACGACGAAACAATTGCCACAGAGAAAGCTAAAGCCGAAAGGGAGCGTCATCACCCGCCCCCGCTCCGCCCTTTCAACCCGGCCCAGCCGGTCGGATCGGGGGCTGATCCGAGCAGCCAGTGTCGCGTGTCTAAATGGCTGACAACGTCGCAGCCCTATTCAGCTTTGACATTTAATGTAAGGGGGTACCTTCTATTTCCAAGTGCGACATGCCAATGATTTCAATGGCTTCATTTTAGAGATTTTGGCATTTCCGAATGCTGCACGCAGATCACCCGCGCCGATTGCTACTTTCCGCGAGGCCGCTGAGAACGCCATGCAGTGACCTTAGGATTCGCTGATTGCATTGGGGGGCCTGTTCATCAGCGAAGATTGAACTCAAAATGCGAGCCAGTGGCCAGTCATGGATCGTATCGTTCGAGGAGCATGCGCAAATGAGTGTTTTGCGCAAGAAGCTTTTCCGAAAGCTGCTCCCGAAGCGCGTTTATCTCCGTTTCGAGCGCCATAGCTTGATCGACGACGCCGATCTCATTGGACTGACGGGCATCATGATCAAGTGAAGTGGCCCTGCTGGACTTTCTTTCTGCCCGCGCAGTCTGCTTTCCATGCGCCTGGTTGCCTAAGGGTCCATCGACTTTTGCAGGAGGTGGCGCACTTGTCGTCGGTGGTGCCTTCGCCTCGACCAACTCCGGCATCTGTGCATCCTCGTTCGCAAATGAGACTTCGGTTCGCAAAGGAGGCTTTGAACTTTCGTCCGTCGCCCGCTGCTCTTGTGCCAGCGCTGTTGGTTCTTCTGCTGCGATGCTGACACGGATCGAAACTGTATCCGTATCCGAGTGCGTCAGGTCGGATAAATGTTGTGGATGTGTGCTCTCGTCTGCTTGGGGCTCCTCAGGTACGAGGCCAAGGACGTCCTCAGCCTCGTCCGGATGCTCGGAGGTCCCATCTGCCTTGCTGCGCGAGGCAAAGCCTTTCAATACCTGCCATGGCGATCGCATGGATAATACTCCCCGACTCGTTATTGTCGGGCGCATTGTACTAAGGCAAAGACCGGACTTGCAATGCAAGCCCGGTCTTTAGGTGTGGGTGAACTTCGTTGTTGAACCCAGGCGCCGCCTGTTATCAGGACAGTCCGAGCTTTTTACGAAGGTCCGCGTTCTCGGCGCGAAGCTTTTCCGACAGGGACTTGCGAAGCTTCTGGTTTTCTTCTTCCAGCTTCAGCAGGTCCGAAAAGCCGTCGGCGTTGGAAGCTGCAGCCACTGTGCTGCGCGGGGCGCGCTTAGCCGGCTGGCTCTTTGCAACTGGTGCTGCCTTCTTTGCAGAGGCGGGCGTTTTGGCCGCCGGTGCAGCGACAACCGCCTCGCTCGCAGAAGCTGCCTTTTTGCGAGGTGCGCGGGTCTTTTTAGCTGGCGCGCTTACCGACGAGCCAGAGATGGCTTCCGGTGCAGCTTTTGGTTTGCGGGGCGCACGGGTCTTCTTTTCCTTTGCCTTTGCAGATGCATCCACAGATGCGATATCCGCTGCAGGCGCAATGTTGGTTTCGTCAGCCATCGTTTCAATCCTTGAGAACTATATAACCATTTGCGACAGTACTTAGTCTGGGACAGTATGCACCGAATGTAGTTTACAACTTGTTGACAATGAATTCGCCGTCTGTCTTGCGCTGTTAGACCGCGGATTGGCATGGACATCATAATCGTTTTGGCCGCGCGACTCGTGATCCGATATTGCAGTTTCCCGCAATTGGGTAACAACTCCACCAACTCCTAGGCGGGATTTAGCGCTTCGGGCTGAAACCACTCGTATAATGATCGCTTGGGGCTTTGGCTGCTCGGGTTGGCCTGGAAATGATCTAATCATTCCGATCAAAAGACACGCGAAGTGTCTGGGCCGAGCGATCGCCGTTCAAGAATTTGTCGAGTTCAACGGTGCGCGATCTAGATAGGCTGACTTCTTCAGCAAACTCCGGCCATCGGTCGACGGCTGTTCGCACCTGCTTTATAACATTCTTGGCATCCTGATCCGAGATCGAAGCCCCTCTGGCGACCGCCAAGAGGTGGGGCATGCCAGGGGTCCTACCTTCCCCAGCGATCGCCGCGCTGTGCTCTCCGCCTGGTCCGGACGAAAAGGTAAGGTCGTATGCGGGCGCCAAGGACCAATGGCCATTCCTTTGCATTAGGAATGCGTGGTTCTTCGCATGGTCGTCGCGATTCTTGGCGTAAACATTGAACACCATGTTTCGGAACATCTTGAGGACTTCCACAGCGTCACGGGTCATCATCTGTGTAAGCTTGTGCAGTTGCTCGTAGTTCACAGAGGCCTCGCGATGGCTGGCATTTAACAGGCCGCTTGCCGTGTGCATGTGGAGCCTGCCGGCACCTGTCCTATCAAAACGTTTTGTCGCGAAAAGACGTCTTCCTTTCCGGGTGTCAAATAGGCGGGTCTCGGCCATTTCCAGCCCCGCAGCTACCGCCATGAGGGCATAGGCCTTTTCCTCGGCGCCCATTTCCCGCGGGTCGTCAGAACCTGGGGCCTTGACCATCCATCTTTCAAACTCCGGATCCAACTGCTGGCCGTAGTCTATAACACAGGCGTTCTCGATCTTGTTAAAGCCGATCATAATTTTTGGCCGTGCGCCTGCGGACCCACCTTGCGCCCCCTGCAAACTATCGATGTCAGCGACGTCCATTTCCGTCTGCACCAACTCCACCTGATCCGCAAACCAGTCTAGGTCAGCGTCGGTTGGCTGTGTTTGATCGTCCGGCAAGTCAGGAACGTATGTCAGCGCGCCCATGCCTGTTCTGCCTACCGCGGAAAGACGGTCAATGGGAGTGAGTTGAGTGTAGTCGATGCCCGATCGCTGGAGACGGCGATCCAGCAATAGGCGGCCCCAGCCATCAGGCAGGCTGTCGTTGAACAGGCCATGGAGCCCGTCAAATGGATCGCGTGGCGCAGCAATCAGGCCAGTGGATGCCTCCATATGGAATGGCGAAATCAAAAGCGGCGCTGCGAGAAACTCTGCCGAGTACTCGAAGTAGGCCCTTCGTTCCTTGCCACTCCAAGCGAGCCTACCGAGTTTCCTCTCGCCCCCTTCGAGGTTCAGATAAACGCTCATCTGCTGGATTGTTTTGAACTTCATTTTCGGCGTACCCTCTGCTTCAGAGGACGATCAACGACATCATCGATGTTCTGCGGCTGCCGACCTGGAAACAATTGGTCGAACTGAGCCTCGGCCTCTAGGACGAAGGCAATTTTCACGAGACTCTCGAGCGAGATTTTCCCACTTTTCTCAAAGAGCCTCAGCGATCCGTATGAGACATTCGATCTTTCCGCTAGGTCACGCTGGGTCAGTCCGTACTGAATTCTTCGGCGCTTCATTCTTTCCGCCAAACCTCGAATAACTTCGGCTGGGGAAGACATGTTAAATGCGAACATAATAACGCCTAACATCGAAAAATAGTGTTTAGTGCGAATATAGTAGCATTTCAAAAATTCGCAAGTGCGTGATTTCGACGGACATTCTTGATTGACTCTCGCAAATCGAAGTCTTTCAGCATCTCTGCGATCGAGGCGTCCTAATTCGCTTTTGACATCGGTTTGCCTTCCGCAGTGCAAGGTTGGACGAGTATCTCGGATCGTGGCGCTCGATGAAGACACTGAAGGCGGCGAGTTCAGGCTCCAACGTCTCGAGCTGCGCGCGCAGCACTTCGATCTCGGTGCCGACCTCGGCACGCTTCCGCTTCAAATCATCTGCAACAACCATAATACATTACCACTCCAAAAGATCGCGGCGATCCCATGCGGCGATTTTGTTCAGGCTTGGTGTTGCTTGCTACTTAATTGCGCAATAACCGATGCCTTGATGCGTTCGAAGTGCATCGGAGATGGCAATGTCGTCGTGACAACGATAAAAGCTCTCGGCTCGGTGTTATCGGATAATATGCCGCGGATGTATTCGTGGATGTTCAGCTCCCGTGCAAGGAAGCTCGCTTGGTTGAGGCGCGAGGGTTAAGTGCGAACTTGGAGAAGAGTGCAAGTCGATAGTGACGAGGCTCATTCCCCTGCCCTCCCCAGTTTCGGTAGTGTGCCTTGCTGGAACGTCTGCGCTCTAGAAGGAGCTTCCCTCTCGATGTCTTAAGCCACTTAGGTGGGGTCACTCGTCGCTCATGAGGCTGTCGTGCGATGTTCCCACGTTATTACGCCCATAAAAGTCTGAGCGTGTTGCCTCGACAGTCGGCGGTTTGAATGCGAAATTGTCGCGCGTTGCGATTCTGGTCTACGGCATTGAGTACTTGGGAGCGCGACTGCCAGTGAGCTACATGCAGTTGAAAGCAGAAAGATGTGATGGAAGAGCTGTCTGAGATTTCGGCGATCAATAGCGCCTTGAAGGCCATTTGCCGGGAACTTGGGATCGAGCGTGACCGAAAGTCGGTTTTTCAGATTGCTACGCTCTTGATTCGACTAGTGAAGGAGGGCTGTCCGCTCGATACAGATCATCTGGTCGCTGTTGCTAGAAATCAACTCGCCGACGCCGGTAGTATGTCCACGCCTGAACGCTCCGCGGCAACCGACATGTTCGGCTAGATCGGGCTCGTCACTGAAAGCAGGACTGGCCGATCGGCGTAGCCAGCAACGTGCCCAGTCCTACAGAAGGCTTAGTATCCGGCGAAGGGCGAGCTTACACCCGGCAATATTAGCGATACGTTATGTTTCTGCTGAAATGGGGGGGCGAACGTGTTGCGGTCGGATGTATTTTGGGCGGAGCCCGTCGTTGTTCGGTTGCTCGGTGGTGCCAACCGATATTTCAGGAGCGTGCACGACACGCTCGATTTTCTGCAAAATGAGTGGCCTGTCAGGGGAGGGTCGAGCTGCCACGAGGCTGCCAGATGCTGTGAGGCTGCGTTGATGAAGGCTCAGTCACCCGAGCATGCCCGAAGGCTTTTCGTGATTGCCTGTGCCGAAGTTGGGTTTGAGATATGCAACGAGTGCGTGGTTCGTTCCAGCCCAAGGCCGAGCCACAACGTGAAGTCGTTGCGTTCAGCGGTGCATGATCGACTGTAGTTCCAGATTGAAGGCGACTGTGGACCCCATGCATAAATTGCGTCGCGCTTGTGCGAGTGGGCAGATGCCTAGCTGCACTTTCCGTTGCATCTGCGCCCAGATAACCGCTTTAGCCTTGACGTCTGTTGATTGGTCGACCCGATGGTAAAACCGTCGAGGGTGCAAACGGTGACTCCCAGAGTTTGCTTTGTGGGAAGCACCACGAAGGCGCAGGATCGTCATGAGATCTCGGGGGGATCGCCGGCGCCTACTCTGAACGATAGAACGCTAGTTGACAGATTTGGGGCTACCAGCGACGCGATGTTGACGACGGCATGAAACTGGCCTTGCCGGATACCGGCCCGACTTGGGGTCGAGCCCTGGTGTCGTGCGCAGAACCTGCAACATCAACGACACAGGGTCTTTATACCCCCTCAGAGGCTGTCATTGCGCTTTTTAAAACAGAATGGGTTTACCCAGAAAGGTTTCACCCGCCGCGAGCAAGGCCGCGACGGGCTTTAGCGGATTGGGTTCCAAGGATGTTAACGCCACGAAGCCAATCCAAGGAAACCCTAGCGACTGGGGAACCTGAAGCGCACTCCTCCATTTGATTGAGGACGATCTTCGTTCGTGAGATGTTCGTTACATGTCCGCAACACTCATCTTGATCATTTTGCAAACAAATGGCCGTTTATGAACAAGAGCTGATCTGGGAATGCATGACGGCGCGCATGCCGATCACGAATAAGAGTGGAGGGCGGTGGATCAGGTTGGAAATCTTGGGGCGCGCGACCCTCCAGTCGCCCCTCACCTCTCGTGTCAGATCAGATCTCGGGGCAACCTCGCGCATTTGCAAAAACGATCCTATCCGGACCGCGGCGTGTCATACCTTCAATTACAATTCTACGCGAATTCGCGCTTGCAATTCTGGCACGTCTAAACCCTTCGTCACGGGCGGCGTCTAAAGCCTCGTCTGGGCTGCAGCCGCGTCTGCTTCTTTCATAGTTTTCGGGATATCGGTCACGATCGCGTACATCGACACCACCGGGCCCGACGCGTAGTTCCAGACCTTGCGCGGCGGCAGGCAACGAAGCCATCGTTAAATCTGCTGCGACAATTACCGCGGCAAAAGCGTACTTGGTAAGTCTGTACATTCTCCATCCTCCAAATCTCATCATGGGTAGAACCGCACAGCCGCTCGATTGTTCCCAACCCACAAGGGCGCACGAATGGTCGTGTTGGTTTTCAAAGTGTCGGCAAGCGCAATGTGCGATGGAGACACCGACAGCTCTTGGCAGTCTGGGACTTCTCTAAAAGGACAGCGCTATCGGTCACCACCGGCCCCCTCGCAGGCTCTTTGCAATCCGATCAAGTGCCTTGATTAGCTTCGGAATCGACGCCCGCTGCGCGCCGCTACCCGTTTCCAACGACGATCTCCAAGGCGTTAACGATGGAGACTACTCCGGCGATGGATCCGGCAACTTCAGTTGCGCGTTTCGCTTCGGCCAAACTCGAAACCGCGCCGCGCAGGGTGATCTGACCGTTTACATCGACCACTACGATGTCGGACGGATCAAGAGATCCATCGTTTGCAAGAGCGTTGGCAACTCTCGTCTCCACGCTTGCGCTGTTGGGTGTTTCGACATCAGACTCAGGTTTAAGTCCGTGAAAGTTCCGTTCTTGCGTCACCATTTCTGTTCTCCTTGACCAATCTCAGGTGCATGATGTTCAGCGAGCATCCGTTGTCTGCCGCTCTGATTGAAGAACAAGCGCGGACCGGCGTTTGTTCCCTGGCAGTGAGTCCGGTGTTACTGACAATTAAGCGCGCTACGATCTCAGCCGCATCGTCATACGAAATTGGCGAGGTGTATCTCGAGTGTGGTGCTTGAAAATGGCGTAGAAACGCGCCGGCGAGCCGAAACCACAATCAAGCGCGATTTCAAGGATCGGATCGTCAGTCTCCGCCAGTCGTTGCATGGCACGCGACAAGCGAAACCGCGTGAGATAGTCCATGACCGATATCCCAAGTATGTCGCGAAACGCCCTGTTGGCGGTTGTGGGATGAACCCGGGCCAGCTTTGCGATGGCGGTAAGTGTCAAGGGCTCACGGTAGCGCTCGCTTATTATCTCTGTGAGTGCCTGCGTATAGCGGATGCCGGGTCCCGCAAGTGCCGTCGCTTCGCGGCGAGTGTTACCGCTGTCTGCGTGGTCAAGAATAAGCCGGCGGACGCGAAGAGCAACCTCGTCGATGACCAATTGCCGCCTTGCCTGATCGCCATTGCTCCATTCGCGAACCCATCGGATGCCGGAAGACGATACTCCGTCGGCAGGGTTGGGCTCGTGTAGAAATGCCCCTTGCAGGATGGACTGTCTGGCAGCTGCTTCAATCGGCATTGCGAGAAAATCAGGAAGCGGGAGATAGACGCAGACGAGCGGTGATTTCGGTGTCACAAAAACCGTCTGATGCGGAATTGCCGCCCAGAATAAGACGAGACGCCCAGCCTCGACATGCTCCTGCTTCCCATTGAACAGGTAGGTCATCGATCCCTCGCTAAGCAGATTGATCTCGATGTGATCATGCCAATGCGCCGATGTCATCGTATCGGCTACATGCTCCTCGACGAGAAAGTTGCGTGGCGACGCTAGCCACTTTCCCTCCGGGTCTATTTCTTCCGCATGCATCGTCGTGTGCTCCGATCCAAGAAACAATCTGCCATTATCGAGAAGAATCTCCTGATTAAAAGAGGCATCAAGGTCCGATACAATCAAAGGAGAACCGAATGCCGAAAATATGCCTCGTCGGAGCCGGAAGTACGGTGTTTGCCCAGAACATCCTAGGTGATGTGCTATCGACCCCATCCGACCATGATTACGTCATCAGCCTTTTCGACATAGATCCGGAGCGTCTGAAAACATCCGAGATCGTCGCACGACGCATATGCGAGGCGCTCAACCTCAATTCCGTGCGTATCGAAGCAACGTTGGATCGCAGGGAAGCTTTGAAGGGATCGGATTTCGTCATCCTGATGATGCAGGTTGGCGGTTACAAGCCCGCAACTGTCACGGACTTTGACATTCCCAAGAGGTATGGCCTGCGACAGACCATTGCCGACACGCTCGGCATTGGCGGCATCTTTCGCGGCCTCAGGACCATTCCCGTACTGGAGGCCATTTGCCACGACATGGTCGATGTGTGTCCGAATGCGCTGTTGATGCAATACGTCAATCCGATGGCGATCAACTGCTGGGCAATCAAGGAGATCGCTCCGACCATCCGCAATGTGGGCCTGTGCCACAGCGTGCAACACACCGCCGGCCATCTGGCAAACTGCCTTGGCGAGAATATCGACGACATCAACTACGTCTCTGCTGGCATCAATCACATCGCCTTTTTTCTTAAGTACGAAAAGATCGCTACCAATGGTCGTCGCGAAGATCTCTATCCAAGACTGAAGGCGCTTTCCGCCGAGGGCAATGTTCCGGCGGACGACCGTGTCCGTTTCGACGCCCTGAAACGCCTCGGCCATTTCGTCACCGAATCCAGCGAGCATTTCTCTGAATATACGTCCTGGTACATCAAGGATCGCCGGCCGGAACTGATCGAACAGCTCAACATACCGCTCGACGAATATATCCGCCGATGCGAAGTGCAGATTGCCGAATGGCAAGCGTTGCGCAAGGACCTCGAGGGCGGCAAGCCGATCGACGTTTGCCGCAGCAACGAATATGCCGCCGGCATCATCCATGCGGTGGTGACCGGAAAGCCCGCGTTGATCTATGGCAATGTTCCGAACAACGGACTGATCGACAATCTTCCCCCGGAATGCATCGTCGAGGTTCCCTGCCATGTTGACCGAAATGGCATCCAGCCGACGCGGATCGGAAAGATTCCATCGCAGCTCGCGGCCGTCATGAGGTTGAGCATTTCCGTCCAGGAGCTGACCGTGGAAGCAGCTCTGACCGGCAAGCGCGACCGGATCTATCAGGCTGCACTGCTCGATCCTCACACATCCGCCGAGCTGTCGCCCGACGAAATCTGGCGCATGGTTGACGATTTGATCGAGCAACACGGTGATTTGCTCCCCAAGTACCACTGAACATCCCCTACCCTTTCGGCGGCGCCTCTCTCGAGGCGCCGTTTTGTTTGCGCAATAATAAAACGATCAAAAAAAATCAGAAATTTGATTGACAGTGATCTTTCTAAGTGGAAATCTGATTGAAATCAGAAAGCCAAAAAGGGAACATGCGTTGAACCAGAGCGGCGGCCTCAAGACCGATCGGCAGGATCTCATCCGTAGCCATCTGTATGCGAACGGCTTTTCCACGATCCAGGACATCGCGGATGCCGTCGGCGCATCGCTCGCAACCGTCCGGCGCGATCTCCAGCTATTGCAGGAAGCGGGCGCAATCGATCGTGTTCACGGCGGCGCGCGCATCGCCGAAGGTTCTTCGGTGGAGCTTGCATTCCAGGAGCGCGAGAAGCGCCAGCTGGCGGCCAAGCGTGCCATTGCCAATGCCGCCTATGAGCGTCTCTCTCCGCGGACCGCGATTTTTCTGGATGCGGGCACGACAGTGTTACAGCTGGCCAAGCTGATCCGCATCAATCCCATGCCGCTGCGCATCTTCACAAACGGCTTGATCGTGGCGCAGGAGTTCATGAACGTCCCGAACCTCGACGTCGTCCTTCTCGGCGGGCAGTTGCGCAGCGAAAATGCATCACTGGTGGGACCGCAGGCCGAAGCGATGCTGGAGACGATCTGGTTCGACCAGCTTTTTCTCGGAGCAAGCGCGGTGAGCGGCGATGGCGCGATTTACAGCGTGGATAGTGCAGAGGCGAGCCTGAACAGGAAGATGCTTACGCGATCGAGCAATCGCTTCGTACTTGCCGATTCCTCGAAATTCGGCACGACGGCTACCTACAAGGTGGCACCGCTGAATAGTGCCAAGCTCATCACCGATGCCGATCTGTCCAAGGAGTGGCGCGCGCAGCTTGGTGAACTTGGCGTCGAGACAATTTTTTCCGACCAAGGAGCGAAGTCTTGAACGACGATCTGATCCTCGGCATTGACGGCGGCGGCACCAAGATGATGGTGGCACTTGCCGATCGTAGCGGGCTTATCCTTCGCACCGGTCTTGGCGGCGGCGTCAACGCCATGGACAATCCGGGTTGGCGCACTGAACTCGAAATGCATATCGAGCCTTTTCGCAATGAGACGCGTCTGGCTGCCGTCGCGGCTGCGTTGCCTGTATATGGCGAGGTCGACCATCTATCGCGCCTTCTCGAAGAAGCCATAGAGCACGCCTTCCCGAATGCGCGAACGCGCGTTCTCAATGACGTCGATGCTGCTCATCTCGGGGCGCTTGCGGGCAAGTCAGGCATCCTCGTTCTCTCTGGAACTGGATCCATGGCCTGGGCGCGCAATGCCGAGGGCGAACCTGCACGGACCGGCGGCTGGGGCGACATCATCGGCGACGAAGGCAGCAGTTACTGGATTGGCCGATTGGCTCTCAATCTTGTCAGTCAAAGCCTTGACGGACGTCTTGCGCCAACCGCCCTGGCAAGTGCCGTTTTCGATCATCTGGGCCTTGATCAGGCTAACGCGATGGATAGCCTCGGAGCCTGGGCGACGTCGGACGCGAAACGATCAAGCATCGCTGCCCTGTCGGCAGTGGTTGATCGAGCAGCGATAAGTGGCGATGCCGCGGCCATTGGCCTGCTCGACCTTGCCGCCGACGAACTCGCCAAGCATCACCGTGCAGTTGCCGGCCACTGCGAGATGGGAGCCGACTGGACATTTGCGGGCGGCACGCTGCGCAGCGCCGGGCTCCTTCAGGCGCTGGAGCGGCGTATCGGCCAGCCGCCAGTCACTCCGAAACTACCCCCGATCGGCGGAGCGCTCTTCGCTGCCGCCCAACTTCTCGACTGGCCCATAGACGAAGGCTGGATCGGGCACGTCGCCGCATCGGCAAATGCGGCGTTTGCGCAATAAAATCACGTAAATTCTTGATAACAAAGAAGGATGGGAACATGCGTAAAACAATCTTATCACTGCTCGCCTCAGCCGCCCTCGTCGTCGCTCTTCCGGCGGCCGCGCAAGACAAGCCGCTTGCCGGTCAATCGATCACCGTATTGATGCCATCACCGCAGGGACCTGACATCGCTTCCGCCTTCGAAGCCGAAACCGGCATCCATGTCGACCTGCAGACGCTTTCTTGGGACGACATCCGCCCTAAACTTGTGACGGCGCTGGTTGCCGGCACGGCACCGGCCGACGTGACCGAGTTCGACTGGTCCTGGACGGGCCAGTTCGCAGCTGCCGACTGGTATATGCCGCTCAATGATGTGATAGACGCGGACTCCACCAAGGACATAGGGGTTGCCAAGATCTTTACGGTCGACGGAAAGCTGCTTGGCGTTCCCTATTCGAACGACTTTCGCGTGATGCTCATAAACAAGAAGCATTTCGCCGATGCCGGCATTACCGAGACACCGAAGACGCTCGACCAGTTGGTGAAAGCTGCCAAACAGATCAAGGATAAAGGCATAGCCACCTATCCGATCGGCCTGCCGGTCTCGGCGACAGAGGGTGCCTCGACGAGCTGGTACTTGCTGACCAAGGCATTCGGTGGCGAGTTGTTCGACAAGGACTTCAACCCGCTCTTCACCAAGCCCGATTCCGCCGGTTACAAGGCGCTGGCCTTCGAACTGATGCTGCTGAAGGAAGGCCTGGTCGATCCGGCTTCCACCGGCCTCAAGGATAGCCAGATCAACGAGGGAATGTTCTCCCAGGGCCTGACCAGCATCATGATCTCGGGCGAGCCCGGCCGTCTCGGACAGATGAACGATCCCAAGCAGTCCAAGGTCGCCGGTCAGGTCGAGGCTATCCTGGTTCCGACCGAAAGCGGCGAGACCCGCAGTTTCGGCCTGCCGGAGGCGCTCGCGATCCCGAACGTCTCGCCCAACAAGGAAGCGGCTGTTGCCTTCGTCAAGTGGTTCACGAGCCGCGAGTTCCAGAAGAAGAACATGGCGAATGGCTTCCTTCCGACACGCACGTCGGCACTGGCGGAGCTCAACTCGGAAGACAAGCTTAACAGCGGCGATGCGCTCGTCGCGCAATCGAAGACGGTCGAGGCGCTGTTCCCGCAGGGAACGCCCCCGTGGTACCCGCAGTTCTCCAGCGGCGCGAACACCGCGATCAACAGCGCTGCCAAGGGTCAAATGAGCGTTGACCAGGCTGTTGAAAGCATTGCCTATGCCGCCAAGCAGGCGATGGCGCAATGACTGCTGTCGCCTATAAGGAGACCGCAGCCAAGAAGGGTGTCGGCTTAAACGCCGACATCACTCTCGGCGTGCTATTGGTGTCCCCCATTCTCATCACCATGACGGCGCTCGTCTTCTATCCGATGGCGCGAACGCTTTGGGATAGCCTTCACCGGGTCAATCCGATGCAGGCCGGCACGCCCTTCGTCGGCCTGGAAAACTACACACGCATGCTATCCGACGCGCAGCTCGGCACGACCTGGGTCAATACCCTGATCTATGTCGTGCTGGCAGTGCTTGCGGAAACGGTCTTCGGCGTGCTGGCCGCCTCCCTGATCAATCAGCTCAAGGTCGGCCGGCAGTGGGTTCTTGCAGCGGTCATCCTGCCCTGGGCGCTTCCCGGTGTGGTCAACTCCGTGATCTGGTTGTGGATCTATCAACCTGGCGCGGGCCTGCTCAACGGCATCCTTACCGCGCTCGGGCTCCCCTTCGAAAACCACGTCTGGTTCAACGATCGAACGAGCGCGATCATTGCCGTCACCGTCGTTCATGTCTGGCGTATGATGCCACTAACGATCGTCATCGTTCTCGCCGCGATGCAGAGCATTCCCTCACATCTTTATGAAGCGGCACGCATCGATGGCGCGACGCGCCCACAGATGTTCGCGCTGGTCACGCTTCCACTTGTTCGCAGCGCGATCGCGGTCGCTATGACCAACGCCACAGTTAACGCTTTCAACCTCTTCGATGAAGCCTGGGTTCTTGCCGGCTCAAGTCTCGAGACGCGGCCGATCCTCGTGCAGATCTATCTGGAGACCTTCCAGAACCTGCGGTTTTCCTACGGCATGGCGCTTTCTGTCGTCATCACCTTCGTGTCGCTTCTCGTCTCGCTCATCTACGTCCTTCGGGTCTATCGCAACACACGGTTCGACTGATGAAACCCACCCTTCTCTATCGCCTGATAATATGGATCGGCGTCGCCGTGCTCCTGATCTGGTCGCTCGGTCCGATCTACTGGACGGTCGCCAGTTCGGTCACGCCGACGGACGACTTCTCCGTCCGGCCAATCCACTTTTTCCCGCAACATTTCACGTTTGATCACTACTCGCGCCTGCTCGGCATCAACGTCGATCGTATCGGCGGCGTCGAAGTCTGGCGGCAGTTTCGCGCAGCGCTGTTGAACAGCGTCGTTACCTCGGCGGCCGCGACGCTCCTTTGTGTAGCCATTTCCGCACTGGGCGCCTACGCCTTCACCCGCATGCGCTTTCCTGGCCGCAACGCGCTGTTTGGTCTCGTCGTCGCGACGCTGGCGATCCCGGCCTATGCGGTGCTGATCCCGCTCTACCAGATCATGATCAAGATGCATCTCGTCGATACCTATGTCGGCGTCGCCCTGATCTATGTCTCGGCTTATCTGCCGCTCTCGCTCTGGCTGCTGCGCAGCGTCTTCGAGGCTCTGCCTCTGGCGCTTGAGGAAGCCGCACAGCTCGATGGTGCAGGTCGCCTTTTCATTTTCTTCAACATCGTGCTGCCGCTCGCCGGTCCCGGTCTTACTGCCGCTGCGATCCTCACCTTCCTCGGCGCCTGGGGGCAATACCTCGTCCCGCTCATCTTCTCGCCGCAGGCCACCAAGCCATTGACTGTTCTCATTCCTGAGTTCGTCACAAAGAACTTCATCGACTACGGGCTGATCACGGCCAGCGGCTCTATCGCGATCGTCATCCCTGCCCTCGTCGTCATCTTCCTCAACCGATACCTCGTCAGCGGTCTGCTGGCCGGTTCGGTCAAGTAATCGGAGCTACCATGAACACGACCGAAAAAGTCATCCGCGAGCAGTTTCCATTCTGGGACAAGGCGCGGGGATCGAACGCTGCAACCACGCGCGACGACGTGCTTGTCTATGTCGGCTGCGGAACGTCCTACTACCTTGCCATGTCGTTGGCAGCTTATGCGAACAATGCCGGGCGGCGTGCAATCGCCGTCCCCGGTGCAGAATGGCTCAATCGCCCGACATTTTTCTGGCCCGACTGGAAAAACACGCATGTGGTGGCAATCTCGCGCAGTGGCGAAACCACTGAAACAGTTGCGGCCGCAAAAAAGAGCCGCGAAAACGGCGCCTTCGTGACCGCCCTGACCGTTGAGGCGGAGAGCTCTCTTGCGAAATGCAGTGACGATGTCGTTGCCTCGCAGACCCACAGCGAGGAAGGCATCGTCATGTCTGTCTCGGCCAGCCTCATGCTGCTGCTCGGTCTGCAGATGATCGGCCATACGATCCCCGCATCGGCCGTCGCATCAGCAAAGAAGCTCGCCGATGCCCTCGACGCTTCGCTCAATAGACAGGTTCTCGCTCGCAGCCATTTCGTCTTTCTCGGCGGCGGACCGCTTTTTGGCATTGCGGCCGAAGGTGCGCTGAAGCTCATGGAAATGAGCCAGACTCTGACCCAGCCGTTTCATCCGCTCGAATATCGCCATGGCCCAATCAGCCTTGTGGACGAGAAGACAGCGGCAGTGATGCTTTACAGCACCGATCAGAAGAACGCCGAGGCAAAGCTTGTCGCAGAGCTCCGCGAAAAGGGTGCTATCGTCATCGGCCTCGGCGGAGCCGGCGATATCGAACTTCCTGTTGATGTCGACCTCTCGCTCGCAGCGCTCGTCATCTTGCCTGCCTTGCAGATCCTCGGCGAACGTGTCGCGCAATCGCGAGGCGTCGATACGGTATCGCCGAGGCATCTGACGAAGGTTGTAACGCTGGTATGAGCAACGCTCTCGACAAAAATCGCGAAAGCGCCTTTTCCAAGCTCTTCGGCGAACGCCAACAAGCCTTGCCTCGTGGTATCACTTCGGTCTGCTCGGCGCATCCGCTGGTGATCGAAGCTGCCTTGCAGCGGGGATTGCGGGAAGGCGCCGTTGTTCTGGTCGAGGCGACTTGCAACCAGGTCAACCAGGAAGGCGGATATACCGGCATGACGCCGGTTGCATTCCGGCGATTCATCGAGGAGATCGCTAAAAAGGTCGGTTTTCCGATGGGATCGATCATCTATGGCGGCGATCATCTCGGCCCCAACCCCTGGAAGACGCTGGGTGCGGACGAAGCGATGGCGCGAGCCGAAGCAATGGTTGCGGCCTATGTCGAGGCAGGTTTCGAGAAACTCCATCTCGACACGTCGATGGGATGCGCTGGGGAACCGGCGGCGCTCGACGATGAAGAGACCGCCGAAAGGGCGGCACGTCTGGCGAAGGTCGCGGAGGATACGGCATGCCGCATCGGGCAACGTCCTCCGGTGTATATCATTGGCACGGAGGTTCCGCCTCCCGGCGGCGCGACGCATGCAATCGAGGAACTCGAGGTCACCTCTCCCGACGCCGCCCTGAAAACGCTCGACATTCACACATCGGCATTCAAAAAGGCTGACGCCGGAGCGGCCATGGACCGTGTGATCGGCATCGTCGTCCAGCCGGGTGTCGAGTTCGGGAATGCGAACGTCGTCCTTTACGAACCCGGTCGGGCACAAGGACTTGCATCGACACTTGGCCGGATGCCGGGACTTCTCTTCGAGGCGCACTCAACGGACTATCAAACGGTTCATGAGCTCTCGGCACTCGTCGACGACGGGTTCGCCATCCTCAAGGTCGGGCCCGGACTGACGTTTGCGCTACGCGAGGCGCTGTACGGGCTAGATGCCATCAGGCATGTGCTCGACTGTGGGGGAGACAGCCTCTACGCGCAAATGGAGGCGATCATGCAGGCCGGTCCTCACCATTGGGTGGGCCACTATGCCGGTTCAGCAGATGACATTCGTTTTCAGCGCCATTTCAGCTACAGTGACCGCATCCGCTATTACTGGCCGGGCAAGCAGGCCACCGATGCTGTCGATGCATTGTTTGCGGCACTCCCTGATCCGATTCCCGAGACCCTTGTAAGCCAGTATCTGGGACGGGTTTATCCGGATGTCGTGAGCGGGCGCGTTGTGCCGCGGGCCCGCGATCTTTGCCTCGCGGCCATCGATGCCGCGCTGGCACCATACAGCGTGGCCACGGCCAGCCAATAGATTTCACATGCCGCTGGTCGCCATCATCGCGACCACCTGTCACCCATTGTCAGCTGGAGAGAATTATGGCGTCAGTCAGCGTCGCGAATGCTCGCAAGAACTATGGTCACCTGGAAATCCTTCACGGTGTCGACATCGAGATAAAGGATGGTGAATTCGTCATTCTGGTGGGGCCCTCGGGCTGTGGCAAGTCCACCTTGTTGCGAATGATCGCGGGCCTTGAGGAAATCTCCGATGGGCGGATTTCAATTGGTGGACGCGTGGTCAATCATGTTGCGCCGAAGGAACGCGACATCGCAATGGTGTTCCAGTCGTATGCACTTTATCCGCATATGACAGTGGAAGCCAACATGGGCTTTTCCCTGCGACTGGCAAAGGCGCCGAAAGAGGAGATCAGGACAAGGGTTCGCGAGGCAGCCGAGATCCTGGGGTTGGAAAAACTCCTCGACCGTCACCCGAGAAACCTGTCCGGGGGGCAGCGCCAGCGCGTTGCCATGGGACGTGCGATCGTTCGTCAGCCGCAAGTGTTTCTGTTTGACGAACCGTTGTCCAATCTGGATGCAAAGCTCCGCGTCCAGATGCGATCAGAAATCAAGCAACTGCATCAGCGCCTGAAGACCACGACGATCTATGTTACGCACGACCAGATCGAGGCCATGACGATGGCAGACAAGATTGTCGTCATGCGTGATGGTTACGTCGAGCAGATCGGATCACCGCTCGATCTGTATGACAGTCCAGCAAACCGATTTGTCGCGGGTTTCATTGGGTCACCAGGCATGAATTTCATTGAAGGAAAAATCAGCAACGACGGGCCGATCGAGTTCATCGCGCAAGGAGGGGCGAGATTGCCGATACCAACCGACGTCACTGTGGCACGAGGTCAGGACGTCGTTTATGGCATTCGCCCCGAACACCTGACGATCAATCAGGGTGGAGCGCAAGCCGAAGTCATGCTGATAGAGCCGACGGGCGCTGAGACGCAGATATCTGTTGACATGGGTGGCGCGACGATCGTTGCAACAGTTCGCGATCGGCTTGCGTTGCGTGCAGGCGATACGATATCGATCGCAGCCGATCCGTCAAAGGTGCATCTCTTCGATGTGGTAAGCGGAAGGACGCTGATCGTGTGATTGACGGTCTTCCCGGGACCCAAAGCGGTTCCGTCGGCGCCAGTTTTTTGGTTAGCCAATACTTACATAACGGCCGGAATTGTCCCCTCGAGCGAAACACGAGTTACGTCAAGATCCGCTTGCTGCAATCCATGTCTCAATTCCAGCCGGCGCGCCGTTGGCCGAGCCGGTACCGAAGGAGTTGATGGGACCGGCGAGGCTGGAAGGATAATGGACTGATGGGGACAGAGGCGAGGAAGCCGGCTCACGCCGCCTCCCCTTCGTCGTTATCCTCACCGGCGATGCGGGGCTGCAGGTGATGCAGGTAGTCTGCTGCGCGCTGTGCACAGGCTGCGGCCTGAAAGATGGCGCGCTTGTCGCCACGAAGCACGTTCAGCCATCCGTCGATATAACTTGCATGATCGGGCCTCGGCTCAAGCTCCGGGGTGATGCCGAGATCGGCGCAGAGGAATGCACTACCGAGTTCGGCAACGAGCTCTTCGCGGGCACGTTCCGTGCGGTCTTTGGCGTAGCGGGACAGATCGCGATCCAGACGAGCGGGTGTCGAGGTCCAGTGCGTCATTTCGTGGCTGAGGACGGCAACATAGCTAGCCTCATCGGCGAAACTGTCGAGAAGCGGCATCTGAATGTAGTCTTTGGCGGCGGCGTAGTAGGCGGACGACCCGCCATGGCGGATGAGCGCTCCGGTATTGGCAAAGAAACGTCCGGCCATCCCGATGCGATCGAACGGATCGGATAGATCGACATTTGCCTGGTGATGCCCGTCGAGCCCCTTGATCTGGTCGGTGTTGAAGACGGTGTAGGCTTTGATGAAGGGGATGGTGCGTTCGACGTCATCGCCTTTTTCAGCTGTCTCGGTGCGGATGATCGAACTGGCGAAGACGACGGTCGTGCCGGTCTCGCCCTTGCGAACGGCGGCTCCCAGTTTCAGTGCCTGACGATAGGTCATCCAGGTCGAGGAGGAGAAGCCTCGGGCGATTGCCTCGGACCAGAGGAGAAGGACGTTGATGCCGGAGTATGGCTCGCCATTGTGGCGAAGTGGACGGGTGACGGTCTGTGATGGCAAGGCGCTGTGCCATGGCTGGGTCCAGGGGCGCACGCCGCGGTCGAGTTCGGCGATGATCTTGTCGGTGATGCGGCTGTAGATATCGGATCGCTGGTTGATGTGCTCTCTTGTCATGTCGGCCTCCATTTGAGGTCGCGACCATCGCGACCTGCTACGGCGGTCCGAAAGCCGGGCTAAGAGCGGCGGCTGGCACCCGCAGGGCCGAAACGAAGAGCAGGACGGCATGGCCGTTGCAGCCGGCGCGAGCCTGGCAGGACCAAAAGCCGGGGCAGGACGCGGTGGCGCTGGCCTCGAAATGGCGGTGACAGGCGGGAGAAACGACGAGAACGTGATAGCTCCAATCTGCGGCGGAACCACTTGTCGGACGTGATCTATCTCGGATCGCAGATCATTGAAGTAGGCTCCAGACGGCATCCACATTCAAAGCGCCTTCATAGAAGAGAAAATGATCCAAAGAACGCATCCGCGACGAGCGGACTTCGATGCCGCGGGTTTTGGTCAACGGGAACACCGTCGTGTGGCCTCGGCAAACGGAGGTCGCGACAACGCTGTCAAAATAGGCGTTGCCACTGTCGATCTGGAATGTGTCCGGTCGCGGCCAGACGAACGGTCGCGCTCGGTCAGCTCGGTTCACGAGCGATCGACGTCGAGCCCCTCGCGCCTTCTGATGCGCGATGCGCCAATTAATCTGGCTGGGAATATCGGGCGAGCATCTGCCGCAGGATCCGGTTTTCTCTAAGGAGTTGCTCATGCCTGTCTGAGCGGGCCATGGATGCAACCGGACTTTCTTTTCTAGTGCCGGAACGGACCGATGATGAAGCCTTCGATTGAGCCGCCGCCATCGGCCGATGGCTGCTCACTTGCTTGAGCCGGTGCGGCTTTGCGATGTGAGCGTTTAACGCGGCGCCTGTAGATTTACGACGGTCGCCCTGCCCGCTTTCCACAACGAGGGTCTTCTCGGTCGATGGAGTGCGTGAAATGACCTCAGGCAGGTAACTCTCATTCTGATGGCTCCTCAAGAGCCGATCAAGCTCGTTGATCCAATCGAAGTATTTGGTTCGAAGAGGATGATCATTTGGCAGGTCGCGTGCTTTGGCCTCAGCCAAACGTTTCTGATCCCGGTTCAATTCGACGTTGAAACCCATCGTGGTCCTTCCTGATGGGTGTGAACATAAGGGGAACGCACGGATTGTGCAATATGTATCCACCGCAGTTTTGCGCAAACCGGCCAGACAGCGATTTTGGGTGCGCGTTCACGGTGGCGGGATCATCCGGCATGGCTGGTGGCTGCGCATAGGGAGGATACGTTCGAGCATCCTAAAGCCTCAGCTTGACGGCAGAAGGCAACGTGCAGCGGCAGCCACGCTCCTTGCTCGTGCAGCATATGGAGCAATGCGCTGCCGGAAAGCCCGGGCATTCTCGCACCACAGTGATTTGGGTATGGCCAATCGCCTGCCCATGCAGGTTTGGTGGGAAATATAATTGGTTGCCGGTCGACCAATCAGGTTTTCTGCGACATGGTCTTATAGGCTTGTGCAAAGCCTTCGAGATCAACAGGAAGAACAATGTTGCTTCCCTGGAGCATGCGCAGGGTGATCGTACCTGACGTTTCCTTTAGCATCGCCGAAAGCAGGTTATCAGGTGCTGTACCTTCAATGAGGCACCCTTGTATCGTGCAGCGTGAAACTGCGGCGGACATCGAAAACTTGGTACCGAAACTTATCTGTACCCCGCCCTGAATTGCGAAGCCCAATGGGAGTGCCAACTGCATTCCGACAGGTCCGCCGTTGGCTTTGGCCATGCTGATGACAGTCGCGATCTGCTTCTGATCATCAGAGGCAAGACGATAGATGATCTGACAGGGCGGATCCATTGCGCGATCAGTGGTGCACTGAACCGCCCACTTGCCGAACTTCTGTTCGGTGATGCTGGAAGGTGAGGCTTGTTGCTGTACAGCGGAGGCAGATGGCGTTGCGGCTTGAGGGGCGTTGTCGGATCCTGCGGCGCTAGCCGGCAATCCAATAAGCGAAACGCTCAGACCTGAAAGTACGAGCGCGATGCGAGAGATAAGATGCATGTCTCTTTCCCAATTATTCTCGTAGGATCTAACAATATCGAGAAAAACGCAATTGCAAGTTCAATATTGACAGAGCGAAAATAACAATGTGAAAGTTTTGGTGGGCAGCATTTCTTCAGCGCAATTTCTATTTCGGCGAGCCAAACATGAATTCGTTAGCTTCGACAAGCTTCGCGCTCTTTTTCTTTCTTGCCTCCGGTGCCGCGATCGCTGAGGACGGGGAAAGCACTATATTCCAAATGCCATCTGAAGGGGCAAGTCAGGCCTTTGTCGAGCAGCTACCCGAGACTGCGGTTGTGCCGGTACCAGGGACGGTCGTGCCATCGCCGAAACCTCCCAAAGCGGCCAAGCCGCGTTCGCCCTCTCCGAAGCGAGCGGTCGCTTATCACAGCATCTTTCCAAACGTAGGAACGGGCGTAAACGCAAGAGCCGATGCTGGCCAGCCTTCTGTGCAGCTTCCAACGGTTGGCGACGGGGTAACGCAATCTTTGTGAAAGCGAAGTTGTCAGGGCAAAGAAGCCTGTCTCAATTTAACGGCAGCATTTAACGGGATCGTCGATGATAGATATTTACCGATATGGGCTTCTTGCAACTGCGATGATCAGTCTGGTCAGCGTTGCGGATGGATTTGCTGCTGACGTTCGCAAGAAGGACCGCTCGGGGTTCTCGGAAATTGAGGTTCCACAAGTGAAGCAACCAATACCGTTTGGCAGCATTCCTGCAGATGCAAGAACGCCGCCAAAGGTTAAGTCCAGTCCTCCTGCACCCAACCAGCCCGTTCAGTGCGGGCCGGAGAATGCTCAGAGCGAAGAATGTAAGGCGAAGTAAGACTATTAGCTTCCAACAGCACTCTTGGCGGCGGGCTGGTTTGCTTTTGCTGGCGGATTGGTCTGGGCCAGCGGCCTCTGGCTGGCATCCTGGACGAGCATAGCGCGCTGGTGTTCCTGCAGGTAGCTCATGAACTGTTGGCCGGCGGCCACATCCTGGAACTGCCAGAGACCAGCCTTTGTCCCTTCGAATATGAGCGAGTAGACCGCAAGCTCGATGCCCTCTTGTACGCCGAGGGTCACAGGCGCGTTTCGGGTCACCCCACCTTCGATCTGCAGAAGCTGATCGACGCCGACAAACCGGAACGCCGAACCTTCAAGCTGAACCGAGTATATCGTCTTTGACGTGGTGACGGAGGCAAGCACCCGTCCCGTTGTTACGCTGACCGCGCGCAGGGCAACTGTGACAATGTCTCTGCGGTATTGGGTGTTGCCACCTATGCCGAGATAGTTGGCGCCGAGGCCACCTGTTGTCTCATTGCTGTCGTATCCGATGATGCCGCCATCTAGGAGCACGCCCGCGAAACGCAGCGGCGGCATTCCGCCTCCCTTGGCGCCGTAGACAGCAGATCGTGTGTTCTGGATGATTTGCCGTTCTTGCAGCAGAGTTTGGAGATCGGTGCGCTCGACAACACTGAACCAGTGTCCGCCGCCTGCCTTGGTCAGTACATCGGTGAGCATTTGCGCTCCGCCCTGCGTCAGTGCGCGCGAATATTCCGCGAAGCTGTCATTCGGCTTGTTCTGTCCGGTCAGGTCCGGGAACGCGTAGACCGCGACATCGAGTTTCTGGACCGGCGGTGGAAGCCTTTCGAGCGCCACTCCGGTCTTGGTGGCTGGTGTCAGTCGCGCGGGCTCGGTGAGCGGATCAAGTTTGCTACCAGCAGGAACGCAGCTACTAAGCGTGATACCGGCCAACAACGCAGCCGCAATGAATTTCGGACGCAACATGAATCCTCGACACTCAACCGTTTGGAAATTTGTGGGGTAGTCCGACGAAATCGGCGAGCCGATTTCGGCTTACGGAGTCGCCGGGATAGTGCCGTTGCCGATCACGATGATCGGGCTTGTACCGGTGCCACCCGTGCCTGATCCGAGATTGCTAAGCGCACTATCGAGGCCGGAGAGATCCGGTGCTGCCGACTGCTGGCCGGACTTCACCCCTGCGCCTTGGGTTTGAGCCGTCGACAGGAGGAAGGGACCATTATTCGGGTTGCCTCCAAATGTCGGGTTCTTCGGAAAGAAGTTCAACTGGCTGGCAAAAGACGGAACCGCTACCAAAGTCGACATGATCAGCGGCAGAACAAACATATGCTTCATCGCGAAACCTCCCCGTTTCATCTTACCATTCACTAGCGTTTAATGAGCAGCCCGCCCCCTGGAAGGCGCGCAATAAACACGTTGACTGGGGCGGACCCCTTTGGCTGGATGACACTAACGTTCATGTTAGAGCCGTTCATTAGCACAAGATTAGACTTAAGATTGTTACCGGCTTGCAACACGTTTACGTTATTGTCATTGCCGATTACTCCGGTCCGAGCAGTATTGCCCGATCCAGCCTGCAATGTATAAACGCTATTTCGTGAACCAATCTGTAACGTGGATGCAAAATTACTTGTTTTCGCTCCCTGCCCGCTTTCTGGAGTGAACATCGACGTGGGTCTTGCCGATGGACCGGGAGCGTATGACGGTACCTGCTGATGAGCGCCGACAACATTCATTGTGGTGACGACATTGGCCGGGATCTGCGCGACATAGGCAGTGTCGGCATAAGCTTGTGCCGAGGCGAGTGTGACAGCAAGAGCAAGCGATAGCGCCTGAACTCCGCGAGACCATCGGATACCGTTCATGTTGGAAAACCGCATAACCAATCCTTTTGATCGTCCATGAGCCTGATGCTCACGGTAGCGTCTCGCACCGTGACGATCATCGTTGGCAAATTCAGCCGGCCAGAGACCTGGGACGTTCATTGCCTGACGATGACCGTACGGCGTCCCGACTATGCTGCTACGAGAGAGTTTATGACGATCCGTGCCACTGTCATCTTACGCGCAACCGCCGATCTGGCCGCTGAGGGAGCGGTCGATCATGAGCGATGCGGACGATACCAGCCTGCCTGTTTCCTCACCCTCGGCGCTACAACACCGGTCGAGAATGTGCGAAGGAAGAGGCGGGGAAAGTCCCCGCCGCAACCCAGTGGATTAACGCTGGCTCGTGACCGCAACGTTGCGGTAGCCGAACTGTGCGGTCACCGAGGTGTTGGAGACGTTTGCACCAGTCGCCTGGGATGTGACGGCATAGTTGCCGGCACCTACCTGGAACGTACCCTGGATGTTCGAGCCGATCATCGACTGCGGTCCGGTCGCCTGGTAGGCCACAGCGACGTTCTGGTAGCCGGTCTGGACGATGCCGGAAGCGTTGGCGCCGGCCGACAGCGGGTTGGCGATAGACTGCGAGGTCAGCGCTACGTTCTCAACGCCGAACTGGGCTGTGACCGCGCCGTTCAGGTTTGCAGACGTTGCGCCGTTCGCCTGGCCGGTGATGGCCGAGTTGCGCTTGCCGACCTGCAGCGTCGCCTGCTCGTTCAGGCCGTTCGTCTGGCTGGCGACCGAGAAGTTATCGTCACCAAACTGAAGAGTGAAGGAGTTGTTTGCTGCAGCGCCACCCAGCCACGTGCTGGCAAGGCTTGACCCGGACTGCGTTGTGATTGCGGTGTTGTCGTTGCCGACCTGCAACGTAGTCTGGTTGTTGTCGGCGCCAGCAACAAGGAAGCCGCCGGCACCGTTCTGACCGACCAGCGCGTTATTTCTGTTGCCGAACTGCAGCGTGGTTTGGTCATTGTCGGCGCCAGAAGAAATGAAGCCGCCGGCACTGCTCTGACCGACCAGCGCGTTATTTCCATTGCCAGCCTGGAGAACAGCAGAGGTGTTGGCCCCACCCGAAGCCGCAGAGGCCTGAAGGACGGTCGAGCCGTTGCCGCGACCGAATTGAAGGGTGGTCGAGCCATTGGTCTGGCCATAACGGTTCGAAGCCTGGCTGGTCAGAGCAGCGTTACGTGCGCCGAACTGGAAGGTGCCCTGGCTGTTGTTGCCACCGGTCTGGCCAGCGATGGATACGTTTCCGAAGCCGAACTGTACGGTATCGGACGCATTGGTGCGGCCACTCCTTGCACCTGCCTGGCTGGTAAGTGCAAAGTTCCCAACGCCGGTCTGGAGTGTGGTCTGGCTGTTGTTGCCGCCATCCTGACCGACGATCGCGCCGTTGCCGATGCCAAACTGAAGCGTTGTCGAGACATTGCCGCCTGGCAGAGAACCGTTAGCCTGCGACACGATTGCGGAATTCAGAGCGCCAACCTGCAAAACGCCCTGGCTGTTGCTACCGGCGTTCTGGCCGATGACAGCACCGTTTGCAACGCCGAACTGTGCGATCGACGAGTTGTTCTTCTTGCCGTTGACCTGGCCGACTACCGCGGCGTTGGCGGCGCCAACCTGGAGAGTAGTCTGAGCGTTCGTGCCGGTCTTCTGAGCGATAAATGCAGAGTTGCCACCACCGAACTGAAGCGTGTCAGAATCGTTGGATCCTGTCGTACCCGCACCCGACTGGCTGGTAATCGCTGCGTTACCAACGCCGCCCTGGATCGTGTTCTGCGTGTTGTGTCCATCGACCTGACCGACGATGGCGCCATTGAAAGCACCAAATTGGCCGATAAACGAGTCATTCGGACCCGCTGCAAACGCGAAAGACGCGCTCGCCAGCAAGATGGCGAGTGTTGAAGCCGTCTTCATTATTCTTCTCCCTGGTCGTCCATAGTGGGGCAAGCGACTATTCGCCGCCCTCGAGAATGTTAATAGTTGATTAACTTTCTCCCGGCAAGGTCGTACTTAATCGAAGGTTAATTTATATAACTCATAACTTAGAAGTACTTTTTCCTTACGCTCGCGTGAAACAATTCGAAAGAATATTGCGGTCTATATGTATCGAAATACGTGGTGCAGCATTTTCGATGGGTACTTTTAATTGCAGCAATCGGGCACTTGCTTACGAAATGCTTCGATGGCAAGTTTAATTACAATATAAACCAGTTGACAGGCACGATGACGTTTGACAGTCTCCAGGCAGAGGGAGTTATCGTTAAGGTTGAAGTAATCTTGAGCGGGTCGGAGCTTCCGAAACGCCTGCTCTTCGGTACGCAAAACTTTATCGAGTGGTTGGAGGCAAGACTATCACAGCATGAGCCGTCACCGGTCGGGGCGGATTTAAGCCCAGTCGAACAGTTGGACTACCTGTTCTACTCGTTCGTCTCGGGTAAGCCACTCGTCCATTCCAGGCAGTTCAGAGCCATCCGCGCAGAGCGCAATGCTGTGTGGGAGCTCAAGACGGTGGACTTCAGGATCTTCGGCTGGTTCGTCAAACGAGACTGCTTCGTTGCAGTGTTTGGAGATTGGGCCGATCACGTGAAGGACCACGACTTGTACCGTGGGTACCGACTGGAGATACGCCGTCTTCGACGCGAACTCGGTATCGGCGATGACATGTGTGTAGAGGGAGTTGATCCGGACGATGTCATTTCGATTTGACGTGGGCGCGCGTGCGCGTTCCGCGAGCCGTCTCATCGGTAATATTCGAAGCGATATAATCGCTGCAGTTGTAAGACACAGGACCGCAGAAAACGTTTCCCAGCAGCGGCTGGCAGAGAGTATCGGAATTAGCCGCGCCGACTTGAACTCCTATCTAAGCGGGCAGAAGGACCTCACCCTAAGATCACTCGCGGATATCGCGTTCGCGCTGAATAAGGAAATCGTGGTCGAGCTGCGGGATCCGGAAAGTGGGTCGAAGGGGAACTACTTTGATGCGCCTTCCTTGGCGCCCACCGCCCGCAAGATGGAGCGGTATGAGACAGTAACGCGAACTACCTCTCGATCGATGAGAATCTTTAGAGCTTCTGCATCCGCAGACCAGGACGATTGATCCGCATGCGATACGGCTATTGTATTTTCTGTGATGACATCCGCACCGAACTCGGCGAAAAGCTTAGCTTTATGGGGGTTTACAATGGCGTGCTGCTGTTGCCCGAATTTCCCTACACACTCCCGAAGCTATGCGCCCAAATCAATCTGGTAACCCCCACGAACCTGCCCTATCGATCCATCGTGCTCGAGTGCTTTGCTCCGGGCGAGGACCAGCCTCTGCTCAGAGAAAATCTCGACACCGTCCAATTGGACGAGCAGGAGGAAATGAGTGTCGTGGCTGGTGAGCAGACGCCTGATGTGGTAGTTGGCGCGAGCCTAGTGTTCTCGCCATTGAGAATTCGCAGGCCGGGTTTTCTTTCCATCCGGGCGGTGATTGATGACGAACCTGTCGAAATCTCTTCTCTTCGGATTGCCAAACACCACGATCACTAGTCGGATCCGGTGCTCAGTTACCCTCTTCCGAAATGCGTCCGAATAAATACGCCCGGAAAGGGCATCAGCGCTGCGTTGTCAGTGCCGTATTTCCCGATCCGCGCTGAACGACAATCGACTGACTATTGACGCCTTTCTGTTGGACAGACGCAGTGTTGAAGGCGCCGCTCTGCGCTACAAAGGCCAAGTTCCGTCCGCTTGCCTGATCGACCTGAGCCGTGTTGTAGCTTCCAACCTGAAGAATAAGGGCGGTGTTGCCATTACGGGACGTGGTCTTGGTCAGCCCTGAAGCAAGTTGCTTTGCGGCCAGCATCGTGTCGTCAAGCGTCATAGCAACGTCGCTATAACCTGTCGCCTGCGGCACGGAGATCGCCGAGAATAGATCTTCGGCGGCTGCCGTTTGCGCGAAGGCTAGAACCGGCCATATTAGTGCCCACGCTGCGTAACGTCGCATGCTGTTTCCCTTTACGAAGAAGAATATGCCTCTCACAATTCTTTAGTTTGAAACTATCAAGAAATATTTAAGGAACGCGCGGCCGCCCAAGTACATATCGACCAGGCCCTGGTTGAATCGAATTTGTTTCTGGCTCTTTGAAGTAAGTACGGTAAGTCCGATGAGGTGGCCGGCACCTGCAACTAGCCACCCTACCGGTTGTCCGATCGCCGCGCTGCTGACAGAACGGTCCGGCCGTTGACCTGGGAGGTAAAGAGGTCGGACACCGTCTTCACACGTCGCCGATGTGTCGGCGACAAAGGCGTTGCCTCTAACTCATTTTGGGCAGGTTTCTTCCAAGCTTTCTTTTCCGATCGCTTCACCCAGCGTGTCTGCGACATATGCACCGCGTACGCCCATCGGTAGCGGTGGCCCCGTCGTTGTGTCCCGGCCCGTTTGATGCTCAAGCTCAGCATTGAGCTCGCCTCCAACGATCAGGATGAGGATCGATAACCAGGTCCAGACCAAAAAGCCTATCAGTGCTCCGAGCGTGCCGTAGGTCGCGTCATAGTTCGCAAAATGGGTCAGATAGAAAGAGAAGCCCAACGACATGGCAAACCAGCATGCCGTGACCAGAACAGAGCCCCAGCTGATCCACCGAAGTCGCGCGGGTTGGCGGCTGGGACCAAAACGATAAATGGCGGTTGTCGCGGTTGCGACAACTATGAACAGGATCGGCCAGCGAATAATCAGTGCCATCTGCTCTTCGAACCTATCGAGCCAGATGTAGGAAAGGAGGATAGGAATAATTGCGACGAGACCAACCACAAGTGTCGCAGAGGCCATCGCGCAGATCGTGAATGCCAGACCGATGAGGTTTAATCGAATGAGGCCGCGCTTTTCTGTTTCATCATAGGCGACGTTCATGGCATCGAATATCGCTAAGGTCGCACTATGGGTGCTCCAGAGCGCAACTGCCAAGCCAAAAAGAAAAGTGATCCCAAGCGTAGAATTACGGCTCGCCGTTAACGTGCCAATCCGCTCGGCGATAAGATCGAAGGCTCCGGGCGGTAGCACGCCTGCCAGCTGACGCAGATGATCTGCCATTGTCGAGGGATCGGCAACCAACCCGTAGAGCGCAACAAGTGCCGATATCGCGGGGAAGAGACCGAGTAAAAGGTAGAATGTAACGCCAGCAGCGATTAGCGTCACCCTATCCTCCGATATCTGATGAAAGACACGCCACAGAACGTCTTTTATCCCTGTGATCGGAATTGCTTCAGGCACCTCGGCGTTGCGACCATGAGGATCGTCTTCGGCCGAAAGTGTCCGCACGATCGGTTTGGTCTTTTGTCTCATCGCGAGAGAAATGCCGATAGCGGTCAGAAAAATCGCTGTTGTTACTACACTTTGCCGCCGCATTTCTTCCCTCCGATCGGCCTCTACCAAATGGAAAAAACGCCGGAGACCGAGAAAAGATGCATGGGTGGTGGTTTGGAAAAGAAACTTGCTAACGGTTAGGTGGGCCTTATGAGGTTACAAAACCTGAAGCCAACAATGCTGGAAGCAATCTCGGAAATTCGCGCCAAGCTACCCGTTGGCGCCTCTCCTTCGAGCACGATTACTCCGCAGTCATCGGTGACCGTAATGCGGGCGTCTGCCAAATCCGACGCATAGGCCAGTGCAGAAGAGAGGCTCGACGATAAGCCGGTAAGGCATGCGCGCGAGGTTACAAGGTCGATTGATTGGGACTGAAACATGACGATTTCCTTTGCAATATAGAAACGTCATTCATCGAGATTTGTTCATCTGCCGTTCATCTTATTTGCAGCCAGATGGCTCATCGTAAATCGCGTTGCCTTTTGAGAAGAGGATTTGTCGGAATGACGGTTTTGCGTGTCATTGCAAATATCGCAGTGACTGACCCTCAACTTGCTCGGCCGTTCTACGAAGAGTTGCTCGGGTTGCACGTTGCCATGGATCACGGTTGGATAAGAACGCTTTCGACGCAAGCGACAATGGAGCCACAGCTCAGTTTCGCGAGCCAAGGAGGTTCCGGTGCCAAAGTGCCAGACCTCTCGATCGAGGTCGACAATCTTGAGGACGTATATCGCAGAGCGGAAGAGGCAGGCTATTCTATCGTCTACCCACTGACGGATGAGCCATGGGGCGTGCGCAGGTCATTTGTCCGCGATCCCTTCGGCAAAATCGTGAACATTTTGGCGCATACCAAACCCTCGTGAGCGAATGTCTGGAGTTGGAACCTTTTCAGCACCTGCAGGCTTCCTGTCTGATCGCACGCCAACTTCGCCTGTCCCTTTCAGGCCGCGATCATGTAAGAGACCCTCGCGCCGCCCTCGCGGGGGTTTCCTTTTACCGCTCGTCGGAGACCGGCTTGAGACAGCTCTGGGCGTAGTCAGTTACGCGGCGCCAACGCCGGCGGTGACCTCCTGAAAACAACGGGATCGCCCGCGCGACTGCCGAGGATAAGTGCTTTACCGGCGAGACAAAGACGTCTCGCTTGAGCGCTGCCAGAACCGAACGGTTCTTCCCCAACGCTGATCAGAAACATCTCCGCTGGACCACGTAGTGCGTACCGGTGAAGACTGCCCTCAATCGTCGATCACTTTTCACCTGGATACTGCTTCTCTTGAAGCAGGTGCGCGAGATGGACAGTGTTTCGGACCAGCATGTCGACGGCGTTCGTCACAACTTCCGGAACCTCCTCGAGGTCGACAAATTCTTTGCTCCCCATTGCTTCTCCCACCCAGTAGGAAACTGCATTGGCCGGGATGGTGAAGCCGACGTCGTTCAATGCCTGATAGATCTCCGCCGAGACATGATGGGCGCCGTCCTCGTTGCCGACGACTGCTACGGCTGCCACTTTGCCATAGGATACCATCCGTCCTTCTTCGTCGGTTTCCTCCAGAAAGGCATCCATCCGTTCCAGAGCGCGTTTCGCGACCGAAGATGGTTGTCCGAGCCAGATCGGAGTTCCCACAATGAGAATATTCGCTTCGAGAACCGCCTTTCGAATGTCTGGCCATGCATCCCCTGCCCCTTCGTCAGACGTCACGCCAGGTTTGATATTATGGTCCGCTAGCCGGATCGTATCGACCTCCACAAGCTTTTCGCGAAGCCCTTCCATGATCAGATCGAGCATTCGGTCCGTGGATGAAGGCTGGCCGCCGCTGGACTTCAGGGTTCCGTTCAGTGCAATCTCCTTGAGTATCATTGGGTCATCCCCTCTATCTTTTGCGCCGAGCCGATCGCCCTAGGTCGTCGCGAGACACTCCGAAGTGGTCAAGCACTAAGTCGACATTGCGTTTGTTGGATTTGAAGTACGCGTCAAAAAGGTCGCCCAGCAAGGGAACTGCGCCTCCCACGAAGTCGATACCGACATTTGTAAGCATTCTTGCAAGCTTGTCCTTTGGAAGGCCCAAGCGGCGGGCCTCGTTGACCAAATAGAGGCCGATCAACGTGCCAGCAGCGTCACCTATTCCCGGGACTAGGCCGAGCACTGAGTCCGCGCCGAGGCGAAAGCGCGTCAGCGGGATGCCGACAGCCGTATCCATGAGCGCTGCAATCGAGGAAAGCCGTCTCAGACGACGGATATCATCGGCGCCTATGCCCTTCTCAACCCTCGGCTGCTCGGGGGTCTCTTGGTAGCGTTTCGAACTCCGGCCGTTTCGAAACTGAGCGGTTGTTGCCATCGAGCACCTCGTCCTACTGCGGTTGCCAGTGCTCAGTCGGCGCGTATATGCGAGCCAGGCGTGGCATTGGGGATAGGCTCCGCGTCCGAGTGGATGTCTCCCGGTGTCAAGCCGTCACCCTGTCGCGCCGTTTCTACCGTCTGGTCGGCGCTGTCGAACGCTGCGAGCTGAACCATGATCTCTTTCGCGCGAAGCACTGCATGGTCGCCGTCAAGGCTTCCGTTGCCGCCAGCCATCGTGACGGAGACCAGCTCACTGCCTTCGCCTTTGAACTCTACCGTGACCGTTCCATTCGCGGAATTGATGACGTGTGTATCGAGAACCTGCATTGCGTTACCTCCACTTGGTGTCGAAGGACAATGCGGATTGGTCGAGTGGGTTCCGAGGATTTGAGCTTTTAACCGTCAAGCCAGTGAGCGGGCAGCGATGATTGGCTATTGACGCATCTAATTCGGTCACTACATTATCTAGCAGAATTCGTCTCTAGTCTTTGACCACGGATGTACTGGCATCGATTATTGAGGCGCATGAAGGAAGGTCGGCACCGGGAGGTTCCGGCCTTTTTCTTTTCCAACGTCAAATATCACAGACACCTCATATCGCTCGCAGCCGCACACGTGGCGAAATGAGTGCCGGCAACGGATGAACCAATCCATGACTCCGGCGTTTCGAAAAAAACACGGAGTACGTCATGCTATACGAACGACCATTACGCGCAAATGAAATGCCAGACAGGGGTCATGCCATTGCGCTTGCGGCCGCCAACGATGCGGTATCCGAATACGTGCGGTTCGTTCGTGACAATGACGTCGGCAACGATCTTATCGATGAGATCGAACTTCCTCTTCCCAAACCCATTTTGGTAGAGGCATTCACACGTGTCATCGCTGCCGAGTGCCGACCTGATATTCGGGCATTGCTTGTGAAGGCTGGACTGACCTTGAGCCAATATCATGTGGGGCTGGGTGAACGCATCAAGGTGAGGCCGATCTACGCCGACGCACGACGCCAGCCGTCAAACCCTTCTCTCGCGCGGAAGTTTGCGTGCAGCTTTCTTTTGACTGCAACCGAGCGGATGCGACTGACTGAAATCTATCAGGAAGCTTTGAAGCGCGGACGTCACTGAGCACGACGAAAGTCCACTTCGCGTTCCAGATCGCCCTCGTGCAACGCTTTGGTGGCGCGCAAAGAATACGGTTGTTCTCGGAGATCGGGACTGTGCCGCGGTTGCTGGCCTGGACGATCAGCCGTTCCTAGTTCCTGTTCAGTTGCGTGTAGAGCCTTGCCAACATCGGCCCTGCCAATTGCTTGCATGATGTAGCACTCACCATTCCCACCAGCCTGCTGATCCGGTTCAATCACGGAGATCAGACAAAGAGTAAGTTTGGTGCGCAAAACTCTCAAGCAGCGGTTTCAGGGTAGTCACGAGAAAACTCACGCGCAGCCATGAGGATCGGCATTAAACCGCAACCAGCAGCGGAAAGACTATATTCGACGCGGGGCGGCTGCTCGCTGAAGTCGCGCCTCACAATCAGACCGTCATTTTCCAGTTCTCGGAGATGCTGCGTCAGCATTTTCTGGGAGATGCCAGGCATGTCTCGCATAAATTGTGATGCCCTCATTGATGGATCGGCAAAGAGGCGGAAAAGAATGGGTAGCTTCCAGCGACCTCTGACCATTCGAAGCACTCTGGCAACATGTGCAACCGATCCATTAGGGCCGAGACAAGCCGCTCTTGGTTCTCGGTCGACAGGCACTTTAAAGTGCGTAATTGCGTCGTTCATCGTCTTGTCCCCTTATCGGTGCATCGCACTAACATGGGAATTGCCAGGTGGATTTGAAACTTGATGATAAAATTGCGCTTGTCACAGGCAGCAGTAGGGGTATCGGCGAAGGAATAGCCAGAGGCTTGGCGCGTGAAGGCGCGATCGTCGTTGTCCACGGCCGCAGCAAGACGAATACGGAGGAAGTTGCCCACGATATCGTCACCAAAGGTGGGCGTGCCTACACGGTCTTTGGCGACTTGACCAAGGATGATGAGGTGCAAAGGCTCACTGACGATGCGCAGACCTTTGGCAAACCAGTCCAAATCTTGATCAACAACGCAGGCGGCTCCGGCGAAGCAGAAGATTGGACGAACACGCGACCGGAGACGTGGGCATCCGGTTACGACCGGAACGTGCTTGCGGCGGTAAGGGTGACCACTCGTGTGCTGCCAGGTATGCGGGCTGCCAAATGGGGAAGGATCATCAATATCTCCAGCATGGCGGCAATGATCGCTCCTGCGAAACGGCCTGATTATAGCGCCGCCAAGGCTGCAATGATTGCGATGACCGCCTCACTAGCGAAGGAAGTTGCGATGGACGGCATTACTGCGAACACGGTATCGCCAGGAACTATCCATAGCGACAGGCTGGACGAAGGCTTCCGCAGGGTTGCCGCTGGGCAGGGCCTTGCATTCGAAGCACCATGGGCTGACATCGAGAAAGCCGTGTTGCCGATGTTTGCCCAAGTGCCAATGGGAAGGGTTGGAACGCTTGAGGAAGTTGCCGATGCCATTGCTTTCCTAGTAAGCCCGAGCGCCAGCTATATCACCGGCGCAAACCTAAGGCTCGACGGCGGCATGTGGCCCGGACTTTAAACCTGCTTGGTTTAAGCTTTGCGCGCTGAAGCAGACTTTAACCGTCTGTTTGCTCCGGCAGTTCCATTGCATCAGCTCGCCGATCTGACGTTTCTTATGGGGATTTAAGATGGAGGCGAGGTGAAAGTCCGGTGAGCCAGGGGCTCGACTCTATTGCTAATGCCGCTTCGCAGGAAGCTCGGAATCGTCCCATCCGCGATCTCGGCAGAATTGCTCACCGGCTCGGACGGCAGCCTTCTGGCTCTCAAAAGGTCCAATCATCTTTACCGTGTTGCGGAAACTTACAACCATTGTGCGTTCGACGTGGTCGAACACGAGTTGCATTCCATCCTCATACGGCATTTCGGCACGACCCTCTTGTGTGACCGCCCTATAACGGTGCGCCGCCAACAAGGTTCCCAGAAAAATAGTACTATTTACGGGAGTTTCAAAAAAGCGCCCTTCACGCAGGCGACATTGGGCGCCAGGGTTGGATGCTTGCGGCGACTTGAACTTCGTCGGTAGGCCCACGGTCGGTACCGAAACTCTAATGGGCCCCTTAACAGGGTCTACCGTCTTGGGGTACAAATCGAAGGTGGACGGCATATCGGGAAAAAGATGTCGAACTGGGCTGGTATCGAAACATGGACGTCTTCGTTGCCCCCCAGGGGTGAGATTGCAGAGCGCTGCGTCGCTCAGGCAGCGCGGGTGAAAAAGGACGTTGATGGAGATGCGGCGACTTTACAGCAATCCAGAAATCAGTATGCGAGCTGCATAGGAAACGTTTTCCGTCAGTACGAGACAGAGCACCGGCAAATTCAGCATATGGTTGATAGCCTCGTCTTGCTGGCCTCAATAGCCGTCCCGTTGATCCTCGCGCTTGTCTTTTACAAGCATTGCTGGCGCCTCGTTGAAAATGCCGTCGTCGATACTAGCGTTGCGGCGATCAAGTCGAAGCGAAGCGCGATGAAGTATCTTGAGCATTTGAAAAGGCGCATCGATGCAAAATCGGGCTCCGACAAAACCCCAGACTAGCACTTTCTGGCCTTCTTGATTGCGAGAGGTGCTTCTTTCGCGTCATCCTAAAAGTTGCAATCAGTTTTATCTCAAACATGAGCTGGGCCGTCTGTACCTGGCGACCAATACGGTAGTGGCGGTCAATTATCCCACCGCGAGGACCCCGATGCCGAAGTTCGGGCGCTCACCACGTTCCATCAATGATCGCGCGGGCTATCAGGAACTTCTGCGCACATCAGAGCTTTAGGAGTGGTACCCAGCAAGGAGCTTCCAATGTCAGTCAACACACCGGTCCTCTATACCCCGCAGGTCGAGAGCTTCGAAGATGACGAGCATAAAACGGTTTCTGAACTTAACGAGACGTTCGACGTCATCTTGACGAAGACTGCGGAGGACTACGGACATGCGGTGCGTTCGGTGCATGCCAAGGCCCATGGCATCCTCGAAGGGACAATGGCGGTCCGAAGCGGGCTGCCTCTGGAACTCTCTCAGGGGCTGTTTGCAAAGCCAGGCACCTACAAGGTCTTCATGCGGATCTCGACGAATGCCGGCGATATCCTTCCGGACGCGATATCTCTACCTCGCGGGCTCGCCATCAAAGTGACCGACGTTCCAGGTGCCCGCCTGCCGGACGCAGCCGGGACGACGCAGGATTTCGTCATGGTCAATGGGCCGGTCTTCCAGGCGAAGACATCCAAAAAGTTTCTTGGAAGTCTGAAGATGCTCGCCAAGACGACAGACCGCATGGAGGGGACCAAGGAGGTTCTGTCCGACGTGCTTCAAAGTGTGAATACGGCGCTCGAAGCCGTTGGCGTGTCGAGCCCGACTGTGCAGTCACTCGGCGGCGCGCCGGATTCAGATCCGCTCGGTGAGACCTACTACAGCGTGACACCCTTTCGCTACGGCGACTACATTGCCAAGTTCAGCATCCGCCCCGTCTCGAGGGAGCTGACCGAACTGACTGGCAAGGAGATCGACACGAAGGATCAGCCTGACGCGATCCGAGATACGGTCCAAGCTGAAATGCAGCATCTCACCGGCGAATGGGAGTTCTGTGTGCAGCTCTGTCGTGACCTGAAAAAGCAGCCGATCGAAGATCCGACGACCCAATGGGATGAGACGGACGCGCCGTTCGTGGCGGTTGCGACGATCCGCGCGGAGCCGCAGGATAGTTGGTCGGAGGCTAACGTCCTGAAGGTCGATGAGCAGATGCGTTTCAGTGTCTGGACGGGCCTGGCGGCTCACGAACCGCTTGGAAACATCAACCGCGCCCGCAAAGCGACCTATGAGCATTCCGCAAAGTTCCGCGAGAGATTCAACCGTTGCCCGATCCACGAGCCGTCCTCCTGAAAATCTTTCTTCTTCGACGTCAGGCGTCGCTCGATCGCGACGCCTTTTCTTTTGACTATTCGATATTGAAAGACCTCAATCATGGCCGACACCATACCAAACCCAGAAGCCGAAGGTCCGTCGGGAGGCTGGGGATCGTTAAAGGGTATCGCCAGCGTTTACGGAGAGAGTAGGCCAACCCCTGCGGCTCTCGCGACGTTGGCGCATCAGAACAAGCCAGGCGGTTTCATGTGCGTGTCATGTGCTTGGCCTAAACCCGTCAATTACCACCCCTTTGAATTTTGCGAGAACGGCGCGAAGGCAACCTTATGGGAGCTGACTTCGCACCGCTGCTCACCCGATTTTTGGCGAGACCACACTGTGTCCCAACTTAGGGGTTGGAAGGATCACGACCTCGAAATGACCGGTCGGCTGACGCACCCGCTTCGCTATGAGGCAGCAACGGATCGCTATGTCGAGGTAGGGTGGGACGAAGCCTTCGATGGTATCGCCAAAGTGCTGAAGGTGCTGGAGAAGGATAGTGTCGTCTTCTACTCTTCCGGCCATGCCAGCCTCGAAGCCTCCTATCTCTATGCGCTACTCGCGCGGCTGTATGGCAACAACAACCTGCCGCAAAGCTCCAACATGTGCCATGAGACGACATCGGTCGGTTTGAACAAGGTCATAGGCTCGCCTGTCGGAACGATCGTGTGGGAAGATCTCGAAAAGGCGGACGCCTTTTTCTTCTTCGGTCAAAACCCTGGGTCAAACAGTCCACGTTTTCTTCACCCGCTCCAGGATGCGAAGAAACGCGGCGCGCGCATTGTCACCTTCAACCCAATCCTTGAACAAGGTCTGATTTCTTTCATCAATCCTCAGAGCCCTGCCGACATGCTCACGGGGCGTGAGACGCAGATTTCCGATCAGTATCATCAGGTGCAGGCGGGCGGCGATATCGCGGCGATCCTAGGCATCTGCAAGCATGTGATCGAGGCCGACGATCGCGCTCTCGCCGAAGGTGGTGAACGTGTGCTCGACGTCGCATTTATCGAAGAGCACACGACCGGCTTTGAAAAGTTCGTCGAGATGGCCCGTTCTTCTTCGTGGGCCGAAATCGAACGTGAGAGTGGCTTGACGGAGGTTGATCTTCGCAAGGCGGGCGAGGTCTATATTGGCGCAAAAAACGTCATTGGCGTCTATGGGATGGGCCTCACCCAGCACAGCCAAGGCGCGCTCAACGTCGCCATGGTGGTCAATCTTCTTCTGCTCAGAGGCAATATTGGCCGGGAGGGTGCGGGATGCTGCCCGGTTCGCGGGCATTCGAACGTCCAAGGCCAGCGAACCGTCGGGATCGCAGAGAAGACGAAGCTTGTGCCGATGGACAAGTTGAAGGAACTCTTTGATTTCGATCCGCCCACGAAGGACGGAATAACCATCGTAGATGCCGTCAAGGGACTGATGAGTGGCAAGGTCAAGGCATTCATAAGTCTGGGTGGTAACCTCGTTCGTGCTGTGCCTGATCAAAAAGAAATGGAACGGGTCTGGGCCGAGCAAGAACTTGTCGTGATGGTGTCGACTAAGCTTAATCGCAGCCACCTCTTCCCCGCCAAGGCTGCTTACATCCTTCCCTGCCTGTCGCGCACGGAGATCGACAAGCAAGAAACCGGCAATCAAGCCGTCACCACCGAAGACAGTTTCTCCCACATCAGCGGGACCGTTGGAAAGCGGACACCCGCGTCGAAAGAATTGAAGAGCGAGCTCGCGATCGTCACAGGGATCGCCAAGGCCGTCATTGCGCCTCGACCGAAGCTGAAGTGGGACGAATGGACCGGGGACTATGCTCTCGTCCGCGATCTGATCGAATACAGCTATCCCAAGGATTTCAAAGACTATAACGCGCGCATGTTCCAGCCTGGAGGATTCTATCGCGGAAACAGCGCCCATGAGCGGCAGTGGATGACGCCAGAGAAGAAAGCAGTGTTCACGGCGCCAGATCGGCTTAACGCGCTTTCGTTTGCGAATGTTAGCGGCCGCTTTAGACTGGTGACGATCAGGTCTAACGACCAGTTCAACACCACCATCTACGGATATTCCGACCGTTTCCGGGGCATCGAAGGCACGCGCGACGTCGTGCTGATGTGCGAGGAAGATATCCGTGCCGCAGGCCTTTCGGCAGGCCAGGACGTGACGCTCGTCAGCGACTTCGACGATGGAGTGCGCCGTGAACTGGCAGGCCTCAAGGTGATTAAGCATGATCTGCCGCGTGGAACAGTCGCCGCCTATTATCCGGAATGCAATGTGCTCAATTCGATCGATCACCACGATGAGCTTTCCAAGACACCGGCGTCCAAGGCCATACCCGTCCGTATCGAACCGAGCGACGCTAACGAAGGCTGATCTGGTCGAAATTTTGCGGAATGCTTTTAGGAAGATCGCGGGTCTCCACGGAGCCGCGACGCATCCTCATCTGCGCGCAAATCCCGCCTAAGTAGAGCAGCGCCCTATCCCCTAACTGTAGCTCGGCCGCCGCTACGCGCAAAAGCGTGGAGTGCGCCAAGCTTGACCTCCGCCCGGTCGTTTATCCTCGGCGGGGAATGCTGATCGATAACACGTTATGTTCCCTGAGTGCAGACGGCACCCAGTGGATTTATGGCCAACCACGACCGCGCGTGGCTGTCTCACCAGGGGTTCCCATTTTACTCAAAAGCGAATATGTTCTTCTTTCGTTCGTATTCAGCATCGTCTTGGGAAATGCCGGTGGTGTTCAAAGCGGGCGTAAGAGACGGGATAAGAAGTTGTGTCAGCGAGCCGATAATCGTTCGTTTACAGTTGAGCGCAGCGAACAAGTAAGAAGAAATTCCTTGGACAAAGAACTCCTACTTCGCACGTTCGCGGTAATCTCATTGTGGTTGCTTGCAAGGCATGTGGCCTCAGAGTCGGACTCGAAAAGAGTTCAATGGTAGCAATACCTTGCGAGCCGTCTGGTGATGAGGCGGATATGGGCGATCATGATCCATGCCTCGGCTGAAGCGATGGACTTTTCGACGTCCTTTGCCAAT